>Ga0172364_10003645_pt1 | contig 12295 bp, 12 predicted proteins | sample LakKivSesite10cm_FD_114545 | JGI IMG/M metagenome (GOLD analysis project Ga0172364, IMG submission 114545) | Sediment microbial communities from Lake Kivu, Rwanda - Sediment site 10cm | ecosystem: Environmental > Aquatic > Freshwater > Lake > Sediment | place: Rwanda: Western Province, Lake... | reverse complement strand
TCGCTTCGCTCGTCCCGCCCTTGCGTGCAAGGGCGGGACTCGTGCACTATCTTCTCCACCCCGCATCTTTTTAATGCCCATTATCCTGAAATTACCATTTTACAGAATAAGAGATTTTGTGTATAATGAGTAAAAGGTTTTGTCAGCTATCGGCCAAAAGCCGATATATTGAGGATTTTCGACAATCGTTTGCTGACAAAAACCTAAAAGGGGTGTGGGGGAAGAGTTCCTCCACGTTTGGGGGAGAACAGCAACCAAAGATTTAAAGATATTGTGAGAGCGTTAGGAGGGGGCTTGTCCCCTCCTAAGGAGCGAGCGTCTACGAATTTATTTGACGTCGGGAAACACCTAAAAGTAATATTTAGGCTGAAGTAAGGAATAACCGATAGCGAGAGACAATGGTTAATCTATCAGTTAAAATTAATAAACTCAAACTGGCCACTCCGGTTCTGGTTGCCTCAGGCACCTTTGGTTGTGGCGAGGAATTCAGGGATTTAATTGATTTAAGCAAATTAGGAGCAGTTGTTACCAAGACCGTTACCTTAACTTCCCGTCAGGGAAATCCTATGCCGCGCACCATTGAGACTCCCTGCGGTTTGCTTAATTCAATTGGCCTGGAGAATGAAGGCATTAATGGTTTTCTAAAAGATAAGATTCCTTTTTTGGCTGGCGTTCCGACAAAGGCGATTGTCAGCATTGCCGGGGATTCTCCTTGGGAATTTGAGAAATTGGCTGAGATTCTCGATAAATGTAGTGCTGTGGATGCCATTGAATTAAATATATCCTGTCCCAATTTAGGTATTAGGTCTTTGGTTTTAGGTCATAGGTTAAGATATAAACACCTAACACCTTACACCTATAACCTAAGACCTAGACTAATTGCCCAGGACCCAAAGGCGACCTACCAGGTAGTTAAGGCAGCAAGAAGAAAAACTAAGAAGACATTGATAACCAAGCTTTCTCCCAATGTTACGGATATTGTTGAGATTGCTCAGGCTGCTGAGAAAGCAGGAAGTGACGCGTTAAGCCTGATTAACACAATTTATGGGATGAGTATTGATTTGGATAAAAGAAAGCCCGACCTGGCTTGTGTCTTTGGCGGATTAAGCGGACCAGCAATAAAGCCGATTGCCCTTTATATGGTTTATCAGGTAGCGCAAAAGGTAAAACTCCCCGTAATTGGGATGGGCGGGATAATGAATGCCGAGGATGCCTTAGAATTTATCCTTGCCGGAGCAACTGCGGTAGCAGTAGGCACAGCAAACTTCATTAATCCCAGGGCAAGCATTGAAATCGTTGAGGGGATAAGGCAATATTTGATAAAACATAAGATTAAGGATATAAGAGAGCTTATTGGGGCTTTAAAAATATGAAACGCATAGCGCACAGCGCACAGCGCACAGCGCAATTAATTCTTGCCTTAGATGTTGATACCTTAGAGAAGGCAGAGCGCCTCGTGGACCTCCTCTATCCTATCGTAAAGATATTTAAAGTCGGCAGCCAGCTATTTACTGCTTATGGACCAGAGGCAGTAAGAATGATTCAAAAAAAAGGCGCTAAGGTTTTTCTGGATTTAAAATTTTGCGATATACCCAATACTGTAGCTAAGGCGGTCGAGTCAGCCAGAGGCTTAGGTGTTAATATGCTGACCGTGCATACCTTTGGCGCAAGCCGCCAGATGCTCAGAGCAACGGTAAAAGCCGCAAAAGGAAGCCCCCTTATTCTGGGAGTAACCCTCCTTACAAGTTTGGATAGAGAGATTCTCAGGGAATTTGGAATCAGAAGATTGTTTACAAATGAAGTAATTGCTTTAGCAAGGATGGCAAAAGAGGAAGGGTTAGATGGGGTTGTTTGCTCGCCAAGAGAAATACAATATATTCGCAAGATGTTTCCCGAAGAATTTATCATTGTCGCAGCGGGCATAAGGCCAAAAGGATATCCATCGGATGACCAGTCAAGGGTTGCTACGGCACAAGAAGCGATTAAAGCAGGAGCAGATTTTATTGTGGTGGGAAGGCCGGTTTTGGAGGCCAGGGATCCGCTCAAGGCAATTAGGCAATTAATCGAATAGGAATGGATTCAAAAGCCGCTTTAGATAAAATTAAAGATACAGAAAAGAAAGCCCAGGAAGTAATTGAAGAGGCAAGGAAAGAGGCTTTAGAGATTTTGCACAAGGCAAAAATAGAAAAAGAGCAAATTATCAAGGCTGCTAAAGAAAGAGCAATGCTTGAGGCTGAAGAATTAAAGCGCAAGATACTCCAAGAAGCGCAAAGCCAAGCAACCTTGATTGAAAATCAGACAGAATTAGATATTAAGGCATTAAAGGAAAAAGCCAAGGCCAATATTGATAAGGCAGTAGAGCACATGAGGAGCAAGATAGGTTTATAAAAATGGCTATTAGTAAGATAAAAAAAATAGAGATTATTGGTTTACACAAAGACAAAGAGAGATTCCTTGGTCTATTGCAAAAATTAGGGATTGTTGAGTTAATTAATGTCATTGAGTCACAGGAGGTCAGCACTGGCTTAGAGATGGTTCCTTCTGAAACTAATCTCTTAGGAATAGAAGAGGCAATCTCCTATTTGACAGCCTTTAAAGAGAAAAGAGGTCTTTTAGAAGGTATGGTTAAGCTTAGGCCGCTTGTTTATCAGGAGCAATTAAAAGAGGTTATTGCCAATTTTGATTATGCAAGCCTGCTTAAGGAATTATCAGGGCTCCGCAATCACTTAAAGGATTTCCTGCAACACAAAGAGAGATTACTTCAAGAGATTCAACTGTTGGCTCCGTGGCGCAATTTAAGTATACCTTTAGAGCAGATTCATTCTACGCAACACTGCTCAATCTTATTAGGCGTATTGCGAAGCCACGATTATGCAAACTTATTAGAGGATTTTGAAAAAGAAAATATCAATTTATCCTTTGAGATTGTTAACCAGGATAGAACCAATGTGTATCTGGTGATTCTGTATATTAAAGAAGAATTTGAGCGGCTTGAGCCGGTATTAAAAAATCGCCACTTTAATTTTATTACTTTACCCCGGTATAAATTGACTGTAAAAGACAGGCTCTTAAAAATAAATAGCGAGGTTCTGCAGCTGGATGATAACATACAAGATGTAAAAGAAAGAATAGCCCTGCTCTCAAAACAGCAGTTTAAACTGATGGTTGTCTACGATTATCTGGCTAATATAAAGAAAAGGCAAGAGGCGGATAAAAGCTTGGCCAAACAACAGTTTACTTTTTGTTTGAGTGGCTGGATTAAAGATAAGGATATAAAATTGTTAGAGAAGGAAGTTGTCTCTGAGTTTAAAGATACGGCAATGTTTATTTCTCAACCCAAAGCAGACGAAACAATTCCTGTTGCCCTTGAGAATAATCCGATTATTCGACCTTTTGAGGTTGTAACCAACCTTTATGGTCAGCCGGCATATCACGGTTTAGACCCAACCGGATACCTTGCACCTTTCTTTGCGCTTTCTTTCGGATTGTGTATGCTCGATGCAGGTTACGGTTTGATACTTGCCACAATAGTAATTTTTTTCTTAAGAAAGAGACAAATATCACAGGTGGGAAAGAATTTCTTAAAGTTCTTTTTATTTATGAGTGTTGTCACGATACTGGCCGGACTTATCACAGGGAGTTTCTTCGGAGACCTAATCAGCCGCCTGCCACCGCAGTTTGCTTTTCTTAAGGATATACAAAAGCGCTTTATCCTTTTTGACCCTGTTGGAGATTCATTGGTATTTTTAGGACTTACCTTGATATTGGGTTTTATTCAGGTTTGGACAGGTGTATTTATTAAATTCTTGAAAGATTTACGTATAGATAGATTTACTGCTTCTTTATTAGACTTGCCTACACTTATGGTTCAGATCAGTCTATTTGTATTGGTCCTGGTATTTGCAAAGGTTCTGCCCGCATTTATGATGAAATACGCAGGAGGTTTACTTATTTTATCTGCAGTATCTGTTATTTATTATCAATGGAAATCAAACGGTGAAATAAGTCTTAAAATTTTTTGGTCGGTATTCGGCATTTATTCTATTATCGCCGGTAATTTTTTGGCTGATACATTGTCTTTTAGCCGAATCTTTGCTTTGGGTCTGACCGGCAGCCTGTTAGGTAGAGCAATAAATACTATGCTTTTTCCTAAGATTGAGTTAACCGGCGGGTTAGCGTTTATTGGCGCGATATTTGCGATTTTGATTTTATTGATAGGTCATATTATAAATTTGGCGATATGTATTTTAGGTGCTTATGTGCATACCAGCCGTCTGCAATATTTAGAATTCTTTACTAAGTTTTTTGAATCCGGTGGAAGGCCGTTTAGACCTTTTAAGGAAGAGGCGAAGTATATATTTTTGACAGAAAACCAACAGACACAGTTAACCTAAATGGAGGTGGTATATGGAACTTGGATTAATGATCGCATTGCTGGGGGCGGCAATGGCGGTATTCTTGTGCGGGATTGGCTCAAGTATTGGGGTGGGTTTAGCCGGGCAGGCGGCAAATGGAGTTTTATCTGAAGACCCTGATAAATTTGGGAATATGTTGCTTTTAGTTGCACAGCCGGGAACGCAGGGTGTTTATGGATTTGTCGCAGGGTTCTGGGCAGCAATCATTAAATTGAATCTTCTGGGTGGAGATATCCCGCCATTAACGCCGGTAAAGGGTTGGCAGATTTTAGCAGCGTGCCTGCCGGTTGCCATATCCGGCCTTGTTTCGGCAATCCATCAAGGAAAGGTCTGCGCTGCAGGTATTGCTGTGGCGGCAAAGCAACCTCAGGCATCTATGCGTGCACTTATTTACGGTGGGCTTGTGGAAACTTACGCAATTTTAGGCTTGGTTATTACTTTACTGTTATTAAACGGTATAAAAATATAAATAAATATGTCCTTAGAATCCATTGTAAATCACATTCTTGACGAGGCGAAAGCCCAGAGAGAAATAATCCTTAAGGAAGCCGCTCAGCAGGCTGAGGCGATTCTTAAGGAGGCTAAGCAGCAGGCGGAAGCCCTTTTTAAGGAGGTTATTAATCAAGAAAAGACCCTTGCTGAGAAGCAAAGACAGAAGATTCTGGTAAATGCGCGCTTAGAGAGTAAGAAGAGTTTATTGGGCGCCAGACAGGAATTGCTCGATGAGGTTTTTAAAGATTTAAAAACAAAGCTGGCGAAGGATAGATTTAAAAAAGAGCAGATTTTTTTTGATAAGGTGCAAGAGGGGGCTTTAGATATTGATTTTTATCTGACAGAGATAAGGATTGACTACGAAACCGAGGTTGCCAGAATACTTTTTACCCCGTTAGAAAACGAAGTTTTCTAACGGGGTTTACTTAAAATATCTATGAAAAGAAAAAGAGTCTCGCCTTTAAATTACGCCTTTGCGATTGGTAAGATCCGGGTCTTAGAAAAATTTTTGATTAAGCAGGAAGTATTTCGCCAGGCAATCGAAACCGATCTGGAGGGAGCGCTTCGACTTTTTGTCGAAGCGAATTTATACAGTGAAGCGTTTCTTAAGATTAAGGATTCTAAAGAATTAGAGAAAATTTTAGACCAAGAATTGAGCAAGTTAAAAAAACTTATTCAAGAGCTGCTTCAAGACAAAGGGCTTTTAAGTTTATTAAAAATTGATGAACTTAAAAAAACTCAAGCTATAATTAAAAAGTTTCCCAATAAATTTCTCAATGATTATGTTATGTATATAATTGATTTACATAATATCAAGACTTTTTTGCGGCTTTATTTCTTAAAGGAATCACCACAAAACCTAAGTGAACAGATTACCTGTGAGGGCTTTATCAAGAAGGAGGAGTTTCTTGGACTTTTCTCTCAAGAATTATACGCTTTTTTGCATCGGCTGGAATATGTGCACAAGCAGGCGACCCTGATTAATTATGCCGTATATTTAGCCGAGGCAATTAAGAAAATAGAAAAGGAAAATTCTTTTATTGCCTTAGAGAAGGCAATACAGGATTTTCTCATCCAGAATCTAAAACCGGCAAAGTATTTAAGTTTTGGACCTGAGCCCCTGCTGGCTTATTATTTTGCCAAGGTCAATGAGTTAAACTTAATAAGAATGATTATTCTGTCAAAATTAAATAATGTGTCCAATGAGTTAGTTACCGAGAGGTTGAATACCGTCTATGCCTGAGGAGTTAATTTTAGAAAATTCACTTTCAATCATCGCAGATGAGGATGTGGTTTTGGGTTTTAAGGCCTTGGGGTTTAAGGTTTACCCCGTTAGAAATAAGTCGCCAAAGGAGACTGCCCCGCCTATCGGGGAGATTTCTAACGGGGTTTATCCTCTTAAGGAGCCCGAGGAACTTAAAAAGGTCTTGGATGAGGTTCTAAAAGAAAAAGTTGCTATTTGCTTGGTGCAGGATGATATTTACTGTATAGCGCAACAGATGTTAAATAGTTATAAGCAGTTGCCACTGCCTATCTTTATTCCTTTTTCAAGGAAACTAAGGGGAGATTTGTTAGATAATATAATTAAAGATATCCGGCTTAGAGCCACAGGAGCATTTTGATGATTGCAAAGCCTGAAATTATCAAGGTATCCGGGCCATTGGTGGTAGCCAAAGGATGCGCCGGTAGCAAGATGTATGATATGGTGCGCGTTTCAGAAAAGAAATTAATTGGTGAGATTATTGAGCTGAAGAAGGACACGGCTTATATTCAGGTTTACGAAGAAACTACAGGTATTGGCCCGGGTGAACCGGTTTATTTGACGGATGTACCTTTGAATGTAGAGTTAGGCCCCGGCTTAATTGGTTCGATTTACGATGGGATACAGAGACCCTTAGATGTAATAAGGACAAGATTTGGTGATTTCATACCGCGCGGTGTAGATGTACCTGCCTTGGATTATAATAAAAAGTGGCATTTTATTCCGCAGGTAAATTGCGGCAAGAAGGTTGTTGCCGGAGATATTTTGGGTGTGGTTGATGAGACAGCTTTGATTAAGCATAAGGTTATGGTTCCGCCAGGAATAACCGGAGAGATAACAGAAATAAACCAAGGCGATTTAAGGGTTAAGGATACAGTGGCAAGAATTAAAACTGATAATGGCATTAAGGAAGTAACTATGGCACAGCGCTGGTTAGTAAGAAAGGGCCGGCCCATAAAAGAAAAACTTGCCCCGGATGAACCGCTTACTACCGGACAGAGGGTTATTGATGCGTTCTTTCCTATTGCTAAAGGTGGAACTGCCTGTATACCCGGGCCGTTCGGTAGTGGCAAGACTGTAGCCTTGCATGAGATTGCCAAATGGTCAGATGCACAGGTTATTGTCTATGTTGCCTGCGGTGAACGGGGAAATGAGACTGCTGACCTTTTATTGAGTTTCCCGGAATTAAAGGACCCCCGCACCGGCCGGCCATTATTGGAGCGCACGGTAATTGTGGCCAATACCTCCAATATGCCGGTGGCTGCGCGTGAGGCATCCATTTATACCGGCATTACCATCGCAGAATACTTTAGAGATATGGGCTATTCTGTAGCATTAATGGCAGATTCGACCTCTCGCTGGGCAGAGGCATTGCGGGAGATTTCAGGAAGGCTTGAGGAGATGCCTGGCGAGGAGGGTTATCCTGCATATCTATCTTCGAGGGTAGCAGAATTTTACGAGCGTGCCGGTAAGGTTATCTGTCTGGGTAGCGACTCAAGAACAGGCACCTTAAGCGTAATGGGTGCGGTTTCTCCTCCCGGAGGAGATTTGTCTGACCCGGTAGTTCAGGCCACCTTACGCGTGGTCAAGGTATTCTGGGGTTTAGATGATAAATTAGCCAACGCCCGACATTTTCCGGCGATAAACTGGCTTTTGAGTTATTCTTTATACCATGATAATTTAGAAGATTTTATAAGACACAATATTAAAGAAGAGTTCATTCTTTTAAGAAAAGAGGCAATGCGTCTGTTAGAAGAGGAGGCGTCTCTTCTGGAGATTGCCCGTCTGGTGGGAATTGAGTCCCTTTCATTTTCTGACCGCCTGATTTTAGAGGCAGCCAAGTCTATTCGAGAAGATTTTTTACATCAGGATGCCTTTAATGAAATTGATACCTACACCTCTTTGGTTAAACAATGCCGTATGTTAAAAATTATTTTAGAATTCTATGCCTTGAGTAAGGAAAAGCTCCAAGCGGGTATGGATTTCGACAGGATTGTAAAATTGCCTATACGTGAAAAGATTGGTCGCCTAAAATATATTGGGGAAGACAGACTTGGGGAATTTGATAAAATAGAAGAAGAATTAAGGAATAGCTATGTTTAAGGAATACCTAACTATTGCCTCGGTTTCCGGGCCACTGGTAGTTGTAGAGAAGACTGAAGCCATAAAATACGGAGAACTTGCAGAGGTAGAATTTTCCGACGGTCAGCTGCGCCGGGGCAGAGTTCTGGAGGTCTCTGAGGATAAGGCCCTGGTTCAGATGTTTGAAGGGACAATGGGCCTGGATGTCCATGGCTGTCGTGTTCGCTTTTTAGGCAGAACTCAGGAGTTAGGGGTTTCTCCAGATTTGGTGGGAAGGATTTTTGATGGTGCAGGTCGTCCGCGCGACAACGGGCCACAGATTATTGCATTAGAGCGTCGGGATATTAACGGTAATCCCATAAATCCCAATTCCCGGGCATATCCGTCAGAGTTTATCCAGACTGGTATTTCCACAATTGACGGGATGAATCCTTTGGTGCGGGGACAGAAACTCCCTATATTTTCCGCTGCGGGTTTACCCCATGTCCATCTGGCAGCACAGATTGCCCGACAGGCAGAGGTTCTGGGAAAAGAGGAGAGTTTTGCGGTTGTCTTTGGAGCAATGGGGATTACTTTTGAGGAAGCAGATTTTTTTATGCGCGATTTTCGCAATACCGGAGCCATTGAGCGAAGTGTCCTCTTTATAAACTTAGCCAATGATCCTGCCATTGAACGCATCTCAACGCCGCGCCTGTCTTTGACCGCTGCAGAGTATCTTGCCTTTGATTTGGATATGCACGTTTTAGTAATCCTCATTGATTTGACTTTTTATTGTGAGTCTCTGCGCGAGATTTCTGCTGCCCGGAAGGAGATTCCTGGTCGTCGGGGATACCCCGGGTATCTCTATACTGACTTAGCCACAATTTATGAGCGCGCCGGGCGCATTAAAGGTAAAAAGGGCTCAATAACCCTTATTCCGGTTCTCACCATGCCGGAGGATGACAAAACCCATCCCATTCCTGATTTGACCGGTTACATAACGGAGGGCCAGATTATTTTATCCCGCGAATTATACCGCAAAGGTATTTATCCTCCGGTGGATGTTCTGCCCAGCCTTTCGCGTTTAAAAGATAAGGGCATCGGCAGTAACAAGACCCGCGAAGACCATGCTGATGTTTTAAACCAACTCTTCGCTTGTTATGCAAGGGGCAAGGATGCAAGAGAGTTAGCCGTGATTCTGGGTGAAGCAGCGCTTTCCGATTCGGATAGACTTTATTTAAAATTTGCTGATGATTTTGAGGATAAGTTTGTCAGGCAGTCTGAATCCGAAGAGCGCTCCATAATCCAGACTTTAGAAATTGGCTGGGAATTGTTGCGCATGATTCCGCGTTATGAATTAAAGCGGGTAAGAGAAGAATATTTAGATAAGTATTATCAAAAATGATTCTACGCGTAAACCCTAACCGAATGGAGTTGCTTCGCTTGCGCAGGCGGCTTTTGCTTGCCTTAAGGGGCAAGAAGCTTTTGCAGGATAAATTAGAGGAGATGATGCACAGGTTTCTAATGTTACTGAAGGATATCGAGCAGGCAAAAAGGGATTTTCAAAAGAGAAATCAGAGAATTTTACAGGATTTGCTCTATTGCCGCATTACCCGCCCCAAGGATGAGTTTGAGCAATCTTTGTCAAAGATTTATCCGAAGGTTGTTTTAGGGGTTTCAACCCAACGGATTATGAATGTCAGGATACCGGTGTTTGATATCAAGGACGTAAAGATTGATAAAGGCTATGACTTTTTTAAGACTTCAGCCCAGTTAGATTTGGTCCTGGCAGGGGCAAAGGATTATATCCGGTCTTTATTAAAATTAGCCCAATTATTAAAAACCTTAAGGATATTGTCTTATGAAATTGAGCGCACGCGTCGGCGGGTCAATGCCCTGGAATATTTACTTATACCCTCAATCTCGGAAACTATACACTCAATCAGTGATAAATTAAATGAACTTGAGCGGGAGAGCCTGGTGCGTCTGATGCGGATAAAAGAGATTTTCTTGCAGTATAGGAAAGTATAAAATATCGTCCTATACTGCAAAGGGGGTGTGGGAGTTTTCATTCCCCCGACCGTCCCCCACGATTGGGGGGTGCTCAGCGAACGAAGTGAGCGCCGAAGGGGGGCTTGCCCCCCTAGCGGAAGAAAATCGGTGAAAATGGTTTTTGGTTATCGGCGAAAGCCGATTTTCTTGCGCACTTGATTTTTTATAATGAATGTGCTATACTTATTTTGCCTTAAGAAGAAGGTAATCCCTGCGGTGTTCGTCGGTAACCGTTTGATGGTGATCCAATACCATTAAGAAGGGTGCTACACTTTCTTGATTGCTGTGGCAATAAGAAGAGGCGCCCACGTGAAAATAACACGGTTCAACCAATCAGGAGCCGACGGCACACAGCGGGGATTTTTTTTGAGCAGACAATTTATGGAGCCCAAAGGGCGACATAAATTGTAGCCCTTGACATCAGAGATGTCAAGGGCGTCTGCGAAAAAATCCCGCACCCAGTTACTACGAAGAGACGCTACGAAGTATCTGGGTGCGGGATAAAATACCAGTGGATCTTTTTGAAGAAAAAAATCTAAAGAACAATAAAGATAAGCCTCTTAGTGTGCGCTTAAGGCCAGAGACCTTAGATGAATTTGTTGGTCAGGAGCATATCTTAGGCAAGGACTGTATTTTGACCAGAGCCATTGAGTCAGACCGCCTCAGCTCACTTATCCTTTATGGCCCACCGGGGTCTGGCAAGACCTCTCTTGCCTGGTGTATTTCCAGGATTACAAAATCTTACTTTGTCTGGCTAAATGCAACCACCTCTAATGTGGAGGAGTTAAGGGCTCAGATTGCTTTAAGCAAGCACCGCAAGCAAACAACCGGCAAGAAAACAATCTTATTTATTGATGAGATTCACCGCTTTAATAAAATCCAGCAGGAGGTCTTAATGCCTGATGTGGAAGAGGCAAATATTATCTTAATTGGCGCAACCGTAGATAATCCCTTCTTCTCCATTGTCTCTGCCCTGATTTCCCGCTCATTGGTTCTGGAGTTAAAACCCTTAACCAACCAAGACGTATTAAGAATATTAACCTGGGCTTTGAAGGATAGACAGCGCGGCTTAGGAAATCTAAAGATAAAAGCACAAAAGAGGGCATTAACTTTTTTGTCTGAGGTCTGCGATGGTGACGCGCGGCGAGCCTTGAATGCCCTGGAGATTGGCGTGTTGACTTCTCAACCCTCTTCTGACGGGTATATACATTTTGATTTGAAACTTGCCCAGGAATCTATTCAGAAAAAGGTTGTTCTCTACGACCGTGATGGCGATGCCCATTTTGATACTGCTTCCGCCTTTATTAAGGCAATGCGCGGCTCGGATCCGGATAGCGCTTTATACTGGATGGCAAAAATGCTCTATGCCGGAGAAGACCCCAGATTTATCGCCCGGCGTGTCTGTATCCTGGCAGCCGAAGATGTGGGAAACGCTGACCCCTTGGCTTTAGTTTTAGCCAACGCCGCCTTACAGATTTCTGAATTTGTGGGTATGCCTGAAGCGCGTATTCCTCTTGCACAGGCAGTAATTTATGTTGCTTGCGCTCCAAAATCCAATGCTGCATATTTAGCAATTGATAAGGCATACGAGGATGTTGCCAAGCATAGATTGCAAGAGGTTCCTTTGCATCTTAAAGACGCTTCTTATCCGCAAGCAGAGAAATTAGGCCGGGGCAAGGGTTATAAATATCCGCACAGTTATAAAGGACACTATATTAAACAGGGCTATACTCCCAAGAAGGTTAAATATTACGAGCCTTCGGACATCGGATATGAGGCAAAGATTAAACAGCGCTTGGAGAAACTAAAAGGCAGTGTTCCTTAAGCGAATATTTAGTTGACAAATTAGGAATTCCTTGTATAATTTTTTAATTTAATATTCAGACTGATTGAATAAGCAAGGATTAATTGTGTGGCATATTGAACAGGGGGGATATGAATAAAATTATATTTTTGCTCGCAGTTTCGTTAATCTTTACCAGTGGTTGTAGGCAGAAAGTCGAAGAGCCAAAAG
>Ga0172364_10003641_pt1 | contig 12309 bp, 11 predicted proteins | sample LakKivSesite10cm_FD_114545 | JGI IMG/M metagenome (GOLD analysis project Ga0172364, IMG submission 114545) | Sediment microbial communities from Lake Kivu, Rwanda - Sediment site 10cm | ecosystem: Environmental > Aquatic > Freshwater > Lake > Sediment | place: Rwanda: Western Province, Lake... | reverse complement strand
CCCCTCAATCCCCCTTTACCAAAGGGGGTGATAAAGGGATTTAAACGGACTTACCATTTACGAACTTATATGAAAGGTTCTGGTGAAGAATTTCAAAATGCTTCACCAATCGCAAAGTGCAAGGCTCCTGATGGCTCTTCGGGTTCGGGTTTGTTCTTAAATCCGTAATCAAGTCTTAAACTACCAAGCGGTGTGCGCAGCCTTATGCCCGAACCTACTGCCCATCGTAACCGCATATCAAGATTATCAATCTCCTGCCAGACCTTGCCGCCATCAATAAAAAAGACACCACCGAGGATTTTGTATATGGGGAATCTGAATTCTACAGATGTTTCACATAGGATTTTGCCACCAATTGGATTTCCGCTTACATCTTTAGGTCCTATCGACCACTCATTATAGCCCCTCACTGATGTAGTTCCACCACAATAAAATCTTTTGTAAACAGGTACTTCTGATGATGGTGATACTGCCTGAACAATGCCGATTTTGAATGATCCACCAAGGACCAGTGGTAAAAACGGCTTGAAAAGACGAAATTCCGCGGTCGGTCGCAGATAGTTAACCTCTGATGGCAGAAAAATTCCGCCCGTTTCAATACCAAGATTTGTATAAAGTCCATTGCTGGTAAATATCGGGTCGTCTCTTTTGTCTTTAAGCCAGTTTAGTATAACACCGTGTAGCCAATCATTCTTTACGCTATCATTTTCTTCGGCTGGAAAATATGTCCGGATATTTTCAATGTTATATTTTGTTGAAAATGAGCCATCCAAGAGATTAAAACGTGCTTCATTATACAAACCAATGTGCCTTGTGTTGAATCCGATTTCTTTTTTGAATTGATAAAATAGTCCGATGCGGTCCTGGGCAGGCAGTGCTACAATTCTTGGAAAACCGAGCTCAGTATTCAGACGATATTCAGCAAAACTTATCTTGCCTTCAATTTTACCGGTCCAGGCTCGGCCCAGAAGATTGATATGGGTGAGACCACAACCAAATCTGAGATAGTCTCGGGTGCCATATCCAAGCCGGAAATTGACGATGATCGGGTCTTTTTCTGAAAGGATGAACTGAACGACCTTAAAATTGGGCTTTGAACCGCTCTGAGCCTGGGTTCTTATGGAACTGAATATGCCCAGGTTTGTCAGATTGCGCCTGCTTTTTAAGATCTTTGCATAGCGAAAAGTATTTTCTGGTTTTAATACCAGTTCGCGGAAAACAGTTTCCTTTCTTGTTCGTTTTAGTCCAATAATTTCAATGCCTTCAATATATTGCTTTTCACCTTCATTTATGCGATAGACAATTTTTGCCTCGTGATTATTGATAAAATTTTCCACCTGGGTTTGAATATCTGTATATCCAAGGTCATCATAGACGGATGTGATAATATATCTGTCAAATTCAATTTTCCGTCGGTCAAATGGTTTCTCTAATTCTGTAATTATTTTGTTTTTCAAAAACTCTTCAGTGAATATTTCATTACCTTCAAATAGAATCTCCTTGATGATTGTTTGTTTACCTTCAGTGATATTCAGAACAATCTTCACACTTTTTCTGGTGCTGTCAAAAACAAGGCTGTCTATTATCTCTGTCTCAAGGAATCCATTATAATCATAAAAGTTCTTTATTGCTTCAACATCACCGTTGAAGACAGTCTGGTGAAATATGCCCTTTCGCAATAACCCTTTTGTTCTTGTAAACATAATATTTTTTATGGTCTTATCAGTAAAGAAGTTATTGCCACTGATATCTATTTCTGTCACACGAAAATCTGATGCATAGATAAGTAAGAAAATTAATAGATTCATTTTATCCTAAAATTCAGGTCCAGGTCCAGACTTGAATTCCTGTTCTCCTGGTCATGGAGTGTAAATATGGACAGGTTGTTGTTGATTGTATAATTAATACCTATTCTTCGCATTTCCCATGATTCAATCCCGGTTCCGTAGATAAGGGTCAAATTTTTGTTGATCTTCTTTTCAAATCCGATATCCCATCTTCTCGGTTCAAACAAATCGCCCGTGATTGTGAATTTTTCAAAGCCAAGACCCTTTTCTGCAGTTCTTTCCAGTGTTCCCCTGGCCAGACCCAGTGCGTAGTCTTTGGCTGTTCCTTTTAAATCTAGATCTTTTGCCTCATAAACTAAATACATTCCGGGCCTTCTTCTGCCGATCAATAAGAGGCTTATTATATCCTGCTCCGGTATTGAAGGTATTGAGGATAATTGTAATTGCCATTTTTCAAGGGTTCCTGATAAGAGCATTGTTATTTCGTATTCACCGTCTTTTGATGATACATTGTGACGTGCTTCAAGATTTAAAACCGGGTCTATCTCGTATGGCTTGTCAAATTGTATAACTGCATTGGTGATATCAAATTTTTTACCAAGATATTTGATTGTGCCCGGAGAAGAAGTTTTGACTGTTCCATAAACATTTATTTTAGACAAGCGCCCCTTAATCTGTAAATCCGCATCAACACTTACATCCGCAATGTTGTTAATAATTTTTATTCCATTGGGTGAGCTGATTTCGATATCGCAATAGACCTGTTTTAGAATTTCATTCTGTTTTTGTACAGGACGGTTTGCTGTGGTCAGTAATTTGGCAATTGTCTGAAGGTTGAACGGTTTATCATAAATTACGCGGTCAAGTATTATATCGCCGCTCAGGTTATAGGCATTTTGTTTTGCATTGAAATGCGCTGTGCCTGAAATGATAACCGAACCAAATTCGCTGCTTGAGTAATCAATATTTTTAATCAATAGATTCACAGCAACCGTGTCTATGCCATTATTATTCAATTGTGCAAAGCCATTGATTTCAAATCTGCCCTTATTTACCTTGCCCTTTAGATACTCAATATCAAAATAGGTTTTCTGGAATTTTACCAGACCATAGACCGAATCAATGCTCACACCCGGTATTGAATATGCAATTCTTTCAAGGTTCAGACGACCTTCAATCTGTGGGGCTTTCACATTTCCTTTTATGGTTACATCCATGTCAAGATAGCCGGCTGGTGGTTGTTCCTTGCTGAACATCGCATAGAGCGAACCAAGATGGATATGCTCTGCTTTTACCATCATGTCGATTTCGCCATCTTGCGCCATAAGCGGTACCTGACCCTCAAACAATACATTGTTTTTCTGGATGGTGATGATTGATTTCTGAATGTGGCAGATTCTGTTTTTTATTTCAAGTATTATTGGTTCAGGATTGCGGAGTTCGTTTTCCTTTGCCGAGACATAGAGCGAATCAATTTTGATTTCAGCCTCGGCCATTTCCGGCCTGGTCAGCTCACCCTTTGCTGAAATTTCAGCAGTGATATAAGCTTGTTCTAAATCAGCATATTGTTCAAATGAAAAGTGGTGTAAAGACAGGTTTGCATCAAAAGAAAAATCTTTCTCCAGCTCGACCAGTGCCCTTAATTTAAGCGAATTTCTGCTGTCACCAACCTCAATTTCAGCGTTGTTGTTCTTTATATTGAAGGCAATTGTGTGGTCATCAAAAGTCCACTTATCATATAAAAAATCCCTTAGATGGATTTCACCTGTGCCATTGAGATCTGATATATCACCGTATATTTTTATATCCAGTCCAATATTGCCACTGACAAGCAGGGTATCACTGCCAAATACTTCTGGCGATTGTAATCTTATGAGTTCACTGAAAATTCTCGTTGAAAAATTGTTGTTCGTCAAATTGTATGTGCCGGTAATATTGATTGCGCCGCGCGGGCTATCAATCAAACCATGGTCAATTGCAATCGTGTTATTTTTGAACCGGTAAGCAAATTCTGCCCGACCTATTTTTTCATTATTGTATGCTACACTTTCCAGTGTCAGCCTGCCAGTAATGTCAGGGTTTTCAATCCTGCCTTTTAACTGCGTATTGTTATTGAGTATACCTGATACAGGAACAGGTTTATCAAGAAAATTATTTGCAATATTGATATCAAGATGGTCAATATCAATCTGGCATTTGATGATTTCTGACTTTACCAGGTCTATTACTCCGTCCATGCTCGCGTTGAATTCTTTTTCTTTTAACCTTATCTTTGTCATAGTCAGCAGTTTGTTCTGGTAAGTGATTTCACCGTTAATTTCGGGTTTTAATGCGCCAAATTTGAGTTTGCCCTGGACCTGAGTCTTGATTGCCGGGTTTTCAAAAGAGCCAGTGATTGAACCGGGCAGTCTTATATTGCCGTATGCGGAGGCAACACCTGCAAATATGTTTGTAAATGTCTTTTTTATTGTTATCTCCCATAATTCGTTCTGGGCTGTGTTTACAGACAGGTCAGCATTCACATTCAGGCTGTCAAGAAAAGGAATTTTCCAGTTGAGGTCAAGTCTGCCGGTTATTCGATTTTTCTGATAAATTATACCAAGTTGTGTATTGTTCGAAACTAAAGGATGCAGATATGTGCCCTGAACACTGCCGCTAATCTTTACAATTCCGCTCAGCCCTTCAATACCAAATTCTTCAGCAACACAATCTATTGAATATTTCAAATCAAAGGTTTTATTCTCAGCAATGGGTATATTGCCCTTCACTCCAATATATGATTTTTTTGTCCTGATGTCCAGGTGTTCAATTGCAAGGACCTGAGAAGATAAGGCGCATTTTAAATTCACTGAGAGTTTGATACCCTGCTTATTCATTGTGCTGAATAGATTGGAATTGTATATTTCCAATCTTTTTATACTTATTTCAAATGGTTTTGCTGTTTTTTCTTTTTTCTCGGCAGGTTTTAATTTGATCTTACTGGCATGGTCAACATCAACATACAAACCATCAATTAGAATTGTATTTATTTTGATTTTTTTTGTTAGTAAACCAAAGATATTGTATGATACGGCCAAATAATCAATACGGCAGACTTCACCAATTTTGCAATCTGCAAGATTTACCCTGTAAAATAGATTGCCTTTTAATGAACCAATCTGAACAGGCTGGTCAATCTGGGTCTGGATTATGGATTCTATTTTGTTTTTAACGATGGTCAAAGCAAATGGAGTTCCGGCGAGAATATAGATGACAACAAGGAGTAGTATGATAACAAGCGGAACAATCCAGATTTTTTTCATTATTTAATATTATAACCACATAGATTGTATAGTCAACAGAAATCCGGGATTGAAAGACATATTTTTCTCCCCTTGTGGAAGAGGGCAAGGTTGAGGGGTAGAATCGGTATCTAACAATACAGGCTGGGAGACCGTTCAACGATAAACAGTCTTTAACTATCAGACTGGAGTAGAGACTTTAGTCTCGTTAAATTACTTATGACCAAACTGCATAACGATACGGGCTGCAAAAACGTATAACGAATAACGGCCTATACCCGAGAAATCCGGCACTTGACTTCCTGAAAAATCGGACTAAAATATAATTATGATTATCAGACGAAGACTGCTTTCCGATATAAAAAAGCACTTAAAGGCTAAGGAGATAAGTTTTATTATTGGTCCAAGACAGGCAGGTAAAACAACCCTGATGATGCAATTAAAACAGGAACTTGAAAAAAGTGGTGAGCAGACCTTATTTCTGAATCTTGATATTGAACACGATAAAGAATTCTTTTCGTCTCAGACAAAATTGATCAGTAAGATTGAACTGGAAATGGGCAGGAAAAAAGGCTATGTATTTATTGACGAACTACAGCGTAAAGAAAATGCTGGTTTGTTCTTAAAGGGCATTTATGATATGAATCTTCCTTATAAATTTATTGTCTCGGGTTCTGGTAGCGTTGAGCTGAAACAGAGGATTCATGAATCACTTGTGGGAAGAAAGAGAATATTTGAACTTACTACCCTATCGTTTGAGGAATTTATCGACTTCAGGACTGATTATAAATATTCAGATAAACTTTCTAAATTCTATAAGGTTGAGAATAAAAGATTGATGAATTTATTAGAAGAATATTTGAACTTTGGTGGTTATCCCAGAATTGTACTTGAAAAAAAACTTATGGAGAAGCGAAAACTGATGAGCGAAATCTATCAGGGTTATATTGAACGAGATATATCATACCTGCTGAAGATACACAAGACCGATGACTTCACAAACCTGGTAAAACTATTGGCAAATCAGACAGGCAAGCTGGTGAATCACACAGAATTATCTTCAACCCTTGGTCTTTCAGTAAAGACCATTAAAGACTATCTCTGGTTTCTTGAAAAGACATTTATTATCAGAAGGGTTTCTCCATTTTTCAGAAATGTGCGTAAGGAGATTACAAAGTCTCCGATATACTACTTTTGCGACCTTGGTTTGAGAAATTTTGCCGCAGGCACCTTTGGTATGATCGGAGAACCGGGTTTTGTATTTCAGAATTTTATCTACAATTTGATAAGAGAAAAACTCATGGATACCTCCGCGAAAGTTTGTTTTTATCGGAGTAAAGATAAGGCAGAGGTGGATTTTGTTATTGATTTTGGAAAGACTGTATTGCCAATAGAAGTGAAATATAAGACAATGAGGACTCCTGAGATGACAAGGGCACTGAAGAGTTTTATTAAAAAATATAAACCTGAAAAGGCACTCGTTATAAATTTGAGTTTAGAAAAATCTGTCACAATCAACAGCACAAAAGTGACTTTTTTGCCTTTTTACAAAATTATGACTGAATCATTAGATATATAACCTAAGGCAATCCCACTTCCCCGCCTCCGCTACCACCCTTCCTGCCCTGTCATTCTGAGCGCAGCGCTGTAGCCCGCCAATCCGCCATACAGCGTTGCGGAGTGTGGCGGGAACAATCTCATCTGCTATTCTGTCATTCTGAGGCGCAGCCGAAGAATCTCTTTTTATTGCTCCTGTCATGCTGTCCGCCACGCTGTATGGCGGACGAAACTTGAAACAATTAACCCACAATGTCATCCTGAGCATTTATGCGAAGGATTTTTTTTATTGCGAGCGGAGCGATCCTGCAAATCCACTAAACAGATTGACAGATGGTCCTGCATTTCCTGCGCTAACTTACCCCTCTGTCATAAGGCTGTAGCGTCCGACTAAAGTCGGACGGGAAAAATTCGGAACCATACATTTCGCGAAACCGTAAAACGATAGACGAGGCCTCACCATACTACCCTTGACATTTCTGATATTGTTTATATAATGTTCAAGTATGTTATAGATATTGGGTATTGTCGTAATTGAAAAATGAGTCAAGAATAGTTAACAAAAAGATGAATAGAGGAATTAAATTAATAGAGAGGAAACAGACCAATGGCCGACATTGAAGTTATTGAAAAGTTGAAAACCTATTATATCATGAAAATGGTGATTTTATTTCAGAAAATAGAAACTCGAGCAATTACTATAAATACAGTATGCTTTTAGAATGATTTGCTGGATATAAAGATGTATTATATTAAGATGGAAAATTTAATATGAACAAAAAAACCTATACTCCATCAAAAGGAAAATTTGGAACAGTACTAGATAAGAAAAATTGGTATATTAAAGATTTTGGTACTGCAACCTATATTTCAGTTGAAAAGAACCGTCGAGAATTTGGCGCACATCTTACTTCAATCAATATTTTCAAAAAGTTTATTTTTCCAGAAATAAGAAATGTTCTATACAAATATATCTGGGTTGATTTATTCGCTGGCGAAGGGAATTTAATTCTACCGATTATTGAGGCAATTCCATGGAATGAAAGGGCTGATTTTTTTAAAGAACATATTTTTCTTTTTGATATTCAAAAAGATATGGTAGAAAAGTCAATTGAGAATGCCAATAATTATGGAATTCCAATCAATGTAGCTAAAGAAAATATCCAAGTAAGAGATACTCTGCAAGATTACCCAAAATTTTTGAAGAATCTAAAATATCCAATATACCATATAACAAATCCACCTTATCTTTATTTGGGATATATTGCTAAAAATTCTGAAAGAAATCTAAAATATTTCAGCGGTTTGAACGAAGGATATCAGGATCTTTATCAAATAGCCCTCATTAATGATTTAAGAAACGGTCTAGAGAAAATAGTTTATATCATTCCTACAAATTTTTTATTTGGTTTTTCTGTATCTAATAAAATAAGAAAAGATTTTCTTCCATTTTATGATATCAATAAAGCCATTATTTTTGAAAGGAAAATGTTTGAGTTTACGGGAACAAATGTATGTATATGTTTTTTTGAAAAAAAACCACAATTTTCAAAAGAGCCTGTCGTTTTTAAAGCACTAAAAATTAATAATAAACTTACAGAAAAAGAATATGTTTTAAAACCACAAAATTTCTATAGAGCGGGTGGAGAATTTGACGATTATGTTTCTTATTTCAGGTCGTCTAAGCCCCTAAAAATTAGATTTTACTTAACCCTGGAGGAAATTGAGAAGAACAAGGGTCAAAAATTAGTGAAACTTTTAGATGTTAATAGTTTTTCTAATGGTTATTTTAGGTTTAATATATATAAGGTAAATAAAAAGCTATATAATAAAATCAAGAATAATTCGCTATTTGTAAGAACTTTAGATACAGGCGGATGGGCAGGAAGAGCAGGTATTTACAATGTTCGAGAAATATTTGGAGTAGACGGGATAGTAGTAACAAAAGAAAAATACAGAACACATCCTATCCAAATTTTTATTACTCCCGATCTTTCAATGGATGATTTATTATTATTAAAAAATTATTTTAATCTAATGCTTGAATATTTTCGAGATATAACTGATAGTGAATTTTTAACCACTTTTAAGTATTCGTCTTCTTATTATACTCGTAAATATTTAGGATTATCGCAGACAAAAAAATTATTAGAAACTTTGCCGGTTCACTGTATTTCACTAAAAATAAAAAGAATGTTAAAAATCTTAATAGAACAAAAGAATATCGAAGCGATTAAAGAGATTTTACTGAATCTAAATAAGAAAGTCGAAAATCAAATTAGACTTTTTTAAATTTAATACTATGAATAAGTGGGTTCAAAAGAGTGCAAATTTAGCGAAAAGTAAATATTATTTAGATAAATTACTAGCAATATACCCCCCAGAGGAAATCAGTAGAGGGAAAATTCTTGAAGAAGAATCACTCGAATTAAAACAGCTATTTCAAGAGAAAAAATGCATAACTTTAGTTAAAGAATTGATACGGCTAAAAAAACGCGGGTTTAAATTTCCTATTGAAAACCCTTATATTGGTTTTTTGAGTCATTACGAAAAGGCAATTAATAACAACCCAATTACCATTAAGACAATTTGCCAAAAACTATTTGAGATGAAGTACACCGAATTAAGAGAAAAACTGGAATCACCCAAAAAAGCGAGTAGAAGAATAGGTCCGATGTTTAAGATATGGCTTAAAAGTAAATTTAATTTCTTCAATATGGAGACATTTAAAAAATCTAAAGGTATAGCCTTTTTAATTGGTGGAGATAAAACATTAAAAGAATATGCAGTAGGAGAATTAAAGTGCAAATTTAGAGAACTAAGCAAAGGATTAGATTTTGTGGGTAAGATTGGTAATATTTACATAATCGGCACCGCTAAATTTATAACTGATTTTGGTGGTTCGCAAGATAATCAATTCAAAGAAGCCATAAGTTTAATGAAAGAAACGCAATGCCCATCAAATGTAATAAAAGTAGCAGTAGTTGATGGTGTGGCTTGGTTAGTTGGTGAAATGAAATCAACGCTTGAAAGACTTAAAAATAATGAGTTTTGTTTTAGTGCGCTATTATTGGAGGAATTCATAAAGGAACAACAATAAGGCACAGTTTCGCTTTATACAAGGCTCATTATGAATAATCCAAGAGAAGTTACCATTGAGCCCGCGGTGAATGATCCAATCATTACATTTTATAATCTTAATAAATAAAAACAACACACAGCCCAGGCTCTTCAAATTTATTTTCCCTTGACCGCAAAGAATTTATTTGTATAATTTATCATAGGGTGGTAACAATGAATCAGGCATTTAGAAAAAATGTCTTCAATGGAGAGGTGTTAATGAAACCACTTTCTGACCGGAATTGCACGCAAAATTTAATGAATGTAGAATGCAGAGATTCACCCCAATTTTGCCTGAACTTGCAGACCAAATATTTGTTCTTAAGATCAATCTGCGCGCTTTTAAGTAAATTGCAGGATTTGATATTTCACTTGACAGTATATACAAAATTATTCATAATAATCTCCAATGGGAGGTCTACATGCGTAATTTACAGTTGAAGAAAATTACCCCCATAGAGCAGCAACTGACATCATATCTACTGATACAATTTTGAGCTGTTTGTATCGATCGAATCCGATGGTAACTATGAAAAAAACATATTTCATTATAGTGCTCCTCTTTCTCATATTTGTAGGATGCGCACATATGCAAATCCAGCAACGAAAACGGGAACTTGAAGCCGCTTTGAATCCGCTGCTCGGAAAATCAAAGGAAATGGTTGTGCTATCAATAGGACTGCCAGTTCATATTGATACCGTAGGGCAATTGGAAGTTTACCAATATTATCGGCGCTACGGCACCCGAAGCAACGTATGGATATCGCCTAATGAATATTCTATATATGGAGGTGCACAAAGTTGGGAGGCGTATGACAAGGTCAACGTCTACTTCAAAGACGAAATAATGATTAAATGGGATGCATATATTCAAAGATAATGTAGGAGAGAAGGGGTCACCTATGAAAAATTGCGGTTAAATACCTTTGTGCTAAAAGACGAGAGCATCGAGGATTTAGAAAACCTTCCCGACCCGGATGTCATTGCCCGTGAAATTTCTGACAATCTCGAATCTGCTTTGGAACAGTTTAGAAATATTTATGAAGATTTGGAGAAAAAATGAAAGGAGGAAAAATGTTAGAAGGTGAGATTATAGTAAATTCAATGACATTGAAAGTAGAAAAAGTAAACGCAAAGGCCATGATTGAAGGTTTTTGGAAAGGGAGCCAACAGTTTTACGTAACTATTTTCACAGCTCATGAGAACGCTTGGTCTATTAAAAATAGTTTCAGGTACCTACCAAAAGTGCTCACACCTATTCAGAGAATTAATCCTAGATATAGACTAAGTCAAATAGGTGCGTCCCTACGAGCGGATTACTATGATTTTGCTTTTAAATACGTTGCTGCGCTTGAGAAAATATATCATATTAGAAATGATGAAAATCTTTGGAAGATATTATGTAGTAATGGTATCTTTGATATTTGGGACTGGACCGCACCTTTTAATAGTCTGAAGGATGATAGAGGTCCCAACAAAGACGTTAATGATCCTAGAATTTTGTTGCTACGAATATACGAAGTAAATTATGATTTTACAAATGAAGTGACAATTGGTGTTCGTGCAGACACAATACCACAACGCAGGGTTCAGATAGTAAAGCCAATAATACCCCAACAACAGTTCGATGAAATTGTACGCCTTTTAGAGAGTGTTGTGCGCGATTATCTACAGCCTATCGAGACATTTCTATAATAGTTTTTGAGTGAGAAAAATGCCTATCACTTGAAAATCTTGTGACAACCTGTCAAGGTTTTGGGGGCGATTGAGGTCAAATCTTCTTTGAAAAGTGTCAAAAGTAAATTACCTTCTTGGTATATAATCAAGTCTACTTTATCGAGAATTAATCATTAGGGGGATATATGGAAACAAAAGAACAACGACTTAAGAGGTTAAAAAACAATCGTCCAGCTGAAGCATTACTTACAATGGTTCAAAGCTTATGGAATATGTTCGTTGAACCAGAGATCAAACCCGCGTGTGAGCATAATATGGTATGTTTATTGCTTCTCGGGATACATGCTGTTGCTAAAATTTGGTCTGAAATATTGTTTAATGATAAGTCGGTCAAAGGTTTTAAACGTTACCTTGAATTGTATGTTGATGGAGATGCTGACAATCAAAAATTTTCACGGATTGCAGATAAGCTTAATGATAAACGTAATATCATCGCTCATCAGTGGTTAAGCTGTCAAGGACATGAGTTCGGTTTTAATAGTAAAATGAATGAAGGGTGGCGTATAGAAAATGGCATAACGTTCATAAATCCAAGAATATATTTTGATTGTTTTTATGAAAATTTTCCAACCTGGGACGACATCCGTGTTAGGTTTTCTGAAACTGAAATTGAACAAATGAAAGAGAGAATAATTAAAATGTATACGCGTAAATAAGATAAGCAGTACATATTAAGAGGGATGCTGGTACAAAGGTACTCGAATTTTTAATTTTACCCTTTACATATTTCTGCATAGTGGTGGCTGTAAATAAGTTTATGGAAAAAGTGTAGGTTATTTTTTTGTTGATTTCTTTTGCATATTGTTTATAATACATAGACCGATTTT
>Ga0172364_10003640_pt1 | contig 12310 bp, 8 predicted proteins | sample LakKivSesite10cm_FD_114545 | JGI IMG/M metagenome (GOLD analysis project Ga0172364, IMG submission 114545) | Sediment microbial communities from Lake Kivu, Rwanda - Sediment site 10cm | ecosystem: Environmental > Aquatic > Freshwater > Lake > Sediment | place: Rwanda: Western Province, Lake Kivu... | reverse complement strand
CGACGCGGAAACGAACAAGCCACAGGCACAAGCCATGAGTGCCACGGACCTTGACACGCGCGATTGGCCGGAGATGGATCTCCCCGGCAATTGGGAAGCAGGGGGCCTGAAAGACGTCGATGGACTGGTGTGGTTCCGCAAAGAAGTGAACATCCCTGACGGATGGGCCGGCCAGGATGTGGTGTTGCACCTGGGGCCGGTGGATGAGATCGACACGACCTTCTTCAATGGAGTCGAGGTCGGCGGCATGGGGAGCTATGCGAACCACGTCGTGCAGTTCTGGAACATTCTGCGCGTGTATCCGATTCCCGGCGCCCTGGTGAAACCGGGACGAGCCGTGATTACCGTTCGCGCCATTGATACGTTTGGGGAGGGCGGATTGTGGGGCGCGGGGGCGGAGAAGATGCGTCTGGAACGAAAGGCAGCGAAGGGGACAGAACCGGAGACGATTGCCCTCCGCGGCAAGTGGCAGTATCGTCTCGGCAAGGCGATCCCCCCCGATCCGAGGTGGTGGTATCCCACTCCCCCGCCGATAGAGCCGGGCGAGCTCCTTTGCCCGTTGCCTGATACCGGCCCGCATCACCTCATCGTCACCTACAGGCCGGGGCAACTGGTCTGCTACCTGGACGGACGCAAAGTACACGAATCCAAAACGTTCACGGGAGAACTGGGCAACTGGGATCCGGGGTTCTTGACCTTCGGCAACTTCGAGGTTACTGAGCGTACAAACTGGAACTTCATCGAGAGCGCTTCCTGGCAGGGGGGGATCAGCGCGGCGGCGCTGTACAGCCGGTTTGTCGAGGAGCGTGAGGCGAAGAGCAGCTTCGACTATTTCCGTCCGGGCATGAAGAAGGAGAAGGATCTCCCTTCGGCGGAGGTCGAGGCAGAGCTGCTTGCCGCGTCCCGCATGCCAGGCGGTGCGGCGATCGCTCCCTACACACAGGCACTCATTGCGCATGAATACCGGGTTCTCTCAATCCGGAAAGGCGAACTGGCCGGCGTCAAACCCGGTGCGGTCATCCGCGTATTCCACGTGGGTCGGATATACGCCTGGGGCAGCAGGACAACGGCCTGGGCAGAGGCGAAGAAGGGGGAAGTGTATCGGCTGGCTCTGCAGCGATTGGCCGATCATCCCGAAGTGAAGGGGTACTACTTCATGGCCGACGATTCACCTCAGTCGCAAGCCATGGTCTACTACGATGCGGGCGGATACCCCGAACGTGTGACCATTGACCAGTGACAAAGGATGAAAACCTGCCCATGAACAAAATCAGTCTACAGAACACGGCGCAGGGGAGAATGGGCTTTGCCGATCTCGGCGAACCGATGGCAGTCGGCCCTGCCGAGATGGTGATCGCCACGGAGTACACCGGCATCACCAACGGCACCGAGCGGGGGTGGATAACGTGCGATCGCGGTGCGAGCGGCTATCCAAGCCGCGTTGGCTATCAGCATGTTGGGAGGATCCGCGCGGCTGGTGAAAAGGTAACCGGGTACAAGGTCGGCGATACGGTCTTCTACGGGCAGTTCGTCGGCCATAACGGTTGGAATATCGTCGATGTGGCAGCAGCCGATGCGAAGGCTTACTGGACGCACAACTGCGTGGTCCTGCCGCCCGGGCTGGACGCGAAGTATTGTGCGCTCCTCGGCGTGGCGGGGGTCGGCATGCGGGCAGCCAGGCGCTTCCGTGTCGGCCCTGCACAGAACGTGTGGGTGGCCGGGGCGGGCCCTATCGGGCAGTTTGCCGCCCAATCTGCCCGCGCCCTTGGCGCGCGGGTGACAGTTTCCGACGTTCAGGAAAGGCGGCTTGCGGCGGCGGCGAAATGCGGCGCGGAACGCGTGCTCCTCGCCACAGACGATGGTTTCTGGGCGGCACTCAAGAGCGAAGGAACCTACGACTGCATCATTGATGCCTGCGGGGTCGAATCCCTCCTGTTCGACATCCATCAGCACGGGCTGATCCGGCACGGATCGGTCATCGGCCTGGTGGCGGGTCGCCCGAATACGTCCTTCCCGTGGGGAATGCTGCACCTCACCGAGGCCTCCATCGAGGTCTCGGCTCACTTCAGCATTGATGACCTCCAGGTCGTGCTGCACTTCCTGAGCAGGGGCGTTATGCGTATTGAGCCCGTCGTTTCCCACGTGATACCGGTCGCGGAGGCACTGGGAATCTATGCGACGCTGCGGGACAAGCCGGATTCCCTGCTTGGCGTGATCATCGACTGGACGAAGACGGCGGCGTAGGCTGAAAACCAATATGAGGACAATGCTATGCTGAAGCATCTCTCTCTCCTTTGCGGCTGTCTCCTGTTCCCGATTCTCGTGACGGCTGAGCCAGCCGCGATGCAACCGGCAGACGACCTGGCAAAGTTCACCGGGGCGCGGACCAAGGTCGTCTGGACTCGGAGCACAGCGTGGACGGGCGAGGACATCTACTTCCAGCCCAAGGCCGACCTCATGTGCATCGACACGGCCGAAGGGAAGGAACGTGTGCTGCTACAGGGTGAAGTTGCTGCAAGCGACGGCGCGGGCGGGAAGCAGGAACGGGCGGGGCGGGGCTGCCACTACCGCCCGAGCATCACGCCGGATGGCAACGCGGTAGTCTACAACGAGATGACCTCGAACCAGGTCGACACCAGCCTGATACGTGTGGTTGACTGGGACGGGAAGAACGATCTCGAACTCGGCGAGGGCTTCGCGCTCTGCACCTGGCGCGATCCTCAGAGCCTGGCGACGTGGGTGTATGCGGCGGAGAACTGCACCGGCATGAACTTCAACCACGGCATGGGCAAGGGAACGCTGATCCGGTTCAGACTCGACGACCCGAAGGTGCGGGAGAGGGTGTTCAGTCGGGCGCCGGTGAACACGGCTCCGTTCTCGGTGTCGGCGGATGGCACGCACGCCGGAGGCGGTTTCCCCTGGTCCAACATGGGCGTCGCGGTGCTGCCTGACCACGGCTGGCAGTGGTATGGCAGTGGCTACGGCGGGAATCTCGCGCCGGACAACAGCTACCGGTTCATGCATATCGGCTTCCCGCACACGCTGCAGCAGGAAATCAACACCGACGGCGTGAACATGTACGACGACGGCGGCATCAACCGGCGAGCGATCCGGTTCGACAAGGGGGGCGCCCGCGTGGCACGCTGGAGCAACGATGCTCGCTTTTTCACCGTGTACTCCGGGCAGGCGATCTGGCTCGGGCGGTTCAACGAGCGTTTCGATGCCGTGGAGGCGTGGGCCAAGGTGAACGGCCAGAACGGCCCCTTGCTCGACCCGCACGCGTGGGTCGATCCGGGCCTGGGACGGTTCACCGGCGAGGCGCCGCTCACGGTGGCGTTTCTCCCGCCTGCGGCCGGCGGCGAGTGGGCGTGGGACTACGGCGATGGGACAAAGGACAAGGCCACCCGCGGCAAGCATCAGTACACCAAACCCGGAACCTACGCCGTGGCCGCACGCAACGGCGACACTACCATCACGGGATTCGTGCGGGTCGAAGCGCACGTGCCTCCGGCAGTCGTGTCGACTGCCCAGGTTGATGCCACACACCTGTGGATCGCCTTCAACAAGCGCGTGAAGCTGGACGGAGCGAAAATCGAGGTAACGGGCGGACCGGCAGTGAAGTCCGCCGCACTGAACGCCGAGGCGTCCGAACTGGTGATCACCCTGGCTGCACCACTTGAGAAGGACGCGACGGTATTGCTGGCGGGCGTGACGGACGTGACTGAAGCATCGCAGCCGCTGGCCCGGCCAATGGCGACGGTGGCCCACCGGGCGTGGCCGGTGAACCCGGACCGCCTCTGCTACCGGTTCGCGAACAGCCGCGTGCCGAACGTGTTCTGGAAAACGGATTCGGTGCCTTTCGACTGCACGCCGGCGCCGTCGGCGCAGCGGGTGGAATTGCAGCCCTGCGGGAATGTGGGTTTCGACCGCTACGGCGTGATGGTGTGCGCGGGCGGATGGTTCGCCAATGTGGTGGCGCGCTATTACACCCTGTGGTGGGCGGTGGCGCAGGCCCGGGAGCTGACCATCGAGGCGACGGTGCAGGCGGCCGATCTCAAGCAGGGGATCCCGGGCAAGCCGGCTCAGCTCCTGACATTCCAGGGGCCGCTTGCCCTGACACAGGAGGGGGCGACGCTGCGGCTGTTCTTCCGCACCAAAGCGACCGCGCCGGACGCGAATGGCAAGATGCCGCCGGCGGCGGACCACGACGTGGTGCTGGGCGATCTGCCCGACACCAAGCCGCACCACTTGATGGTGAGTTACAAGCCCGGGCAGTTGGCCTGTTACCTGGATGGGAAAGTGCTGTCGAAGACAGACACGATCACCGGCGAGCTGGAGCGGCAGCAGATCGATGTGAACTGGACCATCCCGAGCAACGGCCTGCAGTACTTTTCACTGGGTTGCGCGCCATGGCGCGGCCGATTGGAGAACGTGGCCCTCTATGCCCGGTTCATCGAGGCAGGCGAGGCGGCGCAGAACGCGCAAGTGTGCCTGAAGGCGGTTGCTGCCCGTCCTGCGGTCACGCCGGCGGTGGTGGAGGCCACGCTGTCATCGGTGTCGAAGATGCAGCAGATCGATGCCTTGAGCGCCTGCCCGGGCGCGCTCATCATCCACGAGTACACCGTGGACAAGGTCGTGAGCGGAACGTGCGCGGCGAGGACGATCCGGGTCGTCCACTGGGGCTGGCGCCGCTACTGGGATGCCAACGGGCCTGAGCCGCTGCGCCCGCTGCCGATCACTTCCATGCCGCCGCAGACGAGGATCACTCTGGCCCTGGACCCCAGGGACGCCCATCCCGAGCTGGCAGGGGTGCTCACGATCGACACGCTGCCGCCGGCGCCGAACGTGCCGCTGTTCGTGGAGAACGAACTGGCCGGGCTGACCGCCGCGCCCGAACGCTTCTCCGCACTGCTCGACCTGCTCGGGATCAAGCCCCAAGTGCCACCCGGCACACCGACCGAGAACACCGGCATTCGCTCGCTCCCGGCAGGAAAGGTCACGATCGACGGCAAGCTCGGTGACTGGGACCTCAGCGGCGGCATCTTCGTCTGCAAGAATGTGGAGCAGCAACGCGACAGGCAGTCAGCTTGGATTCACCTGATGCACGACGACAAGAACCTCTACGTGCTGGCCCGGTGGTGCGACCAGACGCCTATGAATAATCCCAAGGACACACGCAAGGATGGCGACGGCTTCAACGGCGACAGCCTGCAGTTGCGGCTCCTCGCCGACCCGAACACTCCCCAGGAGCGCTGCGTGCATCTGACCTGTTGGCACGGGCAAGACGGCGGCGACATGGTTGAGATCGTGTATGGCAGGAAATTCGACCGGGCCTGCTCGAAGGAAGAGCGTGAGCTGGACCCCACATCGCAGGCGCTTGCCCTGAGCGCGGACGGGAAAGGTTATATCCAGGAGATTGCGATTCCGTGGGCGCTGCTGACGGCGGACGGCAAGCGGCCCGCCTCGGCGTCGGCCATGCTGGTGCTCAATTACACAGACTATGGTGGCCGCACGGATATCTGCGATCTCTTGACGGCAGGCAGCGTGTCGGCGGGGATCGTCACGTACAATGCCCCCGACAAATGGGGGAAGCTGACGTTTGAGGCCACGCGGCCGGTGGCGCCGCAAGCGGCGCGCCTCGCCGACGGGCGGACGTTCCCTGTCACCGCCGGGGCTGATGGCCTTAGGGTGGATTGGGGAGGTCTGTCAAAGTAGCGTGAAAGCGTGTGAGGCGACAGAGGCGGCAGACGATGAGCTTGTCGATGCCGCCGCTCCGGACGCTCTGCAAGAGCCGTTGAAGCGCCGGGCGATCCTTGGTTACGCCGGCGACGTCGACGTCGTCGAAGCGGTCGCCGGGCGAAAGATCAAGCTTGGTGGTGCGCGTGGGTGCACTCTTGTTGTGTGACGGCCCACGGCGACCTCGGCCTTGCCTCTGGCGCGCCGCTTGGCGGAATGTGATGTCTCTACTGTGCATGTGATCGGCGGACGTTCGGCCCGAGCGGTCTTGGAGTGGTCGCTGAATCCGAGAGTGTACTAAACGGAGATAGAGTTTTGGGGGAGGTTCTCCTGGCTACGGTGCAATGCCAGGGCATCGCCTAAAGTGATTGCCCGCTTGCAATTGGGAAGCTTGACAACCTCCAGCCGCAGGGCCTGCAGGTGGGTGTGGGCGAGCAAGGCAAGGTGCCACATGTGCTCGATTGCCTTGATGCTTCGCACCTGATACTGGTCGAAGTGCAGGAAGTCCTTCAGCTCTTTGAAAACGTCCTCGATCCTCCACCGGCGGATGTCAAACGAGGCGATGCGGAACGCAAATGGTCCTCTTGCTGAGTGCCGACGGCGAGAACCGCCCCCAATCTACAATTCCCCCTCATCGCCGGTATGTGGTTCTTCAGCGACAGCACCCTATGGACCGTGGGAAGGATGATCGTTCGTCCGCCTTTGGCCTTGTCGGGCGCGGGGCCGGGCTGCGCCGCGGTGAGGCGCGGCTGCGCTTGGCTCGGAGGCTGTCGAGTTCGAGCCTTCTTGCCAGTCGGGGTGACGGCAGTTACAAGGTCGTTGCGGATTTCCTCGCGGCCCGGCTGGCATTACAATTTGTGGTAACCTTGTACGTGCTTTGCCCCGCCGGTTACGCTATCCTGTCGCGGGTCTTTGGCGTGCCTCTTTCGGCGCCGTTTTCCATTTGCATTGCCGAGGCCAAGCGCTATCATTTGTCGGAGCGACGGATGGCGCCATGAAAGATTGTCCTGCCATGGAGCATTTCTATGAATCGGCTGGAAATCAACGAAACGCGGTATGAGCAGTATGATGTTGCGATCATCGGCGGTGGTATGGCTGGGATTGCGGCGGCGATTGCGGCGGGGAGGGCCGGTGCGAAGACGATCCTCGTCGACAAGGCCGGCTGGCTCGGCGGGATGGGCATCACCGGTGCCACCGGCCTGCACAGCTTCTTCAACATCTTCGGCGCCCACCCTGGTGCCGAGCGCAAGCGGGTGGTCGCCGGCATCGCACAGGAGCTTGTTGACCGAGTGCAAGAGCTCGGTGGGGGTGTGGGCCACGTGCTGATGGAGCGCGGGGGCGATTTCATCAGCATGCTTACGCCAGTCGAGCCGGAGGCGTTCAAGCTCGCCGCAGTGCAGTTGTGCCGCGAGGCGGGCGTGCGGCTGCTTTTCCACACGACGCTCGACGAGGTCCGCTCGACTGACGGAAGTGTTGAGGGCGTCGTGGTCTGGAACAAGGCCGGGCGCAGCGTGATCCGCGCGAAGCAATACGTGGATTGCACCGGTGACGGCGATCTTGCCGCGTACGCGGGCGCGGCATTCGAGCGCTACAAGCCAGGCGATCGCGGTGCCTACGCCGCAGGCTTTACCTTCCGGCTCTGCAACGTCGACCTCGCGGCGATGGAGGCGGACCTCGAGCGCCGCGGGATGGTCACGCAGATCGCCCACGCCGTCAAGCCCGGGATGGACCGGCCCGATCTCGTGAGGCTCGGCATCCACATGGGCAAACTCCGCCAGGCCGGCGCCCCCAACGCCCCGGAGTATTTCCTGTCGTCGTCCCTGAGGCCGCGCGAACTGACCTACTGCAACTGCATCAACTACGGCCCGAACGACGGACTCGATCCGGATGCCCTCAGCAATGCGGAGATGGAGCTCCGGGCGAAGATGTTCGACGCGGCCGACATCTTCCGCCGGCACGTTGACGGCTGCGAGCAGTGCTATCCGGCGGGGCCTGCACCCTCGGCGGGGCAGCGACGCGGGCGGGCGATCCACTGCGAATACGAGCTGTCGCAGGATGACTGCACCGAAGGCCGACGGTTCGGCGACGAGATCGCGATCTTCAACTTCATCGACAACGGCGAGTACTTGGTGCGCGACGCCGGCTGCTATGGCATCCCCTATCGCGCACTGATCCCGAAGGGCCTGCACAACGTGCTGATCGCGGGCCGCATGATGACGGTGGACCTTATCGCACACAACAGCACGCGCAACACCGTCTGCTGCCTGATCTGCGGGCAGGCGGCAGGCACCGCGGCGGCAATGGCGGCGCGGGCCGGCAAGCAGCCGCGGGACGTCGCCGCGGACGAATTGCGCGAGCGGCTGCGGCAGGACGGCGTGCTCCTTGAGCCGAAGCTCGATCCCCTCCGGGGGTAACCAATGCAGAACATGACTGGAATGGACGTTGTGGTGTGCGGCGGCGGACCGGCCGGAATCGGCGCGGCGCTCGCATCCGCCAGGGCCGGCGCGAAAACGCTGCTCATCGAGCGGCACGCCTTCTGCGGCGGAGTGGGCGCCTGGGGCCTCGGCATGCCGATCAACCAGATGCGGCCCGACAACCGCCCTCGCGGAGCCGTTCACGAGCTGGTCATCCAGAGCCTGCTGAAATACGGGGACGATGCCGCCCGCGTGGTGGGGCACGCGGTTGTCTGCAACGTCGAGTACCTGAAGGTGGCGCTGATGGACGCCCTCGATGGCGTCGGCTGCACGTACCGCTTCCATTGCCGCGTGGCGGACGCGATCGTCGAAAACAACCGCGTGCAGGGTGTGGTTGCGGCCACGAAGCAAGGATTGACGCGGATCGCCGCGAAGTGGTCGTGGATACCACGGGCGACGCGGACGTGGCGTTCTACTCCGGCACCGGCACGGTGAAGGGGCGGGACGCAGACGGCTTTTTCGCCGATGACGCTTTTGCTGATGATCACGAACGTGGACGTTGACGCGGCGCGGGAGCTTGGCTGGGAACGGTCTGGTGCCGTGCGACCACTGCGGCAACGGCTGGCAGCATCAGCCAGGCACCACCGAGGACGGCATGGAACGCAGAAGCTGATTGCCACGGCGATCATCGGGGCTGGCGCCGGTCACGTTCAGTCCCGCCGCCGAAGCCGTGATCGGCAGCCGCAAGACCAAGGTGCAGAGCTGGTACCTTGATATGAACATGCTCCGGCAATACTGGGGCACCGAGCGGCTCTACCATCATACCGCCCCGGTCAACATGATCTACGGCCTCCACGAGGCGCTTCGCATCGTGCTGGAGGAAAAGCTGGGGCCAAGATGGGAACGCCACGCAGCCCAGCATCGTGCGCTCAAGGCCGGGCTGGAGGCGATGGGCATCCGCTACCTGGCAGACCCCGCGCATCAGCTTCCCATGCTCAACGCGGTGGCGGCGCCGGATGGCTTGGACGAGGGCGTGGTGCGCAAGCGCCTGCTCGCGGAACACGCGATCGAGATCGGCGGGGGCCTCGGAGCGTTCAAGGGCAAGGCTTGGCGGATCGGCCTGATGGGCGAGAGCGCCACGCCCCGCCACGTGGGCGCGGTTCTCGCCGCGCTCCGCTGCGTCCTTTCCTGAACCAGCCGTTGAAGGCTGCGCTGCAGTCCGTGGAGCGTGTGGCCGAACTGGCAGCGCGGGGCCGATCCGTTGGGCTGAACGCCACCATTGTGCAGAGAGAGACGTGCCGGCGGCACGTCTCTACGGGGGAAGAGCCATGAAGATCACCAGCATCGAATCGTTTACGCAGGGGCACCTCAGCATGGTGCGTGTGCGCACGGAGGACGGCCGCGAAGGGATCGGGCAGATGGCGCCGTTCCACGCGAACATCTCCGCCATGGTGCTGCACCAGCAGGTGGCGCCGCACGCCCTGGGGGCTGACGCCGGCGACATCGACGGCCTCGCCGAGCGCTGCGTGGAGAACGAGTACAAGTTCCCCGGCTCCTATGTCTGCCGCGCGGTCGCCGGCCTGGATACCGCCCTGTGGGACCTTCGCGGCAAGCGCGAGGGCAAGAGCGTGTGCGAGCTGCTGGGCGGAACGCCAAGGCCGTTCCCCGCGTATGGCTCGAGCATGCAGCGCGGCCTTACGCCGAAGGACGAAGCCGAACGGCTCGCACGGCTGCGTGACGAGCAGGGATTCCGGGCGTTCAAGGTCCGCATCGGCAAGACGTGCGGGCACGACGAAGACGAATGGCCGGGGCGCACCGAATCGCTTGTTCCGGCCGTTCGCAAGGCCGTGGGCGACGGCGTGAAGGTGCTGGTCGACGCGAACAGTTGTTACACGCCCGGCCGCGCGATCGAGGTGGGCCGGTTGCTCGAGGATTGCAGCGTCTGCCATTTCGAGGAGCCATGCCCCTACTGGGAGCTGGAATGGACGGCCCAGGTGGCAGACGCGCTCGACCTGCCCGTGGCGGGCGGCGAGCAGGACACCTGCCTGGCGCAGTGGCGAAGGATGATCGCGATGCGGGCGGTGGACGTCGTTCAGCCTGACGTGTGCTACGTGGGCGGGTTGTCGCGCTCGCTGCGCGTTGCCCGAATGGCAGCCGAGGCGCCCGGCGGTCCGGTTCCCTGCGTGCCGCATTCGGCCAATCATTCACTCGTCACCGTGTTTGCGCTCCACCTGCTCGGGGCCATCCCGAACGCCGGCGACTACCTCGAATACTCCATCGAGCGCACGCCGTGGACGGATGATCTGTTCACGCCGCCGCTATCGGTGCGGGACGGCATGGTGCAGATCCCCGATGGCCCGGGCTGGGGCGTGACGATCAACCCGGCGTGGCTGGCGGCGGGAGAATACCGGGTGAGCAGGAAGTAAGTATCATGCAGGGTCTGGTTGCGGAGGCGTCGAATGTACGGTAGAGCCATGCTGGTGAGGGTCATGATGAGCACGATTCCTCCTGTTTGGTGTCGGCGTTGCCTGCGCAGTCTGATCATGCCGTGTCGCGGATGCTTGCCCCTGCACGGCTCTGAAAGGAGCGACATGATGGCGGGTTTCGATGCAGGAAGCGGCACGTGACGGAAAACTGGAACTGATCAGGAACGTTTGAACCGCGGCTGAAGGCGAGGTCGGATATGCAGATCGAGATACCGTTCGGCTCTGAAACGAAGATTGTGACAACCGGCCTGCCGGTGGACAACGTGACCATAGCGAAGAGCGCGGACCCGGCTGCCTCGGGCACGTGGGCGGGCGTTGTGCAGGATGCCTTGCCCTCCCCCATTGGGGCACGGCGGATACGGGACAACGATCTCCGCGGCAAGCGAGTGGTGGTAGTAACGGACGACTGGGGCCGGCCAACACCCGCATCGGAGGTCGTTCCCATCATTCTCCGTGAATTGGCCGCCGCCGGCGCCGCAGACAGTCGAATAACGTTCGTCACCGCAAGCGGCATGCACGACCCCATGTCGCGAGATGGCCTGCTGCGCAAGCTGGGCAACGAGGCGATGGCCCGCTGCCGGTGCATCGCTCACGATGCCGGCGATCACGACAGCCTGGCGTTTGTGGGCATAAGCGAGCAGGGCACGCCGATCTGGGTGAATCGCGCCGTGGCCGAGGCGGACTACAAGGTGGCTCTCGGGCGGATCTTCCTCCACACCACTCACGGCTACGAGGGCGGCTACAAGATGATCCTGCCGGGCGTGTCGGGTTTCGAGACGATCTCTCGCAACCACTCGTTCAACTTCTCAGCGCTATCGACATCGGGCAGGATGGAGAACCCCAGCCGGCGGGAAACCGATGCCGTCGGGCGGATCGTCGGGCTCGATTTCCTGATCAACGTCGTGGTGAACAGCCGGTCGGACCCGGTCAGGGCCTTCTGCGGAGAGCCGATGGAAGTTCATCGGACGGGCGTGGAATACGGGGATCAGCACGTGTGGGGTGCTCGGATACCCGGGCAGGCCGACATCGTCATTGCCTCTCCGGGCAACGGGCCGGTGCCGGACGGTGAATACGATCTGACCACGCTGACCCATGCCGCATGGGCCGCGAAGGAATCGGGCGTGATAGTCTGCCTGTCGCGGGACACACGGCCATTCACGCCGCCTCGCGATGGCGATTCGAAGGCCGACCCGTCGGTGCTGAATGGCCCTCGTGATCGTTTCGACGCCATGCTGCCCACGCTTTCGCTGTCCGAGCTCGTTCGGCTGCACGACAAGCGCGACTGGCAGCTCCCCGACCGCGAGATCCAGGTCCGGATCAAGAGCGTGCGCGGCGATTTCTACCGCCGCCGAGCGCTGCAAGAGATCACCAGGCGTCGGGTGATCCTCACGAATGATCCCACGAAGGCCCTGGCCGACACGCTGGCCAGCATGGACACCACAGGCATTCGGGTGATCGTTCTGCCGGAGGCCCGCACGACGCTGCCGAAGGAGAAGCTCTACCGTCGTTCCTGAACCATCGAACTCACGATCCCATCTCCACGTCGGCCATCTCCATGCCTTCCTTGATCGCCCGGAGGTTGCTGAAGGACGCCCCATCGTAATGCCCCATCGTGATGCCGTCCGCGCCGCACTGAGCCGATATCACCACGCCTTGGCGGATCAGCTCGGGAGT
>Ga0172364_10003634_pt1 | contig 12320 bp, 6 predicted proteins | sample LakKivSesite10cm_FD_114545 | JGI IMG/M metagenome (GOLD analysis project Ga0172364, IMG submission 114545) | Sediment microbial communities from Lake Kivu, Rwanda - Sediment site 10cm | ecosystem: Environmental > Aquatic > Freshwater > Lake > Sediment | place: Rwanda: Western Province, Lake Kivu... | reverse complement strand
TTGACATCTGACGCAAGGGACAGGATGTTCGCTTCATCAAACATCATGACGGCTCAACTTGATGCCGTGTTGTCTTCCATGCCAGAACCACGAGTGGACAATAGAACGAAGGACGCGCTCTACGGCAGATTGGCAGCGCTAATGTCATTCGGTATAAGAATCACCGACAATCCCGACAAGATCCTTGGAGAGGCTGGAGCTCATTGGTTCAGGGAGGTATGGTTCAGGGACATCTACGAGGGCCTTTTCTGGAACATGAGGACGCTGACGATCCTAGGGCTGTCGCGGTTCATCTGGAACCAGCTCGAGCTCGGGTTCGAGTATATGGATACTAACGGGTTGGTACCCGACAGACTGATTGCGGCCTCTGGCAGATTGGGGGCTTCCTATGGATCGGTGGACTCGACGTTGCTTTTCCATCGCCTGCTCTTGAGCTACGGGGAACTCGTCCATGACGATCAATTGGTATCCAGAGGTATTGTTGCCCTGCAGAAGTTGGTGCAAGCACTGAAGGGCAACTCCATTCCATCTGTGGCATTGATCGATGGAGGCTTGTTCTCACCTCCTAACCACAGTTGGGTGGACAGCAGGTCAGATGTTGATCTTGATGGCATTCAGTTGGGCTCGATTCCATGCAGAGTCCCGGTCGAATGGCTTCACGACATGATCTCTGAAGGACTATCGGCCCGTCAGATCGAGGATGTGGTAAACGCACCCAGGTTCCTCTTGCCCGAGACACAGGCATTGTTTGTATCGGTCTTGAAGCGTGCATTGAGGTCAGCTGCTGAGTTGAAGACAAGCATGGAGGTGCTCGAACATCACGAGAAGCTGGCAGCTCAGGCCCTTGAGCGCTACGTGATTGGGACGAAAGGTGGCCTTCCTCCTAACTTGATCATGATGGACAAATCACACACAAGGGAGGATACCACGCCATCTTCGCCTTCCTTCTCCGCATTGGCAATGTTGAAGGATGAGATCTCTCCGGGCATGCTGGAAGGGGGCTATTCCCGTGCCTGTTCTGAGCTACTCGTCACTAGGAAGATGAAAGTGCTAGGCTCTGAGGTGGCTCCTTTTGGTCTGCTTGTTCAGAAGAGAACGCTCGAGCCCTATCTGGGAGATGGTCAGTATCATACCAGCGTGACTTGGCCAAGAGACGCTCCGTACCTCGCCTCTGTCATGAGACAACTGGGACACCGGGATGAAGAGAGGGGGCTGCTTCTCAATCATTTGGACGCCTCCGTGTCCGAGGTGATACCTTTCTATGTGAACGAACTCTACGGTCTGCCTCTAGGAAGGAACCCGAGCCCATCTGGCGCGACCCAAAATCAGTTGATACCCCTGAAGAACCCCGCACAGTTTTGGTCGATCTGGCACGATCCTTACTTAGAATGGTATCTCTCCTAGAAGGCTCTATTCGGCCTTGACCATCTTCATGCCGCCGGATCTGACCTTCTTGATGATCCTGTATCCACAGAAGGGGCACTTTATTTCTCTGGTGGATATCATGTCCAAGGCAAATACCTCAGAGCAGGAGAGGCACTGGTATAGCGCCTTCGGCGTCTCCTGTTTCGTCTCATTCGGCTGTTCCATTAAGGTGCCGATCCGGCGGATTGGGCCTATAAATACTTGGTCCAACTCTGCCGAAACGGATGGCCGTACTGGTTGTTACCTGCGGATCGGGTTCAGGCAAAGCTGCTGCAATTGAAGTCATGGACGCTCTACTCCTTGGAGACCCAGATGCACGGGTGGAAACAACCAGACATGAGGGAGTGCTTGTCGTGCAGACGTCGCTGGATCCTCTGCTGGCGCACTCGTTGCTGCTCTCCTCACTCCCGAGGCACATACGAAGGGTTGTGCCAATAGAACAAGAATGTGGAGCAGATTTCGATTCCATAGCTGATGCTGCCTTGACTGCTACGCGAAGGATGTCCGGCCGTTCTTTCGTTGTGAGGTGCAAGACGAGGGGTTCTGTGCTGGACCCAGACGAGCTCGAGAGAGCTGTGGGGCAGTATCTACGCCAGAGAACCGGGCTAGCAGTGAATCTGGAGAGACCAGACCTTGTGATCTACGTGGAAGTAGTGGACGATTTTGCGGGGGTGGTCGCCCTCCCCTTCAGCCTTCCAATTTCGATGGAGTCAGTGCGAGAGGACATAGTCTCTTCGATGAGATATATATCAGGGCGCAGCGTTTGAGCAGGAAAGACAGCCCAAATGCCGCAACAGGTGGTGATAGATGGGAGGCCTTTCGATCCGGCCTTCCTGCCTGAGCAACTCATTCACAGAGAGTCACAGCTGAAGGAATTGGAGGGCAATCTCTCACCGCTGTTGAAAGATCCCCCCTTGGCAGCTAGAGCGTTGATCGTTGGTCCGAGAGGGAGCGGCAAGACCACGATCTCTAGGCAGCTGGTCAAGAGGTACTTGGCCCAGAACCCCGAGGCGATGGGGTTCGTGGTCAACTGCAGGGTCGAGGGCTCAGAGTACAACGTCGCCATGAGGATGCTGATTCAATCCAGGTTGGTCAGCGGGTTCATTCGTGGTGTGTCCAAGGAGGAGATACTGATCTCATTCATCGAGTCGCTCTCAGGCATCAAGTATCCAGTGCTCGTAGTCTTGGACGACGCGGACTCACTGTTGGTGAAGGAGAGATCATATCTGATATCTTCCTTGCTGAGATCTCACGAGGGGTTTGAAGCGGCAGCTTCGAAGTTGGGCTTTGTCATGACGATGAGATCGGTTGTTGTTGATTCATCGTTTGATGTTGCCGTGCTTCCTACGGTCAGGTTAGCTCCCTACGTTGCTTCTGAGCTGAGGGACATATTGGCAGCGAGAGCTAGAATGGCGCTCAATCCTAGCTCGTATGATGATGAGATACTGTCGATGATAGCTGATGCTGCCCGCACGACCGGAGACGCCAGATATGCAATAGAGGTTCTGGCCCGAGCCTGCCGGCTGGCGGAAGCAACCGGATTGGGCAGGGTTTTGCCTGAACACGTGCGGAGAGGGCTATCAATACTGCCGAACTTTCCTTCTCAGTCAGAGATGTCGTTGCTGAGTGACTTGCAGAGGGATGTTCTCATGGCAATCGTAAGCTGCCTGCAGGGGACGGACACGTCCTTCGTGACTACTGGAGATTTGGAATCCAGCTACAGGAGATACTGCGAGGGGTTGGGAAAGGAGCCCGTTGCACATACGAGACTCTGGGAGACGCTGGAGAGCATAGAGAGCCTAGGGCTGATCAAAAAATCGGTGAAGAGCTTCGGGAGAAGGGGGAGAACCTCCATAGTCTCCCTGCTAGCGCCAGCGTCTGCATTGCGCCAGATGTTGACAAGTGAGATAGCAAGCTGACCCTGCGGCATCGCGATGTCGAGCGCTCCCTGCTAGCTTCTCAGACGTTCAGGGTCCTAAAGGTGCTGATCGACTCAGATGGCTTCGTGAGCATCTCGTCGATATGCAGAGACGCCAACTTGAACCATCCATCTGCATCACGGGCACTCTCGCTTCTCAAGGCCAAAGGCGTTGTCTCAGAGAAGAGAGTCGGACGAACAAGAATGTTCAGAGCAGACTATGGCGACGAGAGGGTTTCACTGTTCAGAAGGCTAGCGGCCTCTGGCTTTTGACTTGGTGCTCCTTGCCCTTTTGGTTCTAGAGATCCTCGTGCTGCTTCTTCTGGGAACAGTAGGAGCAACTTGAATGCGATTGAGCAAGGGAATGATCTGGGACCGGACTATCGCTCTTCGCTCATGAAGCTGGTCGCCTATCTCCTTGGCTTCGGCGGCTCTCTGCTTCTCCCTAGCGATGTGAGCCCATCTCTGTGACACCTTTGAGGGCATCTGCAACCTCACCCAAGAAGGCCCGTTGCGACCACAGGCCATGAGCCCCACCGATAGGATGTCAAGGATGTACGGTATGAATGCCCAGATTCTCTCTTTTCTCATCAGAGCGGACAGATAGTCAGAATCCGCAACTGCTCCTGCAAGCACATTCAGTGTGTCGATGTCGCCATCAAGGTTCTCCAAGTTTCCATACACCCAATCCACGAGATCATCGGCCATCAAGCCCGTGTTGCTGAGGTGGTTGCGGGCTTCCTGAACGTTCCGCGAGTGCATGGCGCCTCTGATCGCCTCGAATATGCTCTCCTCGTGGATCCTGTCCTGCAGGATCTGCGACACGGTCTCCTCCTCCAAAACTGAACCCCTTGATGCAAGCGCCTCGAGATCTGAGATAGCGCTTCTCATGTCCCCATGCGACTTCTCGGCGATCCTATCAAGAGCACTATCATTCACAGTCAGTGCCTGAGACTTGGCTATCGCACGAAGCCTCTTTGCCACAGAGTCTCTTCTCAGTCTCTTGAGTTCGAAAGTCTGGCTCTTCAAGCGTATCTCATGGAGCGACGGCTTCCACGGATCGTTCGCGGTCAGCACCACGGGGCTGTTGGTCCCCTCGATCAGCTTCAGAACCGCAGCCGCACCTCCTATGTCCTGTCTTTGGTGAAGCCCATCTATCTCGTCCAGAAGTATCAGGTTTCTCTGGCCGTACAGTGAGAAGGAGCGTGAGGCTGGATAGATCTCATTCATCAGGACGTCCTTCGTCCTGACATCGCTCGCGTTCAGCTCAATGAGGTTGTATCCTAGTTTCCTCGCAGCAATCTCTACGGTGATGGTCTTCCCAGTCCCCGGTGGCCCATAAAGCAGTGCAGCTCTCTTGCCGCGTTCCGGGCTCCACTTGTCCAGCCACTGGATGAACTGTTCGCGGCTTTCTTCGTTCCCGACTATCTGAGACCAATCGTCAGGCTTGAACTGTTCGGTCCAGCGCATCTCAACGTGAACCCTTCAGCTGGGCCAACTTAGCAAGCACCAGTGTGAACTGAATCTCTGGATCTGCCCCCACCATCAGTCGGTACTCTATCTCCGCCAAGAGCGAGAGGAGCGACATCTTGGATTCAGGCGATATATCCATGCTTGAGATCCTCCTGTGGAGTTTCCTCACCACATCCTTAGGTTGCACTCCGGATTCGTGAATGATCTTCCCAAGCAGATCGAGCGCCGCGGAGAAGTTCCCCGAAATTCCAAGATCTATGAGTTCATCCACCTTGTCGACGCCGTAGGAACCCAAGAACTCCTTGGCCATCTTCACGTCGATCTTCTTCTGAGATGCGGCTATTCCCTGCGTCAGGTTGATCGCCATCCTCATGTCACCATCAGCTCTCTCCACTATCATTTTGAGTGCGTCTTCGTCGCAGCGCACGCCTTCCTTTTCAGCGATGTGCTTCAGCCTCTGTAGAATGATCTCGTCTCTCAAGGGACCGAACCGAAACACGGAACACCTGGACTGAATCGGCTCGATTATTTTGTACAGTTCATTCGCGATCAATATGAATCGCGTGTTATCGGAGTATTTCTCCAACGTTCTCCTCAGAGCCTGAAAGGCCTCCGCGGTCATGCTGTCCGATTCGTCCAAGATGACCACTCTGAAGGGCACTTCGGCCATCGGTATTGATTTCGCGAACTCTTTGATCCTGACCCTAACAGTGTCTATGCCTCTCTCATCGCTGTTGTGCAAAAGTATCGGCGTTGTGCCGCCGAAGAACATCTCTGAGCCTGGGACGGTGACATCGTAAACATATCCGTCGTAATCCTGCTCTACTACCTCCCTTATCAGTACAACCGACAGATTGGATTCCACGAGTTTCTTCACGTTGTCATAGAAAGCAGGAGTTCTGTCTCTTGATTCTGACCATTTCTGGAGGAGTCTTTTGGAGATGGACTTGGAGATTCTTTTCTTTCCGGAGTATAGCGAGTGCCTTAGGTCATGGGTGTATTGCACTCCGAGCTTTGCTGCGAGATTCCTAAGTAACTCAGCCGGGACGAACTCGCTCTTGATGTAGGAGTACCTTGGCATTTTCCACACTATCCTGGTCTCTTGCTTGAAGGAAGACGTGTTCAGGCCAGTTATCTTACCCAGCCAAGCAATGTCAATCAGGTTTTCTCTAGAACTGGAGCTGTATCTCACGCATTCATTCCAATTCCCAGACCCATCACCCATGTATCCTCTCAGGAACATGCTCCTGACTTCCGGACTCGATGAATAGATGAAGCTAGGCACCCTCTTTGTTGTAGCGTCCTTCAGTTCTGAACCATCGTAGAAATCACTTCGGAGGAATTTGGCGAGCTGCGTGCTCATGATCCTGTGATGCACGGCGCTCATGCTCCCCGGCTTGAAACCGGAGGGCGCAAGCAGTGCTTTCCCCTCCAGTCCGAGTTTGCGTTCGACCACACCTTCGAGCCTTTCGAGGATATCAAGTTCCTCGGGATATGAAAGGGTGAAGATAACTTGTCCGCTTGTTCCTTTGCGGTTCAACACTGCACACCCCTCAGCTAGGTATAGGCCGAATAGCCACCCAAGATCCTCGTCCACTTCCTGATCGCTGATGATCGTCTTCACCTTCGGGTTCCTAATGTGTCTGTGACCCCGCATAACGTATTGTTTCGGGGCGAATTCCCCAAAACTCAGGAGCTCATTCCTCCCGCCAAGCTCTTGCTGAAATGTCACTAAGAGGTCGCCTTTCCTCAGCTCGGAGGCTCTTCTGGGTTGCAGCACACCGAACTCGTCAATGACTATTACCGAGTGGTCGAAGCTCGTCCTGACGTTCCCTCCTTCGTACGCTATTCTCAGTACTTTGCCAACCCGATGTCGCGATATCATACTCACAGGCAAGAACCCGGCCTTGAATTCCTGATCAAGAGACAGAATATCGAGCCCATCGATCTTGGCGTAATCGGAAGCATCTTTCTGAAAACACTCCGTTGCGAGCTTGGCGAAGTTCGTCCTCTTGACCTCACCCTTTTTCCTGACCATAATGGGCGTCTCTGGAGTCACACTGGCGTTCAGCTCGATGTAGTTACCAGAAGCGTTTCCGTCGTAGATGTCGTTCACGAGCGCCAGCGCCGCGGTCGTCTTGGATGTTCCGGGAGGCCCCACGAAAAGAAGATGAGGCATGTTCTTCGTCGACGCGAAGGTCTTCAACTTCGTCACTATCTCCTCCCTATCCAATATCTCCCCGAGAGTCTTGGGCCTGTACTTCTCGGTCCAAACGAGGTCGCGTATGCTCACAAAATCCACCCGGACGAGCAAGCGTGGAGCCCACTACGGTTTTAACCGTTACGGCGAGAAAAAGACCCCGGGAGGTTGCTGAAACTGCCGCCTGTGTCCAAGCGATCGTCCTTGGAGTGGAAGAAGGGGAAAGACCACATCTCAGGTCGAAGTAGCGCTACCTCTACAACGTGAGGCCTTGTTTGAGGCATATATCGCGGAGTTTCAGTCTCCACGCAGCGGACTAGTAATCAAACTGGAAGGTTCTGTAGGTATAGAGTTAAATCAGATTCTCTGTCCAAGACCGAGGAATGCTCAAGGCAGAGTCCATTCTCCTCACAGAGATGATTCAGAGGGGGATGAAGCGTCTAGGAGTGGACCAACAGTTGCAGCAGACGAGGGTGGTTCCGAGGGAGGATTTCAAGTACTCGTCTTTGCTTGGAGTGGAAATGAAACTCGAGAATTCAGTGGAAACTGAGGTTCCGCTTTACGTGGCCGAGCAGCTGTTCGAGGATGGGATAGCAGATCCGGTGGAGAAAGCCCTAGACAGCAAAGCTTTGTCAATGATAGCTTGGGAGGAAAGGCACCGGACAAACCAGATATCGAAGGTACCTGATTCGTTCTATCGCCAGTTATCGACGCTAATCTCGTCCGATAACGTGGCAGAAAAGACGAAGAGGGTGCTGGAGGCCTCAGCCATCGAAGTCATGGAAGCCAGATTGAAGAAGATCTTGACTTACTCGTTGATACCTTCGCTTCCGAAGGAGGTCGTGAGCAATCTCACGCCTGAAGAATCATATGTGCTGGAGTTAATGAGGCTCGTCATGTCTTCTTGGAGAAAGGAGGTGTTAGGAATTGGAAGAGAGCAAAGACAGGATGAGTGAGGACTTCGCATCCTTCGTCAGAGGCTTCAGGGGCGAGGAGGGGCAACTCACTTACCTAGACCAACTCAGGGATCTACCGATCAGGGGGGGTCATTCCCTTGTCGTGGACTTCCAGCACCTAGTTCAATACGAGGGGGCCCTAGCTAGCGCTCTTGAGCAGAGCCCACCTGACACGCTCAAGCTGTTCTCCGAGTCTGGACTGCTGATGTTGACCGAGCTGGACATGGAGTTCGCCAGAAAGGTCCAGAGGTTCAACGTCAGGATATCCAACTACCAGAGGAAGGCCTCAATCAGGAGCCTCAACTCGTCATACATAGGCAGAATGGTGTCAATCTCGGGTGTCATAGTAAGGAGTTCGGAAGTCATGACTCAGCTGAAGACAGGCGCGTTCCGATGCACAAGTTGTCAGACGGTAACCCCTGCCGATCAGGTCGGTTCTCTGTACACGACGCCGAGGGCCTGTCCCGTCTGCAACCGATCCGGGCCTGGCACTTTCGAGCTGGAGCCATCACAGTCTACGTTTGAAGACTTCCAGTCAATCTCACTTCAGGAAAGGCCCGAGGATCTGCCAGCAGGCCAGATGCCCCAGACCCTTGACTTGGCGTTGACAGATGATCTGGTGAGTTCTGCCAGACCTGGGGACAGGGTGGTCGTCACAGGGATAGTGACTGTGAAGCAAAGGCCAGCTGGGTTCGGAAGAACGAGATCTAGGGTGTTCGAACTCTCGTTGGACACGAACCACATAGCGGTGGAGACAGAGGAGCAATTGGAGATGGAACTCGACGAAGAGTCCATCAGATCTTTCAGGGCAGATGCCTCTCAGCCGTGGCACTACAAGAAGTTGATCTCCTCGGTCGCACCTTCGATCTACGGGCTGGAGAACATCAAAGAGGCGGTCCTCCTTCAGTTGGCTGGAGGGAATCCGAAGGAGTTCAAGGACGGAATCAAGGTTAGGGGCGATGTCAATGTTTTGCTAGTCGGTGATCCGGGCTGCTATTCAGGTGACACTAGGCTAGCACTTGGGAATGGATCGATGCCCACGTTCAAGGAACTCGCAGAAGAACTCGGCGTGGAGGTTCCAGGAATCTACCCAATATCGCTCAAGGTCAAGAACAGAGGGAAAGAGCAGGCCACCGCGCTGCATATCTACGAGGGTCAACCGGTAATAGAGATCACTCTCGCCAGCGGACGGAGTATCACAGCCACCCCCAACAATCCGTTCTTCACAAGCAAGGGGTGGAGACGCGCCGATCAGCTCAGAGTCGGGACGCGCATCCGGATGCGAAGACGGATCCACTCTGACATCAAGGAATACCACCCGACTGCCTGGGAACTGGTCTCGCATGACCGCTCGCACAATCACGTCGTCTCCGTACCTGAGGTTGTGGACGAAAGGCTCGCCGCGCTGACAGGCATTCTCACAGCAGAAGGCTACGTTGACGGGCCGTACAGCATCGCTTTGGCGGTGAATCAGCATGAGGAACAATTGGCTGTATCAACGGCTCAAACAGTCAGAGATCTATTCGGCTACGAGCCGGGTAGATCCGTGCTGAGAAGGAAGGGCAAAAACGGGCGCACCATGGATCTTATCAGGCTGAAAGTAACGAACCCACACATCGTCAAGTGGCTCAACCCAGTCGTCAGAGAGAAGAGGGTCCCGAGTAGCATATTCATGTCTCCTGACAATGTCGTGGCGAGCTACCTCAGATGGCTCTTTGAGGGTGACGGAAATGTTAGAAGTCAGCCTATCATACGCGACCGATACGTGGCCCTTTCTTCCAAGAGCATGGAGCTGCTGCGAGATGTTCAGCTTCTTCTGCTGCGGTTTGGAATCGAGAGTCACATCTACACCAAGTCAAAGGACGAAGATGTCTTCGTGTTACGAATACGGGATGAAAGGAGTCTGAGGCTGTTTGCGCGCTACATCGGTCTTGTATCGGAGAGAAAGAGGGCACAGCTGTGCGGTCTTCTGCAGAGTTACTCGACCGGTCGTAAACTCCCTAAGCGCAGTGTCATGGATCAGGTCGTGAGGATTGAAAGGAGAGGTTCTGAGACGGTCTATGACTTGGAAGTGCCCAAGACGAATTCTCTGATAGTGAACGGGGTCATCGGGCACAACACAGCCAAGTCGCAACTTCTGAAGTACATTCAGAAGATAGCACCTCGCGGTCTTTACACTTCGGGCAGGGGTGCGACGGCAGCGGGCCTTTGCGTGGCCAGCGATACAATGGTTTACACTGAGAAGGGGATCGTGCCAATCGAGGACCTCGTTGAGCCAGAGCTCGCGAAAGGGATTGAGGTTGTCGAGGATGGCATTGAGACGGCCAAGTCGCCCACCACTGTCGGAATAGCGGCACCTTCTCCCGCGCTAGACGGCGTGGAGAGGCATAAGGCTGTTCGCTATTACAGACTCGCTGCTGAGGATGTCGTTCGCATCAGCACAAGACTTGGCAAGAGCATTGGTGTCACCCCTGAAACGCCTCTGTTGTGCTCCGAAGACGGTCGCGAGATCGCCTGGAAGCAAGCGAAGGATCTCAAGACAGATTGGTACCTTGTCCACGCCCGCTCCCTAAAGGGGTGTGATTTCATCACAAAACCAAGCCCGTTGATTTCACACATAGATGACGGCTGTCTCGTCGAGTGTCCCTTATCTCTGTTCGAGTTGATCAGAAGTTCGCTCAAGCGGAAATTCGGAACTCTAAGGGGCGCGTCTAGGGCCTTGGGGCTTGATGAGGATGACCTCTACTACTGGTGGAGAACAAAGAGAATGTACCCTACTCTTGGCGAGCTGAAGGCAATCTTCAAGGCCATAGGCAAGGACGAGGAGGAGCTTGCTGAGCAGTGCTCGGCATTCTTGTACAGGAGCTACCGCGGGACCGAGAGGATAAGGTTGCCTAAGTTCCCGACGCCCCAGTTCATGGAGTTCTTGGGGGACATTTACTCCAACGGTGAATTGTCACGTGACAAGAGAAAGAAGGAAGGGTACACCATTGGTTATTTCGACGGTAACATCAGATATGTGCGCGCCTTTTGTGGCAGAGTCAACGAGCTATTTGGGGTTTCTCTGAAACCAAGAAAGGATCCAAGGGAGAAATGCTACGGTGTCAAGTTCCAGAACAAGATCATAGCACAACTCTTGATGGCCTATGGTGTGACCCCCGGCAGAAAGGCCAGAACCATCAGACTACCACAAGCTATTTCCACTCTTCCCACCAGGCTCATGGCTCCGTTCACAAGGCAGGTCTTCACCAATGATGGTTGCGTACTCAGAAACAAGTGCATTGAGTTCGACACGTCAAGCGCGGGCTTCTGTAGACAGATGGAGATTTCGCTGGGGAGGTTCAACATCGTGTCGTCGACATCTGTGAAACCAGCTCGAGAGATACCATTCAGAGGAAAGTCAATACACCAAGGTCCCAGGTATCAGTTGAGCATATACGACAGGCGGTCTCTGCTGAGCTACAAGCGGTCCATCGGCTTTGGCGATCCTGTCAAGAGCGAGAAACTGAATGCGTTGATAGACGCAAAGAAGGGAACTCATGCAAACTACAGGATGAGAGGCGACTGTATCCTCCTCAAGATCAAGCGTATCCGTCGGGAAAAGGCCAGCAGAGTGTATGACTTGACAATAAACGACTCCCACTCCTTCCTCGCCAACGGCTTCATAGTCCACAATACAGCTGCCGCAATAAGAGATGAGACCGGCGCATTCTCGTTGGAGGCTGGTGCGTTGGTGCTCGCCGACAAAGGACTAGCAGCGATCGATGAGTTCGAGAAGATGCGAGAGGAGGACAGGGTTGCGATACATGAAGCCATGGAGCAGCAGTCCTATCATCCCTCCGTGGAGATCATGCTTGCGGATGGAAGGCGGACGAAGATTGGAGAGTACGTCGATGCTCTGTTCGAGAAATACGAGCGTAACAAGATTCAGGGCGTCAACTGTGAGATCTTGCCATCTCCGGTGCCGGACGAGATCCTTTCAGCAGACACACAAACTGGCTCTATCAAGGGAATTCGGATAGATAGAGTGAGCAGGCATACCCCGCCTGACAAGTTCGTAAACATCACCTACTCCAACGGGAGGGAAATACTGGTAACGCCCGAGCATCCCGTCTTCGTCTACAGAGGAAGACACATGGTGACTGTTCCAGCGGCCGAGCTCAGGGACGGCGACTTCGCACCTGCGCCTAGGACCATCGCAGTCGGAGAGTTGCCCGTATCTAGGCAATTGCTCGCACCAAGGACGGATCCGCGCGAGAAAGACGTCACTTTGCCGGACACGCTCACTGCCGACGTTGCGACGATACTCTGCTACCTTGTGACTGAGGGATGCTTCTACCGGGGTTCG
>Ga0172364_10003632_pt1 | contig 12327 bp, 10 predicted proteins | sample LakKivSesite10cm_FD_114545 | JGI IMG/M metagenome (GOLD analysis project Ga0172364, IMG submission 114545) | Sediment microbial communities from Lake Kivu, Rwanda - Sediment site 10cm | ecosystem: Environmental > Aquatic > Freshwater > Lake > Sediment | place: Rwanda: Western Province, Lake... | reverse complement strand
TAACATAATCTATGAAAAATTTTTTATTTACTTCAGAATCAGTAGCTATCGGACACCCGGACAAGTGTGCCGATCAAATTGCTGATGGGGTTTTAGATGAAGTTTTAAAACAGGATAAATATGGTAGGGTTGCTTGCGAGGTAATGGTTGGAAATGGTTATGTAATTGTTGGCGGTGAAATAACTACCACGGCATGGATTGATATCAATAATTTAGTTCGCCAGGTGATTAAAGAAATTGGTTATGATAAACCGGAATATGGTTTTGATTATCATACCGTAGGAGTTTTTAATACCATCCATGGTCAATCATCAGATATTGCCAGAGGAATTAGAAAAACAGGGGCAAAAAAACAAGGAGCTGGTGATCAAGGTATGATGGTAGGTTTTGCCTGTAAAGAAAGTCCTGAGTTAATGCCCCTGCCAATAATGTTGGCTCATAAATTAGTTCAGAGATTAGCCGAAGTTAGAAAAAAGAAAGTTTTACCTTATTTAAGGCCAGATGGGAAAAGCCAAGTAACTATAGAATACCAAAACAATCTTCCCAAAAGATTAGATTCGGTGGTAATAGGTGCTCAGCATAACCCTGATGTCGCCCAAAATCAAATTAGAAAAGATATTATTGAAAAAGTAATAAAACCAATTTGCAAAAATTATTTAACTAAAAGTACAAAGTTTTACATTAATAATACTGGTCGCTTCGTTATTGGGGGTCCAATTTCTGATACTGGAGCTACTGGAAGAAAAATAGTCGTTGATAGTTATGGCGGTTGGATACCAGCAGGAGGAGGCAGTTTTAGCGGGAAGGACCCAACTAAAGTTGATAGGTCAGGAGCTTATATGGCTCGTTATATTGCTAAAAATATTGTAGCTGCCAATTTAACTGAAAAATGCCTTGTTAGATTAGCTTATGTAATTGGAGGAATAGAACCCACAGAGATAAGTATTGATACTTTTGGTACTTCTAAAATTCCCGAGAAAAAATTAATTAAAATAATACCTCAAGTTTTTGATTTATCACCCGGAGGAATAATTAAGCAATTAAATCTTTTGAGACCAATTTATAAAAAGACAGCCTGTTTTGGTCATTTTGGCAGAGAAGATAAAGAATTTACTTGGGAGAAGAAAGATAAAGTTAAAAAACTACTGAGATTAGTTAGAATATGAAAAAATATTCTTCGAAGCGCGCCAAAAAAGGAAAATTAGCCTATCGAACGCCAGATAGATTCATCTATCAAAAATGTCAGCAAATAGCCAAAATCAAGAGCAAAAGAAAATAAAAACAGCACCTTTTAACCAACCTTGGAAGATTTTTATTTTCGAAGCTTTTTTATTTTCATTAACCCTATCTTTGGGAATATTATCGGCCTGGAGAATTAATGAAATTTTGAAAATTGAAAATATTCCCCTCTCTAAAATTTCTTTTTTTGAGTTTTTGGGTTATTTTTTTCTTTTTACTTTATTTTTTATTTTTCTTGTCTATTTCAAAAAAGGGGAAGAAAAAAAGGGAATAATTTTCAAAACTCTTTTTATTTTTTCTGTCTTTTTTGGAGGAGAAATACTTTTGAGTTCTCTAATCGGTTTTTCGGGAATTTGTGCAATTTTAATGGGAATTTTGATTTTTCTTTGGTTGAAATCCTCTTCGATTTTTATTCATGATTTGATTATTATTTTAGGAATAGCTGGAGTGGGAGCAGTTTTAGGATTAAGTTTGGAGCCCCAAATTATAATTTTACTTTTAATAATTTTTTCTATTTATGACATTATCGCTGTCTATATAACAAAACATATGATTAGAATAGCAAAAGAAATGGTTAGGCAAAAAGTAATTGTAGGTTTTATTTTTCCTTCAAACATTTCAGACTTTAAAGAAAGCGTTGAAAAAGTTGAACCCGGAGGAAAATTTGTAGTTTTAGGAGGAGGAGATGTAGTTTTTCCTCTATTATTGTGTGTTTCTTTAGTTCCTTGGGGAATTAAAAATTCTTTAATCATAGCTATTTTTGCTTTAATTGGTTTATTTATCAGTTATTTGATATTTATTTCTCAAAAATTTCGCCGGCCAATTCCCGCTTTACCCCCCATCGCCCTATTTTCAATAATCGGTTTTTTTATTACTTTAATTATTTGATATAGTGGAATAAAACTATGTTAAATAGAAAACAAAAATATTTACAGATTGCTTTTAATCGTACCCTTGAGGAAATAGCAGAAATGATTAATTCCTTGCCCTTATCGGACCGAATTTTAATTGAAGCCGGTTATCCTTTAATCAAAACTTATGGCACTAAAGCTATTACTACGATAAAAAACCTCTGGATACAGAGAATTTTTAGTGATATTTCGGGAGTTCCCGAAACTTCTAAAGAGCAATCTTTTCGACTGCAAAAGTTTGGTTCTCCATTAATAGATTTATTATTAAAATCAATCAAAGAAAGAAAAATTGAAAAGCAAAAGAGAAAAATTTCAAGAGAAAAGTTAATTGCTTTACACCCTTACATTATTGCCGATTTAAAATGTATGGATAGAGCTTTTGCTGAGGTAGAAGCGGCTGCCTCTGCCGGCGCTTCCGCTGCAACTTGTTTAGGGCTTGCTCCGGTAGAGACCATAAATACGTTTATTAAAAGATGCGAAGAACTTGGAATTGATTCAATGCTTGATATGATGAATATTGATTATCCTTTTGAGATTTTAAGTAAACTTATAAATCCTCCTAAAATAGTAATGTTGCATCGCGGTGTTGATGAAGGAGAAGAGAATCAAGAAAAAGAAATTCCTTATCATGAAATAGAAAGAATAAAAAATGTCTATGACGATATTTTAATTGCCGTAGCTGGAGGAGAAATGATTCGCGATGTTATAACTGGAGCTTTTAATGATGCAGATATTATAGTGGTTTGGAGATTGTTTAATGAGAATCCTGAAAAAATAACACAGTTATCTAACGAATTTTTAAAAGAAATAAAATGATTCTGAAAAAAAATCAAAGATACCTACAAATTGCTTTAAATAGCACTCTTGATGAAGCGAGAGAAATTATCGCCCGGTTACCAATTTCAAAGAGAATTTTAATTGAAGCAGGGACGCCTTTGATAAAAATATACGGTAAAAAAGCTATTTCGGAAATAAAATATACAACTCCCGAAGGAACCTATATTGTGGCAGATACAAAATGTGCAGACTTGGCATTACGCGAAGTAAAAATGGTGACTGAAACCGGCGTCCAGGCTGTTACTTGTCTTGGAGTGGCCCCCATTGAGACAATCGATAGATTTATTGAAGAATGCCAAAAAAATAAAATTGATTCAATGATTGACATGATGAATGTAGAAGATCCAGTCGAGGTTTTGAAAAAATTAAAAACACCTCCTGATATTGTTATTTTACACCGAGGAGTAGATGAAACTGAGTTTTCAAAAGAAAAGCAAATTCCCTTTTATCAAATAAACCGAATTAAAGATAATTTTGACACTTTTGTATCTGTAGCAGGAGGAGATACTATTGACGAGGTTCAAAGAGCAATCTTTAATGGTGCTGATATTGTTGTAGTTTGGAAAGCATTTTATCAAAGCACTACCGACACCGCAAAGTTGGCTGAAGAATTTTTGAAAGAAATAAGATAAAATAATTATTTTTTATCCTTCCTTTTTTCTTTCAGCAATGAATGATTTTAACCCATCAAGAATTTCTACTGGTAAGGCAAATATCACCGTTTTTGATGGGTCGGGTTGAAGCTTATCTATTGTTCCCAATGTTCTTAGCGACAGACCTCCAGGCGTAGCTCCGAGAATCTTTGCTGCTTTTTGTAAATTTTCGGCTGCTTTTACTTCTCCTTCAGCCTTAATAATTATTGCTCTTTTTTCTCTTTCGGTTTCTGCCTGGGCAGCCATTGCTCTTTTCATAGCAGCTGGTAATTCAATATCTTGCATTTTAATTGCTGTGACATCAATCCCCCAAGGAGCAGTTTCAGCATCAACAACCTTTTTAATATCCGAAGCTATTCTTTCTCTTTCAGTTAGTAAAGTATCCAGTTCTACTCCGCCGATAATATCTCTTAACGCAGCCAAGGCGTACTGAGAAGTTGCATAGGAATAATTTTCAATTTTTAAAACAGCATCTTCTGCTCTTTCAACTTTGAAATAGACAACCGCATTTATTCCAACTGGAACATTGTCTTTTGTTATTGCTTCTTGGCGTGGAATATCAACAGTAGTAATTCTCATATCAACTTTGATTATTCTTTGAATGCCGATTAAAATCCATCGAAGTCCTGGCTGGTAGGTTCCAGTATATTTTCCTAAAGTAAGAACCACCCCTCTTTCATATTGGTTTATTATCCGTAAGCCGCCTAAACCCAAAACAACCAATAAAATTATTATCCAGTTCCACATAATAAAATTTATTTTTTAAAGTTATTAAAGACTTTCGACTTTCTTTAATAATATTATAATAAAAGGAAAAGAAAAATAAAACAATTTGACAAATTTTTAGAAAGTTATAAAAATTAAGAGATAAAAAAGTTCCTTTAAATTATAAAAAGGAGGTGATGAAAAATGTCTCTCAAAGCAGAATGGTTAAAGCAAGGATTAAGAGTTCTTACTAAAGATGGTAAAGGAAAGCTTTTTACCTGGGAATCAACAAGAACTTGTGAAGTTGAATTGGACGAACCTATAGCTGGTGCAAGGAAAGTTCATTATGAGACAGGAGAAGTTGTACTTGAAAGTGATTTTACTTTAATCCGAGTAATTAATACTGGTTTTTCAACAGAGAGATTGTTAGTTAATGCCCAAAATTACCCTTCTTGGAAAGAAATCCTGGAGGGGTTAGCTCAGCCTTTTTCTCAAGATGAGACCCTGGTTGCCCTTGATTTTCAGAAAAAGAAATTTCAGAGCAATCGGCCATTTGGAATGCCAGACAACCCCTACCATCTTATCGAAGTCTATTTTGATATGTATTCACCAATGAAAGTTAAAGTATATACAACTGAGAGAGAAGCAAGAGAGGCTTGGGAGGAAATAGAGAAGTTAAGTGGCACATCAGGCCATCTTCTTCTTTGTGTCTTAATTAATTTAGAAACCTCTCAGATTTTGGCTAAAGCTCTTTTTGCTACCCTCAAAGTCGTCACCAAAGAAGTCTACTGATTGATTTTAGAGGCAAGTTATCTAACTTGCCTTTTCTTTTGAAAATTGGGGTTTGACAAAAGTTTATGAAAATATTAAATAAAATTTATGCCTAGAAATATTATTATATTAAACCCAAAAAGATTAGAGAGATTAAAGAAAGCAATCTTAAAAAAAGGAAAAGAGAGATTACATATCTTGTCTGATTTTGATAGAACCTTAACTTACGCCTTTGTTAAAGGAGAAAAGGTTCCTTCTCTTATTTCGATTTTACGAAGTAGTGGAAAGTATTTAGGTAAAGATTACGCAGAAAGAGCCAACGCTCTTTATGAGAAATATCATCCGATTGAGATTAATTTGAAACTTCCATTTCAGAAAAGGAAGAAAGCAATGGAGGAATGGTGGAGGACCCACTTTGAATTATTGATAAAATCGGGTTTAAATAAAAAACATTTAAAGGAAGTTGCAAAATCTCCTAAAATAAAATTCAGAAAAGGAGCTTTAGAATTTTTTGATATTTTATACAAGTATAAAATTCCTTTGGTTATTATGTCTTCCAGTGGGTTAGGAGGTGATGTTATTTTAGAGGTTCTTAAAGAAAGAAAAAAATTATACTCTAATATTTATATAGTTTCAAATGCTTTTATTTGGGATAAAAGGGGTCAAGCTATTAAAGTTAAAGAACCGATAATTCACACTTTAAATAAAGACGAGGCAATTTTAAAACACTTTTCTTTTTATCCAAAAATAAAAAATAGGAAAAATATTTTATTACTAGGAGATAGTTTAGAGGATATTAAAATGATTGAGGGTTTTAAATATGATAATTTAATCAAAATCGGTTTTTTGAACGAAAGTATAAGAGAAAATTTGGAAGAATATAAAAAAACTTTTGATATTTTAATATTAAATGATTCTTCAATGAATTATGTTAATCTTTTACTGAAAGAAATAATCTGAACCTATAAATATTTAACCATATAGGTTTCTCTTAATTGATATTCAAGCTTAGAGAAGTAATTTCTTGTCCCCACACCGGAAATCACAGCAATTTTATTTAAGCCAAATTCTCTTTTGGCTATTTTTTCTGCTTCTTTTATTAGTCTTTTCCCTAAACCTCGATGTTGGGGGGCGATTTTTATTTCAGAAATAGGAACCAATTCGCCATAAGTATGGATTTCTCGAACTATCGCCGCGCCTTGGAGAACCGGGATGAAATGTTTTAGAGAGGGCTTGCCCTCCGAAGCTCGAAGAGCAAAGGAGGGGACTCTTAATCTTAAAAATGAAAAAAGTTTTATTCTTTTTTTGTTTTCAAAACTTAAAAAAATTTCTTTTCCTTCGGAAGCATCATAATCCTCTCTAAAAAGATAAATTTTTTCCTTTGGATTATATTCTTTTCCAACCTCTCGGCAGCGGATACAATGACAAACTATTTTTTCCTCTCTCATTTCTTTCTGGATTATTTCCCTTAAGTTTGAAATTGTACACCCCGAAATAATCTTCTGTTTAGCTATGTCTCGATAAATTCTAGCAATTCTTATCCAATAAGGACAAATACTTTTTATATATTTTATTAAAGAGATAAGTTTTTTGCAGGAATAACTCTTATATTTGCCATTTTTCCATAATTTATATAATTCAGCTGTTTTTAAAACAACACAGGGATAAATTTTTAGCCAATCGGGTTTAAAATTTCGGTTTTCAAAAATTTCTTTAAAAACCTTTTTATCTTTTTGGGCCGTAGATTTTGGTAAATTTGGCATCATTTGGTACATTATCTTAAATCCAGCATCTTTTAGGAGTTTTGTTGCTTTTATGGTATCAATAATTTTTTGGCCAGTTTTTAAATATCCTAAAATATCATCAAAAATTGTTTGGACTCCTAATTCTACCATTGTTACACCCAATTCTCTTAAATTTTTTATTTCTTTTTCAGTAATTAAATCTGGCCTGGTTTCAATTGAAATTCCAACAATTCTATACTTCGCCCCTTCATTAGTTTTTTGCGCCTCTTTTAGATTTTTAGAACTTTTTAAATTTGCCCCATCAAAACACCTCTTTAAAAACCAGGTTTTGTATTTTTTCTGGTAGAATGTAAAACTTCCACCAATTATTCTTAATTCAACTTTATCCACAAAATGGCCTTGATTTTTGAGCATTTCTATTCTTTTTTGAACTTGCAAATAAGGGTCAAATTTTAAAAATTTTGCTCTTTCTACTGCTGGTTCTCCTGATAAATAAGATTTGGGCAAACCTTTTTCGGTTGGACAAAAAATACATTTTCCCGGACAGGGATAGGGCTTAGTTAGAACTGAAACATTAACAATTCCAGAAAGAGAACGAACAGGCCTTGTTTTTAATAGATTTTCCAAGAGCTTTGATTTTTTAATCTTCTTTTCTGTTACGAGGCTTTGGTAAGCTTTTAATAAATCAATATTACTTGGTAGAGAAACCTTATATCTTTTTGCAATTTTTCTTTTCAATCTTGCGAATTCTCCCTCTGTTTTTATTCGCTGTTTCAAAAATTCTAAAATTGTAACTTTGTAAATATTCATCTTGATTAGATTTTATCTTAATTTCCTCTCAGTTTAAAGTTGTCAGACCTTACACCTTTTTTGTGTCGTGCTATGCACGAAATTTGATAACGTCAGCACACAAAAGGTGCAGGGTTTGACAAAGAATTTTATTTTGCTAAGATAATAACAGTTGTCCGTGGAAAACGGACATTTTTTCTAAAAACAAATAAAAATATGGATATTACTAATTTTAAAATATTAATTACTCAAATTTCAAAAGAGCGAGAAATTCCTTTTGAAAAAGTGATAGAGACGATTGAATCAGCAATCGCTGCCGCTTATAAGAAAGATTATGGGAAAAAGGGTCAAGTAATTCAATCTAAATTAGATTTAGAAACGGGTAAGGTTGAGTTTTTCCAGGTCAAGCAAGTTTTAGATGCATCTATGGTTTATTCGGAAGAAGAGCTCGAAAAATTGAAATCCTCTCCAGCTGGAGAGTTAGCAGAGACAAAGAAAGTTCACTTTAATCCTGAAAGACATATTATGATTGAGGAAGCTCAAAAAATTGACCCAAAAGTAAAAGTTAGTGAGGAATTGAAAATTTCCTTAAAAACCGAGGAAGATTATGGCCGTATCGCTACCCAGGCAGCAAAACAAGTTATCTTACAAAAATTAAAAGAAACCGAGCGAGAAATAACTTTTGATGAATATAAATCAAAAGAAGGAGAAATTATTTCAGGGATAGTTCAAAGAATTGAAAGAAATAATATTTATGTTGATATTGGTAAAACCTTAGGTATTTTATCTAGAGAGGAACAAGTTCGAGGAGAATTTTATCGGCCAAAACAAAGAATGAAATTTTATATTCTCAATGTTGAGAAAACCGCAAAAGGTCCTATAATTTTTTTATCTCGAGCTCATCCAAAATTGGTTTCTAAACTTTTTGAATTAGAGGTTCCCGAGATTTCTTCAGGAGCCGTTCAGATTAAAGCAATTGCCCGAGAACCAGGTTTTAGAACGAAAATTGCTGTAAGTTCTACTCAAGAAGGAATCGACCCTATTGGTTCTTTGGTTGGTCAAAAAGGAACGAGGATAATGGCAGTAATTAATGAATTAGGAGGAGAGAAAATTGATGTTATTGAATATTCAGATGATCCGGAAAAATATATTGCTAATTCTCTTTCTCCAGCTAAGGTTTTAGAAGTTAAAATTGAGAAAAAAAATACAGCTCTAGCCATTGTGCCGTCAGATCAGTTATCATTAGCTATTGGTAAGGACGGAAGAAATGTAAGATTAGCAGCAAAATTAATAAACTGGAAGATTGATGTCAGAAGTTCCGAAGAAGTTGAGGAGGAGAAAAAGGAAGAAAAAAAAGAGGAGAAAAAAGAGAAGGAGGAAATTAAAAAAGAAGTAAAAAAGAAACCAAAAAAGAGAAAGTCGACTAAAAAAACTAAAGAAAAAAAATAAATATGTTATTCATTCCAATTATTACTTCTATTCTTTCTTTATTTTTCGCCTATTTTTTGATTCAGCAGATAAATCGAGCTCCTTCAGGTGAAGGTAAAATGATTGAGATTTCCCAAGCTATTAGAGAAGGAGCTTTAGCTTTTTTAAAAAGGCAATATATGACTGTTGGTATAGTAGCTATTTTTTTATTTTTAATTCTTTTAATAGCTTTAGGGGTAAAAACTGCTGTAGGTTTTCTGATTGGAGCTATTGCCTCTGCCTTTGCGGGTTTCATTGGGATGATAGTTTCAACTCAGGCAAATGTTAGGGTAGCCCAAGTTAGCAAAGACGGCTTAAAGCCCGCTTTAAATCTCTCCTTTAAAGGAGGTTCAGTTACTGGATTTTTAGTAGCTGGTTTAGGATTACTTTCGGTTTCTGGTTTTTATCTCTTAACCAAGGATTTAGCAGCTTTAGTTGCTTTAAGTTTTGGAGGGAGTTTAATTTCTGTTTTCGCCAGATTAGGAGGGGGAATTTATACTAAAGCTGCTGATGTTGGAGCTGATTTAGTTGGTAAAGTAGAAAAAGGTATCCCCGAGGATGATCCAAGAAACCCGGCTGTAATTGCTGACCAAGTTGGGGACAATGTTGGAGATTGTGCCGGTATGGCAGCTGATCTTTTTGAGACCTATGTAGTGACAATTGTTGCGGCAATGGTTTTAGGAAAATTATTATTTCCTAATTTACCTGAAAGTATTTTACTACCTTTAATACTGGCTTCAGTTGGTATTTTAGCTTCAATTATTTCAACTTTTTTTGTTAAACTTCCCAAAAGCCAATCTATTATTTCAGCTCTTTACAGAGGCGTTATTGGAGCTGGGGCTTTATCAGCTATTTGTTTTCTGCCAGTAATTTTTGAATTTAGCCAAAGTTTTAAAGTGCCATTTTTAAATCTCTATTTACCCACCCTAATTGGTCTTTTAATTGCAGGTGGTATGTTTTTGATTACTGAATTCTTTACTTCAAAAAAATACAGTCCGGTTCAGTCTATTGCCAGGGCCTCTCAATTTGGTCACGGTACCAATATAATTTCTGGTTTAGCAGTAGGAATGAAATCAACTATTTTGCCGGTTATTTTAATCTCTATAGGAATTTTAATTAGTTTTTGGTTAGGCGGAATGTATGGTTTGGCAATTTCAGCTGTAGCCATGCTTTCTTTAGTTGGTTTGATTATTGCTTTGGATTCTTACGGTCCGATTACTGACAACGCTGCCGGTATTTCAGAAATGGCAGGTCTTCCTCCAGAAACCAGAGAAATAACTGATGCCTTAGATTCAATAGGTAATACTACAAAAGCAGTAACAAAAGGTTACGCTATTGCTTCAGCGGGGTTAGCTGCCTTAGTTTTGTTTTCTGCTTATACTCAAGAATTACTAAATTCAGGAAAAAAAATTCAATTTGTTTTAGAAGACCCAAAAGTTTTAGTTGGACTTTTTGCCGGTGGAATTATTGCTTATTATTTTGCTGCCTTATCTATGGAATCTGTTGGAAAAGCAGCCGGAAAAGTAGTTGCTGAAGTAAGAAGACAGTTTAGAGAAATAAAAGGATTAATGGAAGGAAAAGCAAAACCCGATTATTCAAAATGTGTTGATATTGTTACTAAAGCTGCTCTAAAAGAAATGATAATTCCTGCTTTGTTACCTGTTATTTTTCCAATTTTAATTGGTTTTCTTTTAGGGCCAAAAGCCCTGGGAGGATTATTAATTGGTTCAATTATTGTCGGAATTTTCTTAGCTATTCAAATGACTTCTGGCGGAGCTGCCTGGGATAATGCTAAAAAATATATTGAGGAAGGAAATTTAGGAGGCAAAGGCTCCTTTGCTCACCAGGCTGCTGTAACAGGAGATACGGTAGGGGATCCTGCGAAGGATACCGCGGGGCCCGCAATTAACCCAATGATTAAAGTTTTGAATATCGTTGCTCTTTTAATCGTTGGTTTTTTGGTTTAAAGATGAAAACCTCTATTCGTGAATTACCAAAATCTAAAATTGAAATTTCTTTTGAGGTTCCAGCTAAAGATTTTAATCGTTTTATTGAAGAAGCGATTTTAAGTTTGGGTAAAGATATTGAGATTGAAGGATTTCGCAAGGGTAAAGCACCAAAAGAAATATTGGAAGAGAGATTGGGTCCGGAGAAAATTTTAAATACTGCTGCTCAAAGAGCAATGGAGGAAAGTTATAAAAAAGTAATTTTTGAAAATAATCTTGAACCTATCTCAAAACCCAATGTAGAAATTTTGAAAATACCTGCCCCGTACCGTGCCGGAGGCTCTGGTGCGGGGGCTAAAGACAACCCTTTTTCGTTTAGGATAAAGGTTTTTGTGATTCCTAAAATTTCTTTACCAGATTATAAAAAAATTGCCTCGGAAATTAAAAAAGAAGAAGTGTCTGTTTCTGAAAAAGAAATAGATGATACTGTTTTTCAACTTCAGAAATTAAGAGCAAAATTTATTCCTCTTGCAAGACCAGCCCAAATCGGAGATTTTGTAGAAATAGAGTATACACTTTCAACAGAAGATAAAATGGGAAATGAGAAATTTAAAGATGGTTTTTTATTAGGGAAAGGGGATTTTATTCCAGGATTTGAGGAGAAATTAGAAGGAATGACCAAAGAAGAAGAAAAAGAATTTTCTTTAATTTTTCCTGAAAATCCTCCTAAAAAAGATTTAGCTAACAGAAAAGTAAATTTTAAAGTAAAAATGCTCGATGTAAAAAAAATGGAACTTCCCGAAATTTCTGATAGTTTTGCTCAAAATGTAGGAAAATTTAAAACAATGTCTGATTTACGGAGAAGCATCAAAGAAGGGCTGAAAGAGGAAAAAACTTTTACCCAAGAAGAAAAAAGGAAATCCGAGATTTTAGAAAAAATAGTAAAACTTTGTTCTTTTGAGATTCCCGAAATTTTAGTATCGGCTGAAAAAGAAAGATTGTTTGAAGATTTCAAAAAAGAAATTGAGAATTCGTTAAAAATTTCTTTTGATGAATATTTAAACAGAGCAAAAAAAGATAAAAAAGAAATTGAGGATAATTTTTTTGAGGTTGCTCAAAAAAGAGTAAAAAATTTTTTGATTTTAAGGGAAATTGGGAAAAAAGAAAAAATTTTTGTTGGCGACGAGGAAGTTGAAGAGAGAATAAAAGGAATTAATATAGGGCTTGACCTTGAAAAATTAAAAGATTATTATAGAAGTATAAT
>Ga0172364_10003630_pt1 | contig 12328 bp, 15 predicted proteins | sample LakKivSesite10cm_FD_114545 | JGI IMG/M metagenome (GOLD analysis project Ga0172364, IMG submission 114545) | Sediment microbial communities from Lake Kivu, Rwanda - Sediment site 10cm | ecosystem: Environmental > Aquatic > Freshwater > Lake > Sediment | place: Rwanda: Western Province, Lake... | reverse complement strand
CGTGAACTCCACGTTTGCGTTCTGCTTGATTTGCCTGACCTTGTCGCTGAAAGTAGAAGTCACGAACCAGAATCGGTTGTCCAAATATATCAATGTCACCGGCCTCACTCTTGGCCGCATTTCATCCATGGTCGCCAATGCTACGAACTGAAACTCCTTGAGCTGATTCAGTATTTGCACTACTTCGCTGTTTGCGTGAGTCATCTCTTTCCCTCTTCAAACCAATGTTGGGGCTATAGTGAGCCTATTATAGATAGCGATACCAGCTTGAATCAAGTACGGATTATTGGGCTGACCAGTTAGTGTCGAGATGACTCAGCGTCGGTGAACAAATCTGACCGTACCAGGCTCTGAACCTGTGCCGATACAGACGAAGCCGTTCTTCTCCAGGACGCGGCACGAGGCTTCGTTATCAACAGTTGTCTCGGCCTCGATTTGTTTAAGCCGGGGCTGGCGTTTCGCCCATCGGATTATGCCGTCCACCATCTCCGTTGCCAGGCCCTGCCCCTGGAATTCGGGAAGGACCGAGTAGCCGATTTCGGCCGTTCCGCGTTGGTCCGAAGGGCCCTTGAAGCCTACGCTTCCACAGAGCGTCGGGCAATCGGTATCAACTCGAACCGCGTACCATCCAAGCCAGCCTTCCCATTCGGGATGCTCCTCATAAAGTCCATAGAAAAAACCCTGAGCATCTCTAAGATTTTCCGGAGGCCACGTGTCCGGTACTGAGGCGCCGAGCAGTCTCGCGAACTTCGCTCTATTCTGGATTTCGGCTGCGGCAAATGCTTCGGTTCCGGCAATAAGTCTCAATCTGTCGGTTCGTTGAACTACCATTGAGCTTCGACTGCTAGAGCGCTATCAGAACAGCTTCGTGCTGATTTCCACCGCGTCGAATCCGACGTCGATGTTCTCGCTCTTGTATTTGCCTGAGTCCCTGACGTAGTCCAGGTAATCCCGCATTTCACCGGCAAACATCTTAACATTGTCCGCGAACACCACGCCGTTTTTCTTCAACTTGCCTTCGGCAAGCTTGAGATACTCCAGGTATTCGTCTTTGGTGGCGTCGAGGAAGACCATGTCGAATCTACCCCTCACGTGGGGGATCACGTTGAGTGCGTTCCCAACGTGCACCTCAATTTTCTCGGCCAGGCCGGCCTTCAATATGTTTTCCTTTGCCCGCTCCGCAGACTCCGGCTTGATTTCTATGGTAACGATCTTGCCTTCTTCAGGCAGGTTCGAGGCTATGAGTATTGCCGAGTAACCGACCAGCGTCCCCACCTCCAAAACATTCTTCACCTTGAATCTTCTCACTGTGTCCCCAAGGTGTCGTCCCTTCACCGACCCGATGATAGGCAGGAATTCCTTCTTTGAGAGCTCCTCGATTTCTCTTAGAACAGCGTCAGCTTCCATCCAGCCATCCTTGTGTACGCAGCATGCTCCAACGGTAACATCTTAAAGGAAGGCGTATCAACTAGTCATAAAATTCGCACCGGAAAAGTTACAGAATTATGACATTTCTGGAAAAGCGGATGGCCGCAGCAGAGGTCATTTATTTGACAAACTGTGCGTGGACTGGATAATCTTCACAAAGGCGAGGCATGTACTGCGGCGAGTCTCGGCGGAGCGTAATCGTTTGAGTGGCATAGATATAGTCAAGCTAATAGTGAGTATGGTGGCCTGCGAAGGCGCCGGCGGCATCGGCGCAATCTTCACGACCCCCGCGATATCGACCTGGTATGCAGGCTTGAAGAAACCAGCCTTTACTCCTCCCAACTCCGTCTTCGGACCCGTCTGGATTACCCTTTACCTTCTGATGGGCATAGCTATCTTCCTGGTCTGGCGTCAGGGGTTGGGCCAGGACGGCGTGACTATAGCCTTCATCGTATTCTGGGTCCAACTGGTGCTTAACATCCTGTGGTCGGTAATCTTCTTTGGGCGCAAATCCATTATCGGCGGAGTGGTTGTGATCATCCTCCTGTGGGCAGTGATACTGGCCGACATCGTCTTATTCTTTGGCGTATCGCCCGTCGCGGGCGGACTGCTCATTCCCTATATTGTCTGGGTTAGTATCGCAGCCAATCTGAACGTGCGGGTGTGGATGCTGAACCGATAGCGCACCCGAAAGCCCGGTCCTCTTTCGATTGGCCGGGAAGCATTTCACCATCATCTCAATCCTTAGCCGCTCGCCTGCTGAAATCATACGGTGAGCGGGTCAAGGGCGAGAGGTTCTTCAGGGATGTGGAGAATGTAGTGCGAGGCTTTAGCCTCGCGCCCGCACTGGCAGGCCGTGAAGGGTCGCAGCACAACGTCTCCCGTCAAGGGCAAGCAATTTTGTGCGAGATGATGTCGTCCAATGTACATACGGTCGGATACCCATGCATCACACTGGCAAGGTATAATCTTGGAACAGGTATTTGGGAGGGTATATGAAATCGCTGGTAGTCTACTACAGTTTGACGGGCAAAACGAAGCTGGCGGCACAGGCGATTGCCGAGGCCCTGGATGCCACGCTTCTGGAAATTGAGGAGAAAAGGCCCGTGCCCTGGCCGTTCGTCTACGTGAGCGGTGGGTTCAGAGCCATGACGAATAGGGGGAGCAAGATAAATCCCATAGACGTTGATTTGAAGCAATACGAAAGGATATTCATCGGCTCTCCCATCTGGGCTTCGAGGCCGGCTCCCGCCATCAACTCGTTCATATATCAGACAAACTTCGAGGGCCGGAGTGTTACTCCATTCTTCACCATGGGCGGCAGCACTTCGGCGAAAGCTCTGGCAAACATAAAGGCCAAGATAGAGAAGAGCCGGGGCAGGGTAGCAGGCTCTTTTGCCATAACATCGTACAAGATGTCCGACGAGGAGATCGTGGCCAGGGCCAGGGAGGCGATAAAGGACTATTCAAGCCAGACCTGAACTAGCCGGCAATCCCGGTGCCCACTGAATGAGGCGAGGTTGTGGGCGTGGGGAAGGGCGACCCCCGACTCGGCTCGGGGCAGGCTCTGAAGGGTCGCACCACGAAGTCTCCCCCCCGGGGGAAAGGGCGTATTATAACTGTGCGGACGGGAGTGAAGAGAAAGCTTCTCATCGGAGCAGGGACTTTATCGGCAGGGCTGGGGATTGTCGGCATTGTTATCCCGGTTCTACCGACGACGCCATTTCTGTTACTCGCCGCCGCATGCTATATGCGGAGTTCTGAACGCTTCTATCGGTGGCTCATAAACAACAGGATATTCGGAGCCTATGTTAGGAACTACATTGAAGGCAGAGGGATGCCTCTGAGAATAAAGGTGTTTACCATCGCCCTGCTTTGGTTGACCATCGGCCTTAGCATGGCTTTTGCCGTCCAGGACCTGGTAATAAGGATAGTGCTGATTTGTGTTGCTGTTGGGGTCACAACACATATCGCCCTGATCAGAAGAAGCAAAGACGAGGATGCCCGAAAGTAGAACCGGCCGGCGACGAGGAGACTACCAACGCCTTGTTATGAGAGCCTAGGTTATAATGGCGCGGACATGCCGTACGAAATTTGCAGGTCAAATGTGTCGTCAAGGGGGTTGCATCGCCTGTGCTGGGTAAGCTGACGTTTCTGGGTGCGGCAGGGAACGTCACGGGTTCCTGCTATCTTCTGGATACTGCGGATGCACGCGTCGTCGTAGACTGCGGCATGTACCAGGAGCGGAAATACCAGGAAAGAAACTGGCAGCCCTTTCAGTTCGACCCTGAGTCAATTGACGCGGTTTTTCTGACCCATGCCCATCTCGACCACTGCGGGCTTTTGCCCAAACTCGTGCGGGAAGGTTACGCGGGAAAGATATATTGCACGCAGGCGACGGCCGAGATAGCCGAGATTATCCTTATTGACGCCGCTCATTTGCAGGAGGAGGATGCCATATTCAAGCGGGAGCGCCATAGACGCGAAGGACGCCGGGGCCCTCATCCGGAAATACCTCTGTACACCGTGCAGGATGCCGAAGAAGTCCGGCCGCATTTCTCTTCCGTAGACTATCTGAACTGCGTCGCAGCCGGCAGCAATGTCGAGGGTTGTTATTACGAGGCGGGGCATGTGCTGGGAGCAGCAACCATAAATATCAATATCAAGCAGGACGGCCGGAACCACAGGATGATCTTCTCCGGCGATATCGGCGAGCCCGACCGCCCTATCATAAACGACCCGGCCGTTTTCAACGAGGCCGAGTATATAGTCATGGAGTCAACCTACGGCGACCGCACTCACGAAGAACACAGGAATACCGATATTCAAAGGCAATTGAAGGATTGCATCAACAGGACGGTAAACGCCGGCGGCAACATCGTTATCCCCAGTTTCGCTCTGGAGCGGAGCCAGGAGCTGTTGTACCATTTGAACGAGTTGTTTCTGCGCAAGGAAATCCCGCCTATGACGGTCTACCTGGACAGCCCGATGGCGATACGGATTACCGAAGTATTTAAGCATCACGCCGAGCTCTTCGACCAGGAGATGATGCGGCGCCTGCGCCAGGGTGATTCCTGCTTCAATTTTGAAAACCTCAAGATAGTGCAGACCGCGGAAGAGTCCAGGGCCATTAATGATGTGAAGGGAAGCAGCATCATCATAGCCGGCAGCGGGATGGTAACCGGCGGGCGCGTGAAGCACCATATCATCAATAACATCACCAGGCCTGAGAGCACGATACTATTTGTCGGCTACCAGGCGGAGGGGACGCCCGGCAGAATATTGCTGGACGGCGCTCGGGAGATTCGCCTCCTGGGGCAGATGCATGCGGTGAAAGCACACATCGAGAAAATTGACGGTTTCTCGGCCCACGCCGACCGCGATGGTCTGCTGGCCTGGCTCTCCGATATCCGTATCCCGCCCCGCTGCGTGTTCGTGACTCACGGGGAAGAGAAAGCGGCGACGAGCTTTGCGAAGTTGCTGAGCGAGAAGACCGGCTGGACCGTAAAGGTCCCCCGCTACAAAGACTCCGTGAATCTGTGAACCTGCCCGGACAGTGCGATTGGCAGGTGCTTGTGGATGGGCTTGAACCAGCGACGATCGTCTTTTCAATAGTTCCGGTACACAACTTGCGTTGCCCCTAAGTATATTCTTTTGCCTGACTTATAGGTATAATGGGCGAAAACAAGCAGCTTCGGGGGTGCACGATGAATTTGATTAGGACCAGGCCTTGGCATAGGGGATATCCGTGCTGAACTACGTCAACTATTTTCTTTCCTTTTTCCATGAGCCCAGCGCGTGGGGCATCGGTCTCGCCATCGGCTTCGGCGCGGTCTGGCTGGCCTGCTACTGGCCGTCCCTGACCAGAAGGCCCTGGCTGTGGGCGGTCCTGGTAGGTACTGCCTTTCTCACCCTGGCCGCTCTTTGCTTTATTCAAATCCCTCTTCAGAATGAGACTGCCAGAGCGTTGAGCCATCTCTGGAGTTCGGACACACTTATGCGCTGGATTCTCTTGGCCTATATACCAATAATACTTCTGTCCGGCCTGGTCCAAGAAGGGGCAAAGCTGGTGCTGGTGGTGGTGTACTGGTGGCGCAAAGGTAGGAATATCGACCCCAAGCTGGGACTCATTGTGGGTGCAGTGGCGGGTGCCGGATTCGGCATCTTGGAGGCACAGTGGGCGCTCAACGGTGTCTTCGCGCAGGGAGTGACCTGGGCAATAGTCCAGGCGGGCGGCTTCACGGCACTGCTGCCATTCTGGGAGAGGTTCTTTGTCGTAGCCAGTCACATCGCATTTTCCGCGCTCGCTGGCTATGGTCTGGCCAAAGGTTGGGGTTGGCAGTTCTACTTGATAGCTTCCGCACTGCATGCCGTACTAAACTACAGCGCGGTCTTGTTCCAAACGGGGCACCTTGCGCTAGTTCCTACGGAAATCTATGTCGCCGGGGTGGCAGTGGCAGCGACCGTCTGGGCAGTGTGGCTGCGCTGGAGAAGAACGGCCGCTCTGCCTGAGCCTCTAATGCCGACTTCATCAGGCGGTGGCGGTGAAGAAAAGGACTTTGCCATTGAGCAAGGTGTTCAACAAGGTACTAACCCGAAAGCCGAATAGATTACCGTGCAAAAGGAGGAAAACATGGCAGAGGAGAAGAAACGGTGGGACCGGCGCCGCGGCCCGATGTTAATCGGCCCAATCTGGTTTATCGGCTGGCTGTTCACAGTCGGCTATGCAGGCCTGGTCTGGTGGAAGATTATACTGGCCATAGTCATCTGGCCGTACTTTCTGGGCCAGATAGTGGGTGGTTAGGAGGGCGTACTCCGATTTCCAACTTCGGCCCTGCACGGCGTATCGCGAGTGCGAGTCCTCAATGAGAAAGGGTCGTTCCCTGAGTACCGCACAACAGAACTCGGGGAGACAGAAATATGGATAACTCGTTGGAGAAACTCAGTCAAACGGAACTCGCCCATTATGCCGTTGACGTATTAAGGCGGATAATACTCCACTACGGCATATGGTTCAGCGAAGTGATACACCAACTGGGGCTGGAAGAAGCGCTTCGACTCGAGGGGAAGGTCGCCGCTTCGTTTTTCCCCATAGCTATAAATCGAGTGTCCCGGACCCTGGGCATTCAAACCGAAGATGGCCTGCCGCTTTGGCTGGTCAACATGGAGAAGCAGAAGCTGATCGGCCTGATAAACGCCATGTCCGCCAACTGGCTGACAGGTGACGGAGTATGGTTTCGAACCGTTGAAGACAACCACGACATGTATACCAGCAAAAGATGCAACGATACCTGCTGGACCAGGTACTCGCCCGTGGAAGCAAGCATTATAAAGTCGTTTGTAAACCTTCCCGAACGAAGCGGGCTGGATGGCCTGGAACGGGCTCTGAGGTTTCGGCTTTACGCAAATATCAATCAGCAGACAATCGAAAGATCCGCCGACGGCCTTGTCCTTCGTATGCTGAAATGCCTGGTGCAGAAGACGAGAGGAAGCCAGGGTCTGCCCGATTATCCGTGCAAATCGGCGGGATTGGTGGAATTTGACACATTTGCCAGGACGATAGATTCGCGGATCAGGACCGATTGCATCGCCTGTCCTCCCGACGGGCATCCGAAAGAGTGGTACTGCGTCTGGCGCTTTAGCATCCCTGGATAAGCCCGCTTCTATCCCAAATCCTCTGGAATAAACGAGAACACCACGGCATCCGAAGGAGCGCCGTTGTTTACCACTCGATTTCTCAGGATTCCCTCTCTACTCGCACCCGCCTTCTCGGCAACACGCAGGCTGGCTTTATTGTCCACCGCCACCGTAATCTCTACTCTGTGTAGCTGCAATTCATTGAAGGCAAACCGAGCCAGAAGCAGCGTCGCTGCGGTTGCGATTCCTTTCCTTGTCCGGCTCGTCCTGACCCAATAACCAAGGTTTGCCGTACCACAATCACGGTCGATAACGTTGAGGCCGCAGCCCCCCAGACACAACCGGCCGGCATTATAGAATATGGCAAAGTTGTATTCCGTCCCTTTTCCCCACTTTTCAGGTTGGGCTTCAATCCAGGCTCTGGTCTCCTCAATAGCGTAGTCCGGATGACACCAGGACATCCATAGGGACAATTCCGAAACAGACTCACGTGCCGCCTTATATACGGAGATTGTGTCGCTCTCCCGATACGGTCGGAGAGTTATCACGCCGTCCGTCAGTCGAATATCCTTCCTCATACGTCCTTCAAATGACAGGCTGTATCTCCTGTGCGATGGCTACTCGTCCCGGTTGGGCGCAGTATATTCAAGTATCCTGTCCATTTCAAGGTGAGGCTGGATGGTCTGTGTTTTGCCCCGATTCTCCAGGCGAGTGGAGAATGTCCGTTATCCCCGATAATACCCGGCGGAATAACACGACGTTGAAACACTCCGTGATCTGCTACTGGTAACGCATCAAATGCATCTTGTTACGAAGACTGCAAGTGATATAATGAGACTGCTCGTACTGTACTGGCGGGGACTGGCGATGCCGCGTAGAAGAAAACCCGTATCGTTCCGCACTTCAGAGGTATCACACGTTGTCGGCGCTACCTACGGCCAGCTTGTCTACTGGGACAAGACGGGCCTCGTGAGCCCCAGCGTGAAGACGGCATCCGGAAGAGGTTCTCGCCGTCGCTATTCGGTGGAAGACATCTTCGAACTAAAAATACTCATGAAATTGCTGGATAGTTCAGTGCCCCTGCAGCGGATACGCTCGAGCTTCCGTTTTATACGGGGACAGTCCAGGGCTCTGGGCTCGCTTGTGGTGCTCACGGATGGGAAGACCGTCTATTTCTACGAGGATTACGGTGTCCTGGTGGACACGCTAAAGCAAGGTCAGACCGTACTACGTATTGCCGTCCAGGACCTAATTGCCGATGTGCAGGCGAAGTTGCCCAAAGGAGCTTGAACATAAGTGAAGTCAATCGCGTTGTAGCCTCAGAGTTGCGTGGAGGCGGGATTCGGGCACCGCGACAGCCCGTTTGCATCGACCGGGTGATGAATAGGATGGAGGAGTGAATGAAGCCGATAGGACCTTTGATGTGGGAGCATCGCCTCATCGAGCGTATGGTCAGCCTCATCAGTAGTGAGTTGGAGCGAATCTCCGACTCAAATGAAGCTAATACCGGGGGTGTAGTGGTGGCTGTGGATTTCTTTCGCACCTACGCCGATAGGACCCATCACGGCAAGGAAGAAAGCATTCTGTTCAGGGAACTTGCGAAGAAGCAGTTGTCTCAGGATCACAAGCAGATAATGAATGAGCTGATTGAGGAGCATATGCATGGGCGGAAATTGGTGTCGGAGTTGGCTGATGCCGCGGAGAATTATAGAGCGGGCAACACGAAGGCGCTCATAGATATAAGGGCTTGTCTCGAAGAGTTGACTGGTTTCTATCCGGCACATATCGAGAAAGAGGATAAGCATTTCTTCTATCCCTGTCTCGAGTATCTGAGTAAGCAAGAGCAGGACAGTATGCTTCAGGAATTCTGGGAGTTCGACAGGAAGATGATTCACGAACGTTACCGGGGGGTGGTGGAGGAAATAGAAAAATCAAGGTCCTGAGACCGGTGCGACGCGAAGTCGGCCAAAGGCAGGTACCAGCCCGCCGTGGCGGTGGACTCTTCCGGCTGCTGGTCTTGCCGAAACGTCGGACCGGTTGATATGATTCTGTCAGAGTGCAGGATAGGAGGTTATGAAGATGTGCAGTACTTGCAGGCGCCACCACCCCGAGCTTTATACCGACAAACCTGAAGCGAAACCGGCAAAGAAGGCGACTCCCAAGAGGAAATAGGCAATCGCCTTAGCCGGCAGTAGCTATGCCTGAATCGCTGGCGCAGAGTCGGGCGGAGGGGTTGTTCGTCTATTTCGAAAAAACAGCTGCAATGCCGACGATTGCGAGTACCAGTCCGATTCCCATGAGCATCACCGGAAAGTAGCCGCTGCCGCTGTCTTTGCTGGACAAATACGCCAGAATAAAAAGGACTGCGCTGAGACTGAATGGCGCAATAATCCTCGCTGCTTTCACGTGCCCTCCATAGTCGGTTCTATTCCAAACAATAACATGACCGCATGATTGCTCACAAGAGACTGTGAATGTGGCCACGTGAAAGAGCATTGACAACAGGGCGGCCGATGGTTATTCTGAGTGCACAATAGCGATGGCAGGAGGACTGGTATGGGATTAACGCCGGAAGAGAAGCACAGAATCTACGAGGAAGAGAAGGCGCGGATTGAGGCGCGGGAGAAGATAGAGCAGGAGAAACTGACCGGGCCGACCGGCACACGAACAGGGCTGTCCCCCAACGTTGCCGGATTATTGTGCTATGTCGGGGTATGGGTGAGCGGCATCATCTTTCTTATCCTTGAGCCGGAAAACAGGTTTGTCCGCTTTCACGCCGTGCAATCAATTATCGTGTTCGGCTCTCTCACTGTTGCCGGCGCGCTGCTTCGCTTGATACCGGTGGTCGGCGTCGCTTTCGCTACGGTGGTTGGGATTCTAGGATTTGTCGTGTGGGTGACAATGATGGTCAAGGCTTCCAACGGCGAGTGGTACAAGCTGCCCTTGGCCGGTGACGTTGCTGAAAAAGCGGCTGCTCCTTCAGGCGTGACAGGTGAATCCTCCGGACCTCAGCCGTCGGAACCGGGTGCAGAACCGGCGGCAGCCCCTGCGCTGACCGCCGCAGCGGATTCCGGCAAACGAACCGAAGAACGGGCGCACCGTCATGTTAGAAGCAGAAATGCGAGAATAGTGGGCTACGCCTTTGCCATCGCCTGGAGCATCGCCTTACTGATCTTTTTTAACTTCTTCAATCAGTACGTGGCCTATTATCATTCCGAGACTGTAGGCGGCGCGACCGTGTGGACGAGATATCCGTTCTTCACGGGCGACGTCAATCTATGGCTGCCGATTCTTACCACAACTTTGATAGTCAATATTGTCGGCCACATTATCTTGCTCGTTCGTGACCCGTACATATGGCGGGAAGCGGTCCATATCATCACAAACGTATTCGCACTCTGGACGGTGGCGAGTCTTTTGTCCATTTTCCCCTTCGACTTCGGTGTGATACCTGGTCCTGACGCGGCCGACGCCACTTATGTGGGCGTCAAGATATTCTTGATCTTTTTGTCGGTCGGCATAGGAATCGCGCTACTGGTCAGAGTGATAAGGCTCATTGTCAATATAGCCAGGGGTACCACCGGATACGAGAACCATATCTGAAAAAAGGAGGTGTGTCGTGACGAAAGCAGTGATAATAATAATAGTGGTGGTGGTAGTGGCCGCGGGAATCGCCACTGCGGTACTCTTGGGGGGTTGGCCGGGAATCCTGCTGGGGTCGGGGAATCTCGAGACCAAAGAGTACGCTTTTGCCGATTTCACGGCGATTGAGATAAGCAGCGCATTTCAGTTTGAAGTCGAGCAATCGGGCTCCTTCAGCATTAACATTACCGCCGATGACAATGCGATGGACTATGTTCAGGTTGTCAAAGAAGGTCAGACTCTGAAGATAGGGTTTCAGAATGCCCCGGGCTTTCGACGGATAACCCTGAAGGCTTGGATAACCTTGCCACATCTTCGCGGCCTGACCGTCTCCGGAGCGTCGCGCGGCACTATTTCCGGCTTCAGTTCCAGCGAAGACCTGGATGTCGCGGTGTCCGGAGCCAGCAGACTTACGGGTGACATCACGGCGGGCAGCGCCGACTTTGCCATAAGTGGAGCCAGCACCATACAACTGGAGGGGGCTGCCAACGACATGGTCGCTGAGGTAAGCGGCGCCAGCCGTCTCAATCTCGAGGATTTCCCGGTTGACAATGCCGACGTCAATATTAGCGGCGCCAGCACGGGCACCATAAACCTGACCGGCAGACTGGATGCTAACGTCAGCGGTGCATCAACACTGCTCTACATCGGCGAGCCCACCATGGGAGATATCAGCGTGACCGGCGCATCAACGCTACGCCAGAAATAAGTCCTTCACTTGCGGGCGGAACGTACATTCGCGCCGCGTCGCAGCAGCTAATGCGGGACAGTCGCTGGCTGCGCGTGAGTTATCGCGGACCGCACCCAGTAGCACCGAGACATATTAGGTTCTTGGAATGACCGGCAACAGCAAGTGGGAAGGATGCTTGCCATCCCGGTAGATCTTGTGCAGTGTTGGCTTGCTGTTGCAGACGTGCCACATCACATCATATGTCTCAGGGTCGGTAGGGATATCGATGCTTGATATCTCCAGCTTGATGCGATGTCCCGCCTTGAACGTATAAGAAATCGGGCGCAGCTGGGCGACGTATTCGTTTATCTCCCCCGCCTTTATCGGGACTGATTTTGTGAAGTCGTGTCCGATCTCCCAGCGCGTCGTATTCTTCTTGTCCACGGCCCTGAAGGACGCCTTGAGCCAGCCCGAAGACAACGGGAGTATGCCGGTATTGTCCGAAGGTTCGTCTCTTACGTCTATTCTGAAGTTTGTATCTTCCGCATCTATGGCAGCGTAGAACGTTATTCTCGGTGGACCGGTCACCTGCAGGTCTTCTGCCAGGGGTGGGGTCAAATATGTGACGCGGGCCCGTTCCTCCGATACGTAAAGGGGCTGTTGGATGAAGCAATCAGGAATATCGTTGTAAAGGTCGGGTTCCGGAGACAGACTCTCGAGACTGTTAAGGTAGAATTTCGTCCAGACGGTGCTTTCGATCGGCCACTCCTTCGCCTTCGACCACTTGTTGTCCACCGCAGTGAAGTATCTTACGGGTGGCTCATCCATAATACCCGTATCAATGCCCTTAAGCCAGTAGTCGTACCATCTCAAGGCCTCTTCATGCTGCGCCTCCGCCTTCCATGGGCGGGTCCCCATATTAGAGTACAGCAGGAATTTCTTGGGAACTCT
>Ga0172364_10003627_pt1 | contig 12330 bp, 9 predicted proteins | sample LakKivSesite10cm_FD_114545 | JGI IMG/M metagenome (GOLD analysis project Ga0172364, IMG submission 114545) | Sediment microbial communities from Lake Kivu, Rwanda - Sediment site 10cm | ecosystem: Environmental > Aquatic > Freshwater > Lake > Sediment | place: Rwanda: Western Province, Lake Kivu... | reverse complement strand
TGCGTGCGCGAAAGGTCAGATACGGCGTTCGCCAGGTACTTGTCCAGGCGCTCGCCGGAGTCCATCACTTCCAAAACGATTGTCCGCTCCTCCACGCTACCACTCCAGCAAACACCACATTACCGCAGAATTCGCCGAGACCGCAGGGTGCGGCGAAGAACTCTCCGATCTCGGCGGTAAACAAACACCGCCAACGAAAAGGCCGAGGAACCTGGCCTCGGCCTCGACATTTCACCTATCGTCCCTTCCTCAGAGGATGCCTGAAAATTCACTTTTTTCAGGCTCGCTCTCAGTCCGACAGGGGCAAGCTGCTTTCCTGTTTGTCCTTCTTTACCTCGACTTTCTCGGCGGCGCGCTGTCTCTGCTCCAGCCAATCCTCGCGCAGTAAACAGAAAGCCAGGATAATCACCCCAGAAACGATGGCCATATCTGCCAGATTAAACACCGGCCAGATGCGGAAGTCAATGAAGTCGGTCACGCGACCAACCCGCAACCGGTCCACCAGATTGCCCGACGCGCCGCCCAGTTGCAGACCCAGGCTGACCCTGAGCAACCACTGGCCCGGCGGCAAATGCCGGTAGTAGAGCATGATAATCACCACTACTGCCACAGCGATGGCCGCGAAAACGGATCCCAGATCAGGGAAAATGCCGAACGCCGCGCCGGTGTTGGTCGCGTAATGGAAAACAAACAATCGCTCCAGAGCCGGTATCGGTGCCCAGGTTTCGTTAAGCTCCAGATGGGTTACCACCCAATGTTTGCTGATCTGGTCTGCCACGAAAACCAGGACGGCGATCATCGGCAAGACCAGATTTCCCCAACTTTTACGAGTCAATTAGACACCCTTTCCAGGCTACGCCGGGCGCTGCTCATGGATTTGCTGGCAACGGATGCACAGCGTGGCATAAGGCTTGGCCTCCAGGCGCGCCCAGTCAATGTCCTGGTGACAGTCCTCGCAGATGCCGTAGGTACCGGTCTCGAACCGTTGCAAGGCATACTCCACGTCTCGCAGCGTGCGCTCCAACGTCTGACGTACCGTCAGGTCCTTAACCTGTTCGTAAGCCTCGGTCGCGTCGTCGGCCATGTGATTGCCATAGCCCAGATTTTCGCGCTCCACGACGACCTCACGGCCCAACCCTAGCAACAAGTTAGCCCGCTCATCCTCGAGCATCCGCCGCAGTTCTTCACGGCTTCTGATTACCATCGACCCACCTCCTCGTTCCACGCGCCGTCATCCACCGTGGAACGGGTGCTATTGTAACCTATTGCCCCCAAAAATGCAAGTGAGAGACCGGTTACAAGTTCCAAGTTTCAAGTTCCAGGTTTGACCTCGTGTCAAACCTGGAACTTTGAACTTGAACCATGAATTTATCCTACTTCTTGATGCCTACGATTAACTCCTCGCCATCCAGGGTGAAGCTCTGCGTGTAGGCCCCTTCCGGCGGCTGACCGGCCACCAGGCGGATGGACAGAGTCTCCGAAGCGATGTAGTCGCTAAAGCTTTCAAACGCGGCGGCCAGCTCCGGCCCCGCCTGATAGGTGGTTGTAATGCGGTCAGCGATATCGAAACCGGCGTCTTTGCGCATGGTCTGGATGCGGCGCACCACGTCACGGGCCAGGCCCTCCTGAGCCAGCGCCGGGGTGATGCACGTGTCCACGCCGACCAGGAGATTGCCTTCCTCGGCGACGGCGTAACCCTCGCGTGGAGACGTACGCACCTCGACTTCATCAGGCATCAGAGTGATCACGCCGTCGTCTAACTCGACGTCCACGCCAAACCCGGTCTTGAAGCGGCGAACAAGCGCGGCAGCGTCCATCCCGGCAACCGCAGCCCGCAGTTTAGGAAAGCGCGGGCCATACTTCTTGCCCAGCACGTTGGGCAACAGACCAATCTCGTAGCCCACCAGCTCGCCCGCATCGGTGGCGAAAGCCAGCTCCTTGACGTTAAGCTCGTCCACCACCACATCGGCCAGACGCTCCAGGCGGACGCGGTCTGCATCCGAGACGACGACCAGCACTCTGGCCAGCGGCTGGCGCAGTTTGACGTTTGAAGCGCTGCGCGCCGAGCGGCCCAGGCTGCTCACCTTGATCGCCAACGCCATGTCGGCCATCAGTTCCTCGTCCACCAGCGACTCATCGGGCACGGGCCAATCCTGATGGTGTACGCTTTCCGGCGCGCTGGCGTCCACCGAGCGCACCAGGTTCTGATACATCACCTCCACGATGAAAGGCGTAAACGGGGCCAGCAGTCGGCAGAGCGTGGTCAGGCAGGTATAGAGTGTGCTGTAAGCTACCTCCTTGTCGGCGTCATTCTCACCCGCTCCCCGCCAGAAGCGACGGCGGCTGCGACGCACGTACCAGTCGCTGAGATCGTCTACGAAGGCTTCCAGCGGTGCAGTCACCCCGTAGACGTCGTAGTCGTCCATGCGTTCGGTCACCTGGCGGATGACGGTTTGCAGCCTGGAGAGAATCCAGCGGTCGAGCAATTGTAGGGGCAGAGCAGACAGTTGCATTTTTCCAGGCAGCCATGCGTCGAGATTGGCGTAGGTTACGAAGAAACTGTACACGTTCCACAACGGCAGGACGAACCGCCGCCGGGTCTCGTCCGCACCGTGATAACCAAACAGCAAGTTGCTCTCCGGGCGATGCGCACAGTACATCCAGCGCATCACGTCTACGCCCATCGTTTCGGCAGCGTCGTCGAACCAGATGGCGTTGCCCCACGATTTGTGCATCGGCCGGCCGTCCTCGGCGAAGAGGGTGGCGTAGGTCTGCACCGTGCGGAAGGGAACCTTGCGCTCCATGATGGTGCTCATGGCCAGCAGAGAGTAGAACCAGTTGCGGAACTGCCCCGGAAAGCTCTCGGTGATCAGATCTGCCGGGAACCACTTCGCCCAGTAGTGGCGGTCCCGGCGATATTGTATCGTCGAAAAGCCAACGATGCCGGCGTCCAGCCAGGGATTGCCCACGTCGGCGATGCGGCTGACCAGTGCCCCGCATTTCTGGCATTTGATCTTGACCGCGTCGATCCACGGGCGGTGTGGGGTGTGGCCCGCGAAGACTTCCCAACCCTCGACGGCCCGCTCTTTCAACTCGTGCTCGTTGCCAATCACCTCAAAGTGGCCGCACTCGGTGCACTCCCAGATGGGCAGGGCCAGTCCCCAATAGCGCTTCTTGGAGATCATCCAGTCGTGCATGTTGCGCAGCCAGTCCATCTCCCGCTCGAAACCGAAATCGGGAATCCAGCGCGTGTCCTGCACTACCTCCATGATCTGATAGCGTAAGTTGTTTGCCTTCTCCTCCGGGGTGACTTCCTCGTATGGTTTATCGAGTTGGGCGCCCATGTGGATGAACCACTCGTCCACCAGGCGGAAGATGAGTTCCTCACCGCAGCGCCAGCACACCGGATAGCGGTGAGTGTAATCCTCAATGCGATAAGCCAACCCCTTACGGGCCAGGTCATCAAAGATGGGCTGGGTTACGTCGTTCACGCTCATACCGGTGAGCCAGGCGAATCCCTCCTGGTACACGCCGAACTCGTCCAACGGGGCGATGACTGGCAGACCGTGCTCCGTGCCCAGTTGGAAGTCCTCGGCACCGCAGCCCGGGGCGATGTGCACGATGCCGGTACCTTCTGTCTCGCCGACCTCGTCCCAGAGGATGACGCGGTGAGCCTGTGCCGAACTGACGCCCAACGATGCATACACGGCCTGCTGGGCCGGTAAATCATCGAAGGGGCCATCGTAGGTCCAACCTTCCAATTCCACGCCGGGCTTCTCGTCAAGGATGGTATATTTGCCCTGGAGCGCGTACATCGCGCCTTTGGAGAGCCAGAATTTGTGTTCCCCGTTTTGCACCAGGACGTAGGGCAGCTCCGGGTGCACCGCCGCCGCGACGTTGCTGGTCAGCGTCCAGGGAGTAGTCGTCCACACCAGAAGACTCTCACCGGGACGGTTGCGCAGCGGGAAGCGCAGAAAGATGCTGGGATGAGTCAGTTCCTGGTAGCCCTCGGTGACGATTTCGTGCTGGCTGATGCCCGTGCCACAGCGGGCACACCAGGGCATCACGTCGTGCCCTTTGTATATCCAGCCATGATCGTAGCACTTTTTGAGCGCGGTCCAGATGCAGTAATTGTTCTCGTCGGAGAAAGTGAAATACGAACCGCCCAATTCCGGCAGGCCGAGCAGGCCAACGACTTGCTCCACCGTGCCACTCACCGGGCCTAGCGGCCCCACAATGGTGATCGTCTGCTGCGGGTCCTCGGCCATCTTGCTTTCCAGCCAGCGAAGCTGATCGGGGTCATTCCAGTCCATCCAGAAACCGAGGCGAATGGACTGCTCGGTCTGCACGGCGGCGTACTTGAGCACCCGCCGCTTGCAGATATTGACGAATGGGCCGATGCCGTAGCCCTCGATGTCGCGCTTGGACTGGAAACCGAGTTCCTTCTCGACCTCGACCTCGATCCACAACCCCTGGCAATCGAAGCCGTTCTGATAGCGAATGTCGCAGCCTTTCATCGCCCAGTAGCGGTGAAAGAGGTCTTTGTAGGTTCGCCCCCAGGCGTGATGGACGCCCATCGGGTTATTGGCCGTGATCGGGCCGTCAATGAACGACCAGGTCTTCTGGCCACGGTTCAGGTCACGGCGCTTCTGCCAGGCGTTGGTTTCCTTCCAAAACTTGAGTATTTCGTGTTCCTGGGCGACGAAATCCACTTTAGCTGGTACATCCTTGAACATCATCCACCCTCCGATAACCCCTGACTATCCTCGTAGTTGCTGGAGAACTTGCATGAGGATGCTGATTGACAAAAATCTGAAAAGCAATTACAATCAATTACCGCAACGGCCGGAACAAGAACTGAGAGGAATGGTAGCCATGACTATTTCGACTATCGCTATTTACGAAGACGGTGTGCTCCGACTTTTGGAGAAATTGCAGCTTCCAGAACAGGAAGTCCTCTCGGTCACCATCCGGCCTTTTGACGAGCATGCACAGCAAACTCTGGCCGACGTTCTGGGCTTCGACCCATCCGACGAAGAAAAGTTGCAGGAGTTAGCCGAGTCTCAGCACCTTGCCTTCACAGAATTGGTAGCTAACCTTGCTGATGCTCCTGGCAGCCCTCCTCCTCACGATAGCGCTGTCAATCACGATAAGTATATCTACGGGATAGATTGGCAATGAACCGACGCCTTACCTTCTGGGTTCACTCGCTCCTTTGCTTTCGACGAGCACTTCGTCCAAACGGGGCAGTTTACTCGTCTCCCCTGATTCCTTGCCAGCAATAGGCCCCCATCCCCCATTAAACATCCAATTCTATGCGCAGCCGCTTGTTGATGCGGCCCTTGCTGGTGTGGCCCACCACGCGGATGCGGCCCACCTCTTTCGTGTTGGCCACGTGCGTGCCGCCGTCGGCCTGCATGTCCAGCCCCTCGATCTCCACCACCCGCACCTGTTGGATGGCCGGCGGCAGAAGATTGATCTTGGTGCGGATGAGATCGGGAATCTGGAAAGCCACCTGGCGGGGCAAAATGCTGACCTTGATCGGGCGGGCCGCAGCCATTTCCTCGTTGACCTTGCGTTCCACCTCATCGGCGAAGTCAGTCGTCATGTGCTCCAACTCGAAGTCCATGCGGGCCTTGAGCGGCTCCATGTTGCCGCCCGTGACTAATGCCCCGTAGTCGCGCCAGATGACCCCGCACAGGATGTGTAGCGCGGTGTGGGTGCGCATCAACTGGTAGCGGTGCTCCCAGTCCAGAATGCCCTTGACCGGCATTCCCACGCCGGGTGGCTCACCTTCCAACGCATGCCACACAGTATCGCCCTCTTTCTTGACCTGAACCACCGGCGACTGGCCGCCATCCCAACTCAGCGTACCCGTGTCGGACGGCTGCCCGCCCCCGGCGGGATAGAAAGCCGTGCGGTCCAGGGCCACGCGCTTCCCGTCCACCGCCGTGACCCGGGCTGCAAACTCCCTGAGATAGCTATCGGTCTGATAAAGCAACTCCGTCATAGCGCCGCCTCCTGCCGCAATCAGTTTCGTAGGGCGGCTTTCCATAGCCTCCGCACTGGGGGCAGGTATGGAAATCTGCCCTATTGACTCCAACTTCTACCTACAGCTCACACCACATACTGTCCATGTAATCCTGGCAGCCCACTGCTCGCCAGAACGCCTGGGAGGTCGGGTTATTGTGCGCCACCCGCAACTCGACGTGATCGGCGCCATGTTGGCGAAACCACTCCTTGAGCGCAGTGAACATCCGCCGTCCCACCCCCCGCTGCCGCCACTCAGGAGCCACGCAGATGTCGGAGACGAACCCGTAGAGCGGCGGAAGGAGCACCGGCGGGTTCTCGTGCATCATGCCCACGATGTAACCCACGATCCTGCCCTCGGCTTCGGCCACCAACACGCAACTATCATCCTCCCGTATCCAGGCCGACGTCGCTTTGGCCCAGTAGGTATCCCCATCCGGCACCGGTTGGAAACGCGGATCCAATGCAGCATGAAAAGCCATCATCTCATTCCACAGCGGCAACATACCCGGCACGTCTACCTCTGTGGCCCGCCGCACGGCAATCGTAGTCATACAGTACCTCCGAAATTAAAAAGCTCCCATCCCTAAGGGACGAGAGCTGCACCAGCCGTCAGAACACTCCCGCGGTACCACCCTTATTGGCGTTGCCGCCCACTCTGTGAGGTACGTGTTCATACCCCCATCCGGGTAACGGCGGATGAATCCGGCCAAGTCTACCAGGTTATGTAACCGTTCGGTTGGCGGCTCCGGAGTGATTTTCAGCTCGTTTTACGCACCCGGCTCTCACCTGACCCAGGCTCTCTGAGCGCTACAGCAAGCCTACTCGTCTCCATCATTGCCTTTGACGGCGATTATGATAACACAGTTCGAGAAAACTGTCAAACCTCAGTGGCCCAGCAGGCGTACACTTTCCTCCCGTGGCTGAGCGTGCAGCGCGTGCCCTCCAAAACGGCTCAACAGCGCCTGCACCTGGCTGCGAAGCACCCTCATACGCGCCTCTTTCGCCTTCCACATCCCGGCGACCTGGTTAATGACCAACGTGCTATCGCCGCGCACCTCGACGGTGAAGCGGGCAGGGTCCGCCCCAGCCCGCTGGATACGGGCGATCAAATCTTCGAGGCCGGCGATCAGGGATTTGTATTCGGCCTCGTTGTTAGTCATCTCCTCGTCAAAATCCAGGCGCACGATTTCCCGCGCACCATCTCGCCGGTGAATGAGAGCGTAACTCCCATATCCGGGTCCCGGATTGCCCTGGCTTCCTCCATCGAACACCAGCACATAGTCAGCCTCGTCCACTGGCTGCGAGGTTGTGAACCCGGTTCCCAGTCCCAGTTGGGCCGGGCGCGGCGCAAGAATGTCCCCATACCGCGAGGTCAAAGCAGCGAACAGCCTCTCTCGCTCCACGGAGGACAACGACTCTATCGCCGCCAGAATCTCCTCTACTGTGCTCATCGCTCTGACTTCGCTGTCTTCTCAGCCATCATGACGTCGTACAGGTGCACCAGATTAGCCTGGTGCAAATCTTGCACCAGCCCATTAAGCGGGATGCGCGACTTGCCGCATTTCTCGATGTCAATCTTGCGCAGGGCACTGCGCGGCGAGCCAGCTTCCACGTGATGGCGCACGCGCTTGTGGATGGTCTGCAAATAAGTGATGCTGCTCGCCAGCGCGTGGGGGATCTCACCTCGCAACAACACCTCACCGTGGCCTTGCACGATGTTCTCCAGCGGCAGTCCCTGGATAACACGCAGCGAGGCAATCATCTCCTGCCAATCACCCTCCACGATGAAAGGCACGGGCATCACCGTATCTCCACCGAAGAGCACCCTATCTTCCCTGACGTAGGCCACAATGCAATCTCCACCGTGCCCTGGTGTATGGATTAACTGGACTGTCTTGCCACCCAGGCGAAAAACCATCTGCCCTCGTTCGAAAACGACTGACGGTACCCGCAAGTGCACGTCGGCCAGCTCCGGGTTCTGCTCCTTGGCCTCCTCCAGACGTCGCTCGCCATGGCGGAGCAACGCTTCCCGACAGGACTCGTAGGCCACGACCTCAGCCTCTGGGAACAAGTAATTGCCGTAGGTGTGATCGGCGTGGTGATGGGTGTTGATCACGTAGCGTGCTCGGTGGGGACTTCGCCTCCGCACGAACTCCACGATAGCCTGGGTCTCTCGAGGGAAGGGCAACGTATCCACGACGATTGCCCCCTCGGTTGTGAGGATAACTCCCGCATTCACCTGAGCATACATCTCGCTGGTGAAAACGAAAATATCGTCGGAGACCCGTTCGCTGAACATGAGCACCTCCCCGCAACCAACCTTTGCGTCCCATGATTCAGGATAGCACAAAGCCAGCCCAGTGTCAAGGCTCTGCGCAAAAAACCACCGAGCCTCTAAAGGCTCAGTGGTTCAAGGGTTCCCCGCTGTGCCGTGTGTTTCGTAAATTTTGAACCTGCTTTCGCAGGTGGGGGTCTGTCTTCGGTTCCGCGCACCTTTGCAGGTTACCGCATCCCCTCCCCTAGAACGCGACTCCCGTTACACTAGGTGTTGGCTCAAAACTTAACTGCATCACGCACACAGCAGGGCATACAAGTACCTATATACTATCACAAAATCGGCAAACGCGCAAGTAGACTATTTATCCTCCGGCGCGAGACGGATGTGCAGCTCGGCCAATTGCCGGGGACTGACCTCCGACGGAGCCTGGGTCATCAAGTCCATGGCCGTCTGAGTCTTGGGGAAAGCGATAACCTCTTTGATGTTAGGCTCGCCGGCCAGAATCGCCACCAGACGGTCAATGCCGGGGGCGATACCTCCGTGTGGTGGCGCACCGTACTCGAAAGCCTCCAGCATGTGGCCAAACTGCGCCTGCGCTTCCTGGGGAGTGATGCCCAGCGTGCGGAACATCAGCGCCTGCTGTTCACGGCGATAGATTCTGATTGAACCGCCGCCCACCTCCCAGCCATTCAGCACCAGGTCGTAGGCCTTGGCTTTGGCCCGGCCTGGATCGCCGGATTCCAGCAGTGCCCAGTCCTCATCCCTGGCCGAGGTAAATGGATGGTGTACGGCGTTCCAACGGCCTTCTTCCTCGTTCCATTCCAACAACGGAAAATCCAGCACCCAGCAAAAGGCCAGTTGATTCGGGTCTGCCAGCGAGAGGCGATCAGCGAACTCGTGGCGCAAGGCGTCCAGGGCGCGAGCGACCACCGGCGGCCGGTCGGCAACGATGCAGATCAGATCGCCCACACTCGCCCCTACCCGCCTGACAATCGCTTCCAACTCATCACCGGACAGGAACTTGGCCACCGGCGATTTAAGCTCACTCTCTTGCACGGCAATTGTTACCAGGCCCCCGGCCCCTTGTTTCTGAACCAGACCGGTCAATTCGTCAACCTGGCGGCGGGAATAGGCAGCGCAACCCGGCGCGGCCAGTGCCTTGACCTGCCCGCCCTCAGCCACCGTCTGGGCGAAAACCCGGAAGCCACATTCCGCCGCCAGGTCTGAAACGTCCACCAACTCCAAGCCGTAGCGCAGATCGGGTTTGTCGGTACCGTAACGGGCCATCGCCTCATCGTAAGTCAGGCGAGGGAAAGGGGTCTCCTGAAGACGCTTTCCCGTCTCCGCCTCCATCTCCCGGACTAAAGCGGTGAACAAATCCTCGATCAGCCGCAAAACGTCCTCCCGATCCACGAAGGACATCTCCAGGTCGAGCTGGGTGAATTCCGGCTGGCGGTCAACGCGCAGGTCCTCGTCGCGGAAGCAACGGGCGATTTGGAAATACTTCTCGAAGCCAGCCACCATGAGCAGTTGCTTGAGTTGCTGAGGAGACTGGGGCAGGGCATAAAACTTACCCGGGTGCACGCGGCTGGGCACCACGTAGTCGCGCGCGCCTTCCGGCGTGCTCTTGATCAGGATGGGCGTCTCAATCTCGATGAACCCCTGAGCGTCCAGGTAATCGCGGATGAATTTCACCACCCGGTGGCGGAGGATGATGTTGCGCTGCATCCGCTGGCGGCGCAGGTCCAGGTAGCGATAGCGCAAGCGCACCGCCTCGTCCACTTCGCCCTCGACGTTGATATAGATGGGTGTGGTTTTTGCCGGATTGAGGATGGTCACCTCGCCGGCAGTCACCTCGACTTCACCGGTGGGTAGGTCAGGGTTGACCAACCCCTCTGGCCGGGGGTGCACCGTTCCCTTCACCTGCAACACGTACTCGCTACGACATTGCGAAGCCACCTGGTGAGCCTCCGCCGAGAGCGCCGGGTTACAGACCACCTGGGCGATGCCACTGCGGTCACGCAGGTCAATGAAGATCAGACCACCGTGGTCCCGCCGGCGGTGCACCCAGCCGGCCAGAGTTACAGCCTGTCCTGCGTGCCGGGCACGCAAATCGCCGCAACCGTGTGTTTTCAGCATCGCCTCATTCCCCTCTCCAATCTACTTGAATGTTGGGCAGTATTATACACACAAGACGGGCAAAAAACAAGTGAGGGCAGACGTGGGCGAGATGGCATCTCGCCCTACATTAGTGCGCATCCAGCACCTCGCGCACCTTGCAGACCAGCACGTCCGGCGAGAAGGGTTTCTGGAGAAAGGCCATGCCCGGCTCCAACACACCGTGGTGGACGATGGCATTGTCTGTGTAACCTGACATGTAGAGCACTTTCATGCCCGGATACAACGCCGCCAGGCGCTCCGCTAACTGGCGACCGCTCAGCCCACCGGGCATCACCACGTCGGTCACCAGCAGGTGAACCGGCCCCTCGTGCCGCTCGCAGATGAGCAGTGCCTCCTCGCCATCGCGCGCCTCCAGAACGGAGTAGCCATGCTGAAGTAGGACCCGGCGAGCCAGGTCCCGCACATCATCATTGTCCTCCACCAGCAGAACGGCCTCCACGCCCGTCTGCGATATGGCGGCGACGGGAGTACGTTCTTCGGCCAGTTCGACAACTTCCTCGACCATCGGCAGGTAGATCTTGAAGGTTGTACCATGCCCAGGCTCGCTGTAGACCCAGATGTGGCCGTTGCTCTGTTTGACGATGCCATACACGGTGGACAATCCCAATCCTGTGCCCTGCCCCACTTGTTTGGTGGTGAAGAAAGGCTCGAAAAGGTGAGCCTGCGTCCCCGCGTCCATCCCCACACCGGTGTCACTCACCGCCAGCATCACGTAAGGGCCGGGTTGCACGTCCACGTGCCGGCGGGCGTAATCCTCATCAAGATAAGCGTTCATCGTCTCGATGGTCAGCTTGCCGCCCTGGGGCATGGCGTCGCGGGCGTTGACCGCCAGGTTCATGAGCACCTGCTCGATCTGTCCCGGATCGGCCTTCACCCGCCCCAGGGCCGGATTGAGGACGGTGACCAACTCGATGTCCTCGCCGATCAGACGGCGGAGCATCTTTTCCATGTTGGAGATGATAGCGTTGAGATCGAGCACTTGTAGCTGGAGCACCTGCTTGCGGCTGAAGGCCAGGAGTTGGCGGGTCAACGCGGCGGCTTGGTCGGCAGCCTTCTTGATTTCCTCGACATCCTTGCGCCGTGGATCGCCGTGGTCGAAGCTCGCCAGCAGGAATTCAGAGTAGCCTATGATGGCCGTCAGTAAGTTGTTGAAATCGTGGGCCACCCCACCGGCCAGCCGCCCGATGGCCTCCATCTTCTGCGCCTGGACGAGCTGGTCCTGGGTTCGCTCCAACTCCTCCAGGCTCCTCTGCAAGTCCTGCATCAGGTTGGCCTTGTGCCAGGCGGCAGCTACTTGGTGAGCAAAGGCAGTGATGGCCGGCACGTCTGCTTCGGTCAGGTCATCCGACTGCACGGAGAGCACGCCGATGACCTCATCCTCGGCTATGAGAGGGGTGATGATAGATTTCGGGACTTTCAGCATTCTTACTGCTTGCGCAGTGAACCTTTTTACAGACCTGGGTAGTAGCTGCCGCAGAACGATAGTTGCCGCATCCTCCACAAAGACGCTTTGTTTCTCCCGGACCACATTCCTGTAGATGTCAACATCCTCAATAGGTATCGAGAAATCCTCGTGTTTGAAACCCAGCAGCTTCTCGGCCGCCCTGAGCGCTCCGTTCTCGTAGCTCAAGTATCTGACGAACAGCCTGCTCCGGCTCTCGTCCGCCAGGAGTATCATACAGGAGAAACCGAGCTTCTGGAATTCCTCGGCAACGGCGGCGAATATCTCTTCGTGAGTTAGGGATCGTTCCATAGCCAGAGCTGCCCGGTTCAGCGCGTGCAGCAATCGCTCCGCCCGCTTGCGCTCGGTGATGTCCTGAACTGTTCCCAGAAGTCTG
>Ga0172364_10003626_pt1 | contig 12331 bp, 13 predicted proteins | sample LakKivSesite10cm_FD_114545 | JGI IMG/M metagenome (GOLD analysis project Ga0172364, IMG submission 114545) | Sediment microbial communities from Lake Kivu, Rwanda - Sediment site 10cm | ecosystem: Environmental > Aquatic > Freshwater > Lake > Sediment | place: Rwanda: Western Province, Lake... | reverse complement strand
TCTTTTCACTCGAAAATTCTTTTAAAAAATCGCTAATTAAATAATTTTTTGCTTTTGATTTTCAGGGATTTTCCAAATTCATACCTTATTAAACCAGCAAACGGCACTTCGATATTAATAATATCTTGGTCAGATATTTTTTCTATATATTTAATTAGTGCCCGCAAAGCGTTATGACTTGCTACTACCAAAACATTTTTCCCCTGCTTTAAGTCCTTCTCAATATATTTTTTGTAAAAAGGAACCGTTCTTTTAACTACGTCTTTTAGACTTTCGCCTCCGGGAGGCGCAATATCATAACTTCTTCTCCATAAATGAACAGATTTTTTACCATACTTTTTCATTGTCGCTTTTTTGTTGAGGCCTTGCAATTTTCCATAATACCTTTCATTTAATTTTTCCGAAACAAAAACCGGCACATCGTTCTGGCTAATATCGGTGTAGTTTCCCCATTTTTGCATTTTTCCACCATCTAAATGAACAAAAAAGGGATATTTTCTACCAGCATAATCAAAAATTCTGGCCACCGTTTCCATATTCCTAAACAAAGGGGAAGAATAAACCTTATCAATTTTAAATTTAAGTATTTTTTTAGCAATACCTTTTGCCTTTTTAAATTCGCTTTTTGCCAAAGGATTGTCAGTCCAACCAGAAAATCTATTTTCTTTATTCCATTGCGATTTTAAATGTCTTAATAAAAATAGTTTAGCCATATAATTAAATTATTTTGAGCGAGACAAAGGGTTTCAAAATAACTTTCCCAGTCCCGCCAGATGGTGCCCCGCTTGGCGGGGATGGCAGTAAGAGAATGTAGATAGTCAAATCTCGCTGGGATTTGAACTATCGGTACTTTGAAAATTCCGTTGCCGAGCGAAGCTCTTCTTCAATTTCTAACAACCTATTATATTTTGTCACTCTCTCTCCCCTAGCCGGGGAGCCGGCCTTTATGAAATTTGCCGAAATTCCAACAGCAAAATCAGAAATGAAATCATCGCAAGTTTCCCCAGACCTATGAGAAACCATCATTTTCCAGCCAAAACCCCTTGCCATTCTTATTGCCTCTATTGTTTCCGTTAAGGTTCCAATCTGGTTAATTTTAACCAAAAGACAATTACAAGCATCCTTCTTTGCCGCCTCGATTATTCTTTTGGGATTGGTTACCAAAAGGTCATCGCCGATGATATAATTTTTTTTCCCAATTTCCTTAGTAATTTTTTGAAAACCCTCCCAATCTTCTTCCGAAAAAGGGTCCTCGAATCCCAAGATTGGAAATTTTTCCGTAAGTTCTAAATAATAATTCAGAAGTTCTTCTCTGCCTATTTTTCTTCCATCGAGTTTGTATTTTCCATTTTCAAAAAAGTGGGAGGCGGCACAATCTATAATGAATTTTACTCTTCCCTGATAACCCAAATCTTCGATTGCTTTCGAAATCAATTCTAAGGCCTCTTTCGAAATTATTAGAGGCGGAGCAAAACCTCCTTCGTCTCCAACGTTAGTTGCCAATTTCCCGTATTTTTCTTTTAAAATTTCTTTTAATTTTTGATAGATCTCGCTTGCCCACCTTAAATTTTCAGAAAAAGATTCTGCCTCTGGTAATATCATGAATTCTTGAAATGCCAAATCGTTTCCGGCGTGCATTCCTCCGTTAATGATGTTAAAGGCCGGAAAAGGCAAAAGTAATGCTTTGTTAAAATCGCCTATTAGTTGTGAGATATATTGGAAAAGAGACAAACTTTTTGCTTTCGCCCCTGCCCGACAGATTGCCAAAGAAACCGGATAAACTGCATTGGCTCCTAAATTAGATTTATCTTCTGTTCCATCCAATAACATCAATAAATTATCCAAATCTTTTTGATTTTTAACATCTTTCCCTCTTAATTTAGGACCAATAATTTCATTAATATTTCTTATTGCTTTTAAAACTCCTTTCCCAAAATATCTTTCTCCTCCGTCTCTTAATTCAACCGCTTCTCTTTTTCCTTTTGAAGCACCAGAAGGCACAGAAGCAGTAAAAATGCCATGGTCACAAATTAAATCAACTCCCACTGTAGGATTGCCTCTCGAATCCAGAATTTCTCTTGCTTTTATCTCTCTTATTTTTGAAACCATTATTTTTTTATCTGACGCAAATACTCGTAGGCAGATAAGACTGTTTTTGCTCCTTCGCCACAAGCAATAACAATTTGCTTATATTTAATATCGGTAACGTCACCAGCCGCAAAAAGGCCTGGAGTTGAGGTTTGACCAGTTCTTGACTCGATCTCAATTTCATCCATTCTATTGACTAAATGATTGAATTTCACTAAACCCTTAACAAAAGAGGTAGCCGGATGAGAACCAATTTCGATAAAAACTCCTTGAACTTTTAATTCTTTTTCTTTATCTTCTTTTCTGTCTTGATAAAATATTGCTTCGACAAATTCTTTCCCTTCGATTCTTTTTAAAGCGGCATTAGTTATTACTTCAATTTTTCCCGTTTTTTTTGCCCTTTCTTGATTTTCGGGAACCGCAATTGGTTCCTGACCAAATTCCAAAATGTAGATTTTGTTAGTATAGTTGGCTAAAAATATGGCCGCTTCAAACCCGGCGTTTCCTCCGCCAATTACAGCCACTTCCTTTCCTTTAAAGAGAGGGCCGTCGCAAGTTGTGCAATAACTTACTCCTTTCCCAATCAGTTCTCTTTCACCAGGGACATCTAAAATTCTCGGGTCGGCCCCGGAGGCAACAATAACGGCTAAGGCCTGAAAAACTTTTTTCCCTTTAGTCAAAACATTAAAAATATTATTCTCTTTTTCTATCTTTGTTACTTCATCTTCCACAATTTCCACCTTTTGCTTTTTTAATTGATTAATAAATCTTTGGATTAATTCCACCCCCGAGATTTCTTCAAAACCAGGATAATTTTCAATCGAAACTGCTTTTCTAGCCATTTGCCCACCAAAAGTTTTTGTAATCAAAAGAGTCTTCAATTTTGACCTTGAAGCATAAATGCCTGCTGTAATTCCAGCTGGTCCGCCACCAACAATAATTAAGTCAAACATAAATGAAAATAATTAGTCTGCGGATAGTCTAAGTGACCTGCCGAGCGACCTTAATGTAACACCTTTGGGATGGCTTCGACTAAATCAGTTGCCAAAAGCCCTTCCTTTTCTTTCTCCGAAACTAATTCTCCCGCTTTACCATTAATGAAAGCAGCAGCCTGGGCAGTCAAAAAAGGTGAAATTCCTCTCGTCATCAAGGCCCCACAAATTCCAGCCAAAGTGTCTCCGCATCCTCCTTTCGTCATATAACCTGACCCCGTCCTGTTTAAAGCCACCTCTTTTCCATCTGAAATTACATCTACTGCCCCTTTGAGCAAAATTGTTGTTTTTAATTTTTTGGCTGCCTCCTTTACCGCTTCTGTTCGCTCTTTTTCATTTTTGTTCTTGACATCGATTCCAGTTAGAATAAAAAATTCATAAAGATGAGGGGTAATTAAAAATTTTTTTCCCGAAACTGTCTTTGGATTTTTTGATATGGCGTAAATCGCATCAGCATCAATTACAGCCGGAACCGAAATTTGTTTTAAATATTCCAAAATCATCTCTTGCGTCTCGTCAGTTCGACCAATTCCTCCTCCAATCACAACAGCAACATTGCCTCGGGCTGAAATTTTTGCTGTCTCGGTCATTCCCAGTAATGTTGCCAAATGGCTTTTGTTTAACCATTTTCCTTCCAAGGGATAGGCGGCCAAATTTGGGGAAAAAGAAGCAATTATATCGGCTGCCCTTTTTGGGGCCACAATTCTTACCATATCGACTCCAGTTTTAAAAGCCGCCATGGCGGCCAAAGCCGGTGAACCTGAATAAAAATCAGAGCCACCGATGATAAGTAAAAGTCCCCAGTCATACTTTATTGCCTCGCGGGGCTTTCCTTTAAAAATCTCTTTTAAAATTTCCTTTTTTACTTCAATCATATTTTTTTATTTTTGACCTTTGCTGCGGGGCCTGGATTCGAACCAGGATATATAGCTCCAGAGGCTACAGTCCTACCGTTAGACGACCCCGCAAGTAATCCCCCGACCCCCGCTCAAGACATCTTCGATTTCTTGCGTCGCTTCACTCCTATTTTTCCACTACGAAGGATTCTAAAATTTAAACCTCCAAATATTTTCTGATGGCTAAAAGGCTGGAAATTGTTCCTATTGTTGTTCCAATCAAAAGTTGAATCAAAAATAAAATCCAAATTTGTGTTTTAAAGTACAAAAGGAGCGGAAACTCAGGGAAAAAATTTTTTAACCTGGGGTCTAAAAAATAGAATAGCAAAGCGAAAAACAAAATGCAAATTAAGGCCGATAAAATTCCAGAAATTGCCCCCTGGACGAAAAAAGGGCCCCTAATAAACCAGTTGGAAGCACCAACCAATTTTTGAATTCTAATTTCTTCTCTTTGTTTTATTATCGACAACCTTATAGTATTGAAAGTAATAAGGAGGGCCAAAATCGACATCAAAATAAAAAGAGTTATCCCGGCTTTATTTATGTTTGAAGTTAAAGTAAATATATTTTCAATCAAAGACTTTCTTTCATAATAATCAATCTTTTCTATCTGGTCTTTAAAATTAGAGTTATCAAAAAATTTGGAAATCGTTTCATACTGACTTGCCTGCCAAGCCTTAATACTTAAAGAAGCAAAAAAGGGGTTTTTCCCAACCTCTCGCAAGGCTTCCATTAAAGTCTGATTCTCTCCGTGCCTTTGAATGAAATTTTGGAGAGCTTCTTCTTTTGAAATATATTTTATTTCTTTAACTTCGGGAATCTTTGATAATTCATCCTTTAAATACAGAATCTCTTCTTCCTTTGTCTCCACCTTGAAATAAACAGAGACGTCGGCCTTTTCCTGAAGAGTGGAAATTAAAACCCTATTTGCCTCTTTAAAAATCAAAAGAGAACTCAAAAGAGCAACAGGAATTAAAATTACAAAAATAGTGGCAATCGAAGGACCACCATCCCTGAGAAAATTTCGCCAGCCGGCCAAAAAAATTCTTTTTAGTGTCAAAAAAATGTCAAAGGATAAAATGTCCATTTTTGTCATCTCTGATTATTTTACCATTTTCTAAAGTTATTACTCTTTTTTTAACAATTTTGATTACCTCTTTATTATGGGTAGCCAAAATAATAGTTGTTCCCATTTCGTTTATTTTTAAGAAAAGTTTTATAATCTCGGAAGTATTATAAGGGTCCAAATTTCCAGTGGGCTCATCGGCTAAAATTATATCCGGTCGATGGATTAAAGCTCTGGCTATGGCTGCTCTTTGTTTTTCTCGAGCCGATAATTCGTCGGGGAAATTTTTTGCTTTTTTCCCCAAACCAACGATTTCTAAAACTATCGGCACGTCTCGCTTGATTTCTTTATCAGAAGCTCCGGTTACTTCCATAACATAAGCAATATTCTCAAAAGTATTTTTCGAACTTAAAAGTTTGTAATCTTGGAAAACAACCCCTATTTTTCTCCTCAACAAAGGTATTTCTGTTGATTTCAATCTGTTAATATCAATTCCTTTAAAGAAAATCATTCCTTGAGTCGGTCTTTCTTCGAGCAAAACTAATTTCAATAAAGTTGTTTTACCAGCACCCGACTTTCCAACAACCGAAATAAATTCTCCTTTTTCGATTTCAAAAGAAACACCATCTAAGGCAATGCTTTTCATTCTTTCCGAAGAATTCTGATAAATTTTGGTTACATTTTCAAACTTCAACATTTTTAGATTACTCAGTTATTCTAATTTTGGCTTCGATAAATTGGTCTAATCTCCCGTCTAAAACTTCGTCGACGTTTTTAGTTTCAACTCCAGTTTTCAGATCTTTAACCAATTTGTAGGGTTGAAAAACGTAAGATCTTATTTGATTTCCCCAAGAAGGCGAAATTTTTTTCCCTTTTATTTGGATTAACTCTTTTTCTTTTTTCTCGGCAAAAAAATTATAAATCTTTGAGTAAAGTAATTCCATCGCTTTTTCTCTGTTTTTTGCCTGAGACCTTTCTATTTGACACGAAGATTGAATGCCGGTCGGCAAATGAGTGATTCTGACGGCAGTTTCTTTTTTATTCACGTATTGCCCGCCAGGACCTGATGCTCTAAAAAATTCAATTTTCAAATCTTCATTTTTTATTTTCAACTTTTCTTTTTCTAATTTGGGAATTTTTGGCAAAACTTCAATCAAAGCAAAAGAGGTGTGACGCAAACTTTTTGCTGAAAAAGGCGATATCCTGACTAATCTATGAACTCCTCTTTCACCCTTTAAAAATCCGTAGGCAAAAATTCCTCTAATCTCCAGCGCAACTGACTTTGTTCCTATTCTTCCTTCTGGTCCTGGTTCCCCAAAAGATTGACTCAAAATTTGCGTTTTAAAACCTTTTCTTTGGCAATACTTTTGGTACATTCTTAATAATATCGTCGTCCAATCTTGTGAATCTTTACCACCAGCTCCGGCTAATATTTGTAAAATCGCATCATTTTTGTCATACTTGCCAGATAAAAAAATTTTTATCATAAAGTTCTTAATCTCTTTTTCTAAAATTTTTAATTTTTCTTCCAATTCTTCTTTTAATTTTCCATCACCGATTTTTATAATCTCTTTCAAATCTTTCAATTCATTTTTCAATTTTAAAAACTCATCGTTTTCTTTTTCTAAATTTTTAACTTTCTCTCTTGCTCCTTCAAAGACAGTCGTCTAACTTTAAGATTTCTTCTTCAATTTTTTTAATTTCTTTCTCCATGGATTCGCTGAGCCGTCCGTCGGACTTGCACCGACAACCTGACGCTTACGAAGCGCCTGCTCTACTATTGAGCTAGGACGGCAAGAACCCCCAAAACTCAAGCGGGTGAAGGGAATCGAACCCTCGTCTCTTGCTTGGGAAGCAAACGCACTAACCATTGTGCTACACCCGCAACCCTTATTTTTAAAATTCATTCTTTATCCAATCCCAAATGTTTTCAAAAATATTTTTTGTTTCTTCTTGGCTAACCTCCTTTTCTTCGGGAGGCAAAACTACGATTTGTTTCTCTCCCGGTTTTTGATATCCCTGTTCCCTGGCAACTTCTTCCCAGTAATCTTCTTCTTTTGATTTTGAAATCCCAGCCTTTAGCGTTTGGTTCTTTTGTTCTAGATATTCAATTTCTTCCTGATACTGAAAAATTTCTTTTTTTAACTCTTCCCTTCTTTTATTTAATTTCAGATTTGAAATCGCAAAAAAAACTATTAAAATAGAGAAAAAGGTTAGGGTTAAAATCGAGAAAAGTATATTTTGTCTTTTTCTCTTCCTTTTTATCATATTTTATGAGAAAAAAATTCTTTAAGATAGTAAAAATTATCCTTATCTCGCTTATAATCTTTTCTACGATCTTCTTGTTAATTCGGCCTCTTTTTTAGTTTAGCAAAAATTTTTTGTTTTTTGAAGAGAAATTAAAAGGCTCGGGCAGGCAATAAGCCGAATTCTGTTTTGGGCAATCATCTGTCTGGCGCGTAAATTACTCTACGCACTCAAGCCCCCGTCTGTATATATACAGTGGGGTTGCGCCCGATAAGGATTTAGCCGTTTCACCTCCACATTTAGTGGAACTATCCCCCAGATGAATGTCTGGGGGCCCTCGGCCCTTACGGACCTCGGCGTCTCTGTTCGCACCTCTAGCCTTACGGCCGGTGGGTGTTACCCACTATCTTTTTATCCCCCCAGATGTATCTGGAGGGAGAGTGTTCGGACTTTCCTCCCTGTTAGATATAAAGTTATCTAACAGGGCGATTGCCTTACCTACCCGAGCCCTTATAATTTTACCCCGTTAGAAATTATATGTCAAGATTAAAAAAGTTTTTTAGGGGTTTCATTTAAAATCTCATTCACTAACCTATCTGCTTCTTTATTTTTTTCTCGAGAAATAAGTCGGAAATTGACTTTCTTAAAGTCCAACTTTAAATTCCAAGCAGCCAAAAATAAAGGTTGAATTTTAGGGTCTAAAGTTTTATATTCGCCTTTTAATTGTTTAATAAGCAGTTGGGAATCAGACCTGATTTCAATTTCCGAACTTTTTGCCAATTTTTTCCCGAAAATTTGCTTAAATTTTTGCAAAGCAAAAATGAGGGCTTGATATTCGGCTTCATTATTTGTAAAATTTTCACCCAGGTATTCGGAAAACTTTTTTAAAATTTCTCCTTTTTCGTTGCAAAATAAAAAACTAACTCCAGCCGGCCCCGGATTTCCTCTCGAACCCCCATCAATATAAATTATTATTTTTTTCATTTTAAATTTTCGTTTAAACAATTTTTAAAATTTTCCAAATTTTCATTTTTAATTCTAAAACCAGAGGCAGGTGGATGGCCACCAAATGTTAAAAGATAGGTTCTACACTTTTCCATCAAATCAACGCTATTGATTCCTGAAGGTGCTCTTACCGCTCCGATGCTTTCTTTTTCTAACTTTTTGAAAATAAAGGTTGGTTTTCTAAATTTTTTACACAAGAGAGAGGCAACGTTTCCTAAAACTGAGAAGTCCCATTCTTTATCGCCTTCGAAAATTAATTTTTCAGCCCTTATTCTTTTTTCGATTCCTTCTAAAATTTCTTTTACTTTCTTCTTTCTTTCTTCTTTCTTAAAAAATAAATTTTCAATTAATCTCTTTGCTTCATCCGTTGAACTTGAAGTGAAAAGTTTAAATGAAATCGGAATCGATTTTTCATTTTCTCTGACATTCAAAAGAGAAGTGAGTTTAAAAATTTTTTGATTTAAATCAAGATTTTCAAACATTTCCATTTCAAAAAAAGCCTTAATGCCCGGCCTAAAAGAATTTTGAATGAAATGAAGTCCCTCTTGAATAAAAATTTCATTCTCGTTACATTGGGGCATCAAATCGGCAATCGTCCCTAGGGCTACCAATTCCAAAAAACTTTTTCTCAATTCTCGACTCATCTTTTCTCCAAGTAAAATTTCAGCCAGTTTAAATGAAATTCCAACTGTTGCTAAATCTTTGAAGGGATATTTGTCTCCTTCTTGTTTTGGGTCTACGACTATATCAGCTTCCGGAACCTTATCCAGAATTTCATGATGGTCAACGATTATTATTTCAAATCCCAGTTCTTTTGCCATCTTCACCTCTTCGAAATTGCCAATTCCCAGATCAAGCGTAATCAAAAGAGCGGGTGAAAATCTTTTGAGGAACTCAATTCCGGCTTTATTCAAACCATATCCATCTTTTTCTCTATCTGGAAAATAAATGGCGCAAATTTTTGCGCCCAGGTTTTTAATTGTTTCTTTCAAGATTACTACCGAAGTCACTCCGTCCAAATCGGCATCGGTATAAAGAATAATTTTTTCTCCTTTTTCTATTGCTTTTTGGATTCTTTCTGCTGCCTTTTTTAAATTCTTCATTTCCATCTTTTTAGGACATGAATTCCGGGTAAATTTTTTCCGGCTAAAAATTCAAGCATTGCATTACCGCCCGTAGATAGGTGGGAAAAATTTTTTTCTAAACCCAAATCAAAAACAAAATCTATTGTCTCCCCTCCTCCAATAACTGAAAATGCCTTACTTTCTGCGATGGCTTTTGCAATCTCAGTCGTCCCTATTTTGAACCTCTTTTCTTCAATCTTTCCGAAAGGACCTGACCAAAAAATTGTTTTTGCCTGGGAGATTTTTTCTTTAAAAATGGTGATTGTTTTTGGTCCTATATCTTGACTGTCCAATTCGTCTAAAGGTTTTAAAATCTTTTCTGGAAAATTCAATTTTGGTTTTTCTCTCTCTATTTGTTTTTTAATTAAACCGCCAATTAAAATCCAATCTGCCTTTTTAGAAATTTTATTAATAACAGTAAAGTCTATCTCTTTTCCCCCAAAAATTGCCAACAACGGTTTTTTAGGATTCCTAATAATTTTATCTAAACTTCTGATTTCCTTTTCTAATAAAAAACCGGCTGCCGATATTAATAATTCAGGTAAAACTGAAATCGATGCGTGGGGCCTATGACAACAAGCAAAGGCGTCTTGAACAAAAACTTCAGAAAATTCAGCCAATTTCTTGGCAAAATTTGAATCCCCTTTTTCCTCCTCTTTATAAAACCTTAAATTCTCCAAAAGCAAAATGTCTCCATCTCTCATCTTTTCCACCTCTTTTTTAACTTTTTCCCCGATGCAATCCGAAACAAATTTAACCTTTTTTTTCAAATTTTTTTCAATCAGTCTTGCCACAGGTTTTAGGCTATATTCTTCTTCCCTGTTTTTTGGCCTTCCCAAGTGAGAGATTAAAATCACTCTTGCCCTGTTTTTAACTAAAAATTTAATCGTGGGAACTTCGCTTTTTATCCTGAAGTCATCTAAAATTTTTCCATTTTTTATGGGAACATTAAAGTCACACCTAACTAAAACTCTTTTTGATTTCAGTTGTAAATCTTTAAGTTTTTTCATTCTTCTTTTCCAATGCCTTTTCAATTGTTTTCTTTAATTCTTCAACCTTTATTTCCCTTTTTGTCCTCTCTTTCTTTTGGGGTCTTGAAGAAAATGAGATCGGAACGGTTTTTAAGGCTTCTCCCAAGGTTATTGTTTTGGATCTTTTTGGTTCTTCTTCAATCTTCGACCATCTGGCTATCTTTTCTTCGATAATTTTCCTCGGAACGCTGTATCTTTCTCTGGAAACTCGGATTATTTTTTCTTTGTTTGTCCTAGCAGGTTTGGGAAAGGGAGCGAGAGTTTCGGCCGAAAACGGTCTTCCGGTTACGCCATTTATCATCAATTTGATATAAACATTGTATTTGGTTAAATTTACTAAATCTTGGGCCATAAATTCTGGTAGAAATTCCTTTTCCAAAAATTCGGCGTCTTCGGCACCGACTCGAAAGATAATCATCGTCCCAATGTTGCCAAAAACTGCATCCCTCACCTTTGTACTTTTCCCGACCGGTGTCATTTCCTCTAATTGGGCAATGTACTGATTGGCCAAAATCAAACACAATCTATATTTTCTGGCTTCAGATAAAATATTAACAAAGGCCTCAGTGGCGAAGCTTTGAAATTCATCAACATATAAATGAAAATCTGAACGCTCTTGCTCGGGTATTTCAACTCTTGACATGGCGGCTAGATAAAGTTTCGTAATCAAGAGAGCCCCCAAAAGCCTTGAATTATCTTCTCCGATTCTTCCCTTGGACAAATTAGCAATCAATATTTTTTTTCTATCCATTATTTCTCTCATATCGATTTCAGATGTCACCTGACCAATGATATTTCTAATCAAAGGGTTAGAAATGAACTGTCCGACTTTATTTTGGATGGCGGCCGTGGCTTCAATTTCATACCTTTGAGTGTACCTGGCAAATTCATTAACCCAAAAAGATTTAACCACTGGGTCGTTTATTCTTTCGACTATTTTTTTTCTGTATTCGGCATCGGCTAACATTCGATTGACGCCTAAAAGGGTTGAATTGGGGTATTCTAAAAGTCCAAGAATACAATTTCCTAAAATGTACTCCATCCGGGCTGACCAAACATCAGGCCAGATTTTTTTAAAAACCCCCATCAAGCCTGAAGAAACTAAATGTCTTTGCTCGACACCCACTTTTTCCATAACGTTAAATGGAATTGGATATTCAATATCGGCCGGATTGAAATAAACAACATCGTTAACCCTCCTTGAAGGAATATAATCTAAAAGGTCTTCGGCTGCTTCTCCGTGGGGATCAATAAATCCTAGTCCTTTTCCTTTTTGAATATCTTGAATTGCCATATTCTTTAACAATTCTGTTTTCCCCATTCCGGTTTTTCCAATAATATAAACGTGCCGACGCCTATCATCGGTTTTTATTCCAAATCTTCTCCTTTCGTTGCGAAAGGTTGTTAGACCTAAAAATGTGATATCTTCTAGCATAATTATTCTTTAAAAGGTGGAGGGGTTTCTTTTTCAGTTCCCTCAACCGGCAGTTCGGGTGGAGGTCCTCCTCTTTTCACTTCAACTCTTGGTATTTCAGGCGGTAAGGGGGCAACTGTCGTTGGTAAATGAAAAATGGTTGCCAATTCTTCTGTATTTAAAACCAAGATGCCCTTGCCCTTCATAAATCCAACTGGGAAAAGCGGTTTCCCGGATAATCTGGGGAAAAGAGGCGGCATTCTTTCAGTATAGTATTTTAACATTTTTCTTTTTCTTAAATATAATCTTGTCTTTCGAAACCAGTAATGGATTCTTGTCCTTGTCGCTGTCCAATACCTGAGATAATTTAAATCGGCATCAGCAAAGTGCATTAAGTAAGTCCGACAAGTCTTATAATTCCCATAAAAATAAGGCTCATCTTTTTTATAAATATAAACTGTCCTAATC
>Ga0172364_10003625_pt1 | contig 12333 bp, 11 predicted proteins | sample LakKivSesite10cm_FD_114545 | JGI IMG/M metagenome (GOLD analysis project Ga0172364, IMG submission 114545) | Sediment microbial communities from Lake Kivu, Rwanda - Sediment site 10cm | ecosystem: Environmental > Aquatic > Freshwater > Lake > Sediment | place: Rwanda: Western Province, Lake... | reverse complement strand
GGAGCCCCCCTCGTGCGACAGACGGGGCATGTTGCGTGAAATGGACGCCGGACAGGCAATCGGAGGCCCGTGTACGTGCCTACTATCGTAAGCAGTAAGGAGTTACGCTTGCCGATGCTTTTTTTGAACGCATGTCCAATGAACTCCACACTCTTGCCATCCGGGGCGTTCGGAACCAGTGGACACGCGGTGGATAACGCATCCGGCTGCGCCCGGCTGGCGACTGATGGCTCCACTACGACTACCGCGGGCGCCGTATGCCGAAGCCTGACGGCTCCGCCAGTGAGGACAGGGCGAAAAAAAGACGCCTTCCCCGTGAAGGAAGGCGTCGATGCGAAACTTGCGCCCGCTTCAATGCCGGCGACGGAAGAGCGCCAGACCGGCAAGGCCCAAGGTGAGAAGCGCTATCGAAATCGGTTCGGGGATCGGGGCAATCGATATGTTGCTGTAGCCGGTGAAGCCCTGCGACAGGTCCGAGATCTTCTTGGGGTTGATCGAGAAGACTATCTGGTAGATCACGCCCATGTCTTCGCCAAAGTCGTTCAGCAGCGATCCCCGCTCGGCCATGAACGTACCGGTGGCTCCCAGGACGCCGAAGTCGTTGAACACTTCGATCAGCGTCAGGTCGAGAAGGCGACCCTCGAGGTAGGGATTGCCGCTCGTATCTTCGATCGTGAGCATCCCGCCCCTGAAGATTCCCTTGGCAATCCCGCCGGACGACAGATCCTGATCGAGATAGGTCTCGATGAGGAAATGCGTGTCCAGCAGGACTTCCTGGCTGGCATCGACCCTGTGAATGAACACCGGCTGCGTGCCATCCACGACCATCTTGCCGTCAATGGAGCCGCTTGGTGCAATGTAGTTGACGGGAACGGTTGTTGCCGAAATGTACGAGATAGGGATGGCGTATGCGCCTGCTGTCAGCATCCCGACCAACGAGCAGGATAGCAAGAACCGAGATTTCATCGCGCGGCCTCCTCAACGCTCCTGGCCTGGTACGACACCATCAGGGACAACTAAAGCCGACCCTCCCCCACAGCCCCAGAGTCAGGGTCTTCACCTTTACCTCTGTTGTTTAGTGCTGCAAAATGTGTGCCAACGAGAGAAGAGTTCGCCCCGGGGTCAGGCTTTCATGTCGCAAGTTCTTGTCGCATAAGGAGTTGCCTAAGTGTTAAGTTCCGCGCGGCAACTTGCTTCGTTCAACTGCAGAGCGGCGCATGGTGACGGAAATCGACACCGCCTGCAGGCTTTTCGTCCTCTTCTGCGTCATAATATCTTGTGGGACAATAACATAGGCTTTTCGTTGCCTTTTTTGGACGCTTGTTCATCCAAAACAACGAAAGAGGCATCTCCTGGGGACTTCGGATAGGCCTCGGTAGCTTTGCCGTTGAAAAATGGAGGTGCGAGGGGTGGAATCTTCTGAGACGGAGGTGATTCGTGAAGAAGGCTTTCATCATTGCGACCACAGTCGGGATTGCCGTCGTCGCGACGTTCGTCGCACCGGCTATCCTGCGGCAGGAGCCGCCCTTATTCCATGGTCCGCAACTGAAGATCGCTTTCCGGTGAAGGAAGGGAGTTGATGCGAAACTTGCGCCCGCTTCAATGCCGACGGCGGAAGAGCGCCAGGCCGGCAAGGCCCAAGGTGAGAAGCGTTATCGAAACCGGCTCGGGAATCGGGGGAACCGATATGTAAATCGGGGCAATCGATGTATTGCTGTAACCGGTGAAGCTCTGCGACAGGTCCGAGATCTTCTTGGGGTTGATCGAGAAGACGATCTGGTAGATCACGCCCGTCTCTTCCCCGAAGTCTTGCAGCAGTGACCCGCGCTCGGCCATGAACGTGCCCGTAGCTCCCAAGACGCCCAAGTCGTTGAACACTTCGACCAGCGTCAAGTCGACAAGGCGGCCTTCAAGGTAGGGATTGCCGCTCGTGTCTTCGATCGAGAGCATCCCGCCCATGAAGATTCCCTTGGCGATGCCGCCGACCGACAGATCCTGATCGAGATAGGTCTCGATGAGGAAATGCGTGTTGAGCAGCACTTCCTGGCTGGTATCGAGCCTGTGAATGAACACCGGCTGCGTGCCGTTCACAACCATCTTGCCGTCGATGGACCCACTGGGCGCGGTGTAGGTGACTGGGACGGTTGTTGCCGAAATGTACGAGATGGGGATTGCATATGCTCCTGCTGCCAGCATCCCGACCAACAAGCAGGATAGCAAGAACCGAGACTTCATCCGTGCAACCTCCTTAGCGCTCTTGGCCAGGTACGACACCATCAGAGACAACTGAAGCCGACCCTCCTCCACAGCCCCAGAGTCAGGGTCTTTACTTCCAACCCTGCTTCTCAATATTGCAAAATGCGTGCCAACGTGAGAAGAGTTCGCCCCAGGGTCAGGCTTTCGTGTCGCAAGTTCTTTTCGCATAAGGAGTTGTCCAAGTACTAAGTTCCGCGCGGCGGCTTGCCGCGTACAACCGCAGAGCGGCGCATGGTGACGGAATTCGACACCTCCTGCAGGCTTTTCGTCCTCTTCTGAGTCATAATACCTTGTGGGACAATAACATAGGCTTTTCGTTGCCTTTTTTGGACGCTTGTTCATCCAAAACGACGAAATAGGCACCTCATGGACTCCGGATAGGCCTCGGCAGCTTTGCCGTTGAAAAGCGGCGGCGCGAGGGGTAGAATCTTCTGAGACGGAGGTGCTGTCGTGCAAAAGGCTTTCATCATTGCGGCCACGGTGGGGGTTGCCGTCGCCGCGGCGTTCGTCGCACCGGCCATCCTGCGGCAGGAGCCGCCCTCATTCTACGATCCGCAACTCAAGATCGCCTTCTCCCCGCCGCCGGGCTGGAAGCAGGTGCCGCCGCCCGATGAGCTGCGCCAGCGCTACTCCGGCGGCGACCGAAGGCTGGTGGCGCACTTCCAGGGCACCAACCCCGGGGATCGCTGCAATATCCTCGCCTTCGCCTCATCCGAGCGCCTCCTGCCGCTGCGCGAGAAGACGCTCAAGCACGACCTGAACTTCCAGCATCGCGTGCTCGACGACTGCTGGGCCCGCGTGGACAACGTCCCGGCCTGGTTCTATGAGTACATCGTGAAGGAAGGGCCTGTCTCGATCCGCAGCCTGATGGTGGTGGTCGACCGGGGCGACAGGAAGGTGGTGCTGCACTTCGAGGGCGCCGCGGCCGGCATCGAGAAGCAGTCCGAGCTGATCAGCAAGAGCATATCGAGCCTCAGGCTCGATTGACCGGCTTGCCGGCAATGGCGATGAAGCCGTTGGCGAGGTAGCGTCGAAGGAACAAGCCGTTCAGCAGGCCGTCCCGGGCCTCGTTGATGTAGAGCATTCTCTGCACGCCCAGCCCGCCTTCCCCCAGGTCCGAGGCAAGTTCGCCGCACCTGTAGCAGTGCAGGAACATGTTGCGCACGCCGCGGTAGGGGTCGATCGTCACATCGCCCAGCTCGCCGCGGCCGGTCAGAGAGTTCAGCAATGTCCGGGCCAGCCGCGCCGTGCCGCCGGGGATGCCCCAGCTATGGAGGAGGTTGTGGGCGTGGACGACGAACGTGCCGCCCGGGCGCAGCACGCGCGCCGCCTCGGCGACGGCCCGCACGCGGTTGCGCCGCCGCCTGACCATCCCCAGCGTGCTGAACATGCTGATCGCGTAGTCGAACGAGCCGCTCTCGAGGTCGCTGAGGTCGCAGAAGTTTCCCGTGACGAACTTCGCCGCCAACCCCTCGGCTTCGAGCTTCCTGCGGGCGACGTCGATCATGTGGAGGGAGAGGTCGACGCCGGTGACGTCGAAGCCGCGGCGGGCGAAGTGCAGCAGGTGGCGCCCCGTGCCGCAGCCGAGGTCGAGCAGCCTTCCCTTCTCGCGGAAGAGGGCGTCGAGCACGCAAGTGTCGAGCTGGAACAGCGTCATCCCGCGGAAGTAGCTGTCGTACTGCATGGCGATCTCGCGACGCTGGAGGTAGTCGTGCAGGGCGGGCGAGATGCCGCCATCGAGGTCGAGAGGATTGTCGATGCAACGCTCTTTCATGATGCCACGGGGGCGGGGGATCCGCCCATCCGCATGATGATCGTCAGCGGGTGCGGACAGGATACCAGATCGGGCTGTGCGGCGCAAGGGGCGGCGGGGGGATCCGAACGTCACGCGCGGCAGGATCGGGCGGCGTGCCGGCGGGGCAGTGGCTTTGACACGCCCCGGCAAGGCTGGTATAATGGCATGAGTGAAAAACAATGCACGGAAGGAGGGACAAGAGACGGAAAACGTGATGATGAAAACCGACGGGCGCGAAGGCATGCGGGAACTGCAGCGAATGGCGTTCCGCGTGTGCTGCCTCATTTTCGACGCCGACTACCCGGAGATAGACATCGTGCTCGAGAGGCGCAGGATCCGCGAGCGCGCCGAGGAGCTGTTCCCGGGGCAGATGGACCTTTACGACATGATCTACGAGAGCAGGTTCGACCGGCTGATCGAGCAGTTCCGCAGGGAGGATGAAGGCGAGGACTGGGAGAGCTGAGGAACCTTTCCCGCGATCGATCAGCCGAATTCAGACTTCCTGCCTGACCTGCACGTCCGTCTCACCAAGCGCCAATCCGCAACTGCCAACTGCTCCTCACCGCCGCGCGCCCGCTTTCCCGTCGGCGGCGCGCTCCGGCTCGCGGACGGCCTTGCGCCTGCGCAAGAGGACGAACCCCAGCGCCGCCAGCAGCAGCGCCGCAGCCGCCGCGATCAGGCCCACCTGCACGTGCCGCAACTGCCTGACGATCAGGCCCAGCGCCGCCCCGAAGACGTAGCCCCCCAGTACCACGCCCGACGCCCAGAACAGCGCGCTGACCACGTCGACCACGAGGAACCGGCTCGTCTTGAGGCGGCTGGTGCCGAACACCAGCGGGATCACCGAGAGCAAGCCGTACATGAACCGGAACGTGAAGAACACCCACATGTGGTAGCGGTCGACCATCTGGTGGACGCGCTCGAGGCGGCCCTGCCACCGCGGGCGTCTCTCGATGAACGCCTTGCCCTTCAGCCTGCCCAGCAGGAAGAAGAGGACGTCGCTGGCGAAGCAGCCGAGGAACGTCGACACCATCACCCACGGCAGCCCCAGGAGGCCCTCGTGTGCGGCGATCCCGCCGAGGATCAGCGTGGCCTCACCTTCGAGGAAAGCGCCGACGAAGAGGGCGAGGTAGCCGTAGTTCGTTACGAATGTCTCAAACGTCATTGGGTACGTCGCCGGCGGATCCGGGCCCGCCCGAGGATGCCCGGGCTCCTGCCATCTGCCCGTGGGCCTTGCGCCGGGCGAGGAGCCCGGCAAACTCGCCGCAGAGGTCGTCGAGCATCGTGAGCGGCACCCCGATCGCCCGCCAGATGATCTCGTCGAGGCGGCGCCGGTCGCCGCGCTCCAGTTCCCTCGCCATCGTCAGCACGGGCCGCCGGCACAGCTCGGCGAGAGCCTGGCCAGTCTCGGCCGCGAAGGGCTCGAGGCACGCGGGCGCCGGCACCGGCAGCGCCCTGATCTCGGGGCCATAGGTCGTGATGAACCCGCCGCCCATGTTGTCGCGGCCGGTCACCTCGGCGCAGAAGTGGAACAGCGTGCTGTTGGCCGCGGCGCAGCAGAGGGTCGCGTGCCGCCGTTCGCGGGCGCGCACCGCGAATACCGTGTCGGCCACGGCGATGCCGTGCGGGTTCAGCGGCGAGAAGTGCCGCTCGCGCCGGAAGCGCGGGACGAGGAAATCCGCCGGCTCCGGCAAGCTCAGCCGGTACCAGGGCTCGCGCCCGCGCAGCGTCGGCGACCGCAGCGCCGCGCCCGCGTCCCGCTCGAAGCTCTCGATGCAGTCGAGCATGCGCGTGCCTCTGAGGCCGTCGCGAGCCCGGTCCACGACCAGCAGGCAGTGCCGCGCGTGTTCGGGGCGGATGCTGAGCGACTCGATGCCCTTGAGGCTTGCGACGGCGGGCACGAGGAATTCCGGTTCGAGCCCGAGCCGCTCCGCTTCCGCCTTCTCGAGGAGGAAAAAGCGGTTGAGGCCTGTCGTCACGCCCCTTCGGATCGATGCGAGCCTTGCCAGCGGCACGAGCCGCGCACCGGCACGCTCGAGGGCGTCGAAGTAGACCTGCGGTGCCCGCAGATAGCAGCTCCAGTTGTCCCGCGAGCGCAGCGGGCCGGCGGGCACGCGCCGGGCTGACGCACCCTCGGGCAGGCCCTCCTGCCCGGGCCCGAGCGGCTTCCCGAGCTGCACGAACGTCACCTCGCGGGCCGGCCCCTTCCTTTCGATCAGGCTGATGGCCGCGTTGACTGACGTGTGGGGGAACCAGACTTCGGCGCGGCTCTCGAAGACCGACACGAGGCCGAGCTTCGAGAGGAGGAACTCGCGCAGCACCTTGCCGTAGGGCACGTGCAGCCAACTGTTGCCGGTGATGACCGCCATGCGGCCGCCGTCCTTCAGGAAGCGAGCCGCGTGGAAGACGAAGTAGAGATAGAGGTCGGCACGGCCGGTCAGCCGGTCGACCTCCGGGTAATCGAACAGCCACTCGCCGCGGACGACGTCCTTGAGGAAGCCCTTGCCCTCGCTGAGCAGTTCCTGCCGGACGAAAGGGAAGTTGCCGATGATCGCGTCGAAGAGCGGCTCCGGCGGCCGGCGGAAGAAGTCGCCGGCGGTTACGGCCGCCCCGGGTGCCGCCTCGCGCGCGGCGGCGGCGCAGGCCTCATCGATCTCGAAGCCGCTCACCTGCCCCGCGGCAGCCGGGGCGCCGAGGGCCCGCAGGCGGCGCAGCGCCGCGCGGAGGAACGCCCCGTCGCCGCAGGCTGGGTCGAGCACGCGGTCTGCCGGGCTTCTCACGCCGAGGGAGCACACGAAATCCGCCAGCGGCTCGGGCGTGAAGTGTTGCCCGAGGAGCCGCCGGCTGTCTTTTGACGAGATCATCGCTGGAAGATCGGGAGGTAGCAGTTGTCGACCTGGAGGACGATGCAGGCCATCGCGGTGCAGTAGACGTCGCCGATCTCGCCGGTCCAGGAGCCGTCCTGTTGCTGTTTCCGGAGGAGTTCGGGGACGACCTTCCGGCGCCACGAGGTCCAGTTCTCGCCCCCCGCCTGGTACATCGCCTGGGCGGCGTAGTAGTGTCCGTAATAGTAGTGGCTGAAGCTGCCGGGCGTGGCCTGCTTCAGGTAGTCGATGCCCGCCTTGATCTCGGGCGTATCGTATTCGCCCGCGCCGAACAGCGTCGTGAGGCCGGCGCCGGTGAGGGCCGACGACTTGCCCGATCCCTGGCTGAGCATGTAGCGGAACGAGCCGTCGGGGTTGGCGCTCTTCTTCACGTACTCGATGGACCGGTCGATCGCCTCCTTGGGCACCTTGATGCCGGCGTTGCGGGCTGCCCGAAGAGCCATCACCTGGCACACCGTCACCGAGAGGTCCGACATTCCCTGCGGGTTGGGGTCATAGCGCCAGCCGCCGTCTTCCTTCTGCGCGCGCAGGATGAGGCGGACCGCCTTTTTCAGCTTCTCGTGAAGATCGTCGTTCTGGTCCATCCCGTAGGCTTCGGCGAGGCTCAGCGTGGCGAAGCCGTGCCCGTACATCCTGCCGCTGGGGCCCTGCCCGACGAACCCGCTGTAGGGGTTGACGCTCTTGGCGATGAACGACACGGCGTTGCGGACGTCTTCGCCGTACTTGCCACGGCCGGGGACGTTCCCCTGCGACATCATCGCCATCACCGCGATGCCGCTGATCCCCGGGTCGCGAGCGTAGCCGCCGCAACTCCACGAGCCGTCCTTGTTCTGGTTGGCGTGCAGGTACTCGAGGCCCTTCTCGATGGCCTTCCGGACTGCGGCCTCGTCCACCTCCGCAAGGGGGGCGGCCGCGTCCTCCACCGGTTGGTGGGGCGCATCCGGCGGGAGGCCGAAGTCATCCTCCGCCGCGAATGAGATGGCGGCGGTCAGGATCGACGCGGCAAACGTGACGCTGAAGCAGGCGCGCATGTTTTTCCCCCGGTGCAGCGCAAGGTATCCTACCCTCGAGCACCACCTTCATTGTACGCTCCGGGTCGGTTGTAAACAAGCCAAATCCTTCCGCATTCTTTGCGTGTTCGGCGGACCCGATCCCGCGCTGGAAATACGCGCACCGCCGGGTCAAAAATACTTCGGTTGACTAGTTGATTCGCTCGTGCGAGTCGGTACAATAATAGCGCCGCGGCAGGGCCGCCACGCCGCAAGGAGCTCATTGCAACGGATCAGGAGACTGCTGGAAACGCGCAACTTCTGCGGCTCGACCGTGGTTGAGCCTCATGGAGGGGGGCCGCGTCGCTTCCACGGTGGCGTGATGCAGCAGACCATGTCTTCCAGAGCGCTCGTCCGCCTGTACGACAACCGGGCCAAAGTTTATGACTCCCTGATGGGCCGCGCGCGCTATGCCTCCTCGATCAGGACGATCATCGATTCGCTGTCGGTGCGGCTGCGGCCTCGCGCCCGCATCCTCGACCTCGGCTGCGGCACCGGCCTCGCCACCGCCGCCCTCGCCGACCGCTTCAGCCGCGCCAGCATCGTCGGCGTCGACTGCTCCGAGCAGATGCTCCGGATATGCCACGCGAAGTTCCCCGGCGTCGAGCTTGTCGTCGGCGATTTCAACAACGGACAGGGCCTCCGCTCCTTCACCTCCGGCAGGCGCGTCAGGCTCAGGGACGGCTCGTTCGACCTCATCATCAGCACGGGTGCGGTCTCCGAGTACGGCCTCCTGGACAGCGTTGTGCCCATGGTCTACAGCTTGCTCAGGGACCGGGGCGTGTTCGTCAACATCGGCATCAAGCGCAACCTGATCAACATGATGTCCGGCATCGTCTGGCGCTTCCACCCCAAGAGCCGCACGCGGTTCATCAGCGCCTGCCGCGACTCCGGCTTCGCGCGCGTCGACGTCATCAGCATACCCTGGAAGCTCTTCCCGACCAACTGCCTCAAGTACGCGGTGAAAGCCGTCAAGCAGCCTCTCACTCCCATTCGCCCTTGAACAGCGGTTCGAGCTGGTGCTTCGACTTGCGCATCCGCAGGTCCCTGAAGATGTCAGCCGACGAGGCATCCTCATCCTCCCTCTGGGCTGCGGCCGCTTCTCTCAGCCATCTCAGCCGTCTCACCCGGCCACCGTCCTGATTTCACTTGATATACCGCCGGTGCTGTGCTAACATGCGGGTTTCCATCCGCCGCCCCCGGAAGCGAACGCGGAAGACGAGAGGCAGCAGCCATGCAGCCGGCGAGGTTCGCCTCCTACGATGAGGCGATGAATTACCTGTACGCGCTGACCAACTACGAGAGGGGCTTCACCTACAAGCCCCGGACGACCCCCAAGCTCGGCCTCGAGCGGATATCGAAGCTGCTCGAATTCGCCCGCAACCCCGAGCGCCGCCTGCGGGCCGTCCATATCGCCGGCACCAAGGGCAAGGGCTCGACCGCCACGATGGTCGCCGCCGTCCTCTCGCACGCGGGCAACAAGACCGGGCTGTTCGTCTCGCCGCACGTGGAGGACGTCCGCGAGCGGATCCAGATCGACGGCCGCTGGGTGCCCGAGGAGTCGGTGGTGGCGCAGATGAACCGCCTCCATTCCTACCTCCAGCGCTGCGAGGCGAAGGAAGACGGCATCTACAAGCCCACCTTCTTCGAGGTTTTCACCGCCATCGCCTTCATGGAGTTCGAAAGCGAGGGCGTCGACTTCGCAGTCGCCGAGGTGGGCATGGGTGGGCGGCTCGACACCACGAACGTCCTCGACCCGCTGGTGTGCGCGATCACGCCGGTGAGCATGGACCACATGGAGCGCCTCGGCAACACGCTCGCGGCCATCGCCGGCGAGAAGGCCGGCATCATCAAGCGCGGCGTGCCGGTCGTCTGCGGGCCGCAGGAACCCGAAGCCCTCGGCGTGATCCGCGAGAAGTGCACCGAGATGGACGCGCCCCTCTACGTCTGCGGCGCCGACTTCGCGGCCCGGCGCGACGCGGACGGCACGTTCAGCGTCGGCACGTGGAACGGCAGCGTCGACCGCCTCCGGCTTGCGATGCCCGGCGAGCACCAGCTCGCAAACGCCGCCGTCGCCGTCGGCATCCTCACGTTGCTCCGCGAGCGCGGGCACGCGAGCCTCGCCGACGAGCAGATCCGCGGGGGGCTGGCGGCCGCCTTCTGCCCCGCCCGCGTGGAGCTGGTACGCCGGCGGCCGCTGACCGTGATCGACTCGGCGCACAACCCCGCGTCGTTCCGGGCGCTGCTCTCGGCGCTGCGCTCGACCTTCAGGTTCAACCGCCTCGTCTGCGTTTTCGCCGTCGCGCAAGACAAGGACGTCGACGCGATCCTGCGGCTGCTCGCGGCCGACGCCTCGCACATCGTGTTCACCCAGATGAACAACCCCCGGGCGTGCTCGCTGGACACACTCGCCGCGAAGGCCGAGCGGCTGGGCTACACCGACTATACCGCGGAGGGCGACCTCGCGACGGCCCTGCGCCGGGCCGAGCAGCTCGCCGGCGCGCACGACCTCATCTGCATCTGCGGGTCGTTCTACCTCGCCGGCGACGCCCGCAAGCTGCTGAAGGACGCGGCCGCACGGACCGACGAACAGCGCACATAGGCCCGGCTTTTCACGCGCTCCCCCGGACGTCGAAGCTGTTATGAAGCAGAATCGTTCCCACGAGTTCGTTGCCATTCTCGACTTCGGCTCGCAATACGCCCAGCTCATCGCGCGGCGCGTCCGCGAGCTCAACGTCTATTGCGAGCTGCTCCCCTGCACCATTCCCGCGGCCGACCTCGCCGCGCGCAAGCCCAAGGGCATCATCCTCTCCGGCGGCCCCGCCAGCGTCTACGCTCCCAACGCCCCGACCTGCAGCAGCGAGACCCTCGGCCTCCGCGTGCCCGTCCTCGGCATCTGCTACGGGATGCAACTGGGCTGCAGGATCCTCGGCTGCGAGGTCACCCGCGCCAATGGCCGCGAATACGGCCGGGCCGAGGCGACGGTCGTGACCGAGTCGGATCTGTTCGCCGGGCTGCCCGGCACGCTCGAAGTCTGGGCCAGCCACGGCGACCACGTCTCGATCGTCTCCACCGACTTCGCGGTGCTCGCGCGCACGCCCAACTGCCCCAACGCCGCCGTGCGGCACCGCACCAAGCCCTTCTACGGCGTGCAGTTCCACCCCGAGGTCGTCCACACGCCGCTGGGCTCGCGCATCATCGAGAACTTCCTGTTCCGCATCTGCCGCTGCTCGGGCGACTGGGGGATGGCGTCGTTCATCGAGCTGGCCGTCGACGACATCCGCCGGCGCCTGGGCGAAAACGGCCGCGCCGTCTGCGCCCTCTCAGGCGGCGTCGACTCCGCCGTCGCCGCCACGCTGATGGACCGCGCCATCGGCGACCGCCTCGCGTGCGTCTTCGTCGACAACGGCGTGCTCCGCAAGGGCGAGGTGCAGTCCGTGGTCGAAACCTTCGGCAAGCACTTCTCGATGCGGCTGATCACGATAGACGCGGCCGAGGAGTTCCTCTCGCAGCTCGCGGGCAAGAAGGACCCCGAGGAGAAGCGCAAGATCATCGGGCGGACCTTCATCGAGGTCTTCGAGCGCGAGGCCCGCAAGCTGCCCGATGTGCACTACCTCGCGCAGGGCACCATCTACCCCGACGTGATCGAGAGCAGCTCGCCCGTCGGCGGGCCGTCCGCCACCATCAAGAGCCACCACAACGTCGGCGGCCTCCCCGACAAGCTGGGCCTGGAGATCGTCGAGCCGCTGCGGTTCCTCTTCAAGGACGAAGTCCGCCGGCTCGGCCGCGAGCTGAGCCTGCCCGACGGCATCATCCGGCGGCATCCCTTCCCGGGGCCCGGGCTGGCCGTCCGCGTGCTGGGCGAGGTCACCCGCGAGAACCTCGACGTGCTGCGCAACGCTGATGCGATCCTCATCGAGGAGCTCCACCGCTCCGGCTGGTACGACCGCGTCGCGCAGGCCTTCGCCGTGCTGCTGCCCGTCAGCAGCGTGGGCGTGATGGGCGACGAGCGCACCTACGAAAACGTCATCGCCATCCGCTGCGTCGACACGTCCGACTTCATGACGGCCGACTGGTCGCGGCTGCCGCCCGACCTCCTGGGCCGCGTCTCGAACCGCATCATCAACGAGGTCCGCGGCGTCAACCGCGTGGTCTACGACATCAGCTCAAAGCCGCCCAGCACCATCGAGTGGGAGTAAGGCGCAGCACCGGCACCGGAGCAGCCATGAGAATCATCGCCGCTTCAGACAAGGACTTCGACCGCCAGCTCGCCCGCATCACCAACCGGCTGGTCGAGCAGGAACGCTCGCAGCCGGCGTGGATTCGCCGCAAGACGGCCGAGGTCTTC
>Ga0172364_10003623_pt1 | contig 12336 bp, 13 predicted proteins | sample LakKivSesite10cm_FD_114545 | JGI IMG/M metagenome (GOLD analysis project Ga0172364, IMG submission 114545) | Sediment microbial communities from Lake Kivu, Rwanda - Sediment site 10cm | ecosystem: Environmental > Aquatic > Freshwater > Lake > Sediment | place: Rwanda: Western Province, Lake... | reverse complement strand
GTGATCAAGATCGCCCTCGAGTCCGGCGTCATCTTCGGGCAAGAGATACCGATGCTGTCGCCGGAAGAGGTGGCGGCGATCGTCACGGAAGCGCACACGCGGGGCACACTCGTCACGGTGCACGTGACCGTCTCGCGCGATCTGGAGCAGGCCTTGGATGCCGGTGTGGACGACGTCGCCCACATGGTTACAGACGAATTGCCCGACGCACTCATCGAGCGGATGGTCAAAGCGGGCGTTTACTGGGAACCAACGCTCGAACTATGGAAAGGCGTGAGCAGTGTCAACCCGGTCAGTTACGACACGCGGGCGATTGACAATCTGCGCCGCTTCGTCCAGGCCGGAGGTAAAGTCGCGCTGGGCACGGATTACGAAGGCTACAGCACCCAATTCGACCTGGGGATGCCGATGCACGAGATCGAAGGGATGCAAGAGGCGGGGATGACGCCCATGCAGATCATCGTCGCCGCGACCAGGAACGCCGCGCACGTCTGTAACCTCGAACGCGAGTTCGGGACACTGGAGGCGGGCAAAATCGCTGACGTGCTGGTCGTGGATGGGAATCCCTGGCAGGACGTACGTGCGCTGGCGAACGTCAGGATGGTGCTGCGCGATGGGGTGGTGATTCGAGAATGATCCTGCTGCCTGGTTGGAAGATAGCCGACCGATTCCTGATCTGCTGTGGCGCGGTTTTGCTCGGCATAGGGTTGGCCGCACTGCTGGCTGTGTCTACCGTTTCGTGTGCCGAAGACGCCGTCGTCGCTTCGGTTCCATCCGGTGAGGTGGAAGCACAGCGCGACGCGCAGCCCGGCGGCCAACCGCTGACACTCCCGTTTCCCCGCCTGGGGATGTGGTGGCCCAACCCCTGGGAGCAACCCATCGCCGACATCGCCCGCTACGATTGGGTCATCCTGGGCGACTGGGCAGCCGAGTTCATCGCGCCGCTCAGGGCGCTCAACCCCGACATCATGCTGCTCAACTCGACCAACGCCTGCGAGTTGGGTTTCAACCCCGACCCCAATGCCGAACCGTGGGAGAACGCAGAGGTGCTGGCGATCCCATCCGCATGGTTCCTCACCCAGGTCGGCTCCGAACTGACGGCGGACGTGGACGCGACGGACACGACGTTCCACGTGGCCGCCGTCACCGCCACCGACGGCGTCGAGGTCTACGAGCTGTTCGTTCCCGAAGATACGGTGCTCATCGAGGGCGAGAGCGTCTACGTGGAGGCGGTGGACCCGGCGGCCAGGACACTGACGGTGCGTCGGGGTTACGTGCGGCCTGCCGCGCCGCACAGCGCTGGCACGCGCCTGGCAGCCCACGTCACCTTCTGGCCCAATTCCTGGCTGCTCAACCTCAGCACGCTCTGTCCCACGGCCACCGTCAGCGCGACGGTCGGACCGGAGACGTGGGCCGACTATAACGCCCGCGTGGCGATCGGCTTGTTGTCCAACTCCCGCTGGGACGGTATCCTGATTGACCGTTCCGACCCCGATGAATCCTGGCTCATCGGCAATTCGACTGCCCGCACGATTGATCCTGACCAGTCCAACACGCTCATCACCGATTACGCGGCGTTCGACGCGGCCTGGAACGAGGGGTTGCGGCAGTATGAAGCGACGATCCGCGCGGCAGTTGGCCCCGACCACGTAATCTTCGTCAACTGGGGCATGGCAAACTATGACCTGCTGAACGGCAACAACTTTGAAGGTTTTCCGATGGACGACACTACCGCCTACGGTACGCCCTGGCAGACGATGGTGTTTGGAGCGGCCGACAGGGGGAGTTACTTTGAGTGGATGGAACGTGCTCGCCAGCCCAACCTGACGATGATCGAGACGTACGAGGATGACGGCGGCCCCGACCCGACCGGTGGCGGCGAGTACGACAATCCGTGCGACGATGCCGGGTTCGTGCCGAACTACCGCAAGATGCGCTTTGGCCTGGCGACCGCGCTGCTGCACGACGGTTTTTTCAGTTACGAGATCAACACGAACGGCCACGGCTCCTTGTGTCTGCTGTGGTTCGACGAGTACGACAACGCTGGCCAGGGGCGCGGCTACCTGGGCCGGCCGTTGGGGCCGGCCCGCCGCGCCGTGCCGGCACTGCCGACGCCCAACCTGGTGCGTGGCGGTGACTTTGAGAGCCAGGACGAATTGGACGAGTGGGGGCTGTGGGCCGACACGGGCGAGGGGTACGCGGCCACGCTATCGCTCGACAGCACCACCGCTGCCTCGGGCACTGCCTCGGCCCGTGTCCAGGTTGTCCAGAGCGCGGGCACCGACTGGCAGGTCTCATTCTCGTTCGAGCCGGTCGGCGTCGTCTCCGGCACCGACTACACGCTCGCTTTGTGGGCCAGGGCCGACCGCGCGCGCGCCATCAACGCCTGGGTGCAGAAGAACACCCCGGACTGGGACACGTATCTCTGGTTCGGCTCGTTCCCGCTGAGCACGACCTGGCAGGCGTACGAAATCGCCGTCCCTGCGGCGGGGAACGATACACGGGCCACTCTCCAGTTTGGCCTGGGGGAGACGACCGGCATGGTCTGGCTGGACGGCGTGCGCCTGCAGGCGGGCAGCCGAAACGTCTGGCGGCGCGACTATGTGGGCGGCGTGGCGCTGGTCAATGCGACCGCGTTCACCCAGACTGTCCCACTGGGTGGCACATTCCAGAAGATCAACGGCATACAGGATCCGGCGACCAACGATGGCAGTGTGGTCACGCAGGTGGTCCTGCCGCCGGCGGATGGGCTGGTCGTTCTGAGGCGGATGGAGGCGCGCGTGTTCCTGCCAGTGGTCGTGAAATGACATTCGACGATTCCTGGTCAACGAGAGCCTGGTGCAGCGGTGACTGTACCCCCACCGCAGGTGGGGGCTTCGTACAAGAACACGAGCCCCCAGTCCAATGCAACGGGCTGGGGGCTTGGTGATTCTCGCCGCAGGGCGAGAGCCGGACGATCAGCGGCCGGCTAGTTGATCGCGTAGACGACCTGGACGCTGACCGAGACCGAGAAAGTGCCTGGCGAGACGGAAGGTGCGGCTATTCCCATACCGCCTCCCCCTATCCCCTCTGCGGGAGCTCGCATGGGTACCGGGTAGTTGCCGCTGGTTTCCATCACCATAACGGGTTTTCCGATCGCGATGCCCAGTGTCTGCGCCATGGCCTCCGCCTGAGCGCGCGCGTTCTCTAACGCCTGCTGGCGAGCCTGCTTGACCAGCGCGTCGGGATCTTTGACACTAAAGTTCACGCCGGAGATCGTGTTCGCGCCAGCTTTCACCACGGCGGCCAGCAGGTCACCCACCTTGCTCAGGTCACCCAGCGTGGCCTGGACGTAATGGGAGACGTGGTAGACGACCTGGCCGGTGGGCGTGCCCTTCTCAGGGTCGTAGATCGTTTCCACCCACAGGTTGTAGCCGGTGGTCTGAATGTCCTCCTTGGCGATGCCCAGTTCCTGCGCAGCGGCAATCGCCTGGTTGATCTTGCCCGCGGCTTCGTCCACAATCGCGGCCGGATCGTCGCCGCGCAACTCTACGCCGAACGCCACCATCGCCACCTGCGGTTCAGCGCTGGCGGTGCCGGTGCCCACGACTACCAGGCCCTCGGTGAGCTGGCCAGAGGACTGATTCAATCCTCCACCTCCGCCACCACCCCGCGCCAGTGATGGTTCTTCGGCTGCCAGGCTCGTCGGTGTTGCCACCCGTGCGCAGGCCACCAGCGCCAGGACCAGCACGGCCACAATGCCAATACTCCAGAGTTTTCTATTCTTGTTCATCGTTTACCTCCTGATTTTCACGGTTCTGACTACTTAAGACGTCAATGGGATGAAATTGGTTCCCATCCGCTGATCGCAATTATAGATTAGTATAGCGACGTTTCATTTGATTTGCGTTAGACGAAGGATAGATCGAGGATAGATTTGCGTCTGCCGTCCATCAGCAGTCGCTTGTCATCCCTGCCACATCACGTATAATCCGCTGGATGAGATTGTCAGCGGGCGTGGGAGTCCCTGGCGGGTTGAGAGAGGCAGCGTTGGCCCGAGCAGGTCCGGGACTCCGGTGACCCCAATCCTATGCTGTGTGGAGGACGCACATGCTACAGACTGCCGTCGAGGCCGCCCAACGCGCCGGGCAGGTGATTGCGGAGCATTACCCGGCCGGACGCACGTTGACGAGCAAGGGCGGCCGTGACTTCGTCACCGATACCGACACCGCCGCCGAAGCCATTATCCTGGACCTGGTCCGCGCGCGTTTCCCTGACCACACCATCCTCTCCGAGGAGACCGGGGGTAGCGGGATCAGCCGCGGCTATACGTGGGTCGTGGATCCGCTGGACGGGACAACCAACTATGCACACCGGCTCCCCGTCTTTGCCGTCTCCATCGGCGTGCTGGAGGGAGGTGAACCGCTCATCGGCGTGATCCGCGATCCGCTGCGCGAGCAGACGTTCGTCGCCGAGCGGGGTAGGGGGGCCAGGCTCAACGGCGTGCCGGTGCACGTTAGCCAGGTGGCGCGCCTGGGCCATGCGATGATCGGTATGGACTGGGGGTACACGGACGACGCGCGCAAGCAGGTGCTGGCCCGCCTGGAGCGGGTGACTCCCCGCTGTGGCGTGCCGCGCACGTTGGGATCGGCGACACTGGCGCTGGCCTACGTGGCGGCGGGCTGGATGGACGCCTACTTCCACGTGACGTTGGGGCCCTGGGACACGGCCGCCGGGATGCTCCTGGTGGCCGAGGCGGGCGGACGGTGCACCACGCTAGAGGGCGATCCATATCGCGTGGACCTGCCAGGCTGCCTGGCGACGAATGGCCTGATCCACGAGGAACTGTTGGCTGTTATGCGTGTGTAGGGGCAAGGCTTGCCCTTGCCCTTGCTCCTTATGCAGCCAGCGCCAGGATGCGGCGCATCATGTCGGGATCGTCGCGCAAGAGGCCCGCTTTGGGCAGGCGAGACACGAGCGTGGCCCAGTCCGCGTTCCGGGCGAACACGTCGCGGAAGATGGGCAATGCCTCGTCCACGCGTCCCAGGTCGGCCAGCGTGACCGCGTGCCAGAAAGGCAGTTCTTCGATTTCAGGCGCCATCTCGGCCGCCGCGCGGTACTCGCGCAGTGCTTCTTCCACCTTTCTGACCCCCAGCAGTTCGTCGCCCCGGTTCATGCGCTGGTAGGCCCGCTGCAGATTCACCAGCCGGCCGAGTTCCTGGATCGGCTCCGGGTGATCTTCCACGCGCAGCTCCATCACGGCGTCGGCCCAGGGACGGCCGGTGGAGACGGGTTTCACGATCAGCATGGCCGCGCTCTGCTTCCCGCGCACGTCGCCGCCAGCGGCCTGGCCGGCTTCGAGCGCGGCGAGCATGCGTGAGGCCAGGTCTCCCTGCGCTTCGCGGTAGGCGCGGGCCATGGCGGGCCACACCTCGGGGCCGGCCATCATGTTCGCCTGGGCGGAGAAGCCCTCACCGCTCTCGTGGCCGGCGTCGGCGATGCAGTGCGGGCCAGTGTGGACGGCCACGCGGCCCGAGGTGTCTACCATCGCCACCTGGCGCATTTCACGCCCTTCGTCGGCCGCCAATAGCGCGGCCAGCGCTGCGGGGGCGGACTTGCCCGCCCGCATCAACGCCAGCCCCAGCGGGCCATAACTGACCTCGACGAGTGCCTGAGTCGCCACGGCTCCCACGCCCGCCTCGGCCCAGGTCACCACCGATCCGACCGAGAACCAGTGGGACTGCACCGCCACCCCCATCTCACCGCTCTCCGGGTCGCGGGCGACGATCGAGAAGGTGTGGGCCAGCCTGGAGGGGTGGGGGGATTGCCAACGGTTGTAATTGTTCATCGTTTCCTCCTGCTATTGGGCGATTGCTTCGGCCAGGCCGGCACGTTCGGCCAGCCTGTCGGCCATCACTGCGCGCAGCAGGTCCAGCGCCTGGACGATCCGCCGGTCGCGCAGCGCATAGTGGACGGTGTTGCCCTCCCGCGTGGCGGTGACCAACCCCCGCTCGCGCAGTATCTTCAGGTGGCGCGAGACGGTGGGCTGGCTGACGTCCAACATCTCTGCCAGTTCGGTCACGTAGCGCGGGCTATCGGCCAGGAGGTACAGGATCAGGATGCGGGTCGGATCGGCCAGGCCCTGGCACATCTGGGCGTGGAGCAGATTGACTTCTTCGATTAACGTCTGGTCCACTGAACGATTCCTTCCAGACTTCGGAAGTCTTCCGAGACTTCCGAAGTCTAACTTGGCTCAGATAAACAGTTGGAGCTTGGAATTGGCGGCCTCTTTGACGAAACTGGCTACTCCTACGACGTCTTCGACCTCGGGGATCAGGTCATCGCGGCCGATCTCGAGCACGTCCAAGCTCATCTTGCAGGCCAGGAGGTGCGCACCCAGGTCAATCGCGGTCTGGCGCAGTTCCTCGAGCGAGGCCACTTTCTTGTCGCGCATCATTTTCTTGAACAGGACCCGCCCGATGCCACCAAAGCTGAAGCGGGAAGGATTCAGGCGCTGGATGCCGCCCCGGTTCATGAGGCCCATCATCTTGCCCAGGAAACTGTGCGCCTTGCTGGGCGTCCCCTTCCTGATGGCGTTCAAGCCCCAGAAGGTGAAGAACAGCGTGGTGTCCATGCCGGCGGCGGCACAGCCCGTGCCGATGATGAAAGCGGCAAAGACCTTGTCCATGTCGCCACTGCAGACGACGAGCGTAGCCCGGTTGTTGTCATCACTCATTTTGGTTTACTCCATCTTCTTCCTGACATAGTACCGAACGTGTCCTTCGGCGGGCTCGTCGCCCAGGAACCCGTTGCCCGTCTGTTCACACCAGGCAGGAATGTCGGCGTGTGCGCCTTCGTCGTCAGCGCGAATCTCGAGCACCTGCCCCCCTTGCAGTTTTTTCATATTCTTGGCCAGAAATGCGATGGGCATCGGGCACAACTGCCCAATCGAATCCTGGACCATATCCACGTGAAATTCCATTTTCTAGTCTCCTTTTGCGAATGGCGAATGGCGAATGGCGAATGGCGAATGGCGAATGGCGAATGGCGAATGGCGAATGACGAATGACGATAGGCGATACGAGATTTAGAGCCAGGGGACGACGTGGTGTTGCTCGACCAGGGCGACGAAACCGTCGTAGTCTACGACCTGGATGCCGTCCACCAGGCGGGCCAGCCCACGCGCCTGCAGGTCAGCCTGCACGGCGTAGACCGGGTGCTGCTCCAGCGCTTGCCGGACCAGGTCCTCGCTGGCGGTCCCTTGCGCGGCTGCGTATACGCCATCTTCGTACAGCAGGATCAGCGCGCCGGCCGGTACGATCCTCAGCACAGAGTTCAAGTTGCCAAACATCAAGGGTGATTTGTTAACCATGTACAGCATGTTGCGTTCCTCCCAACCTCAGAAGGGCAGGACGATCCCGCACGACTCCAGGATGCGGACCGCGCCTGCGTCGTCCACGATCTCCACGTCCATCACCAGGTCGTCCGGCGTCAACCCTCGCTCACTCAACGAGCGGTCGTGGACGTAGAACTGGCTCACGCCAAAGTCAGGTAGCGTCGGGAAGCCTTCGCCGAGCGGTTTCATGTCCAGCCCGGCCGGATTCTGGCCTTTGACCAGTGCGTAGACCCCGTCGTCCACGAAGAGGACGCTGAGGTCCATTTCGAACACGCCGATGCCCATCATCGAGCGAAAGCCCTCGGCGGTGTAGACCGAGCCGTAGGGAGCTTTGCGCATCAGCACAGCAACTGTATTGCCCATCTGTTCCTCCCTGGTCTCCATCAGTCTCCAAAGGTCACGAAACGGTCGGCGCCCCTCAGATAGTCGGCCAGCGCGCCTAACCCTGCCAGCTTTACGTGCTCCGCCAGCATGTCGGGCCGGAAGCCGCGGAAGCGGGCGCAGGCCGTGCAGGCGACGACGGGGATGCCTGACGCAGCGAGTTCGCTGAAGCGTTTGGCGACGTTGCGCTCACCCGGCGGTTGGATGTACCCGTTGGCGTTGTTCACGCCGTCGGTGTACAGGAAGATACCGGTGATCTCGTGCCCACGCGCCAGCGCGGCCTTGACAAAGTGGTAGGCCGAGTCGGCTGCCTGGTGCTGGTATGGGCCTTCGAGAACCAATACACCTATCTTCATACCTTGCCTCCTATCACAACCTGCGGGAGGGTAGATTTATATGTGTATATACGTATATATCCACAAACACATTATAACACAGATTGGGCAAGAGTGCAAGTGGGGAACCTCATTATTCAGCCGGGGACTATAGTCGTCAGCCACCGTGCGGCGCTGATGTGGACGCGCTTCACGGCGCAACCGCTGTAAAGCCTCAGTAGAGCCTCTCAGCCAGAATGGCGGGGTACCTCGAACGGGCTTTCATTGTTTGGTGGGCCTGGCCGACGTTGGGTGGTCAGTTCGGCCATCAGGTCCAGTGCCAGTTTCTGAAACGTCCGCTTGAGTTCCGGCGGGTCAAATTCCGCCAGCATCTTCACCGGCCATCGTTCCAGTTCATCGGGAAACTCTGTGGACCGGTTCAAGGCCACCGCCAACCAATAGAGGTCAAAGCCGGGATCTTTCTGCACTGCCAGTGCCAGCAGGGGCGCCACCGGCTCCTGCTGGAGGAGAAAATATAGGTCTACTGCATCCCTCGGTTCAGCACGGCCATAGTAAGCCAGCAGCTTGTCCACTTTGATATCCTCGAAGGCATTCACTCGCACCCCATATTCAGAAAGAACAGGCGAGGCAAAGCGAAAGGGAGAATCCAGAGCCAGGTCTACCCTCAGAGTCTCTTCACCCTCAGTCACGAGAAACTCCACAAACGTCGCAAAACGCCGGATGATGGACACTTGAAGGCCCATGGGCGGACTGGCGACTTCCACCTGGTAGGAAACGGGGAGAATGAGATCGGCTTCGCTAGTAAACAAGTCCAAATCGTATGAAAGCCGGTGGCCCAGGTAGAACTCGGCCAGACAGGTGCCACCCGTCAGGTAGAAATGGTCCTGGTCGGGCAGTCCGGCAAAGACGGCCAGGAATTTCTTCTGGATAGCGGTAAGCAAGCCTTTACCCTGAAGCATAACTGCGTGTCCCCAGGAAGTTCTTCCAGAGCCGGTAGAGATCAGGCGGGAGGTTCAGGTCGTCCAACAGGGAGGCAACCTCCTCAAGGTTCAGCGCGCGGACGTCCTGTGCTCGTCCGTGCAGCAGAACCTGGCGGATGTACCACTTGCGCTGAAAAGGGTCCGCAAGGTCTACCGCATCAGTGCTCCAGACAATATGACGAGCGGGCTGAATCCACATTGCTGTTTCCTTTCACCACTCAGTATAGCCCAACCTGGCACGGAAGTCAAAAACGCAATCCTTCCCTCTTCTTCCTTTCTCTCCCTTTCCTCTCGTCTTCCGCCTCTTGCCTCCTGCCTCTTGCCTCCTGCATCCTGTCTCTTGCTTCCCTTCCACTTGCATCTTCTCCCTCTCCGCATACAATGGACGCCACACCACAGTGGGAGGCGACGATGAGCGCAAGCGACAAGCCCGGCCAACTCTACCTGGGCCGTGAGTACGACCTGGAGCGAGGCACGGTCACCGACCGGCCTCTTGTGTACGATGCCCGCCATCTTACCACCCACGGCGTCATCCTCGGTATGACTGGCTCTGGCAAGACTGGACTGGGTATCGTCCTGCTGGAGGAGGTGCTGCTCCAGGGCATCCCGGCCCTGATCCTCGATCCCAAGGGGGACATCGCCAACCTGCTCTTGGCCTTCCCAGACCTGCGGGCGGAGGATTTAACGCCGTGGGTGGACGTGGAGGGAGCGCGGCGGCGGGGGACGAGCGTCGAGCAGTACGCCGCCGAGGAGGCCCGCAGATGGCAGGAAGGGTTGGCCGGGTGGAGTATTGGCGGTGAGCGCATCGCCCGCCTGCGCCAGGTGGCCCAATTCACGATCTTCACTCCCGGCTCGGAGGCAGGACAGCCGGTGGACGTGCTCCATTTCTTCGACACGCCCGACCTGGATTGGGGCGTCCACGAAGAGGCGCTGCGGGAGCGCATCGGCGGGATCGTCTCGGCGCTGCTGGGGCTGGTGGGCGTCGAGGCCGACCCGCTCCAGAGCCCCGCGCACATTTTGCTCGCGCGCATCGTCGAGCACGTCTGGCGCGCCGGGGAGCAGCTCGACCTGCCCACGCTGATCCGCCTGCTGCAGCGGCCGCCCTTCCAGCAAGTGGGTGTCTTCGAGCTGGATGCGTTCCTCCCGGAGAAGGAGCGCTTCGCGCTGGCCCGGGCGCTGAATAACCTCATCGCTGCGCCTGGCTTTGAGAACTGGCAGGAGGGGACGCCACTCGACGTAGGGACGCTGCTCTACGCCGCCGGCGGCCGCCCCCAGGCCAGCATCTTTTACCTGGCACACCTGGACGACGCGCAGCGCGCCTTTTTCATCACCTTGTTCCTCGAGGCCGTGCGCGACTGGCTGCGCGGCCAATCGGGCACGACTGACCTGCGGGCACTGCTGTATTTCGACGAGGTCTTTAGTTACTTTCCGCCCTATCCGGCCAATCCGCCCACCAAGCGGCCACTCATGGCGCTGATCAAGCAAGGGCGCGCTGCGGGCCTGGGCGTCGTGCTGGCCACGCAGAACCCGGCCGACCTGGACTACAAAGGACTGACGAACGCGGGCACGTGGGCGGTCGGCGCGCTGCGGGCCGAGCGGGACAAGGAGCGCGTCCTGGAAGGACTGGAGGGCGCAACGTCTGAGGCAGGGGCGGCGTTGGACCGGCGCGTGCTCGATCGGGCGCTCGGAGCGCTCAAGCCCCGTGTCTTTCTGTTCCACGACGTTCACGCGGGCGGGCCGGTTTTCTTCCATACCCGCTGGGCCATGTCTTATCTGCGCGGGCCGCTGACCCGCAGGCAGGTGCAGGATGTGATGGAGGAAACAAGCGGACAAGGAGACAAGGAGACGAGGGAATTGGGGGAGGGGGAGGGGAGGGAAGGGAAGGAAGGGAGGGAGGGAAGGGAGGGCGGAGAGGGAGGGGGGCAGGGGAGCAGGGGAGCAGAGGTTGCCCTCAGTGCTACGCCGCCTGCACTCCCGCCTGACTTTCCGCAGGTCTTCCTGCCCCCGACCACGGCCTTCGAGTGGGCGTTGCGGGGGTACGAGGAGCGCCTTGGGCAGCCGGTGCTCGTGCGGGAGCGGCGGCTGGTCTATACGCCCCACCTGCTGGCGCTGGGGACGGTGCGGGTGCTGGATCAGGCGCGGGGTGTGAGCCACCAGGGAACTGTGGCGCGGCTGGTGCAACCTGGCGAGGGGCCGGGGAAGGTGAATTGGGACGAGGGGCAGGTCATGATGCGCCAGGCCGACCTTTCGCCGAAGCCACTGGGGACGGGGTTCTACGCGCCGGTCGTCTCGACGCTGGCCCGCCTGCGCGACTTGGAGCGCTGGAAGAAGGATTTTGCCGATTATCTCTACCGCCACGGGGCCGTGACCATCTGGTACAACCCGGCGCTCAAGTTGTACGGCACGCTGGGGGAAAGCCGCCGCGACTTTCGCGTGCGCTGCGAGGAGCAGGCCCGCCGTGGACGGGACGCCGAGCTGAAGCAAGCGCGTGCCCGCATGGCGAAGCAGATGACCCGCGTGCAAAGTGCGCTACGCCGGGAGGAGCGGGAGCTGACCGGGGATCAGGAAGAACTGGAGGCCCGCAAGCGGGAGGAACTGCTGACGCTAGGTGAGTCGGCGCTCAACCTGCTCACCGGGCGGCGGCCTTCGTACATGATCTCCTACGCCAGTCGCCGGCGCACGCTGACCCGCAAGGCCCAGGCCGACGTCGAGGAGTCAGTCGCGGCCATCGAGGACCTGGAAGGGCAATTGGAGGCGCTGGGGGAGGAGTGGCAGGGGCAGGCGGCTGAGATCAACGAGCGCTGGGCCGACACGCTGGAGAAGATCGAGCAGGTCGAGATTGCGCCTCGCCGTGGAGACGTGACGGTCGAGTTCTGTGGCCTGGCCTGGGTGCCGGCGTGGCAGGTGGCGTTGGAGGATGGGCAGAGGGTTGAACTGTCAGCGCGCGAGCCCGTTATGGCAGGCTAGCAAGCCTGCCCCACACAACAGGACAAGATGGCCTCTTGTCCTACAAGGCAAACGACGAGGCGGCCCCCGCTATGGGAACCGCCTCGGTTCTGCTGTGGGTGTTGTTTATTCCACGGCTGGCGCCTCTGGCTCAGGCAACGGCCCCAGGTCCGTCTCCGGGCTCTTGGGTTGCAGGCCCTCCAGCGCGCGCAGTTCCCGGTAGGTCAGCGTCCACACGCTCGACTTGAACACCTCTGCCAGCCCGTTCAGGAACAGCGCTGGCACGGCTACGACCAGGATAAAGATCGGCAAGCCCACG
>Ga0172364_10003622_pt1 | contig 12337 bp, 13 predicted proteins | sample LakKivSesite10cm_FD_114545 | JGI IMG/M metagenome (GOLD analysis project Ga0172364, IMG submission 114545) | Sediment microbial communities from Lake Kivu, Rwanda - Sediment site 10cm | ecosystem: Environmental > Aquatic > Freshwater > Lake > Sediment | place: Rwanda: Western Province, Lake... | reverse complement strand
TTTCGTGTAGGCATAGGCCAAGTCTTAACTGGAGTGGATACATCAATTCCGCATTTTGGACAGTTGACCAAATTGTAAATCCCTTTTATAATTATCCTCGTAGGGGCTAAAATGTGTTTTGTAATGTGTGCATAATAGTTTTTGAAGTAAATTATTAATTGTGAACTTGTAAAATATAGAGTCTGTGAGTGTGAAAATTATGCAGGTTACCGAAATGAAAACGAAACTGGAAGAAAAGATTGAGGCGTTGGAAAAAGAGAAAGGCTTGCTTTTGGAGGAAGTTAGGCAACTTAAAGAAGTTGTGGAATTAAGCGAGAAAGCAAAGGATTTAGAAAATGAAGTTATTAAATTGAAGAAGGAAGTTGAGGCGTTGAAAGATAAGCTTCCGCAGGAGTTTCTTCAGGAGCTAGGTAAACTTGCGTCGTCAACATCAAAGGCAGACGAGGAAGAGAGAAATTTAGAAGAAGAATACTCTAGCTGCGAGGAAGAAGAATTACTTTAGAACTGTTAACGAGGCGTCAAACCAGATATTTAGAAAAAGAGGGATTAAACGGTTATTTGGAACATTAACCGTTCAACAAGCTCTTTGTAGCGGTTTCTAATGGTGACTTCGGTTACTTGTGCTATTTCAGCTATTTCCCTTTGCGTTTTTCTTTCGCCAGTCAATACCGAAGCTATGTAACTTGCAGCAGCTGCAATACCTGTTGGACCACGACCAGAGGTTAGTTTTAGTTCCTTTGCTGCAGCTAAAATTTTGTGGGCAATTTCTTCGACTTTTCCTTGCATTGTTAGCTGGTTTGAAAACTTTGTTATGTACTGGCTTGGTTTGAGTGGCGGTATGGAATAGTCAAGTTCTTTGATTAGGAAACGGTAGCTGCGACCGACTTCTTTTTTGTTTACGCTTGATGCTTGTGCTATTTCTTCTAATGTTCTAGCTAGTCCACATTTTCTGCAAGATAAGTAAATTGCTGCTGCGGTTACGCCTTGAATGGATCTTCCACGTATTAGTCGCTCTTTTACGGCTTTTCTGTAGATTACTGATGCTGTTTCGAGGATGTTTTTTGGGAGACTTAGGTTGTTGGCGATTTTTGTGATTTCAGATAATGCGAAGGCGAGGTTGCGTTCTGTTGCATCTGAAACTCTTATGCGTCGTTGCCATTTTCTGAGGCGGTAAACCTGTGCCTTCTGTCCAGGTGATAAGCTTTTTCCGTAAATGTCTCGGTCATGCCAATCAATCATTGTTGATAAGCCTTTATCATGAATTGTGTAAGTTAGGGGAGCACCAACCCTTGTTCGTTTTGCTCTTTGTTCGTCATCGAAAGCTCTCCATTCGGGTCCTCTGTCAGCTATTTTTGCGGCTACTACGAATCCGCAGTCCATGCAGACTATTTCGGCGCATTCGTAATCACGCATAAGTCTTGTGCTACCGCATTCTGGGCAGCGGTGAATCTTTATGGGTTCAACATGTTGCGCTTGCACTATAGGGTCGGAGTCTTGAACTTCCTCTTCATCGCTCATTTATTTTTTTCTCCTTTCTCCTCTTTGAGGGGAAATGTACAATGTTTTATTCGTCAGCCCCTCAGGTTTTAAGATTGCAGGTTTTATGGCTACGTAGGGCGAGGAGACAGGTCCAAATAGATCAAAAATTTTTCCAACAGTTTTCAAGTTTTCGTCAACGACTGTTGCACCGATTTTTGGCGTGTTTTCGACTTTCACTATAATGTTTCTACTTGGACTTATATGGAGGACTTGGCCTAGTCTGTGCAAAATTCTAAATTCCCCTCGTTAAAAGCGGAATGGTTCAATGAAGCAGATTATTTAAACCTTTCTACATAAAATTGCAAACGAAAGCTGATTTACGCAAAGCTTGAAGAATATGCTACTGACACTGCAGAAAAATAATGTTGAATCTAAAAAATCGAATCTACATTAGAATAATTCACACGTTTGCTTACACGAGCTAGAATTCGATGTTAAAAGCATAGGTCCAACCTATATATAGGGGGGTATAGTCACAAAACACAACAAAAAAACACCCCTCAACCACAAACATACCAAACTCCAAAAAACCAGAAAATGTTGCACGCACGCATACATTAGTCAACATTAAAACAGAGCATACGGATAACCTTGCCCACTCGCATGCAGTTTACCTTTAATAGGAATCTCATGCCCACACACTGGACATCGCATGTTCTTCGCCAAATTCCACCTCACAATTTCAAAACTAAAACGTTTAATCAACAACTCATTACAGTTTGGACAATAAGTACTCTCACAAGGATGCCCAGGCACATTTCCAATATAAACATAATCTAACCCCTCACCCTTCGCAGTAGCATAAGCTTTTTCCAACGTTTCAATCGGCGTAGACACAATCGTTGCCATTTTATAGTCTGGATGAAAACGCAACAAGTGAAAAGGCGTCTCTTTGCCCAGCACATCTCTTATCCACGCTGCAAGCTCCCTTATCCTCTCCATCGAATCCCCAATCTTTGGAACAACAAGATTAGTAATTTCTAAATGAATGCCATTTCTCCTCATTTCCTTCAAAGACTCGTAAATTGGCTCGACTGACGGAACCGCTGAAAAGCTTTTGTAAAATTCCGCGTCTCCACCACCTTTGAAGTCTACAGTTGCTGCATCCAAAAAGGACGCAATAATTTTTACAGCTTCTGGCGTCATATAACCATTAGTCACAAAAGTGTTAAAAAATCCCAATTGACGAGCAAGCTTAGCAGTGTCATAAGCATATTCAAAAAATATAGTTGGCTCTGTATACGTGTAACTTATCCCTTGACAGCCATTATCTCTTACGGCTTTAACAACATCTTCAGGAGGAAAATATTTACCAGCCATTTCTCCCTCTTGACTTATCATCCAGTTATCACAGAATTGACAGCGAAAATTACACCCAACCGTGGCAATAGACATAACCGAAGATCCTGGATTAAAATGTGAAAGCGGCTTCTTCTCTATAGGATCTACGCATGCTGATATCGCCTTAGCGTAGACAAGCGAAAAGAGCGTTCCGCCTTCATTTTTTCTTACAAGACAAAAACCTGTTCCACCATCACTTACGACGCATCTTCTTCCGCATAGATTGCATTTAACCTTCCTATTCTCCAGTTTTTCGTAAAGCATTGCCTCATGTAAACGTGATGACACTTAATCTCCTCTCTTAACTTCTAAACTAAAATCGCACATGTAAATTTTTGGTTCCTAATAGTGATTCATTCATTTGGTGCTAAATCATGTTTTTCTTTGACTTCAAAAACAAGTGGTGGCGAAAATGTCTTCACATCCAACTCTACGCTGAGAAGTCCTTCCAAAAAGCCAGCCCAAACATCAGTTTCACTGATAAACGGTGCTTTTATGAGGAGATACTTATCTTTCACGTAGAAGTCGCCGAATCCTTGCACTCTTAAACGTTTGAAAACTTCTTGCCATTTTTCACGGTTTGCTGTCTGAATGCCAAGCGTTGCTTCCATAGAAACTTTTGTGGCTTCACCCATTTTTTTTCCTATTTCACGCCATTTTTCCTGCGGAATACACTGAATAAGGATGTTAACGAGCTCCAAGTTTATGAAGGCTATGCGGCTTATGCCACAGTAATATTCGCCGGGAAAGCGCCAATCATAAATCATCATACTTCTGTAAACATCAAGCATTTTTGATATGAGGGGTTTTATGCCTGGCTCTTTTCCTTCCCGAATCAAAGAGTCAACGAATTCTCTTTCTTCTTTCTCCAAAATAATAGTGGTTCTTTTTGCTGGCTCTTCATTTTTTTTAATCATTTCTTCAAGTTTTTTTTCTTTGTCTTCCTGCATAGCTGTTATATCCTTCAGCATATCTTATATGCTTTTCTAACATGCGATCCCCAACCGAACAATTTTTAACGTGGTAAACACTTTTTAAATTGCCGATGAAGAACTTGCTTGTCTGAAAAGATGATGCACCCTGGGGTATCTGAGGCAAAAATCCCGCATTTTATTTAAGAAACAACTTTGCGCCTAATCAGATACCATATAAGCACTAAACCAACCAGGAAAAGTGCAAATCCAGATGTCATCGAAACAAAATAGTTTATCTTAAGAACATTCAGAAGAGCATAAACTATGTAAGTTGGCCCAGCGAAAGTCAGAAACACCGCCAACACTATCAAGAACGTTTTCCAAAATTTTGAACTCAAATCTAACCTGATGGAAGTCCCACTTTTGCTCTCTCGCTTTTCCTCACCCATATGCCCCACGCTCTAATAGTGATTCAAAGTTAGCGTTTTCTCTTATAACCCTTCCTTAACCTCATTACCCAGAGCTTTCATCAGAAACTTGAAAACGGAAAAGCCCGCCCCACGATCCGCCCTAAAGCCAGCTGTTGCACCTAATAGACACACACATTCCAAGTTGCGTTCTTTTGCAAGCCCAAGCATTAAGCCAGTAGCCCCTACAATCCTTCCTTTGCTGTATATTACTGCTCCTTTTTCCATAAACTCGAGAGCAAGTCTAGGTGAAGTGGCAGCTACATATACTTGCGCCTTTTCTTCTGTCATTGGAACTCCACCAATTGTTACGATGAACCTACACCCCTGTTTTTCAACGAAATCCAGTATTTCACCGCAGAGCATATAATGTGCTACAACATCATCAAAAGAAGGCTGTGTATCACCCGTCATTATGATAAAATCGTTTTTCTCCATAGGTGCCGCGTAAAACTCGTATCTTGGCAAGCGGCAAATCCCCTTCGAATTAACTGAAACATAATCGGGAAAAGAAGGCGAATACAATTCCGCAAAGGGCTTCGCTCCACAAAACTTCATCAAAAGGTGAGCCGCAATCTTCCCAACATTTCCAAAACCAGGGAGCCCCTGCACAAAAATCGGCTTCTCAAGAACAGGATTGAATATTTGAAGGAAATAAGGTTTATCCATTCTTCTTGCACCAAACACGATAATGTGCGTGTGATACTAAAATGTTTTTACAATAAAAAACACATTAATAGACGGTAAGACTATATTTCCCCAAAAGATTTAAGAAAGCATGAATTCAGCAATAAAGCAGCGGGGTGGGGTAGCCAGGATTAACCCGCTGGGCTCATAAGAGCGAATTACTCGGAGAGACCCAGAGATCAGTAGTTCAAATCTACTCCCCGCTACCACTGTCTCTAAAAAATTCGAGATTTAATGCATGAAATGTCTCCGATACTTGAGTAGAGAATTTAAGTAATTGCTCATTGTGAGGAAACATTGTTTAGATACAGAGAGAGAATTGATAGTGTACTAATCGAAGACGACGAATCTGAGAAAAGCGTATTAGTGTACGCTGGTAATAGGAAAACTCTGCCGAAAACAACCATCAGAAGTAATGTGGAACGCTCGTAGTAAGAATTAATAATTTGAACCGTTTATGATTATGTATGAGATTTAAATACAAATTTGGTCTTGTTGGTCTTCTTGGGTTATTAGTGTTTGGCATCGCTTCAGTTGTTATTGAGGGAAGTCAAGCTTCAATAGAGCAAGATGTGAATTTTGAAGTCGTTGACTGGGGAGACCAAAGTGGATACAATGAGGAAACATACCTTGTCGTAAAAACCGAAGCCGAATGGGCGGAAGTATGGGCAAAACACACAGCGCCCCACAAACCTGCTACACTATATCCAGAGATAAATTTTTCCAAGAACATGGTGATTTGCGCGTTCATGGGCAAACGCCCTACTACAGGTTATAGCATATCTATAAGAAGAATATGGGCTAAGGAGGAGAGAATACACGTAGAAATCGCCAAAAGCGCCCCTCCAGAAAACTTGGCGGTTGGTGAAGTTATAACCTACCCATATGTATTTGCTTCGCTCGAAAGAACAGATTGGGGAGTGATCTTTAACATAACTGAAGAAGATGGCGCAGTCAACGAAGTTGCAATCCCTGAATTTTCCGTAGCGGCGTTCATACTTACCGCTTTTATGGTGCTTTCGGCTGCCGTTATAGCATTAACTCGTAAAATCCAGAGAAATGATCATAATTTTGTGAGATGAAACTACGCACGCATGCAGACAAGATTTCCTTTTTGATTCCACTATTCTATGCAAAGCAGTAATCAGTGGTATTATGAAGGCACATAAAAAAAGGGATTTTGCGGTGTTACTTTTGGTGGGTTTTTGACATCTCTTATTTGTAATGTCCCCATGAGACGCCGCAGCGTGGGCGCATGAGTCTGGCAATGAACAAAGCCATGTCAGCTTGCAATAGTCCAGTGCCATAGTCTTTCCAAAGCCAAGTTTGCTCGAGTAGATCGTATGTAAAGATGTCATAGATTGTTGCTGACCTCTCTTTTTCAAACAGTTTTGTTAATGGGTTGGCTAATCCAGCTAATTTGAGAATGAGTTCCATTCCGCTCTGTTCTATCCATGGATATTTTTGGAGTACTAGTGCTGCTATTGCAGAAACGTGTGGTGTTGCTTGGCTTGTACCCCAAACAGAGTAGTAATTCCATTGACCGGAACCATAGCCCTTGTATGGTCCCTTTACGCCTGCTCCTGGTGCAGAAACGTCAAGGTCCCATATTTTTTGGCCAAGCGTTGTATTTGGTCTAGAACTGAAGTCTGTTAGGTATACTTGGAACTCGTTACCTAGCGGGTCCTCGGTCCACAAGTTTTCTGGTACGTCGTCTGTCCACCAATACCACGGGTCTGGAGTGCCCAGTCCGTAGCGCAAGTATTCTTGTGTCCAGCCAGCTGCAGCGGCTGAGATCACTTGTGGGTAAGCACCTGGCCAATCCATTCCTTCGTAGCCCGCGTTTCCAGCAGCAGCTACGACTATGACGCCTTGCTCTATTGCGTAATCTATCGCATCCTCTATCATTCCGCTTGGTTCTGATCCACCGAGGCTCATGTTTATGATAATCTTTACACCATGTTCTTTAGCAAGATCGCCGACGTATCTGATGCCTGCTGCCACCATTTCCCAAGTGCCGCCAGTAAAGAACCATCCCTCTGTAAAGTCTGGGTTAAACTCGATCCAATCGTCCAACACAAGCACTGGGATTATTGTGACCTTAGGGGCTACTCCTCTGACCCAGAAAGACTGATCCCTTTCAAGTTTCCACCCTGTTATGATACTGGTGACATGAGTGCCGTGACCAGAACCCCACCCAAATCCATACTTGTCTGGCGCACCGTTGTCGTGAGTGATGAAGCCACGGTCATTTCTTAACGGACCATAATCGAATTCCTCTGACCAGTTGCCGCCCGATCCAACCCATATTAAGTCGTGAGTGAAGCCAATGCCCCACTCTTCCTTAATATCTACCATGTCTTCTGGGAAGAACTGTAAGTAGTTAGAGAGTAGTCCAGTGTCCAACACTGCCACATAGACCCCTTCACCGTCATTGCACACCTTTTCAGCGTCAACCATGTCCACGTTAAAAGGCACCGTACCTTCTGGCAGCTCACACCATTCGTTCCACAAGCTGAAGCACTCTTCTTTGATAGGGTTCACGCCGTAGCCAATGTCTATTCTCTCTAACGTAGGAAGTGTTGGTGTTGCTATGGACATTGGCAATATTGAAGTTGCGAGAATCATTGCGAGCACTATGGCTGAGACAAAAAGTTTGTTTTTCATTTAGAAATTTTCCTCTCCTCTCATTTGAGCGTAAAACAAATCATAGCTAAGAGTATAAGAATTTTGTGGAATTTTCTTCTATTAATCTTTAAGAGTGTTCATAAGTGTTCTAATTGAAGAAAACGAGTTATTCTGGCATTTCCGGACTGCAATGGTTTGCAATCTATGGTATTTTACAAAAAGCAGAAATGAAGCTCTTCTTTTATAGTCTGTTTTTAATGTAAAATCCGCTCAATTCCTCGTTTTCTTTGTACACGGTGTTTCCGTTTATTGTTAAATTTTCAGCTTCAAGTAACCGTTGCCAAATTTTTGCTTCCATGATTTTTTGTCGCAGTCTTTCCCTAACTTCTTTCATCAATCGCATTCGTTCAGGGTTTGGCATTTCTAGCAGATCCAGTTTTTTCATCTTCTTTTTGTTTTTTGTCCCCATTTATTTCCCTCTGGAGATACTTATCGCATGTCTTAATAAAACGGTTCTTTCAAGTTTGAACATATATCAAAAAATGATACAAAACCTGAAACTTTAGTCTCAAAGCAAAACCTAGACCGTTTTTTTATGCAGTTTTCCTGTAATGAAAGTTTTAAAATTTTGAAACAGTTAGGCTCTTCCTTTCTCTTCTTTGCCAAAATATGTTGTCCATTTGAGTTTGCGGGCGTCTCTTCCAAATTTTAAAGAACTTTTTCTGCATTTGCTTGAGCAGAACCACAGAATGGATCCGTCATTTTTGACGTACATCATGCCTGTGCCTGTTGGGAATTCGTTGCCGCAAAATGAGCATTTTCTGGGTCTGGGCAAAGTTAATTCCTCTGGATGATTTTGGTTTCGGGTTATCTAGTTATTTTTTTTGCTTCTCTTTCTGTTTCTCTGAGCATTAGTATGTCTTGAGTTCGTATTGGTCCTTTGACGTTGCGTGTTATGATGCGTCCCTTGTCTTTTCCTTCTAAGATGCGCACTCTGACTTGTGAGATTTCGCCAGTTACGCCTGTGCGTCCGATTACTTGAATTACTTCGGCTGGGACAAGTTCTTCTGTTGTGGTCTCTTTTTCTTCTTTGCTCATTACTTTGCTCCTCGTTTCATCTGTTCAATTCTTGCAACTATTTCTTTGATTAATCCTGCTGCGTCTCCTTCTTTGATTATGCATACTGCGGCTGCAGGGACGTCGATTCCTACTGCAGTGCCTATTTTTTCCTTGCTTGGGAGGAACATGTATGGGGTTTTTCTTTCTTCGCATAGTAGTGGTAGGTGTGCTACGACTTCAGGAGGATCTACGTCTTCTGCTATTATGACTAGTTTTGCTTGTGCGCGTTCTATGGCTTTTGTCGTTTCGTTTGTGCCTTTTCTAACTATGCCTGTTTTCGAGGACATTTGTAGGGCTTCATAGGCTGCATCTGCGATTTCCTTTGAAACCTCAAATTTTACGTAGAATGGTTTAGACATTAGCCTTCACCCTGTTTAAGTGCACAGTTTATTCGACATTTCTTGTTTATGAATGTTTCGACTTTTTGGGATGTTGAGTGTGGGTTTGTGCATGTAACAACACGAGGAGTCCTCTATTTGGAGCCACATATCTTATTGTATAAATTGGTGTTTGTGCTATTTACTATTGAAATGGTCATGTGGAAGTTTCTTCGGTCTGATGCTGTGGCTGTGCTGAAGGATAAGAGGGCTCAGGAAAGTTTGGGGAGATATTTTGCTGTTATGCGAGATGAAAAGCCAGCTAAATTTATGGTAGCTAAAAAACTTTCTGCTGAATTCAACGAAAAAGATTCTTTGGAAAAGCTTTGGCAAAAACATGCTAGGCTTACTGAAGAATTTTGTAAAATTGAGGCGGAAATTGATGCAAGGCAAAGAAGTTTGAAGGAAATGCCTACTCCAGAAAAGTCTTATCTTGATTTGAAAATTGAAATCGCATCTAGAATTCTTCACGGTTGCCATTTCTGCACTCGTAGATGTGGAGTTGACAGATTAGAAGGTGAAGTGGGTTATTGTAGATGCGGTTCAGAAATAACAGTTTCAAGTATTTTTGAGCATGTTGGCGAAGAACCAGAACTTGTTCCTTCTGGAACCGTTTTCACAATGGGCTGCACAATGCGTTGCCACCACTGTCAGAACTGGGCGATTTCTCAATGGGTGGAAAATGGACAGGTTTACAAGCCAGAGGAATTAGCAAAGGAAGTTGAGCACTTGCGCATGAACGGCTGCAGAAATGCGAATCTCGTAGGCGGAGAACCAACGCCGTGGTTGCAGCAATGGCTTAAAACATTCAAACACGTAGACGTGAACATTCCAGTTGTTTGGAACTCAAACACTTACTACAGTCCAGAAGCAGCCCAACTTTTAGCTGGATTTGCTGATGTTTACCTTTTAGATTTTAAGTATGGACCAGGCGAATGTGCGGAAAAAATTTCTGATGCGCCAAAATACTGGAAAGTGTGCACGTATAATCATTTGGAAGCCAAAAAATACGGCGAAATCATAATACGCATACTAGTTTTGCCGAATCATCTAGAATGCTGCACAGAACCAACTATAAAATGGATAGCTGAAAAACTAGGAGCAGAAACAAGGGTTAACATTATGTTTCAGTATAGACCAGAATGGCGTGCATATGAAATTCCAGAACTGCGTAGGAGACTGACAAGGGATGAGATGGAAAGGGCTGTTCAGTTGGCGAAAGAATCGAATTTAACAAACTTCATAACTTAAATGCATTTAATCCGATGGTTTCGGGAGAAATTGAAGGCAGCAAAAGGATATTAGATTGGCATTCGCTTTATGAAATATGAAATTGGCTGTCAAAGAGAAGGAAGAGCCTTCGCTGGCGTTTGGGGGACAGGCGGTTATAGAAGGTGTTATGATTCGTTCTAAAAAGCATATGGTGACTTGTGTTAGACGGCCTAATGACGAGATATTGACGCACGTGGAGGAGATAAAATCGGTGTCTGAAAGGCACAAAGTTTTGAGGTTGCCTTTTCTGAGAGGAATTGTGGCACTTTTCGAAACTTTGTACATAGGGCTTAAGGGACTCTATTTTTCTGCAAATGCAAGCTTTGAAAAAGAAGAGGAAAAACTTGACACAAAAGAAATAGTGCTAACAGTTGTCATAGCCTTAGTCTTAGCAATTTCTCTGTTTAGTCTTTTGCCATTTTTCTTGACTAACCTCTTGGGTCTTGGAGGAGTAGTTTTTAATGTTGCAGAAGGTGTAATTCGCCTTGCGATTTTGCTAGTGTATTTAGCATCTGTAGCTTCTGTTGGAGAGTTCAAAAGGGTATTTCAATATCATGGTGCAGAACACACGGCTATAAATGCCTACGAAGCTGGAGTTGAACTGAATGTTTCGAATGCTAAAGAATTTTCTCGCTTTCATCCAAGATGCGGAACCTCTTTTATCTTCATCGTTGCTTTGATTAGTATTCTGATTTTCTCAATCATGCCAAATCTAGGGTTCTACATTAGATTAGCCTATAGGATTCTTCTTATTCCAGTAATTGGCGCTGTTTCCTACGAGGTTTTGAAGCTTAGCGATAGATACAAAGAGTCAAAAATTATGAAAGTCTTGATAGCGCCAGGTTTAGGGCTTCAACACTTGACAACGAGAAAACCAGATGAGAAGATGATTGAAGTTGCCTTGGAAGCCGTAAAAAAAGTAAACAGTCTCATGGAAACATCTCAGCAATAACGTATGTTCTGTAGTATAGAGTTTTGAGGTCAATCATACACTTTTCTGCAAACAAAACACGATAATAGCAATAATTATGTATGTTAAACGAGTGGATAAGCGAAACCTATTTCTCAAAGCATTTTCACTTTTAGAGGCAGAAAAAAGTGGTCAAAATGCCATATTGTCCAGAATGCGGTGGCGAAATGCAATACATGATAGCCACCAAACACTACGTGTGCAAAAGCTGCGGATTGTCTGTGACACAACAGGAACTGATGGAACTGAGAGAAAAGCTGAGACCTTCATTTGAAACTAGAGAAGAAGAACAGCAGAAGCGGAAAAAAGAATACTTGAAATGGTGGCTTAGCAAGAAAAAATAGACTACGCACTTAGGTTTTTAGACGGTAAGTTAGCAAACAGCATAAAAAGGACAAACTATCTTATTTTTTAACGCTTAAGGTGAAACGTATAAAGTTGAATCGGCAAATGGAAATAGTCTGCGTAGGCAACGAACTGTTAATAGGTAAAACAGTTAACACAAACGCCCATTTTCTGGCTAAACGTGCAACCTCGCTAGGAATAACTGTAAAGCGAATAACAGTTGTTGCAGATGACATTGAAGAAATTGCAAAGATTATACGCGAAGTCCTAAAACGGAAACCCCGATTCATAATAACAACAGGCGGTTTGGGTCCAACTTTTGACGACAAAACTTTGGAGGGAATAGCCAAAGCTTTAAGCGTCAAATGGGACGTCAACGAAAAAGCTTTGCAAATGGTTAAGGAAAAATATGAAGCCTATGCCAAGGCTGGGAGAATCGAAAAGGTTGAGTTAACACCAGCTAGAGTTAAAATGGCAAAACTTCCAGAAAACGCAGAACCACTGCCAAACCCTGTTGGCACAGCACCAGGCGTAATGATGAAAGTTGAAGGAACATTTTTGATAACGTTGCCTGGTGTTCCCTCGGAGATGAAAGCTATTTTTGACGAGTCTGTTGCGCCGTTGCTTAAGAAAGAAGCTGGAGAAGTCGGGTTTTTTGAAACAAGCATAAACGCAGAC
>Ga0172364_10003618_pt1 | contig 12343 bp, 6 predicted proteins | sample LakKivSesite10cm_FD_114545 | JGI IMG/M metagenome (GOLD analysis project Ga0172364, IMG submission 114545) | Sediment microbial communities from Lake Kivu, Rwanda - Sediment site 10cm | ecosystem: Environmental > Aquatic > Freshwater > Lake > Sediment | place: Rwanda: Western Province, Lake Kivu... | reverse complement strand
TTCAGCTTTGACTTCGTAGGCCGTCTCATCCTTAGTCTTAAGCCTGAGGAAACCTACTTTGGGGCCCGAGACGGATTTACCGGTAGTGACGTCAAACTTTGAGCCGTGCCTGGGACAGGTGACGATCTTTCCTTCCAGCTTTCCTTTCGAGAGCTCCCCGCCGGCATGGGTGCACACGTTATCGATTGCATATAACTTGCCATCGGTATTGGCAACCAGTATCTGTTTGCCTCCGGCCGGGTAGGACTTCATCGTCCCCGTGGGCACCTCGCTGACCTGGCCAACCTCAATGAAACTCATTTCCTTTCCCTCCTTTTCTCAAACCTGTCTTCCTGACTTACAAGGCGACTGGTGTTCGCTGGTCGTACGTAAATGTCCAGCGCGCGGTTGCAGTCATCGACCTCCCCGCGCTCACGGTGACCGGCTCCGCAATCCTGCGCACCCGCGTGTATTCTAGGCCGTCACCGGTGGAATAGTCATAAAACCAGGTAAGAAAACGTAGCAAAACTATGACATTTTGCACGCCACGGTAGGCCCCGTCGGCATAGTCATCTCTAGCAAACCCAACAAACTCTATAAACTCGATGTACTCTCTGAACTAGCTTTGTCCTGCCGGCGAAGTCAAACGCCATCCTGAAATCGAGACGCTCCTCGGTCTCCTTCATTGCGGTGAGCCGAAGCCCTGAGCATAGCGAATCGGGGAGCGCGGGAATCTCCTGCCCCGCCGAGATTGCTTCGGCACCTCTTGCCTCGCAAGGACAGAAAGGAGGAGGTTGCTTCGGCACCTCTTGCCTCCCGAAGGCACGAGGGAGGTTGTCAAGGGGGAGAAAAAGATGGGGAAGGTGGGTGATTCGTTTTCGTTTTCAAGAAACGGTGATTTTCCCCCCGAATCGACTAGGCCTTTTTGTATGTGAGGGGACTGCCTCCGAGCATATTTAATTGTTAAGGTACGTTCGATTCGTTTCGTCGGTGTTTGCCAGTTATGTTTGCGAGGCGTGGAGGGCGGCGGAGTGGCGCAGGGAAGCAATTTCCAGAATCAGGTCGACCACAGTTTTCACGTAGCTGCGGTCGGTCCTGTCCAGCAGGAGACCTGTGCAATAGTGTTTCACCAGTAATCTGGAGGCCTCTCTGATTACGCGGGGGTTACCGGGGTCGTGCTCAAGGGAAGACTGTAACTTGACGCGAATGAGCGCTATTTCAGGGTCAACCCCTTCCAGATTCGTAATGTTCCACAGCTGAAGTGTTTCGTCTGGGGTAAGCGCAGCCGAGTAGAAGCCATGTTTACGGGCGTTCCGGTTGCCTTTCTGGCCACCGCGCTTCCTTTTGGTCTGTGGTGGGTTTCCCATCAGGTCTTGAGGAACGTCACCCTCATCCTTCGATAAACGAAGGACAGGCTCTTTTTCCTCTCCCGTCGAGGGAGGGGAGAGGTCTGATTCGTCAGAGTAGCACACGGGTTCGTAAGTAGAGATTAGCATGAATTCTGCAGCTGAACAAGGAGAAAATGTCACCTCGTCTCCGAACGGAGACGAGGTGACAAAGTTCAAATGCCAAAGCCCAAATGGCAAACAAACTTCAAATGGTAAAGGCCAAAGTTCAAATATCAAAGTCCCGGGGGCCAGTTTTGTCGGCTGTATGATATAGCTGAGGAGATGTCGCGCACTATGTCTCCAGGCCCGCCTGATTGCCGGGGCGCTTCAGGAATTGAAACGGGCCATGTGCGGGCGAAATCAAACGCCATCCTGAAGTCGAAACGCTCCCGCTTTGTCGCTGGGAGCCGCCCTGAGCGTGGTCGAAGGATCCTGGGGCGGACAATCCACTGACTTCCGCCCCCTAACGCCTTGACTATTCGTTCACCAGAGATATAATTGTTTTGAAGGTTCAGTACAATGGAAATTCCCGAGCTAATCCGTGCAGGGGATAAAAGGTGGAGACAGTATGTGCCGTAGGCCACAGCGAGCCATAGACAGGGACCACATTGAAAAGCGATCAATTCGGGGTAGGCGATTTCAACCATGAACAGCAGTAGCGGCGGGAAGGAGAACGAAGAGGTGGCTCTCGAGACGCCAATACTACGCTGGGCAGGTGGCAAGAGTTGGCTAGTGAAGCATCTCGGCAAGTTCTTGCCACAGACCTTCAACAATTACCATGAACCTTTTCTCGGTGGTGGTTCGATCTTCTTCAATCTAAGGCCAAGGAACAAAGCGTTCCTATCTGACGTCAATCCGGATCTTATGAATGCTCACAGTCAAATACGCGAGAATCCCGATGAAATCCTCCACGTATTGGAGCACTTCAAGAACACGAAAGGCGACTACTACCTAGTTCGGGAGACCAAGTTTGGTTCTCAGACGGAAAAGGCAGCTCAATTCATTTTCTTGAACAGGACCTGTTTCAACGGCTTATATCGGGTTAATCGAAAGGGACAATTCAACGTACCATACGGCTTCAAAAGCTATCAGATGCTTTTCGATCCAGATAGATTCGCAAGGTTAAGCCAGCTATTGAAGCAAGCAACCTTGTGGTGCGGAGACTTCGAAGACTCTCTAGATAATGTTCGAGAGGGGGACCTCGTCTTCCTGGATCCTCCATATACCGTCTCACATATCAAGAATGGCTTCATCAAGTACAACGAGAAGTTATTCTCCTGGGGCGACCAAGAGAGGCTTGTGGCTTTCATTGAGAAAATCCGACACCGTGGAGCATACTACATTCTCACAAATGCGAAGCACGAGTCAATTCGTGCTCTCTTCGGCAGGGAAGACCAACCGATAACAGTCTTCCGAAGCAGCGTAATGGGTGGTCATGGAGCTACGAGGGGACCAATCGGGGAGTATGTCTTCACAAACGTGAATCGGAGGGAGGTGCCATGAAAGAAGATGGTCTGGTGAGAGGAGAGAATATCAGCAAACGTTTCATCCATGCGAAGGCATCTCCTTACGCACAGATGACGGCCAAGCCGGGAGCCAAAGATAGGCTTGAATCAGAAGGCTGGGAGTTTGTCCCTTCGAAGTTGAGAAAATCGATCCGAATGAGAAAACCAAAGACCCATTTCGACGCCTTTGAAGATAGAGTATGGGCACTTCTTGCAAGGTTAAGGTTTGCCTATCTCAACCAGAACAACCGATTTGGGCTCGAGTATATCCCGGGAGTAACGAAAAGAATAGACGTTTTTGCATACGATGAAGAGGCTGCCTTGATCGTCGAGTGCAAATCCTTGGCGACTAGGAGCGGCGCAAACTATCAGAAGGAAATCAACGAGTTGATTGGAATAAAGGATGGGCTCAGACAAGCGGTCTACAAACTAGTCGGCAGCAAACCAAAGGTCGCCTTCATATTCGCTACAAACAAAGCAGTCCTTAGCCAGAACGACCGAATAAGACTTGCCGAGGGCGCAATTGTCCATTTGACGGAGACCAACATAGAATACTGGGAGCAATTAGCGAATTATCTGGGGCCAGCAGCAAAGTATCAGTTTTTTGGGAAGTTGTTCGCGGGACAAGAGATTCCCAATTTACCCAGTAGGGTTCCGGCTATCAAGGGCAAGATGTCTTCGGGTCACTCCTTTTACTCTTTCAGTATTGAGCCAAGTTTCCTCCTGAGAATAGGATACATTCTCCATCGCACCGACAGTGATATCGAGGCATCGGAGGCTTACCAGAGGCTGGTCAGTAAGAAGAGGCTTCAGGACATAGGCAAGTACATAGATCGAGGGGGATACTTCCCGAATTCTATAATAGTCAATATTGAGACTAGTAGGAATAGGAAACTGAAATTCGACTATGCAAATCCTATTGATCACGATTCGGCCACGAGCTTGGGAGTGCTGCATCTTCCAAAAGCATATAGATCCGCATTCATAATTGACGGACAGCATAGGCTCTATGGTTACTCTTGCAGTAGATCAAAGTCTCATCACACCATTCCAGTAGTAGCGTTTGTGAATCTACCAACTGCTGAACAGGCTAGAATTTTCGTTGATATCAATCACCAGCAGAAATCCGTTCCTACCAATCTATTACGCTCGATTATGGCTGATTTCAATTGGAACTCGGAGGATTCGGGAGCTGCCATTTCTGCACTGAAAACCCGCCTACTGAGCCGCATGAACTTCAATGACGCCAGCCCTTTTTTCAAACGGATAATTCTGGCTGAAGAGAAAAGTACTGACACTAGATGCTTGACCCTCGAGACCATTATTAAGTGGGGCCTTTCCAGCACGACAGGCTTCTTCGGGAGAGTGAAGGGGAAAAGGCTCATTAAGAATGGATATCTCACATGCGGTGACTATATAGAGACGCTTGATAAGTCCACTATCTTCTTCAGCAACTGTTTCGACTTCGTGCGGAGTGAGTTGCCAGATCAGTGGAACGCTGGAAGTGGCGAAGGTGGCTTCATCTCTATGAATGTAGGCGTCGCGGCAACTCTGAGGACGATAGACCGCTTGTTAGATTACTTAGTAAGGGTTAAGCGTCTTGAACCCGAAGACTTGACCGGCGAACAACTCGCTGATCAAGTCAAGCCATATCTCCTGCCAGTTGTAGAGTTCGTGAAGGGATTGGACAAGGATGCTCTGAAGAAGCTGAGGAGCTATTTTGGCAGTGGGGCACCGGAGAAGGTAACAATGGAATTCCTGAATACTATACATGCCGAATTTGGCGGATTCAATCCCGATGGACTTGCACAGTGGATCAAGGAGCATACGGGACAATACAACATGCCGTCGTATGAACTTGGGCACAACTATATTGAACCACTGATACACGAATTCGTAATAGCCACGCTTAGGAAGGAATACGGAGAAAAAGCTTGGTGGAGTGAGGGTGTGCCGAAGGACATCCAGAAGGAGTGCTCGGATGCCCGAATTGATAGCGGCAGCACCGAGCCGGACTGGCATTTTCTCAGTACTATTCACTATCGATCGATAATAAGCAAGAATTGGGGCTTACTAGGAGAGTGCTTCACGCCTCCAGATATGCATAATGTCAGTAAGGAGAGGAAGCTATCGTGGCTGGTCCGGTTGAATGGGCTAAGACAGAAATATTCCCACCCACAGAGAGATATAATAACTGAAGAGGAATACAATCATCTCCGGCAGTTATACGAATGGTTGGAGTCGAAGCTCGTGCGACCGAGCGGAGACTAAATCCCTCCAGCGAGTGGCTCAATAGCCGCGCCACGTGCCAGCAGTCAGAGGCCAGTAATCAGGCGACAGAAGTCACGTTGCAAGTGTTATCTCGCCAATTCTTCCCGTCTCTCGACGTGGCAGACGGTCGGCAGCCTCTAGCCTGCAATAGGCCTGGTCGGGACGGCGTCACTGGAATGCCGGCGAAATCAGACGCCATCCTGAAGTCGACACGCTCTTGATAGCCCTAGATAACGGCACTGAGGCGATGAGGGACGCCTTAAGCTGAGCTTCCGGGGGAGCAATAACGTAGAACTTCTGCTGTTCAGGGTGTGTGCTTCAGGTTGCATGGCCACGATGCGATGTTCTGAGTTTGCGTAATCAGACAGTAGGACAGACTTTTCTGCACCGCCCACTACAAGTTCCCTGCTAGCCGCTACTTAGAAGCTTCATCAACCATCGGATCAGCGCCGTTTGAACCAACAACGAGCCCACCATCCGTTTGTCTTCCCCACCCCAACAATGCAAGCTGGCTGTCCCTCACGATTGCGACACCTTGGTGCTTCGGCTACTACCCCAGTCCGCCGCAACAGGCGTCGACTTCTCCTAGTAGTTAAGATTCACGCCTCTTGCTTGAAGCTCAGGGACATAGGTGCTGACGGAGATACTGCTCAAAGGATTGTCTCTCAAGTCCACCCAGTCTCCTCCCGAAAGCCCGGCATTATCAACTAGGGGCTTCACGTCGCTTATATAGTTTGAATTAAGCTCGAGCCAGGCGAGACCCGTCAGATTGGCTAGGGAAGAGATGCCGTTTATTTGGTTGCCCGAGAGGCTGAGGTGGGTCAGGCTGGTGAGGTTGGCCAAGGCTGAGATGTCATTTATCTGATTGCCCCAAAGCCGCAGATTGGTCAACCCGGTGAGATTAGCCAGAGCTGAGAGGTTGCTTATCCGATTGCCTCCAAGTTCGAGACGGGTCAGGCCCGTGAGATTGGCCAGAGGCGAGACATTGGTTATCCGGTTATTCCAGAGGTACAGTTCCGTAAGCCCGGCTAGATTACCGAGGCTCGAGACATCAGTTATGTAGCTATCCGGAAGCTTGAGCCACGTGAGCTTGGTTAGGTCGACGACAGGCGAGATATCATCTATGCGGTGACCGCTAAGCCCGAGTCCCGTCAGGTTAGTGAGGTTGGCAAGAGGTGAAATATCGTTTATCTGGTTACCCGCAAGGTCGAGCTGGGTCAAGCCTGCGAGGTCCGCGAGATCTGACATATCAGTTATCTGATTGTAACCGAGCCAGAGCCAATCGAGGCCTACGAGGCCGGCAAGAGGCGAGATATCGCTTACCCTATTGTTGTCGAGCTGAACCCCTGTCAACTTGGTGAGGCTAGATAGAGCTGAGATGTCGCTTACCTGGTTGCCCCAGAGGTGGACCTGCGTCAGCCCAGTGAGGTTGGTCAAAGGAGCAATGTCGGTTATTCGGTTTCCCCCAAGGTCCAGGTACGTCAGGCTTGTGAGATTGGCCAGCGGCGAGATATTGGTTATCTGGTTATTCCAGAGCTGGAGATCGGTCAGGCTGGTGAGGTTGGCAAGAGGCGAGATGTCGCTTATCTGGCTATCCGTTAGCTTGAGCCAGGTGAGTCTCGTTAGGTCGACGAGACTCGAGACGTCATCTATTTGGCAACCGCTAAGCCCAAGTCCGGTCAGGTTGGTGAGGTCGGCCAGAAACAAGATATCACTTATCTGATTACCCGAAAGGTCGAGCCACGTGAGTTGGGTGAAATCGGCGAGACGCGAGATGTCGGTTATCCGATTGTCTCTAAGCTCCAGATAGGTTAGGCCAGTGAGTGTGGAAAGACAGGAGACGTCGACTATCTGGTTGTTTCCAAGGTTAACGTGAGTTAGGCTGGCGAGGTCGGCCAACGGCGAGATATCGCTGATCTGGTTGTCCCACATATGGAGCTCTGCAAGGCCAGTTAAGTTGGCGAGAGGTGAAATGTCGCTTATCTGGTTGTCTCCGAGGCTAAGCCATGTCAGTTTGGTGAAGTTGGCAACAATGGAGATGTCAGCTATTTGGTTGCTCCCAAGGTCGAGGCGGCTCAGGCCGGTGAGATTGGCCACCGGCCAGATATTGGTTATCTGGTTGTTCCAGAGGTACAGTTCTGTCAGGCTGGCGAGGTTGGCAAGAGGCGAGATGTCGCTTATCTGGCTATCCGTTAGCTTGAGCCAGGTGAGTCTGGTCAGGTCGACGAGGCTCGAGACATCATCGATTTGGCAACTGCTAAGACCAAGCCCAGTCAGCTTAGTAAGGTTGGTCAGAAAAGAGATATCTCTTATATCGTTACCCGAAAGGTCGAGCCATGTGAGTTGGGTGAAATCGGCGAGAGGCGAGACGTCGATTATCCGATTGTCTCTAAGCTCAAGCGAGGTCAGCCTAGTAAGGCGGGCGAGAGGTGAAATGTCGCTTATCTGGTTATCTCCCAGATTGAGATTAGTCAGGTTCATGAGGTTAGCCAGGGGGGAGATATCGCTTATCTCGTTGTACCAGATGTGAAGTTCCGTCAGGCTGGTGAGGTCGGCCAGGGGCGAGATGTCACTTACCTGGTTATCCCCAAACTGGAGCCAGGTCAGCCTGGTAAAGTTGGCCACAGTGGAGATGTCGGCTATTTGGTTGCTTCCAAGGTCAAGGTGGGTCAGGCGGGTGAGATTAGCTAGGGGCGAGATATTGGTTATCTGGTTATTCCAGAGATACAGTTCCGTCAGGTTGGTGAGGCTAGAGAGAGGTGAAATATCGTTTATCTGGCTGTCGGTAAGCCTGAGGTAGGTGAGATTGGCTAGGTCCACAACACGTGAGATGTCATCTATCTGGTAACCACTGAGTCCGAGTCCGGTCAGACCGGTGAGATTGGCCAGAAGTGAGATATCGCTTATCCGGTTTTCCGAAAGGTCAAGCCACCTGAGCCCGGTGAGACTAGTGATAGACGATATGTCGCTGATCTGATTTCCAGATAGCCCGAGGTCAGTCAGATTCGCGAGGCTGGCCACGGGTGAAACATCGTCTATCTGGTTGCCCCAAAGATGCAGCCACCTCAGGCCGGTGAGGCTTGCGAGAGATGAGATGTCGCTTATCTGGTTGCCCCCAAGGTCGATCCCTGTCAGCTTGGTGAGGCTTGCGAGAGGCGAAATGTCGCTTATCTGGTTGTTCCAGAGGCGGAGCTCTGTCAGTGCGGTGAGGCTAGCCAGAGGCGACACATCGCTTATCTGGTTGTCCCCAAGGGTGAGCTGCGTGAGGTGAGTCGCGTACTCCAGACCGGTCAGATCAGAGATACTCGCTTGCTCAACATCAAGGGAAGTAAGCTGTTCCATGTCCTGAGCGTAGATGGGACCCTCGGGTTTGGCGATAACCTGTCTGACCGCTGCCTCGAGGGCAACGTCAAGGAAAGCCACGACTGTGTCTCCTTCGAAGTTGGCGGTGATAGAGTAGTCTCCGTTCATCACGATGGCGGTAATGGCATCTTCGAGATCGCCAATGCTATCCACATCACCGGTCCAGTTAACAAAGCGATAACCATCAGCTGGAACCGCCGCCAGAACGACCCTCGTCCCCTCATCATAGGTAAGAGTCGCCTCTCCAGGGATCTTCACATTGCCCCCACTAGTACTGGTAATCGTCAGGGTGTACTGAAGAGGAGCAGGACCGGAAGCAGGGGCACAGCCTGCCATCCCGATAATCAGGGCCACCATAAGCAGAAACGTACTGACTCTCTTCATGCTGTAACGGTCTTCTCTCGAGCTGAGAATCGCCTTCATGCTTCACCTCCAAATCTCTGTGGTCGTCTCGACTCCAGGGACCAGCGTCCAACAAGTGCGAAATATCCTAGCCTAAATGACACCTCAAGCTCAGTGCCTGAGGACCGGGCCTGCCTGACAGTCATCCCGGCTCTGTCGCCAGTGGTTTTCCTCGATTGGCCGCCAGTGGCTGGTTGGCGAAAGCCGGTCCTCCCAGCCGGACGCCCTGTTGAGCCACTTACTGGCTTACTGCTGTGTCGCGTACCTTAGCCCTCTACGTTAGTGGCGCCAGGAGAAACAGCCACCTGTCCGTCGGATCGGGATACTTCTCGAATCTCCTTAGATAGACGACCTTCGCCGCTGCGTCAACCATTTCCAGATAGAAGGGGCCGCTGCCCACCCAGAAGTGCTTTTTTGCCTCATACCATTCTTCCAGGTTGCTCCAGCGCTCAGCCGCTTCTGCTTCAGCGACGTACAGGCCCATGGTTGGCTCGTAAGGAATAGAGTCGCTTGCCATCGCGCCGTCCAGATAGCTCTTGAGGATGGGCAGGCTCGGCCCGGCTGCGAGGTTCATCCAGGCAGCACCAGACGTGTCGGACTTGGCTTGAGAGAATGCCAGTACCCCGTCTTTCTCGGCTTCGATGCCCAACGCAATAATGTGCCAGAGCCCGGGACCGCCCGAGTACACTGGAAACATGGTCGTCACAGCGAGCTCCGCATCAATCTGCCAGAGGCTATAAGAGTAGTCCTCCTGGGTGTCCGAGTAATACTCTACAATCAGGCCGTAATCTGGGTCATCGGTGATGAATCTCACACCCTTGAATACACTCATGAAGTTGTTGAATTCCGCCACGCAAGATTCGTCATAGATATCGCTCTCCACCTTTGCACGGTCGAACTTGAGAATTGTATAGAGTACGAAGTCGCCCATGGACAGAGTGCTGCCGTCATGCAGCGGGACCTCGAAGATGTCCTTAGGGTAGTAGACAACGGACTTCGTGAGAGCTGTCGTCCCTTCGGGGAAACGCTCCGCCACGGTGATAAACTTTTGCTGGGCAGCATCCCAATCGGCCCAGGCATCTGGCGGCACTTCGATCTGAGGGACGAAGGTGAGGCTGCACCACTCCGTGTTGGTGACGGTTGCGGGGAGTCCAGCCTGCACAACTACATCCGCCTTCTCGATGCGACCCGGCCAGCTGAGGCCAGTCCGCGTATCAGGCTGGAGGCCCATATCGCCCGTGGCCCGTATGGGGAACACGTCCCACTCCTGATTGGAGCCGGCTACCGGATTCCATGGGGCGGCGAGCACGTTCGGCTCAGCTACGATCAAAGCTCCGCCCACGATCGGCTTGCCCTTATCATCGACGAAGTGCGCAGTTAGGGCCCACATCCAGGAGCCGGATACGGCTGCCGCGGTATCCACCGCCACGCGCACATCGTCCCGCATGGGGTTGCACCACTTGCTGGTAACCAGAAACATCCGTTGGCTCTCCTCCATCGACTTCTGTATGCATATTTCAAACAGCTCTGCTCGCTCCTCCATACTAGTGTAGTCACACTTCCAGAGTCTCTCTGCCGCTTCATGGAAAACGGGACCATTCTCGTAGGCCTGCCAGAGAGGGCCCATCTCAGACCAGAGGTTTGTGTAGAAGGCACCGAAGTTCGTGGCCTCATCTCGCGCAATAACCGTCCCAATCCAGGCACCTGTGTAAAAGTGCCACTCGCCTAGCGCTGGGTCGCTCTGCACCCAGATCTGCGACAGCTGAGCGCTTGTTCCGTATTGCTTGGTCACCGTGAAACCCAAGTCCTCAAGCAGGTCCGCGAAGTAACCCCCCATATCCTTACGTTTGTCTTCTGTTCTGATGAGAAAGATGAGCTCGACCGGCTCGCCATTGTACATCCACTTCCCGCCATCAAGCACGGCGCCCAGCTTCCCCATCTCCTCTGTCATAACCGCTTCGGCTTTAGCAGCGTCGTGCCCATATTTTGCTTCCGCCTCTGCGATCAAATCCGGATAGCGTTCGTTTGCATCGGCAAAGCTGTCGGTGAGACAGGTATATCTCGGAACCGCCAGCCCGCCCCAGATCTCCTGGGCGATGTACTCTCGGTCGGTCAGCCACTGCATGGCCTCGCGGAACGCGGGGACGGAGAATGGATTGAGTTTTCCGGTTGCCGGGAACGTCGGCCCCACAGGATTGAATGTCAGCTCGTAGAAAAGGCGCATGCCCTCCGCCGCTGTGAGGTCGGGGTCAGCCAGAACCTCCGAGTGGAGCGTGGAATTAGCCAGGCCATAGGCATAGACATCCATTGTGTCGTTCCTCAGTCGCTCGACCGCCGCCAATTCATCTGGCTCTGCGCTCACTAGAATCTCGTCCAGAAAGGGGCCCGTCGTACGGAGCTGAGGCTCCCCATTTTCCGGGGTTTCAGATGAACATCCGGGAAGCGCCAAGCTTGTTATGGCTATCAACGCCACGATACTCATTATGATCTTCCTTGCCATATGTCCTCCTATTCCGGACCCCACGCTGTCTAATACGGCCGAGAATCCAAGGCGCTCATGCTAAAGTCACCCCTCTGTCTGACTTGGCTCCTGAGCTGCGTCATCGGTATTGTGTGCGGGCAAAAACCTGCTGATTACCTCCCTTGCCAATCGTCGACACGGAGAGAAAGGACTACTTCCGTTGACGCACACAGAACCGCCATCCTGACGTATTCGCATACACTGAACCACCCATCGCAACAATTGATACGATGCTCTGTAGAGCATGCTCGCCTGTCGAGTCTATGTTGGTCGTGAAGCACTAATTCCTGTACACGCTATTTCACAAACAGTCTACACCACTGTTCGCGAAATAGTCAATAGCCTCTGCGCGACGTCCCAAACACGCTATGTAGTTAGACGGTCAGAGAACGTCAGTTTGATACCTGGTGTTCTCACCCACTCGGAAAGCAGACACCATCTACTTCCGGGGCTCGATAAGCACGCGCAGAACAGAAGTCAGGAGTTAGTATCGACTGGTCAGGGTTCAGGAGACATTAGCCAGCAATCAATAGTCAGTGGTTAGCAATGTAGCAAGCTTCTGGAGCACCTCCGAGATAGTCTCGGCTGGCAGGGTGCATATCAGCTCTGCCCTTCGAGCGCGCCAGTCCAAACTCTTGACCTGGTCGGATAGGATTGCCCCGGCTACCGGAGAACCTGCCGGAATGAGGACCTCGAATGGATAGCTTTTGATCTGGTCGGTAACGGGACAAAAGATAGCCAGTCCCACCTTACCATTATAGCTTTGTGGTGACACTACGACGGCGGCACGGCGTCCCGCTTCCTCACGGCCCGCCTGCGGATTCAGAGTTATCCACACCACGTCCCCGCACTCAGGGACATAGGCGCGGGGCTTCACCATGCTTCTTTCCCTACGGCGTGACCGGTATCAACCT
>Ga0172364_10003617_pt1 | contig 12343 bp, 13 predicted proteins | sample LakKivSesite10cm_FD_114545 | JGI IMG/M metagenome (GOLD analysis project Ga0172364, IMG submission 114545) | Sediment microbial communities from Lake Kivu, Rwanda - Sediment site 10cm | ecosystem: Environmental > Aquatic > Freshwater > Lake > Sediment | place: Rwanda: Western Province, Lake... | reverse complement strand
TCTCATTAGTCAACTAGTGATTGTTAACGAGCGAAAATCGTTGGCGCGCGCTAGAAGCCTCTGAAGAAGTTCATGGAGGATAACCCTTACTGGGGAGTCTTCGACTGGCATCCTCTGAACCTCATTCTGAAGAGGACGAAACGGAAGTCTGAGGTCAAAGAGCCTGAATCTGATAAGCAGGAATCCAGTTAGTAGCCGCGCACTATTCCCACTATTTTTCCATATCGTTGCCATTCAATATTATGTGTACTCGAACTACCATGGCTTCTAAAAGCTGTGGTTTGCATGATTTGCTCTACCAGTTACATTAATACTTGTTTTGCCTTGTCTATGAGGTCGAGTTTTCTCAGCCCTGCAAAAACGACTTTGCCGTTGGCGAAGATCAGGATCGAGGCGCCTTCAAGTTCTTTAGCATAGTGTATGGCTGCGGGGAACTGTTCAGGCTCATAAATCGTCTGAGGCAGTCGTGTAGAGAGGTTTTCTAGGCTTATGCTTCTGCCGAGGCTTGAGGTTGCCACGATGTTCTGAAGCTTCACAGTGATTCTTGTTGGAGTAATCATTCCGAGCTCTGCCAGTCTTCTTGATGCCTAGTGCAGGTCCTGCTTTGCGGTCTGAATACTTTTTGATCCGACGCTTATCATTTTGCCTGTTGAGAAGATTGAGATCTTGGACTTTGTGTTCCTATCCTTGAGGTATGCACATCTGTAGATTGCAGTATCATAGAGAACCCCTCCCACATAGACTAGTTTTTCGAGGTCCGCAGGTGGCTTCAATTCAGCGGTTGCGATGAGATTCACAATGGTGATGGTTGGAGGCAGCCTCAATAATTGTGCCTTCCAGATGCACGACTATTTCTTTTGCTTCCACGGTGACGGTTGGGGAATAAGTGGGCCGCCTTCCAAGTCACCATGCCTGCTTGGAGCGTAGATGTTGAAGTTGGTTGAATGAAGATTAGCTCTCCACGCTCGAGAATCGATGTGGCACAACCGTTAAGAAACCCTCTACACACTCATTAAGTATCGGCCTAGGCTGGGCTGGTTTAGGTTGAGACTGCTTGTTAGGTTGAAGGCTCTGCGCAGAGTAGCCTACAACCTCGCATACCATAGGGATCTGCAGGGCTTGGTCTATAGGTTTCTTCGCAACTCAGCATTCAAGACACTCCATGATAGGAAGGGATACAAGTATTTCTCCTTCTCCAACATTATTCCCCCTAGCGGAGTGATCAATGAAGGATCGAACAAGACGCTGATAATAGCTTCTCCAGATAGGCGCCTCATTGAAACACTGTCACACAGTCTGGAGGGTATAATGACCAGAGAGATCAAAATAGGCGAGATGGCGTTCAGGGTTGAGGCAACAAGGATCTTTAACCATGATCTGCCACGGGATGCTTTTGGCGATTTTACTCTAACGAGTGGGACACCGATAGTTGTCAGGATCCCCCAGAATCGGCTGCAAGAGTACGGGATCACTCCGAAGCACCCTTACCGCTACGTCTACTGGAGGAAGGAACATACCCCAACAGCCTTCATGAAACAGCTTGAGGAGAACCTTATAAAGAAATACAATGAATACTATGATACAGAACTGGAGCCAATCCAGATTTTTTCTCGCCTCCAATTCAGAAAACAGGTTGCAGTCCCATTAAGAATGAAGGGTGGAGAATCAACTGTCATAGGAACCTTGTGGGAGTTCCACTTTGGCCCCTTAAGTCGTCTGAAAAGAAGATTGTTACAGTTCGGGCTGGACGCAGGCTTCGGCGAAATGAACAGCCTAGGATTCGGATTCATGAACCTGATGGATGAAGAGTATTGAGACAATTAGAAGAGTTTGTTCGCACAGGTGATCCTTGGATAGACGGCGGGATAGTCTCATTGTGGGGTATCCTTGCAGCAAGGCATAGCGACAAGTTTTCTCGGAAGGAAACCTCGGAGGAGATTCGGCTGGGAAGAGTTACGGCCACTCTCTCTTCAGACTCGCTGATGCTCAAGGGATCTGCTGAAAGAATTCGCAAGCTCCTAGATGAGGCCTTGAAGTGTCTGAGGGATGCCGTTTGGCGCGAAACCAAGAAGGGAAAGATGTGGTGGTCTGGCGTAGCCATCTTCTTCTTCAAACAGCAAAGTGGCGGGCCAAAGAGGTTTCTGACGAGGCTTGATCAATTAGCGAAAAAGGGCGCAGAGGGGGCGTGCGATTTTTGCAGTCGTACAGGCCTCAGAGTCATTGAGGCTAGAACCTCGGAGCATCCATTTTTGGTAAAGTCAGAGAAGATGAGCAGCTTCTATTCCCAGCTCAAGGGAGCATTCAACATCTGCTCATTCTGCACCTTCACCTCATGGTTCGCAACCCTAAATATATTCTTCAACATCGATTGGAATGAAAACACCCTCAACGCATTTTTCTTCGACACGCCGGACCTACTTCATCTTGCTAGGCTTCAATACATGCTCGGGGCACATCGAGCTACGGGGGAACCCTACAGGAACTTCAAAGGCACACTCAGCTACGCAAAGTATCCTCTTGAGAACTTCGTCAGTTTTCTGCTAGCGATCTACAAAGAAATGGCAATGAGAAGCGCCTTGATCCAAGGAGCTACAGTTCATGTTTTCTCAACCAGACTTGATGGACGTAAGGTAAGCTTCACCCGATACTACACAGTACCAAATCTGCCAAAGATCCTCAACTTCCTCGTCCTGATGGAGTGGCAGAGCGCAACTGGGCAGCACAACGCCTTAGAAGACGTAATGAGAAAATTCTACTTCATTTATGCGGGGGTGATGGATACTACAATTCGAGAGGAACTGGCTCGCCGATTCCTCACTTCCTCTGAAATATCTGATGTGGTAGAGGAATTCCTGTTCCGACGCGCTCTTTCAGAAGAAGGCGGGTTTTCTGAGTTTGAAGCAATAAGTCTTTATCAACTAACAAACAGATATCAAAAGGATGTGTTAAAGTTGGATTACCGTATGCTAAACGCGGCAAGGAGCCTCGGCGATATTCTAGGCACCATGGCAGCGGAGAAAGATGATAAGAGCATACTTTACGGGTTGCGTGGGCTTCGAAGCCTAGAAGACTACTATGCCTACCTACACCAATTCGTGACCAGACATATTGATTCTCTCGAGGGGAAAGAAGGCGTGAAGCCAACTATTGACACAATAACCAGCGAGATTGACGAGAAAAACTGGCGTAGCCACAGATCTCTCGTGGGTGTCTATGCAGCTCTAAAGTACATAGAGAGTAAGAAGAAGCCCGGGAGGTGACTTGAAAATGGAGAAGCAGAGAGTTAGTAGAAACGCTCGAGCTATTGTGATGGGAGCTCTACTAAAAATAGATGTAGGCAATCCCAACGCTGGGTGGCCTGAGGGAACTATCACAGTCATCAAGAAAGTTGAGAGACCCGATGGTAAAGCAAGCCACCCATACATTTCAGGCCAAGCTATTAGGAGGTATATCCGTGACACGCTCGACGATATACTCAAGACTGACAAAACCATAGGGGAGGAAATGTCCCCCCTAGAGGAGGGTGAGGATCCGAAAGCTCCTGTAGTAACCACAGGAGACCCTGAAAAGTACATTGACGATGACCTATTTGGCTTCATGAAAGCCGTAAAGGGCAAGACCAAGAGGCGCGAGTCTCCTCTTCGAGTCTCACCAGCGTTCGGTCTCTTCCCCTACGCTGGAGACCGCGATCTCGGAACCAGAAGTGCCTTGGAGCTGATGGAGGAGGCTGAGGCGGGAGGCGCAATCTTCGAAACTGAAGTTACTAACAACGTATTCAGAACAACTCTGCTCCTAGAGCTTGATAGAATTGGCAAATGGAAGAAGTATGAGACTGTAAGAAATTCAGAAGGCCAACTAGAGCAAGATATACGAAAACAACGGGCCAAATTACTCATACAGGCGTTAAAGTATCTCTGGGGAGGTGGTAGACGCACTCGAATGCTCGTCGATATGACACCCCAGTTCATAGTTTACGCCAAGCTTGCGAGGAAGGTTCCGATATTCCTGCATGCCCTTGATGTGCGAATGGAAGATGGCAAATACCAATTGGAACTAGATCCACTTAAGCAGGTTCTAGGGGACTATGAAAATGACATCCAAAACCTTATCGTAGGTGTAAGAAGCGGCTTCTTGGCTAACGAAGTTAAGTTGAAACTAGGAGAACGTGTGATCGAGGTTCTTAGCGTTGGTGATGCCATAGAGAGAATGTCTGATGACGTCGCCAATACGGATATGCCCTAACTTAGAAATCCAAGAAAGTAGAGGTCTCTTGCAAGCTCTTCGTTTAGACGTTGAAGGCGATTTCAACTCATTCCGTATCGGGCATTCACTACAGTATCAGCGAACCTACCTATTTCCACCTAAACCCACTCTTATTGGGCTGCTTGGAGCAGCTTTGGGACTAGAAGACACTCAACTGGCTCAACTCTACAAGAGCATTAGGACAGCCATTGTTCTGCGTGAACATCATGGTTTTGCAAGGGATCTCTGGGGAATAACCAAACTGAAGATGGCGGGCAAAGCGGAACGCGCAGTTGTTGTCAGAGAGATGCTTCACCGCCCACACTATAAGATATTCTATGCATCTTCAAAATCGTCTGGCGTGTTGAAGCTACAAGATATGGAAGCCGCCTTCACTGACCCTGCCTACCCGCTCACCCTCGGTAGAAGCGACGAACTAATAATGGTTAGAAGTCATTCCATAACGGATCTTCGGCCCGCCGAGCAAGGCACCTACTACAGGTATACAGTGCTTCCTTTCGACTATCGAAAGCGAAAATACGACCTCGAGAAGGTCGCCGCATCGAAGGATGAAATCCTCGAGCTTCCGCAGGTCTTCAAGCTTCCAGTAGCGTACTCGTATGACAAAACTCGGAGACGTAGCGTGGCGGAATATGGCGTATTCACCCATGTGTTCGGCACAGGTGTGAGTCTGAAAGAGGCAAATGGAGGATGGCGTGACGAGGATAGATGCTTCTTCGTCTACTAGAATCCTTGCCAAACCCGATGAAACCCTTGAAGAACACACCTTCAAGGCAACTCAATGGTTCATCAAGTATCTGAATTGGAGAGAGCCCAAGCTAGCTCGAATCGCAAGAGAAAACGATGTGGAGCCCAAAGAACTAACATCTAGGATGTTCACAACCTGCTATCTGCACGACATTGGCAAATCTAGCAGAGCTTTTCAAGCGTATAATTTCGGGAGGGGGAGCCAAGGGCGAGGTCTCCCGCACCCCCTCCTTTCGCTTCCATTCGTGTACGCCGCACTCCCACATCCCATGAAGATCGGTCCCAACGCTTTCTTTTTTGAAGCGCTTACTGTGATGTCTCACCACACGCCATTCTACGACAATCTATATCGAGCTGGCTACCGCGATATGGTGATCAAGGCAGACCGTTACCTCCTTGAAGCGGCTCTCGAATTCTACGAAAAGCTCCCTAGCGCTCATCGGACAGCTCTTGGCTTTGAGTTCCCTTTTGAATTAAGGCAACCTTCATTTGGCGAAACGGCGTGTGCCCTCTTGGATCGCGCTGGTGATTTCTACCGGGTGCCCCAAGCGGTTCGCCCCATCTACTCGTTCTTCGCCGCGACACTCAAGTATGCGGACTGGCTAGCAAGTGGTGACGACTCCGCTTATCGTTATGGAGCAGTGGACATGGCGGGCACTCTTTTGCGATATCTAAAGCAGAAGCGTCGCGAGCGATTCAAAGGCTTGTTCCGATTTCAGCGTGAAGCTTGGAAAGGAAAGGGGCACATCCTTATTAATGCGCCCACAGGGCAGGGAAAGACTGAAGCTGCCCTTTTGTGGGCTGACACCAACAGCCCCAAGGGCAGAGTGACTTACCTCCTTCCGGCAAGGGTTTCAACGAATGCTATTTACGAACGCCTCAAAAAAGCCTTCGTGCTAGGTGTCGGCATATCGCACGGCACATCAGCTTTGATAATTGCTGAGGAAGAGGATTGGAATGACAGAGCGTACAAGGCACGGATACTTCGCTCGTCAACATTCATGGAGCCAATAACAGTCGCCACGGTTGATCAATTGTTACTCTCACTATTCAATTGGAAACATTGGGAGCTCGTACGGGAAGCGGCCTCTGACTCTGCAATCATCTTCGACGAGATACACGCCTATGACCCGTATACGACTTCACTGATAATCCTCGCATCCAAGGATCTAAAGGCCCAGGGAGCGAGGCTCGCATTCATGACGGCTACTATGCCGAGCTACCTCAGAAACTTCCTCATGAACGCTTTAGGTGTTAGACTATTTGTCTCGGATAGGGAGCATCGCGGGTTGAAAAGACACTTGATCCAATTCAAGCCTCAACCCATCCACGCAGCGATCGGCGACATTCTCAGAGACTTCAGGAAAGGAAAACACATACTCGTCGTCCTAAACACTATCGAGAAAGCCATAGACATCCATCAAGCCGTCACGACGCAACTTAAGAACGAGGAAGCAAAGCGAGTCGGCCTGTATCACTCCCGTTTCATCGAAATGCACAGACGAAAAAAGGAGAAGCTGATTGAAGAAGGAGCTAAGTCTGATAAAGGCTTCATAGCAATGACTACGCAGGTTGTAGAAGTCAGTCTGGACATAGACTATGATGTGCTATACACCCAACTAGCACCAGTCGACGCATTGATTCAGAGGATGGGGCGCATCAACAGGAAGGGAAAGAAGACAATCAGCGGTAACGGCAATGTCTTCATCTTCCTGCCTGGAGAACACGACGCTTCTGTATACGGCCAAAAGAACCTTGACAGATCGTCGCAAATCGTGAAAAAGCTCATGGCTGGCGAGGTTTTGGCTGAAAGGGAAGTGCCGGCTCTCATAGAACGACAATACCCCCTGAAAGAAGCCCAAGATGAACTTCGAAGCGAGCTCAAAAACTTAAGCGGAGTTCTCAAAGAGCTCAGGCAAAACCTCTGGCATATTCAAACTATTCAGCTTAAGGATAGCGAGAATGTTCTGCGCAAGTTGGCTAAGACAAGAAAAGAACGCTTCCCAACCGTGGAGGCAATTCCCCTATGCTTCAAGGATAGTGTGATTGACAGGTTACCGTCCTCACGCCGACTAGAAAAGATTCGATACTATGTGCGGCTACCTATTCACAAGTTCGGTGACAGCCTCATTCCCCTTGAAGACGGCCTTTACGCCTCTGTCAGGTACAGTGAGGAATTGGGTGCCACCGAGCCGATCCCATCCGATACTGTTTGGTAGCCAAATTTGATGTAGACAACCTAATTTTGCGAGGAGATTACGTATGAAGCGAAATGTTACAGCTCAGCAGAGTCTGCGCTCACTCGAAGAGGCCCTTAATTTTACAGGAACACAAGTCAACTACTTCTTCATTTGTAAGAGGAAGCTGTGGCTGTTTACTTGGGGCTTGGAGATGGAGGAGACCTCTGATCTTGTTATTCTTGGTAAGCTTCTTCATGAGAGGGGGTACGCTCGTAGGCGTAAGGAGGTTCAGGTCGGCAGGGTCAAGATTGATTTTGTAGCTTCAGGCTGCGAGATTCACGAGGTCAAGCGGTCTAGGAAGGCTGAGGATGCCCATCTCTACCAGCTCCTTTACTATCTATACTTTCTGAACCGCTACGCCAACATTGAGGGTCATGGGATACTCCATTACCCTCTCCTCAGAAGGACTGTGAATGTTGAGCTTAGCGAAGACAGAATTAGGGAGCTTGAACTTCTGCTGGAGGATATAGATAAGGTTCTATCAAGTTCAAAGCCTCCTGAACCAGTGAAGGTTCCTTACTGCCGGAGATGCAGCTACGGTGAGCTGTGCTGGGGTTCAAGTTGAGAGACTACTATATTGTTCGTGGGGGCCGCCTTCGAAGAGAAGAGAACACGATCTATATTGAGAGTAAGGATGGGGAGAAGAAGGCTATTCCAGTCAATGATGTTCAGGCCCTATATGTTCTCGGTGAGGTTGACGTCAACTCGAAACTGCTTGTGTTTCTGTCGCAGCACGGTATCCCCATGCATATCTTCAACTACTACGGATACTATTCCGGAACATACTACCCTAGAGAACGTTTGCTCTCAGGCTTCCTCCTTGTTAAGCAGGTTGAGAACTACCTAGACAACCGGAAGAGACTGGCCATCTCCAGAGAGGTTGTGAAAGGAGCATGTGACAATATTCTTGCTAATCTCAAGTATTATTGCCGACGTGGTAAAGATGTTGATCAGCAGATCAAGGAGATAGAGGCTGAAGAGCATTCCATCGACGACGCCGCAACCATACAAGAGCTGATGGGGATCGAGGGCAGGGTCAGAGACAGTTACTACTCAAGCTTCTCTTCAATACTTCGAAGAGGTTTTGAGCTTGACCGCAGGGTGAAGAACCCTCCAGACAACATGATAAACTGCCTCATCTCCTTCGCAAACTCCCTAGTCTACGCAACGGTTCTCACAGAGATCTACCATACACAGCTCACCCCAACGATAAGTTACCTTCATGAGCCTGGAGAGAGAAGATACTCACTCTCACTTGACCTCAGTGAAGTCTTCAAACCGGTGATAGCTGACAGAGTCATCTTCAACCTAGTCAACAATCGAGTAGTAAAGCCAGAACACTTCCTTGAGGAGCTGAAAGGCTGCTACCTAAACGACCAAGGGAGAAGAATATTCATCAAAGAGTACGATGAGAAGCTGAGGACTACAATTCACCATTCAGGACTGAAGAGACACATATCTTACCAGAGACTGATCAGGCTTGAATGCTACAAGCTAGTCAGACACCTCCTAGGCGAGATCAAATACAAAGCCTTCAGACAGGGATGAATCAACCTGCACGTCGTAGCCGTATATGATGTCGCCGTGGAGAGACTGGACTCCGTCAGAGGCGTATTGAGGCGTTATCTGAACTGGGTCCAAAACTCAGCGTTCGAGGGTGAACTCACAGAAGGTCTACTGGAAGAGCTTAAAGTCAAACTGGGAGACGTAATTGACGTAAACCATGACTCAATCATATTCTACACGACTTCAAACCCAAAATGGATCAAGAAGAAAGTGCTTGGTATCGAGAAATCTGAGGTAACACAGGTCTTGTAGCTTGAGGATTTAAATACTCAAAGCATCACTGCAACCTCAAAGAAAACGGAATAGAGAAAAAGCCTGTTTCGAGCGCAATTCTGCCAAACAACGGCACGGCCAAGGGATTCGTCGTCGGGTTTCAATCGATCTATGGTAGAATTGAAAGGGATCCTGCAGCAGTGACGTATCTGGTGTCTTCAGAGTTTCAATCGATCTATGGTAGAATTGAAAGGACACTGAGATATGGCATAGAACCCCAGCCTTCTCAGTTTCAATCGATCTATGGTAGAATTGAAAGAGAAGATTATACGCTGTGCCACGTTTCCTTCTATAAGTTTCAATCGATCTATGGTAGAATTGAAAGCTATTTGCTCATCGATCACCTTCGGGTCTACGCGTTTGTTTCAATCGATCTATGGTAGAATTGAAAGGAATCTATGTATGTGCGTGCAGTAAACCCATAATAGGTTTCAATCGATCTATGGTAGAATTGAAAGACGTGCTTAGCGGAGTACTGCCTCAACACTGGAAAAGTTTCAATCGATCTATGGTAGAATTGAAAGAACGGCGGGTCGTAGATTACTGCGTCAAAAGTTCGAGTTTCAATCGATCTATGGTAGAATTGAAAGGTTTACAAGGTTCTCATACCAGATTGAAGTAACTTTGTTTCAATCGATCTATGGTAGAATTGAAAGCTTATAGCGATCTTCGGTTGGTCCTGTCTCACTGGAACATTCCTCGGACATTTGATCTTTAATAGTTACGGTTATGGCGTTGGGATAGCTCTCGGCCCTCTTGACCTTCTAAGCCCCTTCCTATTCCTTCCTGCAAAGTTGGCAATCAAGAGGTTTGGATTGAAAGCAGTCCCGTTTCAATCGATCTATGGTAGAATTGAAAGGCTGAACAGGTAAGCGGAAGGGTAAGGCTGAACGTGGTTTCAATCGATCTATGGTAGAATTGAAAGTGCGTGAATTAATGCTCACCAGCGTCAGGGAGAGCAGTTTCAATCGATCTATGGTAGAATTGAAAGTTGACTCCTGATGCTGCACCTACAGCCTGAAAGTCAAGTTTCAATCGATCTATGGTAGAATTGAAAGTACTTAAACGTGTCCTCACTATAGCGGAGATGCTAGGTTTCAATCGATCTATGGTAGAATTGAAAGCGACATCCATCATTCGGAATGCATCCCGGAATTAAAGTTTCAATCGATCTATGGTAGAATTGAAAGAATCTTTCAACTAGGCGATAAATGTTTTAGTCACCAGTTTCAATCGATCTATGGTAGAATTGAAAGCTGTGCTTCCGTCCACAATCTCTACCCAACTTGAAAGTTTCAATCGATCTATGGTAGAATTGAAAGTCGAAATTATGCATGTAGGCGCCCGCAGATTCAATTGTTTCAATCGATCTATGGTAGAATTGAAAGTTAGGCGATCCCTTCGAGCCAAGCAATATTGTCTCGTTTCAATCGATCTATGGTAGAATTGAAAGTTAATTGTCAGCTGAACAGGAGAATTGAATCGCAGTAGTTTCAATCGATCTATGGTAGAATTGAAAGAAATCACTAATCTGCATTCCGCTAATACCAATAATAGTTTCAATCGATCTATGGTAGAATTGAAAGAAAGTGCTGTTGCGTATGCACCCATCGGAATGTAACGTTTCAATCGATCTATGGTAGAATTGAAAGGGACGGAAGTCTTGGTACTGTAACGGTAGATTCTGGGTTTCAATCGATCTATGGTAGAATTGAAAGCTCTAACACTTTGCGTATTCTGCAGTCTAACATGGAAGTTTCAATCGATCTATGGTAGAATTGAAAGTCGTACCTGATGATCAGTACCAGTTAAGTCAAAGATGTTTCAATCGATCTATGGTAGAATTGAAAGTTTGAATTTGGCAATCCTCTTCGATAATACAACGTTGTTTCAATCGATCTATGGTAGAATTGAAAGAGTATCGCCTAGAGGTGACCGCAGGCGCAAACCTTCGTTTCAATCGATCTATGGTAGAATTGAAAGAGATATGACAAGCCGAGTTGAATTGGACTTGGTATGGTTTCAATCGATCTATGGTAGAATTGAAAGCCGAACCGCGGTGTGAGGATAAGTCCTCGCCTATGAGTTTCAATCGATCTATGGTAGAATTGAAAGAGAGAGTACAAAGCGCATGGGGAAATTGGGATAACAGTTTCAATCGATCTATGGTAGAATTGAAAGATGGGGATACCCTTACATCATGGAGACTGAAGGACTGTTTCAATCGATCTATGGTAGAATTGAAAGGCAAGAAAAGAAGATATTGAAGGCCTTATGGTCTATGTTTCAATCGATCTATGGTAGAATTGAAAGAATTGCGATCCTGATTGTCCATGCCCCTATCATATTGTTTCAATCGATCTATGGTAGAATTGAAAGGACCTCAACATAGTTCTCTTGATTAAGCCAGAAAGGGTTTCAATCGATCTATGGTAGAATTGAAAGTTAAGCACAGCTATTCAGCCAAATATAACATGTTCTGTTTCAATCGATCTATGGTAGAATTGAAAGAAGATGGGAAAGAAGTTAATGAAGATTCTACTTACCGTTTCAATCGATCTATGGTAGAATTGAAAGTCAAAATCGTAGCCTGTCACCGTGATGGCCATCGGAGTTTCAATCGATCTATGGTAGAATTGAAAGAGGAATGTAGTGAATCCGCTAACCTACGTTCCGTTATGTTTCAATCGATCTATGGTAGAATTGAAAGGAATTTTAGGTTCAGTTTTGCGGATTGGAGTAACGGGTTTCAATCGATCTATGGTAGAATTGAAAGTGCTCTGTTTCTGCTATTATGTGTCTGCGAACTTCGGTTTCAATCGATCTATGGTAGAATTGAAAGGCTTTCACAAAGTATCATGATCTCCTAAGAGAAGGTGTTTCAATCGATCTATGGTAGAATTGAAAGAGATGCGGCAGGTGTTATATTTGTTGTTGGTAGTGTGTTTCAATCGATCTATGGTAGAATTGAAAGTACATCCTTCCTCCGGACCCCATGCGTGAATTAATGGTTTCAATCGGTCTATGGTAGAATTGAAAGATAGCCTGCCTGATATATGTGAGTTCCTTACCTGCAGTTTCAATCGGTCTATGGTAGAATTCATTCATCCTGCGGTCTACCCTATTGCTCCCCCATCACACTTCATCAAGCTCTTCACACACCGATGAGAGCTAGTCTTAGATCCATTTGTCGGTATTGGCACGACACTAGTTGCCGCCAGGGATCTGAGACGGAATGCCGTAGGTTTCGATCT
>Ga0172364_10003612_pt1 | contig 12350 bp, 14 predicted proteins | sample LakKivSesite10cm_FD_114545 | JGI IMG/M metagenome (GOLD analysis project Ga0172364, IMG submission 114545) | Sediment microbial communities from Lake Kivu, Rwanda - Sediment site 10cm | ecosystem: Environmental > Aquatic > Freshwater > Lake > Sediment | place: Rwanda: Western Province, Lake... | reverse complement strand
TATCTTTAATATTAAAAGATCTATGACCCCATACATTATAGAAAAATGTAAGATGTAGTGCCATAAAAATTTTAAGAATCCAGTGTTTATGCAGGTTTCAGCGATTTATGTGCGGAAGTCGGGACTATGCTCAGAATCATATTTGCCCAGCGATTTGCCAAGTCTTTCAAGGTTACGGATAGGACAGCCATCACCAACGGAATCCACCAGAAGAGTGCCCTAAATAACATCATTCCAGGTCCCATTCCCATCGCCCACATTTTCTCTACAGCCTCTCGTTCCATAAAGAACAACACATTGTGGGCTGACATAGCCACTGCCATAAAGAGCCACAACACTGAAATCCTTATCTTCCACCTTAAGATTTCCATAATTTATCACCTACTTTCTTTTTTGGCCGCCGTTTCGCCTAACGTTTCCAGCATATACGACATTGCGACCGAAGGGAGCAATGTCCCCAAGGGCAAGGGCGTAAGCCCGCAGCGTATATGCTGGGTTATATGAAGACGGTACATTATTTCTTGCGCCTCCAAGAGTAATTTATTACTCCATCTGGGCAGTTATCAATGCAAGAGCCACAGAGGATACATTCTGTATTCTTCATGGAACCGCTTTGCACCATCTCGCTAACCTCTAAACTCATAGGACAATTCTTATCACATATCTTACATTGTTTACATTTATCACTTGTAGATTCTAAATGAAGCGAAGGCCACTTAAAGTAATTTTTTATTTTAGCTCCAATTACCATAAAGGGTGCCATCCAGCAGATATAATGACAGAAGGCTCTCTTTCCAGCGGTGAACGATAGAATCACGAATAGACCAACAATGGTAAAGTACATTAGGTAAGCAGCAGGTTCAGATACTGATATTCCAGTTTCAGTCAGATGTAATGGGTTTACTGTATGAAATCCTCCAGCTAATATTGCCATAATGATAATAATGCTAATCCAAGAGAGCCAAATAAAGTATTTTATCCAATTAAATTTTTCTCCTCGGGCTTTTTTACCGTTGACTGTAAAACACCATTCTTGGATACCGGCTCCTGGGCATACCCAACCGCAGAAAGCTCTACCAAGAAATAGTGATACCATAAATAAAAGTGCGAAGGTAATAAAACTACCTGCAATAATTCCTTGTGAAGCACCGTCAATTATGATATAAGGAGAAAAATAGTTTATGGTAATGGGAAATAATAAAAACGAAATCAAGATTATAGCTTTTCGAATTTTTTGTCTTCTAGTCATGACTAATACCTCCTTGTTTCTGTGCCGTTTTCAGATAACGTCTTGCGGATATGAGAAGTTGCCAAAGGCAATTTGGGTGAAGCATAGCGAAGCCTTTTATCCACTGTTGTGCGAAGGAGCGATCCATTATTTCATTTTCCTTATTATCATAATTGAACATATTAACTTTGTTTCAAGTACATCGTTTTCTTCTTCTTGTTTCTTTATGTAGTTTTCAAATAGTTTGCTTTTATCTGGATGCTTTTCAATCAATTCATTACATCTTTTTTTAAGGTTTTTAAACATATAATCATCCGATTTTTTTATTTCGTCTTTTTTCATAATTACTTCATCAACAAACTGCATCCCAGAATCCTTTATTTGTTGAAGAATTATACCCTTTTTTTGTATCAATGGATGAGTATAATCACTATCATTTTCGATATAACCATAGTCAATAATAATTATTCCATTTTGATTTAAGCATTTTGAAAGAATATTGAGTGTTGAATAATAATCTCCAAAAACCGGTCCAATTGCACCAAGAACGATAACATCGTAATTTAAAAATTCTTCAACTTTTATTCTTATATCGCCTGCTTCAAATTTACAAAGAGAATCAACTTTGTATTCTCGCGCCTTTAAATTAGCCTCATTAATAAACTCATTAATTGCGTCAATCCCATAGTAATTGCATTTTAATTTATTTGCTAATTTTATTGATACTGCGCCTTTACCACAGCCTAAATCCAATACTTTAAGATTGGAATATTCCTTGGTATGCTTTTGAACCAGATCAATAATAACTTCAGGAGATGAGCCGATTTCCCATATATCTTGCAGTATATAAGGTAAATAGGGAAACAATTCACTATCAGAACCATCCATTGTAGTAACTACACTTTCTTCTAATGTTTTCATGAAAATTCCTCAAAATAATTATATATCTCATTATTTTTCAGCTATAACCAGCATCTCGAAATCTTCGGTTGTAAGTTTATCATTTCTTGAAAAGGCTCCTAACTTTGCTCCATAAATATCAATCTTTTTATATCCAAGTGTTTTCAACAGCCACGTGATTTCACACGGTACATAATATCTTTCATTACACTCCAATTCCTTCTTTTTCCAAAATCATCTTCAACTGTTGTAATATTATAATCTCGAAAAGTCATTAAATCAAAAGTATTTTTGCTATAGGTTACATTTCCTTCTAAAGATGTTTATGCACAAAACTCGTCAAGGGAATGAAACAACAGAAATAATCCATTCAGTGTTGTAAAAATAAATTTGCCGTTATCCTTTAAAGAATTGGTTGCATTTTTTAGTATTTCATAATTCATCTCATCTGTTTCCATCAAAGGAAATGCTCCTTCGCAGAGCATTATTGCCAAATCAAATTCATTTTTAAACGACAATTTCCTGGCATCATGTTTCTGAAAATCGATTTGCAGGTTTAGAGCTTTTGCTTTTTCTCTTGCCCTCTCAAGAAGTGAGTCAGATAAATCAATCCCCATTACCTTGTATCCTCTTTTTGTTAATTCAATTGAATGTCTGCCTGTGCCACAACCAATATCAATTATTTTCAGTGACTTACTAAAATTAATTTCTTTTTCAATGAAATCGCATTCTCCAATTGTACCCTGTGCAAAGTTTTCATTATCATACTTTTTACCATAATTTTCAAATAGAGATTCATACCAATGTTTCATATTGATTCCTCTTTATCTTAGCTCGCTCTTTCGCACAACGATTTGCGGATAAAAGAAGCTCGCCGATAGGCAAATTTGGGCGAAGCATAGCGAAGCCTTTTATCCGCTGTTATATGACCGAGCCGAAGGCGAGGCAAGGAGCGAAGCGACGCAGAGTTCCGAACCCCGCCTAAGATTAATTCTTTAATCATTGGAGTCACCTCTTTTTCATTAATTCTACACCTTCTTTAAGAGCAATTTTATTAAGGATTGCTTTTAAGATTTTGGCTTTATTTTTTACATCATTTTGTTTGATATTGTCGGTTTTGATTTTCTGGGTTGCTTTGTCTAATGAACTTTTTAAGTCTATTAACCCAAGTAAGGTTCCCGCCTTGCAGAAAAAACTCCTTGATCTACCGTCATCAAAATTCTCTATCATTGCTTCAAGTAATTTAATTCGTTTTTTCTGCTGTCCTATGAATTTTTCAATTCCATGTTCTTTTATAAAATTCAAATTCGGCATAACTTTCTTGTACGATGGGTAAGAAGAAGATTCTCTCAACAGCTGATATTCTTCATTACTTTTAAATTTTGAGCATGGAAATTCAGAACATTCTGCGCATACTTCAAGACCTTTTTTCTTTACACAACAAGTTATGAATGAACAAGATGGGTGCTTATTGAAAAAATCAGGACCAGCACACCCAGGACATCTTGAAGCTCCCACAGTATAGTATCTTGGGCACAAACCACAATCAAGACCACATACGCCTATTGTTGGATAGATTTTCGTTTGTTCCATGATTTTCATTCCCCAATTAGTTTTAAAATCTCTTTTTGCTCGTTACTTCTTAATTTCTTTATCCCATCTTTAATAATCCATTTTGCATCCTTACTTGGATTATCTTTAGCCCATTTCATTAAGAATTTTGCTACCTCATCTGGATTCTTTTTGTTTACTTCTCTTAAAATCCATGACACCGCCTTTTTTATATCTTTGTCCTTATCTTCCATGACCATATCAAGAACCCTGAAAACCTTGTCTGTTATTTGGATCCTCTTGTATCCTCTTAGACTTACAACTCCAAAACGCTTAATCCATTTATTCTTATCTTTAATACACTTTTCAGAGAGCGGTAAAACAAATTCAGGGTTTGAATAAACTATCGGTTCTACTCCAAACATAGCGAGGTTATCGCAAACAGCCCAGTTATCAAGATCGGGTAATACTGAAGAGATAAAATCCAAACAAATTTTTGGATTCTTTGGGCCAAACTTCTCCAAGCTTTTCCCTGCTATCTGTCTTGCTTCAAAAGAGCCTTCACTCCAGATAGTCTCTAATAAGAGTTGTGCTCTTGTTGGTGCTTTCTGGATAAATTTTCCTATCTCAGCAGATATTACTCTTAAAATAGGAAGCGGAACTCCAAAAAACTTTCCAGTATCTGGAATGATCCGCTGGTAATTTTTTGTTGCGTCTCTATCCACATAGGATTTAAGGAGTTCCCGTAATCCTTTTGTAAATTCCTCTGGTGTTTCTGCTTTTTCAAGCAATTCTTTTGTTCTTTTTTGAATTAATGTTTTATGTCGAGTAGACATATATAAACCTTCTCCTTTCGTTAGTAATATTCACATTATTAACGTGAGAGACTTACTATGCCCCTCACAGAACCGGACTTGTGGTTTTCCCACATCCGGCTCTTCACTAATACTCACTTAAACATTGCTATTAAAGATATAGATATTATGTTTGATTTTAGGTAGAGGTAACGGATAGCATTTTAAATAATTTATGAATTGTCTCCAATTCATGCTCTTCTTCTGACTCCGCCGGTTAATCCATTTGAATATAAGCCTAAGGGTTAAAGAATAAAAGTCTCTAATACTTGCATAATTACCGCTTATACCATAGTATTCAAAGTGTCCTCTTAATTTGGCAGATACTATCTTCCACCATTCTTTGGTTTTAATTGCGTTTCTTACCGATTTTAACCAGACATTTATTTCTTTCAAGCTAGTATTAAATTTCTTCCTTCTGGTCTTTCTGCCTACTTTGAAGTCTCCCTTTCGGGTTTTATCACCAAAGTGAGTGAATCCCAGAAAATCAAACGTATCCGGTTTCTTGTCCTTCTTTTCCGCATTTATTCTCGCATACCTTCCAAACTCAATTAATCTGGTCTTTTCTTTGGACAGGTCAAGTCCAAACTTGTTTAGACGTTCTTCCAGCTCTTTTAATATCTTTTCCGCCTCTTTCTTGTATTGTACTAAGATTACAAAATCGTCACCATAGCGCAACAACTCCACATATCCTCGCATATCCCTTTTTATTACCTTTTCTATCCACAGGTCAAGTACATAGTGCAGATAGATATTGCTTAAGGTCGGTGATAAGATTCCACCTTGGGGTGTTCCTTCTTCTGTCGGGTTTATCTTCCCTTCTTCTATTACCCCGGCCTTTAAGAATTTCCTTATTATTTTCAGTAAATTCTTATCAGCTATCTTTTCCTCCAGCATCTTCATTATCCAGTCGTGGTCTACATTCTCGAAAAAACTGTGTATGTCCGCATCTATTATGTGGTTTATAGGTTTGGTCATTATGCTATTATCTAATTGTTTTAATGTCTGATGACAGCTTCTTCTGATTCTGAATCCATAGGAACAGTCTAAAAAGTTCGGCTCGAATATTGCATTCAATATTCTGGTTATCCCCATTTGTACTATCTTGTCTTCTAACGCTGGTATTCCCAAGGGTCTTTTCTTACCTTCCCCTTTAGAAATGTAGACTCTTCTTACCGGCTGCGGATAATATTTCCCTGCCTTCATCCTCTTTACGAGCTTTTGAATATTTGTATTAAGGTACACCTCATATTCCTCATAGGTTACCTGGTCTAGGCCGGTTGCTTTGTTCTTCTTTAACCTATGAAAACATTCTTTTAAAGAGTTCTCATTTAATAAATGCGCAAGACTGGTAAACTTAAAGCTTTTATCTTTAATAGTATGTTCGGTTATAAGGTTCAGTTTCGTTTGCATATCAGATTGTACCTCAGCGGATACAACTTTCCCTGCCTTAGTAGACAGCATATGTTTCTCCTTTCCTTTACGTATTAGTGCTAACCCCTTCCCCAGGTGGCCGGCTTTCCCGTCCTCAAGAGTACTATGAGTTAGTCCGACTACCAGCCTATCGTCTCTACATCCTCCCGTTTTCTGGTTGTTTGCAAATTACCCTTATATGGGGATAGTCTGGTTCTCCCAAGTTCCTGACAATTCCCTTGGTTATCATGCCATGGCCTCAGACCCCGGGGAGTATTGCTAAACTTGCCTTTTCGCTTAAGCAATATCCTGCCTTCCAGCATATGAACACTGTCGGCTCTCCCAACATGGTAAATTTTCGGGGCTTAATACCTTCACTTGCGTTACGGCCTAATAACTCCCATCTACCAGCTTCATACAATCAGTTACCCCCTTGCATGTGGTTTTAGGTGTTAGGCTGGTGGCTAACCTTTGCCTAATCCGGACTCTCACCGGCAAGAACTGCCAAGCTTCGCTTGGCGCACTCATATTCAAACCTCTTAGGCGGGGGTTGGAACTTCATATAACGTTTTACGGATAGAAAAAGTTTCCGATAGGCAATTTGGGGAAATCTTTGATTCCCCTTTTATCCACCGTTAGGCGATGGAACTATAAACATTTTCATTTCTCCTTTAATCGGAAGATATAAACAAACTTCCTTTTTTCAGTCGGGAGAATGTATTGTAAAATTCGTTCAACTTCGTCCTTCGTTACTCCACTTGCAATAGTTATACCCTCAATTATGGCAAACCAGGCATTAGTCAAACCAATATCACGTAGCCGTTTTCCATATGTTCTGGCATGAATTTTACCCATTTCCTGATGGTAAAGTGTTAAAAGAATTGGATCTTTGTTAATTAATTCCGCTATCTCTTCCCAGTACATTTCACGATTATGTTTGCTTTTTAAATAAAATCTTAATTTGGCAGCATCACTTTGTTCTACCTTTTTTATTGAGAAGGGGAGAGATGTAATTATGCCAAATTTCGATTTAGCTTCTTGATAGGCATCATTGAAACTACGACGGATACCGCCACCGAAAGTCATACGATATGGGGAAAAGATACTGTCATATATGATTTTATCATTGAACGGTAAAAGTACACTTTCGACCATTATTGGCAGATAGGATCCAATCATCTCTTCAAAGGTAGTATTAAGAGCAAGAACTCCATAAGCTTTTGGAGACTCGTCTGCATCAAGAAAAACGGTATAATTTTTCAAATAACGAAAAACAAGGAATCTCCCTTTAACAAAGTCTTTCCAGCTGCTAATTATTTTTAATTCATTGTTGAAAAAGTTCAAAGGATTCTCCAAAACAAATGAGTTAATCAACTCAGGATGTTTATACAATCTATCTCTGAGCTTGTTTATTTCTCCTATAGAAAATTTCTTAAAATCTTCTGGAGAATCTATGCCTTTTATTATTTCAAACTTTTTATTGACATAAACTAACAGGGGATGGTACAGTCTATAAAACAACTCAACATCTTCTTTAGATAATTTCATCTTTTGCCCACTCCTTTATACCTTAGTGTTTCTTTCGTCAACGTCGTATATCCGAACTTGGTTCGTATATCCATCTCTTTGGCTGAACCTCTCCATCTATAATCATTCTCTTCCCCCCTTATCTGTAAATTATCCAACGGTAGCCCACAGCCAAACTACCAATTTCTTAACCCCTTGATATGTTCCTGTTCTATGCAATTGGGACATCGTTTGGGTGGATCAAATTCCTGTTTTTTGTACCACTTGTGTTAACTGGCAGTAAATAAAAATATTTTACCACAAAGTATACACTTTATCTTAATCTCCTCCAACACAGGATATCTCCGTGATTCAGCGATGCCTAACTCATCCTTACGCTCAAGTAAACGACTCATTAGCAGCAATTCTAAGAAGTTCATTTTTATTCATCTTCTTTGCCTCATTAAACTACTAATTGGTATTGTGTCTACCTGTATCAGTATATACGACATTACAGCCGAAGAGGGTATAATGTCCCGAAGGGCAAGGGCGTTAGCCCGTAGCGTATATGCTGTGTTATATGCAGTTTACAACTCTCTTTTTATGTCTTGCGATCACCTATGATTTTTTTGAATAAATTGTAAAGTGTTGTTCTGGTAAAAAATCAAATTTCTTTTCTATTAAATATCCAGCCTCTTCCATTTCTTGTGTAATAATTTCTTTAGGAACATCATGTCCGAATATTCCACGAAAAGTGAAAAATTTACCCTTTTTATATTCTATAACAATAATCTTGCCATCTGGTTTTAGAAAATCTTTTAAATTTCTAAAATACTTTACTCGATTTGGTATATGATGGGTGACATTACGCATAAATATAAAATCTAAACTTTTTTTAGGTAAATTTAATCTATCTTCTGATACAAGCGTTGGTATAACATTATTCAATCCCTCATCTCTAGAACTTTTTTTAATAAACTCCAAAAAATCTGGACTTGCATCAACTGCGTAAACTTTTCCTTCTTGTCCTACTATTTTGGCAAATCTTAAAGAAAAGTAGCCTCCCCCACTTCCAATATCAGCAATACATTGCCCGTGTTTCAATTCTATAGCTTCTAAAATTTGATTCGGTTTGCTTTTCGGATTAGAAGCTTTCTCGTTAAACATTTTTGCCTGAAAGTTCTTCATTCTTTTACCTCCAATATTAATATTTTTCTTAAGTCTATTGCGTACTACTGATAGAGGCATTACTGTATTTATCCTGCCAAAATAGCACAATATCCGCAATATTACGTATATTTCTTGCTATAGTTCAGTCACTTTTAAGACTAAATTGTCCAAATACTTTGGTTGCCCATCCTTGATTATTTACATATGCGACAAAGCTTTTAAAAGTCCTCTTTTTTTAAGGAAATTTATCAATATTAACTGTAAAGAGTAATGATGAGTTCCTGCTTGCCCAGAATTACAAAGACAAATTCGATAATTTGATTAAAATCCAAACTTCTAACTATTTTTAATGAAGCAAAGGAATACGAGATATGGTCTCAAGATTTGACACAAATAACACGCCAAAGGACCATCCCCTGTCGTTTTCATGAAGTGCGAGCGTAAGCAAGTATTTGGGTAAGCGAAGCAAAGTTGTCAACTCGCTGTTATACGCCGTCGCAGGTCTCTCAATCCGTAGGAAAGTCAAGCTCATTTTCAGGAATTCCCTGTGTCTTTCCGTGCTCTATCGCTTCTCTCCATGTGCTCTTATTATTTTTTACAAGTTCAAATTGTTTATCATTATATACTACTATGATTTTATCTTCGTTCCAGAAATGTGCATACCAACCGCGCAAGATATAAGGCTGTAAGGCATTAATTTCTTCTCTTGCACATCTTACTTCATAACCATGCCATCTTCCGATATTTCCTTCGTAATCAATCGGCATATTGTCCTTGGTAATCGTTGCTTTGTAAACGGAAAATTTGTTGATAATCGTTGGGTCACTTAACCCCTCAGTAATTATGCCACCTTTCCAATCTTTCATCTTTAATCCCCTCCTCTAAGTTAGATAACTAATTATTTTTTTACTGTGAGTATATTAGGAAGTAAACCATCAGCTCCGTATCCTTGAATATAAAAAGTACCTGCATGTAAGGTAATCTGAATTTCACCAGGGGCATCAGCACTTTCTGGAAACCATGCTGATGTGTTCATAGAAACTTCATTAAAAGGATTTTGTAAACCGGCATTTTTAGCAAGATCTACAGCCTCATCAAGATTAATATCTCCACCTGCAAGTGCTCCCTGTATTAAACTTTGGACTGTTCCAGCATTAGCTTGAACTATAGTATTTTTTGCTTTATCTTGAACTATAGTACTTTCTGTCCTTTCTTGCCGGTTACCACTATAAAATCTTAACCCGATTAACGCAGATAGTCCGATAATAGAGACTACTATCAATAATGTAACCAGGGTAAAACCCTTTTTATTTTTCATTAGCTACTCCTTAATAACACACCAAAGAATAATCCTATGTTGTACTTTTGTAAATTTAAATTTGAATTATTTCTCTTAATGTCCTAATAACACCAATCCCCAGCCCCACAAGCTTCTCATAACTATGATGTCCGTTTGCAACCAGTAAACAATCGCTCCCAATATGTTTTGAAACTTCATAATCATGAGTAGTATCTCCTATCAAAAGTACTTCTTGGGGGCGTAGACTTAATTCAGCTATCCAATTTTTTCCTCTTTTACTTTTACCTTCAGCATAGTGATTGTTTAAACCTATTATTCTACAAAAAAACTTTTCAATACCATAATATTTAATCTTTTCTATAAGGACATCTTCTTTGGAAGCAGATAAAATTGATTGAGATATCCCCTTATCTCTTATTTTTTTTTAACACTTCTTCTGCTTTATCAAACAACTTACACTCATTAAAACGTCTGTAATATTCGCTTATAAACTCAACAGTAAGCTTCTCAAATGAGTCACTAGAAAAATCATATCCAAGTTTTAAATAATATTTCATTACCGGGAAATCAAAAATTTCCCTATATTTTTTTGAATCTATCTTTGACAAGTTACATTTCGTTAACATCTTATTCATTATTTCCACTACTAGCCATACATCATCTATCAATGTTCCATTCCAATCCCAAATAATATGCTTATACTTGATTATTTTTTCTATCATTTTTAACCTCACTCAAATCCATCTGTTGTTTCGATTAGTCTTTTCAATCGCTGCTTAAATCTTACCGCAGGAGCTCCATCAACTATCTCATGGTTAAAGTCTAATGTCATTGCTGATTAATAATAAAAAGGTTTAGCTCACATTTACCATTTTCCTTTAATTAATTTTCCTTTAGAATCAGTTTAACAAATTATAAATCAGTTAAATAGATAGAGTAAATTCTAATGTTCGCGGGTCTATTTGATCACTGGTTTATTTCTATATTTCATTTCAGATCTATAGGGTAAAAATAATTTCTCTCCCTTGATATTTCTCTCCCCTAAAATCATAAACCAGTCTAATCCTCTCTCCCTATCTCGCAGTAATAATTCGAATCTAATTCCATGATGTGCTCCTAAATTCACCGCCAGAAGAATATCATTTATAGTAAATCCTCTTTCGAAATAAAGCCATAATCTATCCATCTCAATCTTATAATAACCACTTATAAAACTGATAAAAATACTGCCTTCTGGTGCTAATCTCCTTCTAAGCCCTACTTTTTTACCTTCCCCATGCGTTAAGGCCATCTGCATACCATGAGCATTAGGTGGTAACCCTAAGAGAGCAGCAACCCTACTCCAATCCTCTTCTCCTTTTCGCAGGACAAAAACTAAATTAAGTGGTCTTTGGCTATCCCCTGAGAAAAATAAAGCAGTAACAATATCTTCAGGGCTGAATCCTCTTTGATGATAATTTAAAATTAACCTACTATCTATCCCGAAAAATTCACCAGCAATCTCCATTTTTAGTCTATCCAGCTTTAATTCCCCTTCTTCAAGAGAGATAGTTGGGGAAATTCTTAAATCTATACCATAAGCACTAGCGGCTATTAAAGCTAATGTAAGACCAACAAATAAAAAGTAAATTATTGTCTTATACTCTAAATTAATGTTTTGAATTTTTATTATTTGATTCATCTTGGTTTTCTCCTCCTCATTTTTTATGAAATTTTGGGGGTCAGATCTTCACATTTGACCTATAAAAATGATATACTCATCATTCATTTAGTGAAAGAATTCATTGGAAAAGGCTTTCCATGTCCGGGATAAACGGTATTTATTTTTAAACTTTAAGGTAGCAGTTCGCCTTTATGCCAAACCTTTTTGTTACAATTGTTTTAATCTCTGTAGACATTTTGTCCCCCTTTTATTTAATAAAAGCATGTACGGCATGGTACTTAACGTTTGGGCTTAGACGACATTTTCGCCGCAGTAAAGCGTAACCGCATATTCGCTGTCAAGTGCTGTAGCCCATGGAGAAATTTATATTTCTTTTCCTCTATACTTGTTCCTATGTAACGACGGGTAGCAGTCGCAGATTCAGAAACATTGGTTGGACATTTATTGTGCTTTCGTGATTAGCTTCACCCAGTCCGCGGCTCGTTCAAGTTCGCCATCTTTCAGTGGACCTTCCGTCCCCTTTACGAAAAATCCTTCAGGTGAAATTATTAGTTCCCCTCCTTTTTTCTCGAGTTTATCAGCGATCGGTTTAGCAGCATACCCAAATAGTTTCACTAATATATTCAAAAAGCGTGAATTTACGTCAGCTGGAGAAATCCTGGTATCAAAAGCAGCCACTTTGACACCTTTGAGACCATTTGAAGAGATTTTTTTCAGGAAGTTAGTAATTGCCTTGGTTGGTCTAAATGCCCGGGTAGGGGAACC
>Ga0172364_10003609_pt1 | contig 12358 bp, 13 predicted proteins | sample LakKivSesite10cm_FD_114545 | JGI IMG/M metagenome (GOLD analysis project Ga0172364, IMG submission 114545) | Sediment microbial communities from Lake Kivu, Rwanda - Sediment site 10cm | ecosystem: Environmental > Aquatic > Freshwater > Lake > Sediment | place: Rwanda: Western Province, Lake... | reverse complement strand
TTTTTCTCCAGTGCTACAAGTTTGTCATAATTAGCTTGCCTGTTTCTTATGTATTTTTTTACCCAAAACAAAAAACGAAAATAAGCAGAGAACAAGCCTGAATTTGTGGTGCTCCGGCCGGGATTCGGACCCGGGTCCGCGGCTTTCTTCCACTCACTGTGCCGAGAGGCCGCTATACATGGTCCTTCCATGAAGTTTGACCGGACTATACTACCGGAGCTCGGACTATACTACTTGCGTTTGCGGTATATCTTTATTCCGTCATTTTTTGTGACATATCTTGAGCTGACTCTATGAACCCTTGTTTGTTCTTTAGGGCTTAAGTCATTTCAACGTTGTATTCCCATTTGAGTCTACTGCTCACAATTGTGCTGGGATGTTTCGATGTGGGACTGAATAACTACATCAGACTGAATGTGCCTTTTGCTCCATAGTGCTTGCTTGTCTTGACAAGACATAATACCGAAAACTTGAATCAGCTTTGTCATCTGTGACATCGTCCCAAACCATTACCCTCTTTCCTCAAAGCGAAAACCTCAATTTCCAATGGTGGAATCTGCAGTCTATGATTGCAAACTGGACACTTGCCTCCGAGCTTTGTGAGGATGCTTTCAAGATATGTTTGACGCTTGTAGGATCCAATGTCCAGCACAGGTTTTGGGTCTTCACACAAGACTGATCCGCATCCGCTGCAACGGAAAATGAAAGGCATGAAATCAAACCTCACCCATGTGGAGACACGGCTTCGATTCACTGCTCAGCATACGCATGCACACGCAGAACACCGTGTATATCGGATATACAAGAGCCACTTAAAAGCCTTACGATATAAATAATACTTCTGACAGAAATAGCGGTTGAGGGAAAGTATGAAAACTCTAAGAATCTCGGAGGACGTCCACCAAAAACTCACCACGCTACTTGGAGAGTTAATGGCTCAAACAAGTAAGATGCAAACCTACCAGGATGCGATAAACGCACTTATCAATGAGTCGGTTATTCTGCCCCCAGAAGTCTTGATACAAATACAAAACTTCATAGAAGAAAACAAGCATCTAGGCTACACAACTCGAGAAGAGTTTATACGGGATGCCATACGCTTTAGGCTAACGTGGCTCAGTCAAGAATGCGAATTCGTAGAGATTCCAAGAGAACAATATGACTTGCTTAATGAAGCAATAAGAGAAATGAACACTTCCTACCGCAGCGCAGAGGATTTCATAAACATCCAAATAAAGGAAGCCTTAGGGAAGTATGAAGAATGGAAGCAAGCTGCTAAAAACAGACGATTTAGGAAGGAATAAGAACCGGTCCTATTGCGATTTCTTGCTAGTCATGTTCATTTCAAGTTCTCTAGCTCTTGTTTCGATGAAATCAGCAACTTTCTCCTCGCTGTATTTCTTTTCTTCCTCTTGCTTCTCAAGCTGCTCCTTGATTGTTTCCAAAACCTTATCCATCTTGAACGGCTTCAGCACATATGCATCTGCACTCCTGTTAACAGCCTCTATAGCGCTCAGGATCGTCGGATAGCCAGTAATGATTATTTTTCGCATCCTAGGCATCGTATCCCTTATCCGCGTTAGAAGCTCTGTCCCTTCCATGTCTGGAAGCCGAATATCGATCAAGGCCAAGTTGTAGAATTTCGCGTCTGACTTGGCAATAGCTCCGCTTCCGTTTTCCGCAGTGTCAACCTGATAACCTTGCTCGCCAAGTATGATTGCAAGCGTTTTTCTTATGCTTTCATCGTCGTCGACAACAAGTATTCTGGCACGTTTATCCAAACCTTTTCACCTTCCTCAACTTTGGACCTGATTGGTATAGTTATCATGAATGTGGTTCCCTTCCCAATAGTGCTCTCCACAGAAATCCTGCCCCCATGAGCTTCTATGAAACGTTTACAAATAGGCAGGCCAAAACCCATTCCTCTAGCTTTTGTCGTGAATAACGGTGCAAAAATCTTTTCGAGCATACTTTTCGTCATGCCCACTCCGGTGTCGGTGAAGGCAATTTCCAAGTTGGCTCCCGATTTTTTACTCTTTATAGTGAGCGTTCCGCCTTGGGGCATGGCGTCAACGGCATTCCTCATTATGTTGACGAAAGTTCTCCTCAGTTTATCAACATCAACTTTTATCTTTGGATGATCTTCCGTCAAGTCTGCTACCTGAATGTGTTTCGGAACCTTCACAATAGACAAGGCTTCTTTTACTATCGATCCCAAGTCGCTTTCTGTTAGTTCCAGCCTAGTTTCTCTTGAATATTCCAAGAGATCATCTATTATCTTATTTGAATATCCAATGTCTTTTTCGATGATTGCCAACATCTCCCTTCCATTAGCATCCATGTTTCGGCCAAACTTCGTTTTCAAGTAGTATGCAGCCCCTGAGATGCCGGTCAAAGGATTGCGCAGGTCATGACCAACCATTGCGGCTAATTCTCCAATCGCAGCAAGTCTTTCAGACTTGAAAAGTTGCTGTTCCATTTTTTTACGTTCTGTTATGTCTTTGACTATTCCTACAAAGCCTATGGGATTGCCTGAAGCGTCTCGCACAACGCTTGCGGATAGTTCAACCGGAAATTCACGACCATCTTTGGTCAAGGAAGTGTACTCAATATTCTTCGTTGATCCTTGTTCAAGAGTTTTTTTCAGGTTTTCCATAGCTCTCTGACGGCCTTCTTTTGCAATGAACGCAAAAGAACTTTTGCCAATCAACTCATCTTTCGAAGAAAAACCAAGCATTTTCAATGTTTGCTCATTGCATTCGACGATTTTTCCATTTAGGTCAGAAGCTGTTATAGCATCTGGAGAGGCTGAAAACATGCTTCTAAGCTTCTCTTCACTCTTTTTCAAATCTTTGGTTCTCTCTTGCACCTTTTCCTCTAGATGCTGTGCATATTCCTTGACTTGTTGCAATAATTTTGCGTTTTCGATGGCTACAGCGGCTTGATGAGCAAAAAGTTCAAAGGGTGCAAGCGAGTCTTTGGTTGGACGTCGGCCATCCTTTGGGTCGTCTATGCTCATTATACCTACTACTTGACCCGTGGGCAATCGTAATGGGACAAACAGCAAATCATCCGGGTTCCAATCAATCGTCTCCTCCTTAGGAACTTTGCTTGTAAGCGCATATTTGAATTGCTCTTGGACAACTGGATCAGTCCAAGGCAGATAGTAGAATTCGCCCAAACGATACCTTTCAAACATGGAGCTCAAACGTTTACGCCATACATGTCCTGGCGCTTGATGATTCTTCAAGTATTCTTCTTCTTCCTGCTTTAGGCCTGCCGTCACCACATCTATTGTGTTCAGATTTTCATCTCGCAAGGATATGACTACTCTTCCCCAACCATGTTCGCGAACTGCTTCAGCGATTGCCTTAAGTCGTTCACGCATATCCATAGTTCGAAGCATCACCGCAGAACTTTTCATCAAACTTTCCAGTTTCTTGGAAATGTCCCGGTACTTTTCCTCAATCTTTTTGCGCTCAGTTATGTCGTGGACTATGCCAAATTCACCTACTATTTCTCCCTTTTCGATTTGAGGCTTGCTTGTGAATTCGCCAATCAGGTAGTTGCCAGATTTCGAAAGAACGCGTAATTCGTAAGGCGGAAGCGTTTCTCCTCTTAAAGTTCTTTGAAACGTTTCTATTGCAAGAGGCAGATCATCAGGATGAATGAGTGATTTGAAAGATTTTCCAATCCATCTAGAACGCGGCCAGCCTGTGAGCTTTTCAAATGTCCGGTTCAATGACATAATAATCCCTTCTTCGGCGGAGATGGTGTAGATTGCTTCAGGCGCAGTTTCAACAAGATTGCGGTAACGTTTCTCACTTTCCCGCAAAGCTTCCTGCACCTTCTTGTGCTCAGTAATTTTCTCAAAAGTCACCCCTATACAATTGTCTGGGAGGGGGAAGGCTTTGACAGAAAAAACACTTTCAGAAAACCGCTGGTCTCCATAACGAACTTCTCCCAAATCTTTTGCCTTGCCACACCGGATGACTTCTGCATAAATCTTTGATAGTTCCGTTTTGAGTCCTTCAGGGAAAGCCTCTGCCATGGTTTTCCCAACAACGTCTTTTCTCGGCACTCCCGTAATCTGTTCAGTAGCAGGATTACTGAAAATCAACCTGAGGGATCCCGGATCGGCCATATTTTCCAAGCGCCAAATGTCCACACCAATCTGCATATTCTTGAGTATGCTTTCGTAGATACCAACGTTTTCTTCGGTACATTTGCACTTGCTGCCGTTCACTCTAATAGGTGAAGGATCAAAATTGTGCGAAGAAACTTGAATGCCCCTTCCAATTTTCGCCTCTTTTTTTCTTGGTGTTTCCTTCATTTTCCCTTTCGACAAATGTATTTTCCGTCTTAACTCCTTCATACAGTCTGAAAACCCTGACTCTTCTTTTTCAACGTATTCTAACTGAAGTTTACGATGAAGATTCTTTATGATCTGTTTCTCTATTACTGGCGCAGCTGAACCCAACAAGCTCTCCAAACCAGCCGAGAAAGCCTCAGGCTTTTCAACAATTTCCTCATGCTTCAAACGGGAGTTTTTCTCAAGAAAGTCATAAATGACCTTCACACCTGCATCCTTGAAAATCTGCTTCAACGTTTCATCCGTGACATTGAACAGCATGGCGTCCAGATTTCTGTCCATCCCAGAGACTTTTCTTTCAAACCTAGTATAAGACGACATGTTCGATCTTTCCATTTTTAGGGTTGGTTGATTAATCCAACAGTTTCCGCCAGCAGACTCCCAGTTGGTAGTCAAAATTGACTAGGTTTATGATTTATTCATTATGAATTTGAAGTACGTATTGCTCCTAACACTGGTTTTTATTCCTCATTTGTCGGAAAAAGTCGTAAGAACTGTCTGTGCAATTAATCAATTCGTGTGTGCTACGTGCAGGACCTCAGTGAAACCCTGATCTTTTGTAACCTTTAAGTCAACTTTACTCCAAAAGAGAACGGTTGCCTAGGCACTTATCTTGTCTAATTTAAGGGATGCAGTTGGGCGCGAGCGGCCGTTGGAAGCACTCCGACTGCTACGACGCTGGGAGTATAAAAAACTCAGTAACCATGTTAAAAAAAAGGCCACAGGGTTTATGGGGCGGAACGGGTACGTATTCGTTAGGAAAGGCGAGAGAGTCAGGAATAAAGTGATGAGAATCGCGTTGACGGGATTGAATGTGCTCTAGTTTATGTGTTTGTCTGCTTTAGTGTTCGCTTGGCTCGTTCCACTTCTCTATCACTAGTTTGTTGTCCCCTTGTTTGAAGTTTACTCTTACAGGAATTGAATCGGCTCCTCTTTTTGTCTTGGTGTAGTTTTTGAATGGGAACATGCTGTCTTCAGCTAGGTCTACTGGTAGGTAAAGTAAGTACTTGCCGTCTTTCCTTCTAAATAAGCGTCCTCTTCCTTCACTGACCAATTGCTATCACCTCGATTAAATCCAGAGTTTAAGACCTAAGGCATTATAGGGAAATACTATTTAACCTTTGTTATCACATAATTTAACTAGGTAATAATTATACGTATAGTTCTCTAAGAACTTGAATTATTTGCAACGGAATTTAACAAGCCTAACAATGCGGAACACAATCTATGAGAGCAGTTCTCGAAGGTTCAATGCAGAAAAATTATCAATTACAACATCCGCTTTTGACAGATCTTGATTTCCACTACTAGGATTTCTATATCCAACGCACTTCATCCCAGCATTTTTCGCGGCCTCAACACCCAGCTTGGAATCCTCAATTACCAAGCACTCAATGGGATTTACATTCAATTCGTTCGCTGCTTTCAAGAATGTTTCCGGGTTCGGTTTACCGTGTATAACATCTTCCGAACCAACTATAGAATCAAAGAGATGCGTTATATTCAACCTTTCCAAGACAAACTTTATCAATCTTTTATGCGAACTCGACGCAATCGCCAACTTGACGTTCTCTCGTTTTAATTTCTCAATAAATTTGATAACTCCCTTTGTCGGTTGTACATCCTTTTCCAAAAGTTTGAATAATATTTCTTCCTTCTCGTTAAAGATTCTTTTAAACGTTGTATTCAACTTATATTTCTTTATTAACTCCGTAAACATGAACTTTGCTGTTGTTCCTGTATATCTATGCAATTCTTCTGAGGATATTCGCACGCCATATTTTAGCATGGTTTGCTTCTCTGCTTCAATGTGCATATGTTCACTCTCAACGATTACTCCGTCCAAGTCAAAAATTACGGCTTTTATCATTTAACCACCCTGCGCAGGCTCTCTTACCCATGTCCATTCTAACTATCCTGCTCGAAGATCATTGCGGCTCTGCTAAGAATATCCCTTATTGGTAGTTGCTGTGGGCAGAGCTCTTCGCACTTTCCACATCTGCCGCATCTTCCAGCTTGACTTTCTTGAGTAATGCACTCCAAATACTTGTCTCTGACCCTTTCATTCCTACTCTTCGCGTAGTATTCGTTGTAAAGGGAGATTATCTGAGGTATGTTCACTCTCTGAGGGCAAGGTAGGCAATATCTGCAATCCGTGCAGCCAATGAAACCTAACTCCTTGTACTTCTGCCTGACTTGTTTAACGAGTCCGAGTTCCTTCTTGGTGAGTATACTTGGGCCCGAACGGTTGGCGCTCCTCAAGTTCTCCACTACTTGTTCCTTGCTGCTCATGCCACTGAGTGCAACTGATACTTCTGGGTGGTTCCAAACCCACTGGAGAGCCCACTCAGCCGGGGTCCTCTTGACCTCAGCCTTTTCCCAGATAGTTTGAATCTCCTTTGCAGGTTTTATGGCTAGCCTCCCGCCGGCTATAGGCTCCATAACGACAACTGCGAGTCCCTTGGAAGCTGCGTATTTCAGGCCCTTTGTCCCGGCTTGGTACTCAGTGTCCATATAGTTATACTGGATCTGGCAGAGGGCCCACCCACCATAACCGTCTATGATCTTCTTTAGAACATCGTATTCGTCGTGGAAACTGAAGCCTAAGTATCCGATTTTCCCCTCATCTATCTTCTTTTCGGCCCATTTGAATGTCTCTAACTGCTCTAGTTTTTGCCACCGTTCTTTGTTGAGCCCGTGGAACAGGTAGAAATCAATGTAATCTGCTTGGAGCCTGTCCATCTGTTCGTCCAGATACTTGTCCATGTCCTGTTGGGAATTTACGAGCCATGTTGGCATCTTAGTGGCAAGCCTGATTTTCTCCCGATATCCGTTCTGCAACGCCTTTCCGACTACGGTTTCGCTGTTTCCTCCGTGATATGGATATGCAGTGTCCACGTAGTTAACCCCGCAGTCGATTGCATGCCTTATCATTTCGATCGCTTCTGGCTCATTGATCTTCCCAGCGTCCCCGTTGATAATGGGTAGCCTCATAACCCCGAATCCCAAAGCCGATACTTTCCAGCCCAGTTTCCCAAAGTCCCGAAACTTCATGGACATTTTCACTTGGTCAATTATCAAAGGAAGGACTCCTTATAGGTTTTCTGCAGTAGGCTCATACACCGAGCGTTCTTTTGACGCGATCCGAAATGTTCCACAGCTAAGTTCTATTTTCCTACGACTTTGACTGACAATAATCCGCAAGCAGAATCTCCAGAACGTAATAATCTGGTATTTGTATGAGAGCCCTCAGCCATGAATTCTTCGAACAAGTTGAAGGTTGAATTACTTCGACGTGTCATTCTGGGGCTTCTTTCTATAGACGGCTATCCATGGACTTCCGAAAGATTTACCTTCTTCCTTGGTGGTTTTTCGGTAATCCTTGAATCTGTCTTTATCATAATTCGTGAACGCAATCAGGATTGAGTTGGTTACCTTACCCAACTGCTGGTCGCAGTTTTTGGCATAATTAGTTACCTTGCATCTTGGGAAGGTCTGCGCTGATGCGTTAAATCTTTGATTGCAATAGGAGAATTGCTTTGGCTAGGTCTCCTTGACTTTCTTCCAGTGCTCTTCTGGCTTCTTCTACACTTTTTCCTGTTTGATCAGCCACAAGCCTAACATCCTCGTCTGGTATGGCTGACGGCTTGCGTTCTGCTTCTTTCTCGGTGATTTTTCCTCCTGTTATCTGAAAGATTTTCTGTCCTTGCATTTCAAGCATTGCTACTTCCGGTTCTTCAATGGTGATTTCTTTAGTGCCTGTTTTTATGATGACCTGTTCTACGTCTGCTACCGCGTTCATGTTTAGGCCCATACGCTGCATCATACGCTTTGCTTCACGAGGATTCACACGCCTGTGCATAGAATCACCTTTCTACACATCATTTATTATTCAAACCTCGTATACTTAAGTTTCTTCCATTCCCCCGCGCCTGACTTTGACGGCGACTCCGCGTTTGAAGGCTTTCATTTCCTCGCCTGACAAGACAGAACGGCCCACAGCTAAAACTTCACCGCTTTCATCGAGTACAATAACCTCTTCCTTTGAACGAATCTCATCATCGGCCTTCACAACATGCATTGCAAACACATCGCCGCCTTCAGCGACAAATTTTGAAACATCGTTCCGAACGGTAATAAAACACTTCGCAGAATCCACCTTCTCAACAATTCGTTTCGCACCTGCAATGCTCAGAGAGAACAAGCCGTCTGTTGGACGCATAGTGGCAAGCCGTTTGCCAGCCAAGTAGACGTATCGGATTCTGCCAGTCCTCTTGGAGAAAGCGATTTCCACGTTCTCCGGAAAAAGTGCCAACCCTGTTCCTTTGCCAAATTGATAATCGGCCACACTTCTAATCCTATTCAATGCCTCTCCCAAACCCGCGCACCAGCAAGAAGCGTATTGTGATTCGACAACTATAAACACAACCAGAATAATAAAAACAGTTCAGGTGTGCAGGCAATTGCGATGTGAAGTCTGCGGACGCAGAATCAACGGCAAATCTTCCAATGTCATAATTGAAGGGGCAAAGCTAACAGTATGCATTGCATGTGCAAAACTTGGAAAACCATACTATGAGGAACCTAAACCGAAAATGGGAGTTCCAAGGCTCAAAGCGACGCCTATGCCGTTAAGAGTTCAAACTAAAAAGCCACAAGCTCCAACGGTGGACACAAGCTTAGAACTGGTGGAAAACTTTGACGTAAAAATAAGACAGGCAAGAGAGAAACTTGGTCTTTCTCATGAAGAATTGGGCAAAAGGATAAACGAAAAAGTTTCTCTTCTCAGGAAAATTGAAACTGGAAAAATGACGCCAGATAATAGGCTCGCAACAATATTGGAACATGCATTGAAAATCAAGTTGATTGTTCCAGCCAAGGAGGAAAAAGTTCCGCAAATAAAAATGGTCAAAACCACAGGTCGTGAACTGACCCTTGGAGACCTAGTTCAGCTGGACAAGAAGGGGAAAGAGAGGGAGGACACAACCGGACGAAAGCCATCATAGTCCAACGTCGACAACAGTTCGAACCATCAAGCCTCGATGAACTTGAAAATCTTGCAGAATCCGCAGGCTACACCGTTGTAGGCAGAATGGAACAGATTAGAGAACCGGATGCCCGCTACCAAATAGGCGCTGGAAAAGTGGAGGAACTAGCCAAACTCGTAGGAGAAAAAAACGCTGAAAAAGTGATTTTTGACAACCCTTTAAGACCTGTTCAGTCCTACAATCTGGCGAAAGCCACAAGCGTCGAAATCATCGACCGTTTTCAGCTAATCCTAGAAATTTTCACAAAAAGAGCTACAACAACCGAGGCGCAGATGCAGATCCAACTGGCAAAACTGCGGTACGACTTGGCGCAGGCAAAGGAAAGAGTTAGACTGGCAAAGAAGGGAGAACAGCCCGGATTCATGGGATTGGGCGCGTATGAAGTTGATGTCTACTACGAAAGCGTTAAGAGAGAGATGCATACCATACGCAGAAAGCTGAAGAAAATTCGTGGAAAAAGAGTTTTACACCGCCAAAGAAGGGCGGAACTGGGTTTTACGTCGATTTCCTTGGCAGGATACACAAAAGCTGGAAAAAGCTCACTGTTCAATGCCCTTGCACAAGAAACGGTTCCAGTAGACACTGCGTTGTTTACGACCCTCTCCACAACAACACGACTTGTGACATTCTCCAAAAAGAAGTTTCTATTAACCGACACTGTCGGCTTCATAGACCGTTTACCACTAACATTGATAGAAGCGTTCCATTCAACCCTCGAAGAAACCATCTACTCTGACTTGATACTTCTGATTGTAGACGCAAGCGAGTCAGTGAACGTGATTGAAAAGAAACTTTCGGTATGCCTAGACACAATAGAACGTATAGGAGCGGCAGGAGTTCCCATAATAACAGTTCTGAACAAAATTGACCTGATCTCGGTAGCAGAAATGCAGCAAAAACTTGAAAACATGAAAGAAAAAGCCACAGCTCCCGTGCCTATATCGGCATTATACAAAACAAACCTTGAACAGCTGAAACAAGAAATATTGAGAACACTAAAGAACTATGTTAGAGCCTCATTCACCATACCCTTAACAAAGGGAACCATGCCATTTCTAGCATGGCTCTTCAGGAACGCTGATGTGCAAACAGCCGATTACTCGGAAAGCTTGGTGCATGTGATTTTTGAAGCAAGCCCAGCGTTTGCAGAGAAAGTGAGAAGTCGGGTGAAACAAGAATTTAACGGCAAAGTTGAGAAAACCTAGAAAAAGGGAAAAATTTGACCAAGGTCGTAGTGTTGAGATGGGGGCACAGGCCAAGAAGAGATGTAAGGCTTACAACACATGTTGCACTAGCAGCCCGAGCATTGGGGGCCGCAGGCTTGATACTCTCAGACATGGAAGACCCAAAGATTAAGGAGACAATTGAAAGAGTCAAGCAAAACTGGGGTGGCCTATTCTTTTTCGAAATGGGAACTCCATGGAGGAAGACTGTGGCAGACTGGAAGGCAAAAGGCGGACTAGTTGTTCATCTGACAGCTTACGGAGAAAACATTGAAACAAGCCATGTACTGCGACGCATTAAGACCTCTGACAAAGACATCTTAGTCATTGTTGGAAGCCAAAAAGTTCCAAGCGAATTCTTTTCAGAAGCTGTTTCAGATTTTAATGTGGCGATTGGAAGCCAACCGCACTCGGAATGTGCAAGTTTGGCGGTCTTCCTTGACCGCTTTTTTGAAGGAGAAGAATTGACAAGGAAATTTCAGAGCGGGAAAGTAAGGATTGTGCCTCAACGTAGGGGAAAGAAGGTAGCAAGCCAAAAATGATGATGATCTCATTCAGATTTTCTGTAAAGAGATTTAAATCAAACCTTGCAAAATATATAATATAGAGAACAGTGTTGAGTACTGAAAGCAAAGGGTTACTATGTTATCCAACATAGATGATGCAACGTTGTTGAAGGTTGCTGAGGCTCTAGGTGAAGAAGACGCTGTCAAACTAATCGATATTCTCAAGAACACAGAGGAGACGACGGATGATGAAATAGCAAACAAGACAGGTATAAGGCTTAATTTTGTGCGTAAGATCCTCTACAAGCTTTATGATCATTCCCTTGTAAGCCTGAGACGGACGAGGGATCCGAAAACTGGATGGTTCATATTCCACTGGAGGCTGCAGCCAGACCAGCTGGAAGGCTTCATACTCAGCCAAAAACGCCGAGTGCTTGAAAAACTTAACATAAGACTGGAATATGAGAAAAACCATGACTTCTACTATTGCAGCACAGCTGGATGCAAGCGAATCACATTTGAAGACGCCGTGGAGCTGGTTTTCCGATGTCCAACATGTGGCAAACCGTTGATGCATTATGACAACGGGAAAATCCTTGACTCATTAGGGAAGAAAGTTGACATTTTAAGGAAGGAGCTTGGTGAGTGAAAAGCTCCCAACGAGAGAACAAGCATTGCAGTTTCTCCGCCAAAGCGGATGCCGAGAGAACGTGATAAGACACGTTGAAGCAGTTTCTCAGCTTGCCGTTGAAATCGCAGAAGCGTGCAAGGAAAAAGGCTACAACGTTGATTTAGAACTTGTTGAAATTGGAGGACTCTTGCACGACCTTGGCCGCGCGAAAACCCACAGCGTCCACCACGCGGTTATAGGAGCGGAAATTGCAAAATCTCTCGGTTTGCCGGAAAGAGTCATATCAATAATTAAAAGGCATGTTGGCGGTGGAATAACCGGTAGAGAAGCGAAAAAGCTCGGATGGCCAAAAGACATCTACGTTCCATTAACACTTGAAGAAAAAATCATTTCCTACGCAGACAAGCTCATTGAGGGTTCGAGGCGGGTGCCAATAGAAAAAAGCATAGAACAGCTTTCAGAAGAGTTGCCGTCTTCTGCAATTGAAAGAATATGGAGATTACACGAGGAAATGTTAGTTTTGGTCGGCGACTACGAATGCCTACCGTAACGTTGCTTGCAAAAGCCTACAATGATTT
>Ga0172364_10003607_pt1 | contig 12365 bp, 5 predicted proteins | sample LakKivSesite10cm_FD_114545 | JGI IMG/M metagenome (GOLD analysis project Ga0172364, IMG submission 114545) | Sediment microbial communities from Lake Kivu, Rwanda - Sediment site 10cm | ecosystem: Environmental > Aquatic > Freshwater > Lake > Sediment | place: Rwanda: Western Province, Lake Kivu... | reverse complement strand
GCCACGAACCCGCTTCCCTGCCTCGACTGCAACAGGATCATCTCCCATGTCAGTTCGTAGACGGTCAGCCGGGTCGCAACCCAAGCCGTGGCGTTATCAATGATCGCCGTTCCCTCAAGAAGCGGCCAAGATGGTTCCGTATAGCCGCTCATTCCGTTTTGGGTACACTTGTACCTGAACCGCGGCAGAATCGTGTCAGAGCAATTGAACGGGATTTCGTACAGGACGCCATCGTCAACGTAGGACGTGGGGAAGACGGTCGAGCCCTTCGAGTAATGCTTCCCAGCCTCCCAGAAGGGACTGCTGTAGAACGTGTCCTGCGAGTAGCCGACGAACATGTCGGCGTCTATCACCATCGCGTTCTTCCCGGCGGCTACGAGGGCGTCCTTCGCGTCGCAGAGCAGCGCGTTCGTGGCGACGGGGTTCTTTCCAGAGACGATGATGATCTGTCCTGGGTAGAACTGCGTGACCGCTAGGGTGATGAACTCAGCCTCTGTCATGAGCAGACGACCACGTTCCCCGAATCCAGCGTCCTGACGTCGTTGAACGACTCGTAAGCGCCAAGGCCATACTGCCAGTAGATGTTGCCGTCCTCGTCCATCTTGATGATGCGCCCGCGACCGTAGGGGAGCGGGCTCTGGCCGTAGATGTAGTACTTCTCTATGACAACCAAGCTGTCGTTCGAGTCCACTTGAACGTCTGCGGCGAACGTCCCGTCAGACGTTAGCTGGTCGAACACCACGCGACCAGAAGACTTCTCGACTAGCCTGACCCTGCCCCTATAGCTAACCAGCTTGCCGAAGTCGGTCGTCACGGACGATTCGGTGTTCGTCTGCGTCCCCGTCGCGGCTGTAGTCGTCTGGGTCTGCGTGGTCTTGGTCGTGGTGTTGACGGACACCGTCCCGACGCCCAAAGTTTGGTTCGTTGCGCTCGTCGTGGAGGTGGTCGCTGGCGGGTATGGTTCCGAGCTTATGCCCGCGATGGCCAAGTATTTCTCGTTGAACTCCGCCGCCCCGCCAAGGGTGATGATGCTGAAGTCCACGGAATCATCCGAGAACACGACTTCTCCAGTAGTCGGGGCGTATTCCACGGTTGACGTTATCTCGGTCCTGCTGACTTCCGTGACCACGTCCGTCGTGTCCAGCGGCTTCGCGTTGCAGATGATCCAGTTGCCGCTGTACGCGGAAACGATGGCCGAGATCGGCCTGTAGATGCCAGGGACGAACATGACGTCCGCGTTAGGCATCGGCAGGCCTCGCGGGCTAGCCAAGGCGGCGTAGTTCGCGTTGGACTTGTCCAAGCCGTCTGGGATGGCGTCCGCGTCGATGTCGATGAACAGCTCCGCGTCCTCCCCCTGCGAGTCAAGATACGCGACAATCTCGCCGTTATGGGCCGTCGACAAAGCGATGAACGTGACATTTCCAGAAGCCTTGCCCGCGTCTCCAGAGAGGCCAGAGATGGAGGAGGCCTTCTCCGTCTGGTTGCTAAGGTTCATGGAAAGGCCCGTTGCGTTGATGTGGAACTTGGTCAGGTCCAGTGAGCTGCTGAGCTCGATGTTCTTGGACCAAGCCACGTAGACGCCCTTGAGTCTTTTGTTGTAGATCGCCGTTACTGGGTACAGGTCGCTTTGCGTCCTGAGGTTGTTCGTGATGATCCCGCTGATCAGCTGTCCTTCTTTGGAAAGCAAGAGGACGCGGTCGTTGAACGTGTCGGCGACGAGGTACGTCCTGTCTTCGAGCCGTTGCACGTGAGCGACGCCGTCCAGACCAGTCTTCCGTTTGATGTATAGCTTGTAGAGGTCATTCGTGACGGCCTGCCACGGTGAAACGAAGAGCTCGTTCCCAGTGATGCCTATGACGGGGATCTGGTTCGTGGTGAACGTACTCTGCTGGACGCTGTTTATGAGGCCATAAACCACGTCGCCCGTGTCGTTCCGGCCGTTTATGACCACGCTGCCCTGTTCCTCGCCGTCGTCATCGTACTCGCCGGGGTAGGAGATCACTGCGGTGTTGAGGAACTCAGAGCCGCGCAGGAAGTCGGGGGCGCTGTCTATGATGATGCCTTTGTCCTCGCTATGCGTGATGTAGCTTAGCGTCACGGACCTGAGGACTGGGGAACTGGTCTTCGCCTCATTGGATGCCAGCGACATTTCTATCTCGATACTGGTGTTGTCCGATACCTGCGGGTCGTCTCCAGCCGTCGTGATCGTCGGGCCGAACGGGGCCGAAAGCGTCTGGTCGAACACGGAATAGGAGGACGCGGTTCGGGCTCTAGCGCTTATGAGGCCGTCGTTGTTGTCCCCGTCCCAGGAGATTGCCGCCCAGCGGCTCTTTTGCGGGGTCTGAAGCCTGAAACGGATGAACCCAGCAGGGTCAAAGTAGATCGTGTTCAGGACCTTGATGGTGTCCACGTTCACGTTGACGATGTCCGAGGGCGTCCATCCGAGCGAGGTGTCCGTGTAGATTCTGATGGCCTGAACCTTGTCCCTCGTCAGGTTCGAGATGTCCCTCGTGACGGTCTTGAAGTCCTTGGTCGTCTCGTTCACGTTCAGGAGCATGAAATCGTCGAGGAGCTGGTACACGCCGCTCGTCTCGGGGCCGAGGATCTGCATCCTGACCTGTCCATGGGACAGGGTCAGCGTCTCGACGGAGATTTGGACGATGTTGTATGGCGTCCAGTCGACGGGGCTGTCACCATAGTCCTTGGTGACCTGAACGGTTATCTCCTGCTCGATGTGGAACTTCGCGCTGTACGTCCCAACTTGCTTCTTCGAGGAGTCCGTCTTGAAGCTCGTGTTATCGGGGGCCGTGACTGAAGGAACCGTTTCCACCGTCCAGCCTGGGACGTCCGTGTTGTCGGTAAACACGTTGTCGAAGTCGTCGACCACGAGCTCGGACAGCGGCTGCGTGAGCCTCAGTTTGCTGCCCGTCTGGTCGGTGAGGATGTCCAGGTTGACGCGGGCGAAGGCGTTCCTGAAGTCCGCGTCCGTGTTGAAGGTGATGGTATGGAGCCTTCCTGGAGGGGCGGCGATGCCTTGGATCGTGTGGTTATACCTGTCGACGAGCGCGGTGGTGTGAGCGTAATCGGTGAACGTGTCGTCGGTGATCCCTGGGATCATGAGGAGCATGTTCGTCGCGTACTTGTCGACCTCGGTCCAGATGTGTTTATGGGCCAAGTAGAGCTGCAACAGGTTGGCCGTCGAGAGTTCTCCGAGTAGTCGCGTGTTCGGGTTGCTCAAGTCCCTGATGAAGCTGTCCAGCTGGGCATGCGTTAGGACGCCAGAATGGAGGAGGTCTCCGTGTTCTATGGCTGGCATTCTCGCTGCGGGGATGCGTCCCGAGACCACGTTCGACGCGTCTAGGTTGTCGATCCTGTATCCTGGCAGCTTGCCCATGACCTCGCTGACGAGACTTACCCTTGACGGGTTCTCCGTACCGCCGCGATGCTTATGCTGGATGATGTATTCCTTGATGGTCTCGATGAAGCTGATATCGTTGCGCCCAGTCGTGTCTATAGCCCTAACGTTGTTGAGGCCCGTTCCAACCATCCCGAGGAAGATCGAGTCGTTGCTCGGGGCGAGAGGCGCGGTGGTGGCGAAGAAGTTGGCGTTTCTGGTGTACATGCCGTCTTCGGTTTGCTTGGCGTACACCCAGTTCGTGGTGTTTGGTTCCAGCCTGACCGAGCCAGCGATTGGGGTCACCACTGAGGCGAACGAAATGTGTCCCCTTCCTGGGCTAATGCTGACGGTCAATCCAGTGGATGCCTTAAGGTCCCATCCCTCGATGATGCCGTTGCCGAACAGCTCAAAGACGCCGAGAAGCTGGCGGTCGATAGTCTGCATCCTGCGGCTATCTTCGACAGGATTGAGGGGCTCGCTCTGGACGACGGAGCCCAACCTGTAGTTGTCGGTGAATCTCATGTTTATGGCCCCGCCACTGACCAGTCATCCGACGTGTTGATTCCAACTATGTGGTACGACCTACCTTGCCCATCACGCAGCTGAACGACATCGAATTGATAACCATATCCTTTGTCGCCTTGCCCGAAGTCATACTGCCCGAAGGCGGAGTCGACGGTTCTCTGAATCTGGCGCTGGAGGACGTCGCGCATGTTGCTCGGTTTGATGGTACTGAAGCGCCCATGCGGGGAGTTCGTCTCGCGGGCGGGTATGCTTCTGGTTACGTTGGCCATTAACTATCCCTTAGCTTTGCCCGATCCGTTCTTAGGATCGCCATTCTCTGTCTTGCCCTTATGGTCAAACCATTCGCCTTCGACGCTCGCCCAAAACTCGTTTTTAGATGCATCTAGCTTCAGGTTGATGTTCATCATGCGCCAAGGCTCTCCATCAACATTTACCACAGTGGCGGGTCTCAAACCTACACGTCCGTATGTCTCGAACCTAATAGTCCTTGGAGGCAGGTAAAGGACATCCTTTAGGTCGTTGAAGTATCCCATGACCGAGTCGGTTCTTTCGAACAGGGCCTCCTTTTGGCGCATGGCTTTTGGAAACCCGATATATCCTTTTGTAAATGGCTCCTCTATCGAGTCCCTGTTGATGTCTTGGAACATAATGTAAAGGCTCGGAATCACCTTAGATACGGTGATTATTTGGATCGCGTTATAGAAATTCTTCAAATCGTAGCTTTTGGAGAAGCTGTTCCAGACTAAGTTTTCAGGTTGCCATTTCTCGTCATCACCAGTGAAGAAGTTCATTTGAACTGTTCCTGGCTTGTTTCCGCACATGCCCCATGGCATGTCGTCATACCTGAAGTTCCCCCATTGGTCGAAGTAGAATATGCTCCAATTCAGCTTGGCTATTTTGGAAATTCCATCTTTGATCGAGTCTCCGTCCTTGAATCTGAAGTTGGGCTGTTCAAACATGTTGGCGCAAGCGAGGCATGGCATTTCATTCATGTCGGGGCCGTCCGAGCCGCTTACAGGAATGAGGCTGGTGTCGTTCATCCGCATCCTATCGTAGGGGAGACCCGTCTGGGCAACCATGTCTGCGACGGCGTAGTTATAGAACATGCCATCATACCACGGGCTAAGGTTGAATTTGACGGCCTGCAAGACCCACATGTAGTCCTCGATCTTGCAGTTGAGGATCGTCTTTCCTGGTTCTTCTTGCACGTCTACGCCGACGATGCATCCCGTGAATATCCTCTGGTCTGCTTCCCCCCCCTTTGGGTTTGTGCGAATCGATTTGGGACCATCTGGTATCACGGAGTTGCTTCTCTCCACGTCAATGGTGATGTAGCTGATGCGCTTGGTGAGGTCCATCAGATCGGGCATTGATTCTGGTCCAGAATCTGAAGTTCTTGGATTAGCTAAGAGCTTCATGGATCCAGAACAGGTTACCTCCCCCGGCCCAGTCGAGTTCCAACTCAAATCTATGCTCATAACGTCGCAGGAAAGGTCAAACACGGGAATCGGATCCGTACTCGCCTCCTTGTCTGGCTCGACGAAGAGGCGGATCATCCACAAATATGGACTCCTTCCGAATGGAATCACGTATCCAGAGTCTGCGGTGACGTCACTAGCGGTCATGTACACCACGGGATAATACGTGCGCGTGGTTACGTTTCCAGTCTTAAAGGCGAGGAGTTTTTTAGGAACCCCAAATGCATCGAACACTGATATGTCCATGTTGCTTTCGATGGTGTCGCATTCTGACTTAGACACGCTCTTTCCCATAAGGGAATTGACTACTCCTTCATCGGCAAAGTCAGAAGAAGATTCCTCGGCCACTATCACAATCTTCCTTTCCATCATTCCGCCAACAGTACCACCAAGTAGCGTATTGACATAGCCAAACTCTTTCAGATCATTCTGACCAACTACTGTTTTGTAACTAGGATCGAGCATTTTCAAGTTTTCAGTATCTACCATTAGGCGTTGGGTAGATTTTCCGTCACTTGACGTACTTTGTTCCTGAAGTATTTGCGAGGGGCCAAGACTTGACACTGATATTGTTGGAGATGGTGGGTTTTCGTGTGGGATGTCGAAGGTCACCCCCGCAAACTGAACCATTCCATATCCTTGGTATTGGATCGGAGCGTACGAAACGCCGGATTGGATGTTTCCACCATAGACCGATATCGTACTTCCTATGAACAGGCCACTTGCCCTGTCGATGACATTGGGATGGATCATCCATGGGGCAGAGACAAAGGCTGACGACCTTATGTAAAAAATACCACCAGCGGACTCGATACTCAGGGTGAAGAGCCTGGTGTTGAACATATTCTCCACAATCGAGTCGTTGTCGTAAGTGGCGACCAGAGTGGCTTTGAACTCCCCGTTCTGCGTCGTCTCCTGCTTCTTTTCGGTTTCTGCTTTTGGCTTATCTGATTTGCGTTTGGCTAAGCATTTTTGCTGGCTATTCTGAGTGTCTTGGCTACCGCTATTTTTGGACGATTCTCCCTTTGTTATCCAAAAGAACATAGGTTTCTGTCCGTAGCTGAAGAGCAACAGATAATGTTGGGTCGAGGTCTCCTCTCCAAGTTCAATTGCCATATACAGGCCCTTGTTGAGGTTAAGCTTGATCGGTTTCCCTGGTTTGCCGTTGGCATCTGGGTAGTAGAAACTAAACCTGTTGAAGCCTGTTCGCTGTTCTGGGGCGAGTTCGGCAATAGAGGCGTCCCTGTAGCATAGGTAATAGGTTAACTCGAACGGCTGGTTGAAAGGCCTGTTATTCATGCCGAGTCCCCAATGAACTGGGGTGGTCTTGTCTTTGGGAATTTTCCTCTGATATGGCATCAGGATGACGGACGAGCCGCCAACCTTGTCGTCGCTTTCTTTTCCGTTCTTGGTTCCATTCGAGAGTCCTGGTTTTGGGACGCTGATGTACGTCCATTCCGCAGCACCGTCTGGTTGCGGCGGTTCAGTGAATCGTCTTGGAACGTCTCCAAAAATAGAAGTCCTGCATTGCCAAGTGAAAAACTGTCTTTGTAATTCTGCCTCTCTGGATTCTTTTTTGCCCGTCGTCTTCCCAAGCATCGCCCTCGCCGTGGCCGAGGCGCTGAATTCTCCAACTTGCTCTACGTTCTGGTTGTTGATCTCGTATTGCTGGGTAAACATGGCCTCTTCTAGTCGAGCTGGTTTCATGTAAGTTTTGCCGTCGGCGCCCCCCAATCCGCCAGAGTCGATCAGGTAATTATCGTAGGCTGATTTGTTCTCCTGTAGCCTGCATCCATTGATTGGAGCGTTCAAGGGAACGATGTTTTTGTCGGAACTGATGGAGTAGAACGTTTCTGTGGTTATGTAAGTGGATTGCTCCTGCTTCCTGAACGAGGAAAATGGCGAACTGGAAAGGACTTGTACCTTAGGCTTGATTAAACCAGCATTCCCGCCTGCCATTATCCTTTCCTCCTCGGTACGGATTGGATTGCCATCATTCTAGCTTCCGCCTCACTCGCTCCAGACTGTAGAGCCTGCTGGAAAGAGATGGCGTATGCATTCTTGACTATCATGGAGTTGTTGGGGGATTGGATGGATTCTATCTTGGAAAGGGCCTCGTTGATGGCATCCTCTTCTGAATGCCGTTTGTTCAATGACGAGTAAAAGGCCTCGCAGAACTCAACTTGGTGTCCCTTGGACGAGGCGATTTGGTATGCTTCTGCTAGGGTCATTCTTGTACCTTGTAGTCCTCTTCCAGCGCCCACGCGCCGCCCAAACCCATGGATATGGTCGACTTTAGGAATCCGTTGCTATCCCTGAAGAAGACCCTGCATGCCCCGTTTTTTGTGATCACTCCTGTTACCTTCTGCGGGATGGCCTTGACGGGTGGGCTCTTAATTACTAGTTCGGCGTCTCCGTAGTAAATACCTCGCTGAATCATGTCGTCCGTGAGCTTTCCAACGATGACTTTCGGGTTGATGAACGGGCTCAGGATGTCTGGAAGCTCCTTCTTGCTTTCTCTGAACACCTCCACGGGGACGTCAAAGACCAGCAGGTTGTCCTCGACGAAGTAGAAGAACATCGCGGTTTGGCTTTGCCAGTCAACCATGACATACGGGTATTGGGGAATGGCGGCGTCGGTGGCTACTGGTTCCTGTTGCTCAATTGTGATCACATTGCCTTCCCTGACGCGCTTCGGTGGATAGAAGGAGAATCCTTGTGGCAGCAGGTTTTCCCACAACTCCCCACCGTTATAGGACCTGAGGATGTATATTTGGTTCGTGGTCTGTATGGCCGCGTAGAGATACCCTACCTGATCCATGAAAACGCAATATTCGTTTATCAGTTCCTGGCCTAGGGCAACCTCTACGTCGAGATAGTACTTGAGCGACCCTGACACCAGATCGTTTTCGATGGACGCGTCATCAGGATCGCTTCTGTACACCACGGACGAATTCAGCAAGTGGATACGTTTGATGGCCTCGGCTTCCTTCTCTGGCTGCGCAGAGAAGTCTTTTGAAGTACCGATGAGGTTCTTGATCAGCTCCTCTGGAATTTCTTTGACCACAAGGCTCGACTTGTACACGTAGAACAGGTATATTGACTTGGTGTTGTAGTCGGTCATCAACACTGGCCTAGCCGCGTCTGGCAACGACTTTCCGTCCTCGCTGTCATCATTTGGTACCCTGAGGATGATATCCCTGACGGGTATGAATGGGCCAAAATGGGCAGACCTTACGGCCAGGTCTATCCTAGACTGGGTCTCGTAGGCTAGGATCGAGTAGCCGCTGATACAGTCCGATGCGGCGGTTACGCCAGTTACCGCGACGGGGAACTTGAGTTCTGGTATGTTCTTGACTTGGGCATCCGAATACTTCGCCAGTTTTTCTTGACTCTCTCTTAGGTCTTTCATCTCGTACGGCGTAAGCGTTTTTGCGATTACCGCATTCGCGTCGCATCCGAACGCCCCATTCAGGGATTTCACGCCACCACCAGCGGAATACGAAGCAAACCTCTTGCTGGGGACGTAAATGTTCATAAAACCGCTGGCATTTGCGGAAATCTCACCGAGCGAGAACTCCCAAGTGGGAGTTCCCTGAGGATTGGATGTGGGATAGAACTTAAACGTCCCTTCCGTGTCTGCGAATTTTTCCACGTTCATCTGTACGAGTGTGACAATCTTCCCGCTTGGAATGGAGAATGCCCCGTCGGACGTGTTCATCTCCAAAAGTTCGGTCTTTGGGAGGAGGACCAATATTCCCTCACTCCTGTATGGGTATTCACCGAGCATGAAATACGAATAGGCGGACTTTGGTGGAGGAGTATAGAGCGAACGCGCCCACCTGTCGTCATCCACGCTCCTTTCGACGACAGAAGTGTAGTTGTCCATGACCGCTATGTCGAAGACGCTCGCCGAGGCCAAGCATGGGTCATACGTGGATGAAATTGTTGGGGCTTTTGCGCTTCTGATCAGGAACGCCGCGTCGGAAGTTTCCAGGAGGGTGTTCTGATTAAGCATGCACGAGTATTCCGTACCCATCCTCGCGTTGCTTCCGAATGACGTCAAAAACTTTGGAGAGGTGTACACATAGGTGTGTTTCTTTATAGAACTGCCCGTCGTACCCGAACTAAGCCATGCCCCAGTTCCAGACGCAACCAATGCCGATATCCCGCAAACAGCGTTGTATCCCGTAAGCAGCGTCGTCGCCTCTTCGGAATAGAAGTTGACATTGTTCGAGACGAGTACCACTGCTCCAGCTGGCCCATAGACTGGTTCCGCTATCGTACTTTGTTCAAGTATCTTAGCCGAGAAGTTTGCGTCGTAAAACGGGCTCTGAGCGTCCATTTTGGCTAGGGCATAATTCACTTCGTACCCTTTTTTGAAGATTTTGAGGCCAGGATAGAATCCAGTCCATTCTGGGTATGTGTCGTCCTTTAGGTCGTAGACGTAATGCTCGATAGGCTCCGCGCTGGCCTTCTTCTCCACACCCGCTGGTGTTTGCTGTATGTTGGATAAGGCCTTCGCGATGCCGAAGGATTCCGAGAGCCTCCACTCGTACGACGGGGTTTCCTCCGTTCCCATGTTGACCCAGGCAAATCGCAGAATCCTTGCTTGTGGTGATGAGATCGGAGTTGGACCACTGCCTCCAAGGTAGGGTTGTGATATAAAGCTCCCCATCACCGCTATCCCTGTCTCCGAAGTGGAAGCGGATGTCATCACGATGTCCCTGAAAATAGGTTTCGTCATGCCGATGTAGGACACATACCCTATATTGGCATCCTCCGTTGCGTTGGTCTCTTGGTTTGACAAATTGGCATTATAGCTCTTGGATCCCAAACCAGAACACTGGATCATGCGAGATGCCGTATCGGTGTTCAGGGTTCTTTGTTCGAATCCTTTTCTAACGTCATAGGTCGCGTGATCCGTGAGGGAAGTTCCATTCGCTTTATTCCCGCTAATGTACGGGGCCACGCTCATCCAATAAGTGATGTCCTTTGTCGAGTCATCTGGTATAAGCTTGTCCTTTCCGAGATGAATGACCTTGAAGATCGGGTTGCTGGTTTCTAGGTATTGGAGCGGGGCCGTATATTGCTTTTCAGCCCCAGTCGGGTTTTGTACAGCTTGCCCATACACCTTCGTGAGACTTGAAATGGGCAAGTCAATGTATTCCTGCGCTTCGAAGAAGGTATTACAAAATACGATGCTCGATCTCTGAAATGAGACGCTTAGGATTGGTATCGGCAGGAAACCCTGCGTCGCCGTGAACGAAGACACGGACCTGTCAATAGCCTCGGTGTTTCCGCTGTCGCTCGCGCTGGTGACAACGTACATGGAATATCTCAGGTCCGCTGTCGGAACCGAGCCTGGAGGGGGCCTCATCCTCCTGTCGGATCCGTTCCCGATCTTGACGTATATGTTCCTGTCTGGAACCTGCTGGTATCCATTGCTATTTAGGTTGCTAACGTTCCTGTTCTGGATTTGTTCGTTGCTGTTGGGACTAAGCGTGGTTATGCAGGGCTTCTTATAGACGAGCTTGTAGCCCTCTTGGAGGAAGGTCGGTGATCCGCCTGCTGAGGTTGCTGTCGCCATGGGGCGGTAGCCTTAAAGTGTGGGGTCGTACAACCTAGCGTGGGTTCCCGTCGGGGTCATCATCGCGTCCAGCGTGGCGTCGAGCTCTTCCATAACCACCCTCTTGATGGCCGACGCGCTGTCTCCCCTGACGTTGATGTTCACTCGCGGATGTCCACCACCACCAGCGGCTAGGGCGGTTTCTGGTTTCGGTATGACGGGGCCACCAGTGGCGAATTTCTGGGCGTTAAGGGCAAAGAGCAGCGGGGCATACGCTTTCGTAGCGTCCTTGTTCATGACAAACTCTCCCTTTTCGAGGAAGGCTGGAACGTTGTCTCCTCCTCCAAAACCAGGGATCATGCCGCCGCTGGCATGTGAACGACCAGAAACAGACTTATGGGCTTTGTCTATTTCATCAAGTTGCTTGTCCATTTTTTCGACATATTTCTTAACCTGTTCATATGTAAACAAGCCTAGGGCTTCCATGAATTTTGGTTTATCCGCTTGCCTGCCCCGAGCCGCCTCGATACCCCCGCGGTGTGCGCGCAGGTATGCTCTTGCTTCTGCTAGTTGTGGCGAAGTTCTATCTCTTCTATCCTCCTTTAGTTATTGCACGAATCGTTTATTGGTCTCGGCTAGATCCTGTCCGCCTTGGTCTTTGTGCCCATAGTCCCAAACCTGTCCGATGAATCCTCCTCTCAACGTCGTAGATTTTTTATTTCCAATCCACTGCCCTTCTGGGGCCTCTTCTCCTTCTTTTCCACCTTTGCCGACCATCTTATCGATAAGCTTTTCGACGGTCTTCGTCCACTTGTTAATAGAATCATCGAGTTTCGTCGTAGCGTCCTTTGGCCCCTTTCCCCCCTTTGCCCCTTCGGGTCCTTTTGCTCCAACAGCTGCCTCGGCGGCCTTCTTCGCGGCCTCTTGGACAGGACTATCCATGTCTCCAAGGGCTTGCCCGCCCACTGAAACCTTCTTATACTTCTCGCCAGCCGACCTCTTCGCTTCTTCTGGAATCTCCGCCTCCGCTTCCTTCCGCGCCTTTTCGTGTTTCTTCAATTCTTCGAGAGCCATATCATCAGTAATGACAATCTTTTCCATGGCCTCACGCATCTTAGTGGTGTTACCCTGATACTCGAAACTTAACCTCATCCTAGCCTGCTCTTCGAGATACGCCTTCGTCTGCTGAACCAGTAACTTTTCTTCGTTATCCTTCTTTTCCTTTTCTCTGGCCTCAATCTTCAAAGAATGGGCCTTCTGATCAGCCGAGCTATTATCTTGACCCCTAGTGGCCTGATCCCTAGTCTCGTTGCCTTTTTCCACGGCGGTCTTGTTGCCCTGCAACGCGTTCAGGATCTTGAGCAACGTGTCGTTTATCGTGGCGAGCCCGCCCGAG
>Ga0172364_10003606_pt1 | contig 12367 bp, 10 predicted proteins | sample LakKivSesite10cm_FD_114545 | JGI IMG/M metagenome (GOLD analysis project Ga0172364, IMG submission 114545) | Sediment microbial communities from Lake Kivu, Rwanda - Sediment site 10cm | ecosystem: Environmental > Aquatic > Freshwater > Lake > Sediment | place: Rwanda: Western Province, Lake... | reverse complement strand
CTATGCCGAAGTTTAATCAGACAATCAATTCGCCGACGACGAAACGGATTATCAGTATTATTGTCTTTTCTTTTTTGACAACCTTTGTCATTGCCCGTATTGTTGTCTATTTGGTACTTGGCCACTGGATGCCAAATTTCTTCCTGACCGTTAAAGGCGTCCATATCCATCACTTTGCTTATGGGGTGGTAATTTTGGCGATAGTGGGGCTTTACTTAATTCTAAAAAGGCCTCTGCCTGACTCCCGCGCTTTTAAGTGGAGCACCTTGCTCTATGGCATTGGCCTTGGTTTAACTTTTGATGAGTTTGGTATGTGGCTTCATTTGAAGGACGACTATTGGATACGTCAAAGTTATGATGCAGTAATAATCATTGCCCTCTTCCTCTTTAATATCGCTTATTATAAATCGCTCTGGCAAATTTTGACTTTAAAACAGCTGAAAAGAAAAATCAAAACCCGACATTAAAAACCCGAGGTTGTCGCGGCTTAACCTCGGGTTTTGGGTCGGCTTTTATTCCTCTACCGAGCATACTCTACTACTCTATTTTCTCTGATTAAGGTTACTTTTATCTCGCCAGGATATCTTAATTCCTCTTGAATTTTATCGGCAATTTCTCTTGCCAATTTTTTTGCCCCTAAATCGTCAACTTCTTCTGATTTAACAAAAACCCTAATTTCCCGGCCTGCTTGAATAGCATAGGTTTTTTCTATTCCGGGGAAAGAATTAGCAATGCCTTCCAGGTCTTCTAATCTTTTCAGATAATTTTCCAGAGTGTCTTTCCTCGCTCCAGGCCTTGCCCCGGAAATTTGGTCGGCGCACTTCACCAAAATCGCTTCCAAGCTCTCGGCTGGATATTCTTCATGGTGGGCCTTCATTGCGTCAATTACTTCTTTTTCTACTCCAAACTTTTGCAAAATTTTAATTCCAATATCAGTATGGGAACCCTGAATTTGGTGATCAACTAACTTACCAATATCATGTAAAATCCCGGCTTTCTGGCTCACTTTGACATTGGCTCCAATTTCCGAAGCTAAAGCTGCTGCCAAATGGGAAACTTCAATAGAGTGGAGCAAAACATTCTGACCATAACTTGTCCGGAAACGCAACCTCCCCAGAAGTTGAATTATTTTAGGGTCAAGATCAATGACGCCGGTTTCATAAACAGCCCTCTCGCCTGCTTCTTTTATTTGGGAATTAATTTCCGATTCTGCTGCTTTTACCACTTCTTCAATTCTGGCTGGCTGGATTCTGCCATCTTGAATTAATTTTTCCAAAGCATTTTTAGCGATTTGCCGCCGCAGAGGGTCAAAACTGGAAATCAAAACAGTTTCCGGCGTCTCGTCTACCACTATTTCGCAGCCAGTTAATTTTTCCAGAGTTCTGATATTTCTTCCCTCTTTTCCGATGATTCTTCCTTTGATGTCTTCACTGGGCAGGCTAACGGTGCTGGTGGTTAATTCCTGGGCCTGAGAGAGCCCATATTTCTGAATAGCTAAAGCCAATATCTCTTTGGCTTTCTTTTCATATTTTTCCAAACCAGCTTCTTCCAATTTCCGAATTCTTCCTAAAACATCTTTTTGATATTCTCTTTCAATGTTTTCCAGCAACTCTTTTTTCGCTTCCTCTTTAGAAAGCTTAGCAACTCTTTCCAAATCTTTCAGCTCTTTTTGTCTTAAATCTTCCAAATTGGCTTTTATTTCTTTGAGTTTATCAACTTTCTGGTGAAAATCTTTTTCTTTTTCTTCTAGATTAGAAACTCGTTCATTCAAAACATTTTCTCTTTTTAGAATCAGTTTTTCCGCAGTAAAAATCTCCCGGCGTTGACTCTCCGTCTCTTTTTTCGCTGTTTCAATAATTTGAGTTGCTTTTTCCTCAGCTTTTGAAATGAGATCCTGAGTTTCTTTTTTGACTTGAGAAATTTTCTTTTGAAGTTTGATTTCTATAGTGTCGGCTTTCTTTCGGGCAATTGATTGACGGGCAAAGTAACCGAAAAGCGAACCAGCTCCTAAGGCAAGAAAGCCCACTAAAAGTAGGATAAATTGATACATATTTCCAAAGAATTTGGTTATTCATAATATTGTTCACCAAAATCCAAAATTAACTAATTTTTAATTATTCTTTTCCCTTGATGACTTCGTCAATAAGGCCGTATTCTTTGGCTTCCTGAGCAGAAAGATAAAAATCTCTGTCTGTGTCTTTTTCCACTTTCTCCAAGGGCTGTTTTGTATGTTCAGCTAAAATTTGATTTAATTTATTTTTTATTTTCAAAATTTGTTTTGCCGTAATCTCAATTTCCACTGCCTCGCCACTAACTCCGCCAGCAACCTGATGAAGTAAAATTTCCGAATTAGGCAAGGCAAATCTCTTGCCATACTCGCCAGCTGCCAGCAAAACCGCTCCCATAGAACCAGCCAAACCAAAACAAATTGTGGCAACTGCTGGTTTAATATATTGCATAGTATCATAAATCGCCAAGCCAGCTGTCACTGAACCGCCAGGCGTATTGATATATAATTGAATGTCTTTTTTGGGATCCTGGCTAGCCAAAAACAGCATCTGGGCAATAATTGAATTAGCCAGAATGTCGCTGATTGGTCCAGTTAAAAATATTATTCTCTCTTTGAGAAGACGGGAATAAATATCATAAGCTCTTTCTCCATTTTTTGTTTTTTCCAAAACTGTTGGTATCAAATTCATAAACTTTCTAACAGCTTAAATATTTTTTCTATTTTCTCTTCTTCAGTATACTTTTTTATCTCCTCAGAGTCAAGTTCTTTCTTGCCGACTTCTTTCAAAATCAAAAGGTTCTTAACTTTTTTCCTGGCTAGAGGCAAGAAAGAATCCGACAACTCTTTTTCTGTTTTCTTAATTTTGCCCAGATATTCTTGAAAAGAAATTTTAAAGAATTCTGGAACCTGTTTTTTTAGCTTTTCTATCATTGAACTCTGTTCTTCTAAAACTAAATTCTCAGGAACTTCGCATTCTGTTTGCTGGCTGATTCTCTCTAAAACCTCACTTCTCCATCTAATCCGCTCAGCCTGCTCTTTCTCTAAATTCAGTCCTTCTCCGACGCTCTTCTTTAAAGCTACTAAATCTCTGAAATCCCCCAACCCCCTGGCGAAATCATCAGTTAATTCAGGAAGTTCAATATTCTGGACAGATATTAATTTCACTTTAATATCTTTGATGCTATCTTTCTCTTCCCCGGCCTTCATACCAACTATTGCTTCTTCAAAACCAGCGACGAAATGACCCTGACCCAAAATAAAAGCATCTTTCCTGCCTAAGCAATCAATTTCCACAAAATCGCCTTTTTGGGCCGGTTGGTTTTTCAAGGAAAATTTTGCCCTTGACTGCTGGAACCACTTCAAGGCGGCCTCCACTTCTTTCTCTTCAACAAAAACTTTTCTCTTCTCAACCCCAGCCGCAATTTTTCTATAATCCGCCAACTTCATTGTTTTGATGTTAGGGTCTGACCCGGGTCAGACCCCGTTGACCGGTTAAACAAACAGGGACACTAAGGCCAGAGATAGGGTTCCTAATAATTTGACCAAAACATGCAGAGAAGGCCCGGCCGTATCTTTAAATGGGTCGCCGACAGTATCTCCGGTCACTGCTGACTGATGACTAAAAGAACCTTTGCCGCCAAAATTTCCTGCTTCAATAAATTTTTTAGCGTTATCCCAAGCGCCGCCGCCGTTATTCATTACTGTAGCTAAAAGGATGCCAACCATTGTACCGACCATAATCAGACCGGCCTCAGCTTCAGCCCTAAGTAAAATCCCAACGAAGACTGGAATAAGAACTGCCAGAAGGCCAGGCAAAACCATTTCTTTTAGAGCTGCTTTGGTAGTAATGTCAACGCACTTGGCATAATCTGGTTTGCTGGTGCCAGCCATAATCCCGGAATTCTCTTTAAATTGTCTGCGGACTTCTTCAATAATTTTGGAAGCGGCCCTACCAACTGCCCTTAAAGCAAAAGCGCTAAAAAAGAAAATCAACATTGCTCCGATTAAACCGCCGACAAAAACCTCTACTTTTGCCAAGTCCACTATTTTTATCCGGGCTTCTTCTAAAAAAGCCGAAAAGAGCAGAAAGGCTGCCAAGGCCGCGCTGCCCATGGCATAACCCTTGGTTAGGGCCTTAGTTGTATTGCCTGCTGAATCAAGCTTATCAGTGATTTTACGGACTTCTTCTGAAGCGCCGGACATCTCCACAATTCCGCCGGCATTATCAGTAATCGGACCGAAAGTGTCCATCGCCAAGATATAGGCAGCAGTAGCCAGCATCCCCATCGTGGCAACCGCTGTTCCATATAATCCGCCGCCCGCTAAACCACTCATGGTTCCCAGCTTAAATGAGGCGAGAAGAGCTAAAGATATTGCGATAACAGTAGCGGCTGTACATTCAAAACCCACCGAGAGACCGGCAATAATATTAGTGGCGTGCCCTGTTTGAGAAGCTTTGACAATTTCTTTTACCGGCCGGTATTTTGCTTCAGTATAATATTGAGTGACAAAAACAAAAACTAAACTAGTTAAAATTCCCACCAATCCAGCGTAGAAAAACCAGATATTACCCAATAATTTTATAGTCACAAAATAGAAGGCAATGGTTGTGAGAACACTGGTTACAAAATAACCCTTGTTTAAAGCCCGCAGCGGATTATCATTCTCTTTTGCTTTGGCTGCCATAATCCCAATCATAGCGCAGATTAAACCAAAGGCCCTCAAGACCAAGGGAAAAAGAATACCATTAATTCCGAAATAAGGATAAAGAACCACTCCTAAAATCATTGCTCCGATATTTTCCGCAGCAGTTGATTCAAAAAGGTCGGCGCCTCTTCCAGCGCAATCGCCAACATTATCTCCCACTAAATCGGCAATTACTGCCGGATTTCTGGGATCGTCTTCGGGAATCCCTTTTTCTACTTTGCCAACCAGATCGGCGCCCACATCAGCGGCTTTAGTATAAATACCGCCGCCTAACTGAGCAAAAAGTGCCACTAAACTTGCCCCAAATCCAAATCCAATAAGCAAAGAGGGAATTCTAATTGCCTGATAACCCAAAAGAGAATAAATAAGAAAGAGACTGCTAATCCCAATCAAGCTCATAGCCACGATGGTAATTCCGGAAATCGCTCCTCCTCTCAAGGCAATCGTTAGGGCTTTGCTAAAGCTACTCTGGCTAGCGCTAGCGGTCCGGACATTCGCCCTGACAGCTATCCACATACCGATAAGACCGGAAAGAGCAGAGCAAGAAGCACCGAAAATAAAAGCAATGGCAATCTGGAAGCCGTAAATCCAGTTCCCGCTAAATCCATAAACGCCGAAAAGAACGAAAGCAAGAATAACCGCTACTATGCCGATAGTTTTGCATTGTCTCTTTAAAAAAGCATTAGCTCCTTTTTTAATCGCCCAGAAAATCTCCTGCATTTTTGCATTTCCCATATCGCATTTTTTAACCCAAGAAAATAAATAGCCGACGAAACCTAAAGATAAAATAGAAATAACGATTGGAATGTAAAGCATAAATTTAAATATTAAATTATTTATTTTTTTCTTCTTTTTTCTTTTTAGTTTTTTTCTCTTTTTTCTCTTCTTTTTTCTTCTCCTCAACCCTTTCCTCTTCTTCCTTAATCTCCCCGCCCTCAGCCCTGACGTCTATTTTCCAGCCAGTTAATTTGGCTGCCAAGCGAACATTCTGACCATCTTTGCCAATCGCCAAAGACAGCTGGTCTGCCGGCACAATGCAAAGAGCTTTGTTTTTGGGCATTATTCTGACTTCTAAAACTTTGGCCGGCGACAAAGCATTGGAAATAAATTTTTCCAAGTCATCAGAATATTCAATAATATCAATTTTCTCCCCACCCAGCTCGTTTATCACTGCCATCACTCTGGTGCCCCGCTGACCAACAGCTGAACCAATTGGGTCAACTCCTTCAGCCTTTGATTCTACAGCAATCTTGGAACGAGAACCTGGTTCTCTGGCAATTGACCTGATAACCACCTGACCTTGGGAAATTTCCGGAACCTCCAATTCAAAAAGTTTGGAGATAAATTTCGGATAAGCCCTTGATAAAAAGACAGCTGGACCCCTTGAAGTTTCTTCAACTTTTAAAATATAAGCTTTGAGTCGCTGGCCGGGCTTGTAAAACTCGCCGAAAACTTGCTCTTCCCGCGCTAAAATCCCCAGAATTTTTCCAATATCAATGAAAACATTTCTATTCTCAATTCTTTGAACGATCCCGGAAATAATTTCTCCTTCCTTTGACTTATACTCACTGAAAATTGTCTCTCTCTCTGCCTCTCTAATTTTTTGCAAAATTACTTGTTTGGCTGTTTGAGCGGCAATTCTCCCATAATCTGCCCTGGTTTCTAAGGCGATTTCCAATTCCTCACCTGCCTTAATCTTTGGCTTTATTTTCTTGGCTTCTTCCAGCATAATATGCTTTTCCGGATTAAAACGAACTTTCTCGTCCTCTTCGGTAGGGCCGGACTCTTTCAGTTTCTCCAATTCCTCCTCAGAATAAATCATATCTTCAGTGACCACTAATCTCACTTGCCAAAACTTAACATCGCCTGTTTCCAGGCTAAGTTTTGCTTTAATTATCTGGCCTTTTTGGCCATAATCTTTTTTGTAGGCAGCAGCAATGGCTGTTTCAATGCTCTCAATAACCCTCTCTTTAGAGATTCCTTTTTCCTCAGCTATCTGTCCAATCGCCGATACGAAGTTTTTTATATCCATAATAAATAAAGTCCGCTCCAACGGACAGAAAAATCGTTTCTTGCTTATATCTCTAATTTAGCAAAGTAGAAAACTAATGTCAAATGGGTGAGCGAGAATTCTGGATTTTCCGAGACGCGTCGGAGCCCTTTAGGGTAAAGCGTGAGGAAAAGACAGAATTCAAGCTCATTTTCTCTTCAGCGACTTTTCAATTATCTCTATTAATTGGCTCGGCGTATAATCAGTTTTCAAAAGATATCTCTCGCTCCCTAAAGAATATCCCATTTTTTCTAACTGAACATCAGTATAATTGGTCAAGATAAAAACCAGGAGGTCTTTTGTCTTTTCATTTTTTCTGATTTCTTTAAGCACCCCAATGCCGTTAATATCCGGTAAAATAAGGTCCAATAAAACTACATCTGGTTTTGGAAATTTATTTTCCTCTATTTCTTTAACTCTGTTTAGTGCCTCCTCTCCCCACTTTATCACCTCAACTTCAAAACCGGCTTTCTTAAAAATCGTCTCATAAACCTCAATCGTCGCCAAATCATCTTCAATTAGCAAAATTTTTTTGCCCCCTTTCATGTTATTAAATTATAGCGCTTTTCTGCGCAGAAAACAAATTTTTAAATCATAGGGTGAGCGAGAATTCTGGATTTTCCGAGACGCGTCGGAGCCCTTTAGGGTAAAGCGCGAGGAAAAGACAGAATTCAAGCTATCTGACAAAGCATCATCCCACTGGTAATTCCACATAAAACGTGCTTCCCTTAGCCCTTCGAACTATCAAGGTTTGATCTTAATAGGCTAATCTCTATTGAATTTATTCTTATATTGTAAGATTAAATCTCTTGCGTATGTTTCTAAAGGAAGTTCTAAGACCTATTAAAACACCAACGACTGGCTCTGGATATCGCTGATTGTTCATAGTTTTTATCGTTTTCTTTTTTTCTGGCACTTAAAATCAAATGATTTTTATAAATCTTCTTTTCCCGGCCTGAATTGTCATCCCCTTTCTAATCTCAATTTCCTTTCGCCAATCATCTTCTATTTTCCCATCTATTTTAATACCCTTTTGGATAATCAACCTTTTCGCTTCTGATTTTGAGAAAGCGATTTTTGTTTTTACTAATAGATCGAGAATTAAGCTCTTTGTTCTTTCTATTTTTACCTCTTTTATTTCAGAAGGCAACTGTTTCTCTCTAAAAATTTTATTAAATTCCTGCTTAGCTATTTCTGCTTCTTTTTTCCCGTGGTAAGAAGAAACAATTTCTCCAGCAAGTTCTGCTTTTACGTCTCTGGGATTTACTTTTTGATTGGCTAGATCTCTTTTAATCTCTTCAATTTTAGATAGTGGTAAGAGGGTACAAAGCTCAAAATATTGAAGCATTAATTCATCTTTCATAGACATTATTTTCCCAAACATATCTTGAGGTTCATCAATAATTGTAATAATATTGCCCCAGCTGGTTGACATTTTTCTACCATCTAAACCATTAAGCATTTTTAAAACCATTACATCCTGTGGCGTTTGGCCCAACGCTCTTTGTATCTCTCTACCAGCCAAAACATTGAATAATTGATCAATGCCACCAATTTCTACATCGGCTTTTATTGTCACAGAATCATACCCCTGGAAAATTGGATAATCCAGTTCATGAAGTCCAATTGGCTTTCCTGCATCCCATCTTTCTTTAAAATTTCTTCTTTGTATCATTTGCTGAGCTGTAAAGATCATAGAAAGTTTTACTAAATCTTTTGCTGATAATTTATTAAGCCACTCGCTATTATATCTAAATTCAACTTTTTTTATATCCAAAATTTTTCCTATTTGCTTTTTGTAATTTTTCATATTAGTTTCTACTTCTTTTTTTGTTAGGGGTTTTCTCATTACGTCTTTATCTGAAGCATCTCCTATTTGAGCGGTGAAATCACCAATAATTAAAACAATTTTATGCCCTAATTCTTGGAAAGCTCTTAATTTCCAGAGTTGAGTCGCTCTGCCAATATGTATTTTGGGGCCAGTTGGATCAATGCCAAGTTTAATTCTAAGTTTTTTGCCTGATTTTAATTTCTTAACTAGACTTTCTTTTTCTATAATTTCTTCTACACCCCTAGTTAGTAATTCTTCTATTTTTTGATCTCTATTCATAGATTTTTATTTCTAAGTAAATAATAATTTCATCTTATTATTACATATGGATTAGAAAAATGCCTAATCCAATTTTTATTTCCAGAATAACCACTAGGCCAGGACCCACCCCAACCCTCAAAATCTCTTACTTTTATGTGGCTACTATTAATCGTATAGCGTGTGAATTTAGTATTTTTGATTATATTATTTATGAAATTATTATTATCGCTATGAATATTAATACCTAAAAAAAACTTTCTTAAATTTAATAGTTTAATTAATTGTCGTTCCGTTTTAAACGGACTTATCCAAAGAACGGGGAGAAAATAGGCATTATTAATAAAACTACTATCTATTTCCGGATTTACCACCAATATTGGCAAGGCTCCTTTTGCCGAAATAATTTCCTTTGGAGATGACGCCCTAACATCATCTTTTAAATACTTTAATAACTTGTGATTAAACCTATGATTTTTATTTATATATTTATTTAGTTCTTCTGAGCCGCACAAAAACAAAAATTTCTTTTTTAATAAACGCAGATATTCATTGTAGTTATTCTTATTTACATATATGCCCTGTATTCTCTGACATATCTGCCCTTGGTGAGAAAAAGACTCTTTGATCGTTAACTCAACATCTTTTTCTATATTGATAATATTAGATAATTTAGTATTATATATTTTACAATCAGCTGTTTCAACTTCTGGGTAGAACTCAATAAAATATTCTCTACATACTTTTGCTATTTTTTTTGCTACTTTATAACTTCCGAAAAAATAAACGGCACTTACTTGTTTAATTAAATTTCTAGCTAACTTTATATCGGAAAATTCGGAAAAAGATATTTTGAGATTATATTTCTTGATAATACCTGAACATAACCATATATTTTTGACAAATTCTTTACCTAATTGACTTGGTTTTATTATCACATAGTTTCCTGCAATAATAGCATTCAAGACTGGAATTATAGATAAAATGAAAGGTTCATTATATGAAAGCATTATTAATATTTTACCCTTCGGTTTCAAATTATCCTCTTTAATTATTCTTTTGTTATTATTTATATAATTATTTAGATAATCAATAATGGAATTATAATCTTCTTCTATAGAAAGACTATTATCATTCGTAATTTGATAATTTAACAAGAATAATTCATCTTTATTTGTTTTAAGATAATTAATTAACGAGAAAATAATTTCAGAAATTTTATTTATGTTTTCAGTCAACATATTCAACAAATTTAACTTTATTTTTACTTTCTCTACTAAAATAACCTGCATCTACATGTTCAATATCAAAATTTAGAAGAGTTTTTTCCTTTATTTGTTTTGTCATGCTATTTATTGTCTCTTTATCTTCCAAATTTTTCAAAGATAACAATATTTTGGGCGTATAATTAACCATGTTATGTTTTACCAATATTTTAATATCACTAAATATTTTCCCTTTGCCTATATCTAGTATAACTCCTTAAGTTCATATGGATCTATCTTAATTCCTTTTATAAATATCAAATCGTCTATTCTTCTTTTTATTCTCTCAATACGAATAGATTTATTCGCACAAGGGCAATCTCCGGACCTTATACGTGTTATATCGCCAGTTCGATATCTAATTACAGGTGACGCCTCTTTCTTTAAACTAGTTAAAACCAATTCTCCAAATTGTTCTGATGGCAAAATATCGCCTGTATCCGGATTTATCACCTCCGCAATCACATAATCATCTAACAAATGCAAACCAGTTCTATGGTTGCATTCATAGGCTATGCCGGTATTTACTTCACACAAACCATAATGATCATATATTTTAATATTAAATTTTGATTCAATAATACCTCTTGTTTTTTCAGAATAAATTTCTCCTGCTGCTATACCACGCTTTAATTTGAACTTATTTAATGGAATGTTATTATTCTCTAAATAGTCATATAAATATAAAAAATAACTCGGGGTAGTAACTATGGTGTCTATTTGGAAATCCATCATAAGTTCTACCTGTTTAAATGCTGGCTGAATACCTGAGGGGAGGACAAAACCGCCTAATTCTTGAATCGCATAAGTATTTAATGCGGCTCCACTGAATAAGCCATAGCTCATGATAAATTGGACACGACTTTCGTTATTAATGCCGAAATTTTTCCAAGCAGTAGATATTGTTTTTGATCCAATTTCTAAATCTTTTTTAGTAAAAAAAGAAAGGGTTGTTTTGCCAGTGGTGCCAGAGCTAGTATGGACCTCTATAACTTTATTAAAGGGGACGGCTAGCCCTCCGAATGGATAATAATCTCTTAGTTCTTGTTTTGTGGTAAAGGGAAGTTTTGAAATTTCTTTAATAGATTTCAATTGTGAAAAATTCTTCAATTTTTTGGAATAAAGTGGAGATTTTTTGGCATTTTTAATTGTCCTATTCAAATTTCTTAAATTTTCCCTATAAAGATTGTTCATATTTATTTTTAATCTCATTGATTTATACGCATGTTCTATCTATATTGAAAAGTAATTCTATTTAAGTTATATTCTGACCAATTTTTAATTTCATTATCGCTAAAACCATTTTCTCTTAAGATTTTTATAAAATAATTTCGTAAACTATTATTAAGCTTCACTAATTTTTTGATATTTTTTACTCTATTTATTTTTTGTATTTCCTTATATAATAAAGGGTTTAAATCTTTTATCTTCTTTCCAAACCATTTATATTGGTAAAAACAGTTTTTAAAAGATAAAAATGTATCAATTAATAATTTTATATTTTCATTAATAAGAATATTTAAACCAACATATTCTTCTCGTAGAAATAATTTATCTATATCATGAGAATAAATATTATATCTAATAAAATTAGTCCATATCCTATCTAAAAAATCTTTATGGGACATAGTTGATGCTTTAATAAAAATCTTTTTTATTTTTTTGTTAAAACATTTTATTATTAATGACCTATGCCACCAAAAAATATTATCTTTATTATATTGGTCATTTATCAGTTTTTCCGTAGAAACCATTGATATTTCGATGTATCTACCCTCATATTTATATAAATAAATTGGTTTTAATGAATATTTTATTTGATTTTTTTGACTACACACTAAAAATATATCAATATCAGAATTTTTATCACTTAAACTTTTTATTATGGACCCGGTCAAAATTAATAAATCACAATCTTTAAATTTCAACATCTTTTTAAACCAACTTTCGTTTTTTAAAACATTTTCTAAAAAATCTTCACAAAGCTTTAAAATATTCATATTAAATTAATATAATAAATTATATTCCCAGTACCATTTAGGATTTCTAAATAAAAGTGAATTTATTCGGTCGTTAGGCGTGGCTCCTACCTGATCGCCTAGAGAAAAATCATTTATTTATTCCGCTTATTTTTATCCCACCGGTAATTCCACGTAAAACGTGCTTCCCTTACCTTTGCCCTCTGACCCTGCCCAAATCCTGCCCTTATGGGCTTGGATAATCTGAGAAGTAAGATAGAGACCTAT
>Ga0172364_10003604_pt1 | contig 12372 bp, 12 predicted proteins | sample LakKivSesite10cm_FD_114545 | JGI IMG/M metagenome (GOLD analysis project Ga0172364, IMG submission 114545) | Sediment microbial communities from Lake Kivu, Rwanda - Sediment site 10cm | ecosystem: Environmental > Aquatic > Freshwater > Lake > Sediment | place: Rwanda: Western Province, Lake... | reverse complement strand
CCTTTTATTCGGAAACGAAGGGGAACGCGGTGAATTGAAACGTCTTAGTAACCGCAGGAAAAGAAATCAATCGAGATTCTGTCAGTAAGAGCGACCGAAAGCAGAATAAGGCAAACTGAATCTCTTGCAGCAATGTAAGAGAGATGTGGTGTTTTGGACTCTCTTTTAACGATTCTCGGATGATCCGAAGTTGCTTGGAATAGCATACTCTAAAGGGTGAAAGTCCCGTAGGAAAAATCTGAGGGTGGTGTGAGAGTCTCCGGAGTATCGTTTGCTGGATATCAAACGAGAATTTAGGAGGCATCAACTTCTAACCTTAAATACACCTTGAGTCCGATAGCGTACAAGTACAGTGATGGAAAGTTGAAAAGAACCCCGAAACGGGAGTTAAAAGAGTCTGAAACCTGATAGCTATAGTGTGATAGTGCTCTACGGAGTTCTATCGTGCGTTTTGAATAACGTGCCAGGGAGTGTAATTAAGTGGCGAGACTAACTTTAAGGGAGTCATAGCGAAAGCAATTGCTCGCAGCTTGCGAGGAGCGAGGTATGAAAGTGCCTTTAGTCACTTGGTTACGACCCGAAGCCGCTCGATCTAACCCTGAGTAAGGTGAAGCGGGAGTAAAATCTCGTGGAGGCCTGCAGAGGTTCTAGGTGCAACTGTTCTTCTAACTTGGGGCTAGGGGTGAAAAGCCAATCGAGAGCGGTGATAGCTGGTTCCTGCCAAAGTTGATCGTCGTCAAGCTTCGGAGGAGATAGCTGAAATGGTAAAGCTACGGATTAGGGATTTAGGGCTCGAAAGGGCTCGGTTCCTTGTCCAACTCTAAATGTTTCAGCGTCGTAGATTCCGAAAGACGGGAGGCGCGCGTAAGGCGTGTTTCCGAAAGGGGAACAACCCAGACTATGGTTAAGGCCCTTAAGAGTTGTCCAAGTATGAAAGGGTGAAGAGTGTTTATAGCCTAAGACAGCGAGGAGGTTGGCTTAGAAGCAGCCATCCTATAATAAGTGCGTAACAGCTTACTTGTCAAGGTTATAAGTCTCTAAAATGGACGGGGTTAAGGCAGCCGCCGATACCATAGACAATCGTAAGATTAGTGGTAGGCAGGTGTTCTGTAAGAGTAGAAGCGTTTCCGGGAGGAAGTGTGGATCTTGCAGAAACAAAAATCCTGGCGATAGTAGGATCTTAGACACTTGAGAATAGTGTCCACTGAAAGGGCAAGGGTTCCTTGACAATGCAGATCAGTCAAGGGTTAGTTAGTCCTAACTTAACTTATAATTAATAGTTAGGGAAAGGGATACAGGTTAATATTCCTGTACTATTCGAGTATATGTGGCGACACAAGCTCGGTTTCTGACGCTTTGGAATAGGCCAAGTGAATTTGTCTGTTCATTCAATTAGGATAAGCCAAAGGAGTATCGTAATGATGAGAATTTGGTTAAACCTTTGATGAGCACTTCTTATGGAGTGTTTGGCTGATATCTGGAGTCCATGAAAAAGGAACCGGGAGAAATCTTGAATAACTATACCAAGAACCAGCACAGGTGCCCCTAGGTGAGAAGCCTAAAGTGTGACGGTATAATCTAACTAAGGGAACTCGGCATATTGGCCCCGAGCCTTCGGCATAAGGGGTTCCTGCATTCGTGGTTGTATGACTGCGAATGCAGGACGCAGCGACTAGGACGGTCCGACTGTTTAACAAAAACGCAACTTCCTGCTAATCCGTAAGGACTTGTATAGGAGGTGACGTCTGCCCAGTGCCAGTACTTTAAACTTGGTTTCAACTGAGCTAAGAGCTGGTAAACGGCGGGGGTAACTATAACTCTCTTAAGGTAACGAAATGCCTTGCCGTTTGAATGACGGCCTGCATGAATGACGCAACGAGATCGTCACTGTCCCTAGTTAGAAGCCGCCGAACATTTATTCTGGTGCAAAGGCCAGAGAATTCCAGTGGGAAGCGAAGACCCCGTGAAACTTTACTGTAGCTTGTTGCTGCGGCGTGAGTCTTGATACTTAGTGTAGGTAGTAGCTGTTAAGTGCGCATTTTTGGATGTGTAATAGGCGATAATGAAACACTACCTTTCAGGGCTTATGTTGCTAACTTTCGAAAGAAAAGACAGCAGTAGGTGGACAGTTTGGCTGGGGTGGCACCCCGCTGAAATTGTATCAGCGGGGCCCAAAGGTTGGCTCAACCGGGTCAGAAATCCGGTGTGGAATGTAAGGGTATAAGCCAGCCTGATTGGATTCATAACAAGATTGGATCCAGACAAGAAATTGAGGCCTAGCGAACCTCTATGTCCTCCTTGATGGGGGCTAGAGATGACCGAAAAGTTACTCCGGGGATAACAGAGTTGTCGCGCCTGAGAGCTCATAGTCATCTGAACTTAACTGGTCAGATGCGAGCTTATCGACGGCGCGGCTTGCTACATCGATGTCGGCTCTTCCTATCCTGGCCGTGCAGAAGCGGCCAAGGGTGGGGGTGTTCACCCATTAAAAGGGATCGTGAGCTGGGTTCACAACGCTGTGAGGCAGTTGGTTTGATATCTACTGGAAATGCTCGATGTCTGAGAGGAACAAAGCCATAGTACGAGAGGAACTGGCTATGGACGCCTCTGGTCTACCTGTTATCTGACAAGGTATGCAGGGCAGCTACGCGTTAATGGGTAAGTGCTGAAAGCATCTAAGCACGAAACCAACCTCAAAAAGAGACATCTTAGGGCATAGGAATAACACCTGTTTGATGGGACTGGTGTGTAAGTACAAAGCTTCGGCGATGTATTCAGCATGCAGTTTCCAACGTCCATTAAAATTTATGCACGGTCTATCATTTATTTTCTTTTTATTTTGGTTCATTTACAAGATTGAGATATAGCGTGAGCTCTATAGTTTTTTATCCGGATTTCTGATGCCACCCCAGCCATATTGAAGAATAAGGTCTTCGGTTAATTTTTGGCCTTTGCATTATGCAAATCTTTTTATTATACTGATGCTTTTGATTTCTGATGCCTATAGACTACAAAAAACTGGAGATATGGGATCTGAGCTATAAATTCACTCTGAAGATTTACAAGCTTCTTGATAAGCTTCCGGATTCTGAAAAAGGCAATATAATACAGCAGATGAGAAGGGCTTCCACAAGCATCCCTCTTGTGATTGCCGAAGGCTCAGCCAGGAAAAGCATAAGGGAATTCCGTAATTTTGTCAATATGGCATTTGGCTCGGCAAAAGAGATGGACGTCTTATTGATGTTATGCAGAGATTTAGGTTACATAAATAATAATGTCTATGCTGAGTATCATGAAGATATAGATAAATTATTAAGGAAACTTTTCTTATATCTTAGATTTTTGGACAAGACAATAAATAATAAAAGATATAATCTTCTTAGGATATAAATAAATTTTATCTAATCGAACTTATCCCACAGCAGATAGAATATGATTCCTAACACGATCAGACCGATAAATATTATTGCAATGCCCACCATAAATCTATTAGTCATCTCTTGTTTAAAAAACCTCCTGATATTTTCCCCATAACTCTTATAAATAAATAAGTCTTTTCAGACAGCATGTTATGCCTGGGGATAGAATCGACAGCCCACACATTTGGGGTTGCTGTAGTTGATGATAAGAGAAAAGTCTATTCTAATTCAAGGAAGCTTTTTACTACAGAATCAGGTGGCTTGATCCCTGCTGAAGTTGCAGATCATCATGTAAAGATCTGTGATGAGATCCTTAAAGAAGCTTTGGAAAAAGCAAAAGTAAAGCTGAAAGATATAGATTTGGTAGCATTCTCGCAGTCTCCAGGAATTGGACATTGTTTAAGGATAGGAGCTTTCTTTGCGCGTTCTCTTGCAGTTTTGTTGGATAAGCCTTTGGTTGGCGTTAATCACTGCGTTGCTCATCTTGAAGTTGGCTCATTATGCACGAAGTCAAAGGATCCTGTGTTGCTGTATGCATCAGGAGCAAACACCCAAGTCATAGCTTATGAAGGAGGAAAGTTCAGGGTTTTTGGAGAGACCCTTGATATCGGAATTGGAAATTTTTTGGATTCATTCGCTAGATATGTCGGGCTTGGATTTCCAGGCGGGCCGAAAATATATGAGCTTGCCTTGAAAAGCAATCAGCATTTTATAGAGCTGCCTTACACAGTCAAGGGGATGGATGTCAGCTTCGGAGGATTGCTGACAAATCTAAAACAAAAATATGATTCAGGCAGATATAAGCTGGAAGATCTGTGCTATTCTTTGCAGGAGACTGTTTTTGCAATGCTGCTAGAAGTTTCTGAGCGTGCATTAGCCCACTGCGACAAGAAAGAGCTTTTGTTAGGCGGAGGGGTTGCATGCAACAAGAGATTGCAGGAGATGTCTCAGCAGATGTGCAAGGATTTTGGAGCAGAATGCTTTATCCCGCCAAATGAATTCTTGGTTGATAATGCTGCGATGATAGCATGGACAGGCATACTTATGCATAAGGCCGGCATTACTACAAAAGTTGAAGATTCTTTCATCAAGCCTTATGAAAGGACTGATGATGTAGAAGTGATTTGGAGAAAATAAAAAATAATTTATCCTAGCATAGCTTCAAGTTCGCCAACTAAGAATTCTTCTCTTTCTTCAGGATCTTTGATACTGTTTGCTTTCCTTATGCAGCCGTCGATATGCTGTGCAACTGAAGAATTATATGGTATCCTTCTTATTGTATTTCCATATCTTCTTGGGATATAGACTGATCTCATGTCATAATGCTCTCCTTCCTGTTTTACATCGACATATCTTGGTTCTTTTGTGTTCATTCAGCATCACCTATTGTTCCCATAGCCTTATCCATTTTTTCATCAATCATCTTGCCTACATATAAAACTATCTCTCCTACTATCTGTGCATATCTCCTCATATCATCAGACATCTTCAGCCTTGCTTCCAGCGGACCCATATTTTCAAAATTCTTCGGCTTTTCAGGAAATTTTGAAAATAGTCTTGCCAGATTTGGATAAGCTTTTGTTTCTTTATATTCTGGATGCAGCCCCATCAGAGCATAAAAATTTGCCTCATTATCTGCTCTCTCCTGCTGTATTTTCTCGTACTGTTCAAGCACTTCCTGCTTCAATCTTTCAGGAAAAACACCCTTCAGTTCTTCAAACATAACATCACCTTAACATTGGAATATTTTCCGGCTATTTAAATCTTTCGCTTTTATAATCACTAAATAGGGGCAACAAATAAAAAATATGTTAAAAATTCACTATATCTTGTATGTATAGCTGATACATCAGCCAACCTGTTGTGTTTTCCATCTAAAAAATATACTACTTTTGAGTTATTAATCACCGAAAAGTTTATATATCAGCTATACTTTCCTTACTAAGTTAGCTTTAAAAGAGTTTGTTCTGGATAGCGGCGTTTAGCTAAAAAAGAGAGCGTGATAAAAACGTTGGGAGGCTCGCTCAAGATGATAGAATCGAACACTACAATAACAAAATGCCCCGAATGCGGCATGAAAAGATTATTCTGGAATAAAGATAAAGGCGAAGTTATCTGCAGATCATGCGGTTATGTTATAGAAGACAAGATGGTCGACTTCGGACAGGACTGGAGAGATTTTGATGATTCAGGAAGCCAGTCAAAGAGCAGGGTAGGCGCTCCTGTAACATATCTTCAGCCTGGATTGTCTACAGAGGTAGGCTCAAAGGCAGATCTTAGTAAGATAAGAAACAAGAGCAAGTTCTACAGGCTAAGGCTTTGGCAGAAGAGGACTGCAAACTCTATAGAGCAGAACTTGAATCATGCTCTTAGCGAACTTAAGAAGATAAGCTCATACCTTAAGCTTAACGCGCATGTCGAGGAAGAGGCAGCAAGGATCTATACACAGGCTCTGCAGAAAGGCCTGATAAAAGGAAGAGGAGTTGAAAGGATGATTGCAGGAGCTATATTTGCAGCCTGCAAGATATTCGAATCTCCTAAGACACTTCATGAGATCAGCGAATCATCTTCAATAGATGAAAAGGATGTTGTAAAGAGCTACAAGTTTTTGATAAGGATGCTAAGCATAAAGATAATGCCTGTCAATCCTATAAGCTTCGTCGCAAAGTTCGGCTCTGAGCTTAATCTTAGCCAGAAGACGCAGACAAAAGCTGTTAACTATATCGAAAGGGCTATGAAGAAAGGCATAACAAGCGGAAAATCTCCTAATTCGATAGCAGCTGCATCATTGTATGTCGCCAGCTTGGTGAATAAGGAGAAAAGGACACAGCTTAAGTTCGCAGAGACAGCAAAGATAACAGAAGTGACATTGAGGAACAGGTTCAATGAATTGCTTAAGGAGCTTGGCATAAAAGTAAAGGTAGATTAAATTTATTTTTGATTATTTTTAGTTCTTTTTTATTGTTTATTATGATTATATAAAATAAGTTATATCTATAAAATATATTATAAGGATATGCTTAAACTTTATTTAAGGTATTTTCTTAGCTCAGTTACAATAGAATATTTGTCTGCGCTTAATCCCTCATCTTTCCTTGTTTTGAACACTTTGCATGCTTCCTCTTCAACCCTTCTAGAATCATAATCAGGGAATCTTGTCATAATATATGCTAGTGTCTGTGCTGGAACGCATTCAGGTTTTGCAGGCTCTACTTTAGGCTGCTCAAATTTAGCCATTTCTTTTCTCTCTGCAGGTTTTGGCTCTGCTATTGCTAATTTCTGCGGCAATGCGACCTTTATATCAATACTCTCATGCTTTGGCCTTTCATATACTGCAACAGTCGGAGCTACTGAAAGAAGGTTGCGGACGTCATTTGCAAGAGAATATTTGTCTGCGCTCAATCCTTTTCCTTTTCTTGCATTGTAAGCTTCACATGCTTTCTCTTCTACTAGATTAGGATCATAATCCTGGAATCTTGTCACAAGATAATCTATTGTCTGTGATGGCACGCACAATGTTCTCTGTGCAGCCTTGTATATTGGAGAATCTTGCACTCTTGGTTTTGGCTCTGGTTCTTTTACTACAACAAGATCCTTGCCCACAAGAACTACTTTTGGCATAAGATTATTGTTGACTTTAGCAGTAATTTCTGGTCTCTTGTATTCCTCTGGCTTTGGCACATGTGCAAGTACAGTTCCTGCAGCATCGAGCTGCTTTTTATGGCTGTTGTTTGACAGCCCTATAGCTTCCCTTAGTTTTGCTCCGTCCTTTTCCATATAATTTTGTATTTCTCCAAGTCTTTCCCTAAGTCTTTGTGAAGCGTTTTTATCTCTCTGGACAGCTTCAAGAACTTTTCTTAATTTTGCTGCTTTTTCCGGCGTATTGGCTGTAGAGCCCTCTCTTCTTAGCCCATAACCCATCTCAGAATCAAAGGTTGCTAAGACTAATGTATCAGATGGTCCGAAAGGAATCAGGAGTCTCTCAAGCCCTTTGCTGTCTTTTCTCACAATATAGTTGTCTCCTTCCTCCACATCTGCTAGTCCAACAGCTTCTTCAATACTCATCCCATTCTTCATATTTTCTACTATTGAAGGGATTTTAGAGAACAGCAGAGGATATCTTGTCTTAAAGCTTTCTGCATCATTGAATGCGCATATTCCAAGTGCAGTTATAGCCTCTTCTTTGCATTTTTTATCGCATTTTCCTATAGCTTTTACTTCAATATTTCCTACTGCAGGATAAGCTCTGATATTTATGCTGTATTCATCGCCTGTTATGATAGTCAGCTCTTCCAGCTCTCCTCTTTTTGATGGAACAGTCTGAAGAAGATACTGTGATTTCCCCATGTTGCAGCTTTTCATATCGCTGGCATAAGCCTGGCCTGCACCTTTAACTATCGGAGAAACACCTAAAACTAATGCTGCAATTCCAGCTACTAAACTCTTAAACATTTTATTATAAGAAATAGCTTTTTATTTATAAAGCTTTGTATTATGTAACTACTAGATAGGAACAATTATTCCTCTATCGTTCCATATCCTATCAGCCTGAACCTGTTGCCTATCCTTCTGGATATCGTTACCCTTGAGCCTTTCTCAGCGCACACAGGCAGTTTTAATGTGCAGTTTATAACTCCTTTGCGGAGTTCCATCACTATGCCGACAGTAGCCGCAGAGTTTACATTAAGCATAAGAGCTTCCATCTTTGCTATAGGCTTTACCTCAAACTCTTCGGCAGCTCCTACAACCCTTTCCAGCAGGCTTGTCCTTAATAAGATCTTCTGCCATACTGGAGGCAGTTTTCCAGGCAGTCCGACGACATTTCCTGTAAGCTTGTCGCTTTTTACAATGCTTGGATCAAGGTTTGTCATCACACCTATGCTTCCGCCAGGTCCTGCCTCATTCACGCTTCCTCCGCCTGTCTTTATATCCATTATCTTTGTGGTCAGCGGCTTCCATATCTTTTGGTTTCTTTCCTCAACCTCATATCCTGGCCTGATCTCAATATTATCTCCTTTCTTCAGCACACCTTGTTTCAGGCTTCCGCCTAATACTCCGCCAGATATCTTCTCTATCTCAGTCCCAGGCCTGTTTATGTCAAAGCTTCTTGCAACTACCATCATTGGATTGGCGTTCCTGTCTCTTTCAGGCGTTGGTATATTTTCCTGTATCGCCTGTATGACAGCATCTATGTTTATGTTATGCACAGCTGATATAGGTATTATTGGAGCATTCTCATAGTCAGTCCCTTTAAGGAACTCTTTTATATCATTGTAATTTTTTATAGCCTCCTCTTCCTTTACAAGGTCTATCTTGTTCTGCACTACTATAAGATTTTTCACTCCTGTGATCTGCAGGGCCATAAGATGCTCTCTTGTCTGCGGCTGAGGGCATTTCTCGTTTGCAGCTATAAGCAGCAGCGCTCCGTCCATTATAGTCGAGCCTGCCAGCATTGTTGCCATCAGCGACTCATGTCCAGGAGCATCCACAAAACTGACCTTTCTTAGAGGTTTTCCCTCGCTCCCGCATTTAGAGCATTTAGGTTTTGTTGAATAGCAGTCAGGCTCAGGACATTTTCCGCATTTGTAGAATATTGTATCAGCATATCCTAATCTTATCGTGATCCCTTTCTTTATCTCCTCAGAATGGGTGTCAGTCCATTTTCCTGAAAGCCTTTCAGTAAGCGTAGTCTTTCCGTGGTCTACATGTCCTATCAATCCGATGTTTATCTCAGGCTGTATCACTTCTTTGCTTTTCGCTTTATGTGTCTTCTCTTCTTTCTTGCTGCCTGCTGTTTCGCTTTCCTTATCTTCTTTTTTCTTTCTTGGTATTGTTATCGCCTATCCTCTTAGAAAAAGGGTTCATTTATAAATTTAATGCAAACATCAGACAATCATCCGTTCATATTTACATAATTGGACAATGCTCTTTCTCTTTCTGTCAGGGGTTCGCTGAATATAGATCCTTCAAGCTTTTCTCTTGCTCTGTTTAATGTCCTATAATAATATGCAGTCATTGCTGAAGATGCGATTGCATAACAGGCTGCCAGCCAGCAGCCGATTCCCAAAAACACATTTACATCGCTGTTTTCAGAAGAGATACCCTGCCTTGACATAAAACTTTTTCCTAGGACTATTGCAGTTAAGGTGGATATCCCTGTTATATTGATGCCATTCCTGAATCCTGAAGAAGCATTTCTGTAATCTTCCGCCCTCATAAAATGTTGAACATCATATATCTCTGAAGGGATGCTAATCTTATCTTTATCTACATCAGGATGCTGCTCAAGCACATACTCCAGCCTGCTCTTTCTTTTTTCTGGATTGCAACAAGTTACCTTATTAATACCTTTATGATAATATTTTCTTAGTTGTTCGATAGTTACATAATTCATCTGCTTTAAGAATGAATTAAAATATTTAAAGATAATCAGAAAATAAGATATTTACTCTTTCTTCTCTTCAGCTTTTGCTTCCGCTTTAGGAGCTTCTTCAAATATTGCTGTCTCTCCCTGCTTTGTTATCTTCAGGTTTATCTGCGAGATGCTGATGTCTATCTTCTCTCCGCAAACAGTCTTCTTCTTCATCAGCCGCCTGACAAAGCCTCCCCTGTTCTTTCCCCTGAATCCAACGCTTCCTTTTCCCGCAAGCACCTTTTTCCTTGGCGAGAGTATACCTTTTCTCATAGGGAATCCGCATTTGTCAGATCCTCCTGTTATCATGAACTCATATCCGCTTAAGTCGATATTTTCTCCTGCTATGCTCTCCCCTATCCTTTTGTTCAGGAAAGCGTTTGCTCCAGGCTCCTTTACCTCTTTCTGCATAGTCTTCCCTGTCTTTGGGTCTGATATCACAAGTTTGAATTCTGCCATGATAAACGTGGAAAAAACGTCTCTTTAAAAAGCTTATTGTTTTTTTTGCGATTATTCTATACAAATCTTTAAATAAAATTTTGGATAATGATTTTAATTATGCTGGAATCAAGATTGAAAGAAACTCCTGATGGCAGGGGGATTGAGCTTCCTCCTGAAAGAGGCAACACAAGATACGCAACTCTGGATAGCAATGACAATTTAGTCCTGCACACTAAAATAAGAGGCACAGGCGGAGCAGAGATTATGGTCCATTATTACAAGCTGGACGGATTTTATGTCGACAGCTGGTTCGGCACTAATAAGTTCGGGCCTGAAACAGAAGAGTACAGGGCTTTTGAAGAGCTGAGCAGTAAAAGATGCTGACTTCTTAGGAATATTATCTTACCAAAAGAAAATTTTATAAATAGGCTATTACACCAAAAACATCCAGATACCAAAAATCAAGGTGAGATTATGAGTAAGAAGAAAAAGCAAAAGAAGTCCAATCCTAAGAGAGAGCGCTATCTCAAGTTTCATAAGGAGAAATCCGCTGTCATGGACGTCTCCATGCCAGAGCTGAATGATGATCAGATGAGGCAGAAAAGGGAGGATGAGTCAAAGATTGAAAGATATCTTAAGTTCAGCAGGAATCCACCTTCAAAGGAGATTGTGGAGAGAAGGATGAAAAGCAAGAGGGCAAGGATTAGCGGATGATCTTTTCTAAATCTTTTTATATTTATTTCAATTTATTTTTCTTATGCCAAAGAAGAGTTTTTTAGATAAATGACAAAATAAAAATAATATTTCTCATAACTTTTTTCTGATCAGCATTGTTGCCATTATTATGACAATTATTCCTAAGATGATGTTTAGGATGCTGAATTTAGGGATATCTTCTCCTCCTGAACCTCCTCCTCCATTATCGCAGTCTATCTCATCAAGGAATATGCCTGATATTATAGCGTTTGTGCATCCTGTATACTCAGCGATTATAGTATATTCTCCGCCTAATATATAGAACCTGTGGTAGACTCCGTTTCCCACCATCTCATCAGGGCTTGCTGCAATCTCTTCTCCTGTGTTCCTGTCTATAAGATAGATTATCTGCTTCCTGCATGTGCTGTCAAAATCAGTAGAATATATTGATAGATAATAATATCCTGGAGGCACGTCAAGGTCAACATAAAGGTTAGGGCCGATGGCATAATTCTCTCCTCCGTCATCCCATGTGGATGCTCTTGCGCTCCATGAGCTATCATCTCCTGTAAGCGCCCTTTGGTCAGTTGTGTTATATGTCCATGCCCATGCATACGCATCTCCTTGCGTGCATCCTCCTTCAGCATCAAAATAATCAGTCCATGCCCAGTAGTTTCCGTTAGCTACAGAATATGTGACACCTAAGCTTCCTCCTGTAACATCATATGCAGGATTTTCAGGCTGGTTGTTGTTGTTCGTGTATATAGAGTCCATTGCGCTAAGAAGATACCACTAGCTTCCGTAGTTGCCCACCCAGTCTCCTTTTGTTGCAGAATCGCTTCCAAGATAAGTTATATTTCCTGATGAATAGCTTTCGATGAATATTCCTGAAATAACTGCATTTGGCCCAGCAGTCTTTTTAATATCTACAGTTACAGTTCCTCCGTTAACCCTGAACATCTCATATTTTCCATCATGGAAATTTGAAACTATTGTCGATGCGCTTCCAGTGCTGTCTGTAACAGTTATATTCTCTGCCCTTGTTGTTGAATCCCAGTCAAGAACATATATGCTAAGCTTATAGCTTCCTGAAGGTATATTCAGCGTTATTGTAGAATTTCCCCAATATCCTGATGCTCTTCTCTCTTCCTCATCAGCAGTTTCCAGAGCTCTTCCTTCGCTGTCTATACATTTCCTCACATATACAGAATAAGATATATCATTTATCCCAGTTCCGCCTGTTATATCATAAGGGCCTGAATATCCGTTCTGTATAGGCCATTCATAATTATTACAAAGTCTTGAGAATACATTTCCACGCTTTAGCGTGGAGATGAACAAGACACGACCGAAGGGAGTTTAAAAAAGCACAAAGCTTTTTTCAAGACTATTTCTTTTATTGTT
>Ga0172364_10003602_pt1 | contig 12377 bp, 8 predicted proteins | sample LakKivSesite10cm_FD_114545 | JGI IMG/M metagenome (GOLD analysis project Ga0172364, IMG submission 114545) | Sediment microbial communities from Lake Kivu, Rwanda - Sediment site 10cm | ecosystem: Environmental > Aquatic > Freshwater > Lake > Sediment | place: Rwanda: Western Province, Lake Kivu... | reverse complement strand
GGCAGACGTAGAGGGCTTGGGTGCTCGTGACGTAGGCCGTGTCGCCCACCTGCAAGGTCGAGGACTGCGTGGGCGAGGCCGCGACGTTGGGCAAGTCGCTCGCCAGGGCATAGGTGTTGCCCCAGTAGCCGTGGAAATCGGTGGGTGAGCGGGTTGCCATCGGGCCTCAGATGTTGTGCGCCACTTCGTTCCCGGTACCACCGGCCGTGTTGTCCACGGGCGGCACGGTGCGGCAGACGTTGCCGATCACGGTGTTGTTGTCGGCGGTGGCTGACAAGTAGATTGCGGCGACCCCTGGCGGAACCGGAAGCGAGCACGAGTTGCTTCCGATCGCGTTCTCGTCGGAGTCAACGTAGATCGCCGGACCAGCGCCCTGGGTAGACGGCAAGATCCTGTTACTGGTGGCCGCGCATCGATCGCCTGCGATTAGCAGCGCCGCGCCGGAAGAAGCGACTTGAAAGTCGATCACGTTGCCCGTCACTGTGACGCTGGCAGGTCCGCCTCCGCCGACGGATCCAAGTGCGATCCCATACTGAGTCCAGCGTTCGGGGCACTCGATGATGTTGCTAGAAAACGCCAGCCGCTCTGCTCCGTCGAGCACGAGTACAGCGGCGACGTTGCTGGTGGAGCGGATCTTGTTGTCGGCGACGACGATGTCGCGCTCCTGGGAGCCACGGATGAAAACAGCCGCGCTTGGCGACGCAGCGCCAGATACCTCATCGTGGATCATCTCGTTGCCCTCGATGAACACGTCGGTAGCGCCCTGGACTCGCACGGCGTAGGTATCTGCGCCGCTGCCGTCGTAGTCCGAAACGTGGATCGTGTTGCTTGCGATCGAGATGCCGCTGACGTCGCCTGGATTATTCGCCGCAACGAGCACGCCTTTCCGAACCGTGATGGGCAGCGGAATCTGCGGGATCGCTGCGCCGAAGTCCGTGTCGCTCACCGACGAGTCGATCGTTCCAGGGCCGAAGCTCACGCAAAGGTCCATGAGAACGAAAGTCGAGTCGTCGATCTGAATGTTTGCCTGATTCGCCGAGGCCACCGACTGGGGCTGCACGCTGACTCCGACGTCCCAGAACAAGAACGCGCAGGCTCGCAAAGAACAGAGAAAACCAGATTCGACAAGAGAGCCGATTCGAGTCCCCAACCCAAGAGGTGGTGGAGCCACGTTGGCACCGGTAAACACGCCGTTGCTGATGCGAAGCGCAGTAGCGTTCGACGCTCCGACGACCTGCGTCGTGAAGACGCCGTACTGGCCGATGTCGAGTGCGTACACTTCGGTGCCAAACAAGATGCAGCCGCCGCTGTTAGGGTCAGTCTGCAAGTTGCGAAGCTCGTAGCCGATGTCTCCGCTAAGAACCAGCGTATTACGAGCGGCAACCTGACCTTCGACCACCTTGATTCCAGAGGTTGCGTCGATGTTTCCAGGCTGAATCGTGCTGCCCGTGGGAGTTACCGAGACGCTCTCGATGCTGGTCTGCGGGATGGATGTGTTTACTGCTGTGTTGACGAGGATGCCGTTGCGAAGGGTGCTCTGCGCGTCGGTGTTGTATCCGATCAGAAGCCCGTTTAGGACCGCTCCTCCGCCTTGCACCAAGATGACCGCTTCGGATCCCGTGCCGCTTCCTGATGCTGAAGGAGCCTGAAGCTCCATGTCGCGAACAGACTGGATGCCTGGGTTGCCTCCAAGATCCGCAGGGAGAACGAAGACGCCCTGGTCACCCGATGGACGAGCGCGGAGCGTCGTCGCCCGAACGCCTGCCCCTTGCACACGGCAGCCTGGAGGGACTGTCAAAGGCATCACCACGATGCCGCTTCCGAAGTCGTAGAGCCCCGGTCGGATCCACACATCGCCCAGCACCGCTGCTGCGGAAGAGAGCGCCGACGCGATGCCAGAGCCGTCGCCTGGGTCTGGAATGTAGACGAAGCCGCCCGACGAGTATGCCGTCGCGCTGTCGCCTGCTGGCACGTTGCCCACAAGATACTTGGGCGCGAACTTGTCGGGGCCGTTCGAGATCTCAACCCATACCGCGTTCGTCTGGAACGCGAGGCCGGGTTCCGTGCAGATGTAGAACGACCCCGTCGAGGGACTCGTCGCAACGTAGGCGAAGTCGCCCGCCTGAAGATTCGGCGTCTGGAACGAAGGGGTCGCTCCTTCGTTGGGGAGATCTCCGGCCACCCATCCGGCGCTCGTGGAGGGGTTGGTCGTGCCCCAGAAGTTGTGGAGCGGAACGGGACTGCGAAGCGCCATGTTTCTGGCCTCTTAGGCGAATACGTTGTGCGCGACCTCGTCCGTGACCGAGGGCAGCAGAGTTGCGGTGGGGAGGAAAAAGTTGGTTGTGATGACGTGGTTGTTGCCGCCGGAGGTGTCGATCGCCCCGAGCACCGTGTTGCCCGTGATCACGCCGCGCCCGGTGGAGAGGATCGCGTCGCTCTGAAGCGCCGACAGATCGCAGTCCGAGACGCGCATCGTCCCGTCAGACTGGATGCAGGGGCTGCCTTGCGACGTGATGTTGCACTCTGAGACGGACACCAGAGACTGGATCGCCAAGCCTCCGCCAGTAACCAAGACTCCCGCCAGAGTAGGAAACGACGCGGAAGACTCGGAAAGGTCGAGTCGAGCGCCGCCGAAGGCGACGTAGGCACAGCCAAAGCTGTTGCCCGATCGCGTCGCAAGGCAGCGAGAAACGCTCGCGAAGCCCTCGATCCCGCCAACAAAAACCCCGCTGACGCCGCCCGTGAAAGACTCCTGATCGAAGTCGGGCAAGAAAAACCTGCACGCGACGATTCGTGCGGACGCCTTGCTAACCAAAATGGCCGCCCCGAGAAGCGTCGATCCGCCAAGGTTGGAAAGCTGAATGTCCACCCGCTCGACTCTGGATGGAGAGGAGGAAGTGCCGTTGCACTCAACGACGCCGTCTCCGAGGGTCGAGTTGAACTCGCCGATCACGTTGATCCGCAGGTCTCGAAGCTCAGAGGTCGTCGCCAGGGTGAAGACGGTCTGGTTTCCGGTCAACCGACCGTTGATGATGGTCGAGTTGCCAGCGCCTCGAACAAGGACGCCCGCAGGTACAGCAAAAGGCGACGCCGGAGCGCCACCCGAGGTAAGGTTGTAGGTGCCGGGGCGGATCCAGATGTCGCCAGGAGACGCAGTGGCGGCAGCAATCGCCGACGCGATCCCAGCGCCGTTGCCGGTGTCGGGAATGTAGACGAAGCCGCCCGACGAGTACGCCGTCGCGCTGTCACCGTTGGCGACGTTGCCCACGAGGTACTTCGGAGCGAAGTGATCCTGCGACCCCGGAGGCGGCGGGCCGCCACCCGTCGCGGAGGTGAGCGGAAAGTGGATCTCGTAGATGCTCGCCATGTCAGGTCGTCCCGACCTGCCAGTTCAGGTCGATGCCAAACTGCGGGTTCGGCTCCTCTTCGATGTTACCGTCGAGAACGCACTCATAGGTCAGACCGAGCGCGTAGCCGTGGCAGACGTACATGAAGGACACGCTGCGGCCCAGCAGGTTCTGCCCCGGAAGCAACGTGTTCTGATACGAGGCTGAGTTGGGATCCTGAAGATCCAGCTGCCACACATCGTCCACGAAGATCGAGGTGCTGTGGCGAGGAGGTGCCGCGGCGGGCGGGTTGACCGACTGCCACTCGCTGATGTCGATCATCTTCACGACCGGGTACCAGACCGCCCGGTTGTTAGCAGCGGTACCTCCGCCAAACTCCAGCTGGTCGTTTCCGGTCCACCCGCCAGAGCCTCCGGGGCCGCGAAACTCGTCTCCCTGACGGAGGAACCAAGGCTTCAAGCGGATGCTGCTCACCCATGAGGGGAACTGGGGGCGTCCTTGAATGATCCCGTTGTAGACCGTCAGCGAGAACAAGATCTGCTGCCCCGGACGGAAAGCATCGAGCGTCGTCACCGGGATGATCGTCCCGTTTTCCAGATCCGACGAGGAGGAAGGCCCGAGGGTGATCGGAGCGAAGGTTCCGCCCTGCGAGTAGCGCAGCAGGTTGCCGTACTGGAAGACGGACTCCCTGGGGTAGCTCCTGCCGAGTTCTGCGCCGCGCTTCATCGCTTTCGGTTCCTTGGAGCGGGTTGGTTGAACGATGCCGACTGGATCTTGTCCCGCCAGCAGGGCGAGCAGTGAACCGCTCCGTAGTCGGTCGTGATCTTGACCGCAAACCCGACCCCTCCGCAAGAGGCGCAAGCAGAATCTTCGTCCTCGGGCTCGGCCTCGCCGATCTCGGCGTCGGGGAAGGCCGCCGCCAGCATGGCCTTCACGCGCACCGCCACCCGCCCCAGGTCCGCAGGGTCCGGGGCTTGGATCCCAGCCTCGCGAGCGCTCCTAGCGGCCTGGAAGGCGGACGTCAGCACCCGCACCTCGGACCACGAGAACAGCCCGTTCCGGCCCACGGTCAGCTTCTGACCGTCGAAGGGGAACGAGTAGCTCAACCCCAGCCACTCGGCCGTCTGCATGTCCAGTCCGGTCAGCAAGTCGGGTCGGTCGGCGTGGATCGCTTCGCAGACGAGCGCCTCCAGACGCGAGAGGAAGATCTCGCCCTCCCGCTCCGTCAGCGGCCTGCGCTTGCTCGCCTCCGCAAGCTCGGCCACCTCGCGCGCCCAGTCGCGCGACCACCGCATGGCGCGGTCGGGCTCACGCCCCCAGGCGATCAGGGCGTCGGGCACCGTCAAGGTCGAGATGGCCTCGACGGGCGGCGGCGGCTGCACAGGCTGACGACGGACGACTCGCATCAGAACGGAACCTCGGAACGGTTGGGGGCGTAGCTGTCGATCAGGCGCTCAAGACGCAACGGGTTGCCGATGCACTCGACGCCGTGGCTCTGAGCAGGCATCCACGGGCGGCGAACCGATCCGCGAATCAGGTTGGGCGGCAGGTCGGCCACGAACAGACGCAAGGCTTGCCGGTACACCCAGGCCCACCGCACCCGCTGCTCGACCGACGGCCAGTTCGACGGCGGGTACATCACCCGGTCGATCAGGCGGGCCCCTCGGGCCCCCTGATCGGGGAGGGACGGCAGAGGGGGGAGGGGCGGCAAGGTGGGCGGAGGTAGGGACGGCAGGGAGGGGGCGTCGCTCGGGGGGGATGAACGTGGGGGTTGCTCTCCCAGATCTCTGTTAGAGCAAACCCCACGCTCATAGGTACTTGCGACATACTCAGTTCCGCTCAGAAGTTGGCACAGGTCGGCGCAGCTTGGCTCGGCAAGAAGTGCGTGGCAGAAGACATGGCTCCAGCATCCCACATGTCGGTAGATCTCCCCGATCGCGGTCGCCATCTCGCGTGCGGACACGAAGCCCAGGATGCCTTGGTTGCTCTCCAGCCTCATGCCGCGGTCGATGGACTCGGTGGCGTAGGTCATGCCCGTGCCGCCCTCGTCCAGGGCTACGGTGGCGCTCGTTGCCGCCAGAAGCTCGCCGGAGAGGGGCACCTGATGCCCGAGCACCCAGGCGCGTTTCTGGCGCTGCGAGGGGATGGCGGGCCGGATGCGGTGGACAGCCTGGGCAAGCTCGTCGGTGGCCTTGCGCTCGAAGGCAGAGAGCAGGGCCGGGTGCGCTGCTGCCATCGCCCCGGCGAACGTCGTCTTGCCGCTGCGCTCCGAGCCCCAGCCCCAGAACCGGACCCTCGACGCTCCTGGGTTTGCTGAAAGAACTCGTGCGTTTGCCTCGTGGACGAGCCCTCCGGTGTTCGGCACGAACTCGGTCACGGCCACGAAGGTGTCGAAGTCTCGGTAGCCGTCCTTGCCGCGGCCCGAGCCCCAGTGCTCGACGGCCCATTCCTTCAGGTCGAACTCGAAGCTCTTGTGCTGCATCCACTCGGCCAGCCACTCCTTGGTAGCGAGGTGGGTGTAAAGCAGGACCGTGCGGTCTGTTTCCAGGGCCAAGACGGGTCGGACATGGTCCTCAAGATGGGCTACGAAGCGGTCCTTGTCTGCGAAGTCGGCCGAGGTGATCTTCGTGATCAGCCGGACGAGCACGCTGGACCGCGGCCACTTGGCCCGGTGGTTCACGACGTCTACCTGCCCCTTGCGGCGGAAACGGTCGAACAGGTACTCGTAGTGGCTGACGTCGGCGTAGGCGTCGCCCACGATCACGTTGGACTCGCGTGCCGCGAAGGGGATGGCTTGGTGCAGCCGGATGACCCCGTGCGTCTTGCCGGGCGTGCTGGGGTCGGAGCCCTCTTCAAGGACGAGGTCTGCGTGGATTTTGTAAGCAAAGTCGGGGTTTGCGATGCCTTCGGAGACGGCGACGTCGCGTGCCGTGACCTCGTTCAGCAGCTGCTGGGACATGGCCGAGAGCCAGCGGTGCGGGTAGCGCTTGGCGATGATCTTGGGGTCGGCCCCCATCAGTTCGCCCTTGCGCGGCACCTTGACGCTGCTCTCGTTCACGACCTGGGCAAGCACGGTCTGGAGGTCGTAGCCGAGGCCGCTGGCCGCGCGTTCCAGCAGTTCCAGAAGCTGCTGTCCGGCGTAGCTTGACCCGTGGTCGCGGTGGTGGGTGGGGTCGGGCGCGCTGGCGTCGGACGGGCTCTTGTAGCCTCGGAGGTGCGCCTCCCTGCGCTCTGCCTTGGCTCCGGCGATGGCCGAGCGGAGCAGCCGGGTCATCAGGGTGTGCGCGTCAGGGGCCTGCGTCTGCGGGCTGATCCACTGGTAGGTCAGCTGGTGGTCCCAGATCTCGACCTGCTGCTCCATCGATCCAGTCGGGTCTTCGTCCACGAAGATCGTGTCGAACGCCCAGAAGCCCTGGAGGCGGCGGTTGGACAGCTGGGTGCCGATCGCCAGCGAGGCGTGGGTCGTGACGATGATCGGAGCGGCGTAAGCAACGATGCTTCTTGCTGTTTCGGCGATCTTCCGGTCGCGCACGGCCCGGATGCGGCTGGCGTAGTACTCGCAGGTGTGGGGCAGGGAGCGGATCGGGTTCCGAAGGTTCGGGTACAGGTGGCAGTCGGGGCACACCGTCTGGCCGGGGGAGTAGCCCATCTGCGCGGCCGTCTGCACCGAGTCGTAGTTCGCGCAGTTTCCGTCGTGGCGGCCCTCGATGACCTGTAGCCGCACGAAGGGGTGGGCGGCCTGGATGCGGTCGCAGGCTTCGGAGATCTGATCCCTCGACAGCACCGCGTAGCCCACCCTCCTGCCGACCCCCTGCTCCTCGCGGGCCGCCTCGGCCATCCCGTGGGTCTTCCCGGTGCCGGGGCTGGGAGCCAGGACGGCCAGACGCCCCAACTTGCCGCGGTAGCTCCTCACAAGGTCCAAGGTCGTTTTGACAACTTGTCGCGAAGTGGTGTGCCAGTCTTGGGGGTCCGGCTGTGCCACATCGACGGTTGGGTCGGGCAACTGTGCCAAACTCAACGACCGTTGCATGTTTTCGATCAAAACCGCCGGGTCAAGCTCTGCCTCGGCCTCCAAAACCTCCTGCACTACCTCCGCAAGCAAGCGGCCGATTTCGGAATCATCTTCAACACTTGCGGACGCGAGCGCGACCTCGAAGGCGGACGGATCGAGCAGGTGTGCCAAGTCGGGCAACTGTGCCAAACCTGGGTCGGACGAGAGCGTTTCCGTCGCCTCGCCGAGGTCGTTTTCAACTCGGCGTCCGTCTGAGTCATTTCGCCCCTCCGGCGCGGTTTTCGTCTCGACGGACGCCGAGTTGGGATCCGGCTCTTGACCCGTTCCAGTATCAACTGAGAGTCGCAACTGCTCGGTCATGGACGGCGGAAGGGCGCGGCGGTCGGGCGCTCCCTTGCCGCCGTGCTTCTTGCCTTGCCTAACGAGCGCGAAGCGAACGTGGACGGTCTTGGAAGTTCCGTTTCGGAACCAAGAAAAGCGAATGTCGTGACCTGCCGATTCGGCGCAGATGTCCTCGTTGAGCCTTCGCTCTGCGAGTTCCTTCAGCCGCTCATTCGATGAGCGCTCGCTGGGCTGAACGCCGATGGCTCGGCCCAGCATCGACTCTTCCGCCGTCCCAGGCGCAACGACGAGCCACTCGCCCGGCTTGCGGGTGGAGATCACGAGGCTCGCCGCAGAGGCGGTTCTAAACCTCTCGTAGAGGCTTCGGAGCGCAACGCAGTCAGCCGCACGGGACGTCATGGAGCGACGTCTCCTGCTTGCTGGCGAACGGTTGCAGCGCTATCCTGTCTGACAATAAGGTTCATCCGGCTCACGGCACGAGTCGGTTAGAGCCGCCGGTCAGGAGTTAGCACCTCCGTTCCGGCCGCCGCAGCCTCCAGGCATCGCCTGGGGGCTGTATGCGTTGAGGTTATGGGCCAGCCTGGGGCCCCGAGTCAAGTTAGTCGTCCTCGTCGTCCTCGTCCAAGCTCCGCAGGTAGTCCGCCAGGGCGCGCAGGACTACGCGAACCTCGACCCCCCGGTGGCCCGCCTTCCACGCCTTCGCAAGGGAGCGCATGGCAGCGGCGAGCAGCACCTCCGGGTCTTCCGACCCTTCGCCTGGGCGTCGGGCGATGCCGGAGAGCACCCGCTCGAACAAGAACCACTCGGCCCTGGTCAGCTTGTGGATCTGCGCGTGCAGGGTCTCCAGACGCTTGGCCGTCGCAAGCTCGAAGGCGGAGAGCCTGCGCGTAGGCCGCATGCCCTGGCCGTCGATCCAGCTGACCGCGTTGGGGTCTCCGAGCGCCTCGCGGAGCGCATCGAACTCCCCACGCAGCCGCGCGATCTCAAGCTCGACCTTCTCCAGCTTCTCCGCGTCGGTCTTGTCGTCGTCGCTCACGGTTAGATCGGTTCGTAGAAAGCGTGCTCGTGAAAGTAGGCCGGTGCTGCCGCTCCGGCGCATCGGTTCGTTCCCAGATTCGGGCAACGGTAGCCATGACCGACGAGCGTGCTGCACTTGATCGGGTGCATGTCCGCCGTCTGTTCCCACTTCCTGTCCGTCGAGGTCGCTCTGTACCTGGGATCGACGGCGCTGATCGCATGGAACGCCGCGTTGCCCTCGTCCCCGAAGCGATGCAGCTGGGTCGCAAGCGCCATCCACAGCTGGTAGGTGAAGGCTCCCGGCTGCCGGACATGCCGCATGAACGCGCAGTGGTTCAGCGTGAAGTCGAGCATGCCTCGGGCATCCACGATCGGAAGCGGGGCACCATCACCGTACATGCGCGGTGGCGGCGCTGGCCGTGGCGCGTGCAGGTCCGGCTTACCGGGAGACTCCGCAAGCTGCTCCGCAAGCTCCACCTCGCCCCATGCGCGCCCTTCCAAGGCTTTCGCGAGGTGCTCCCAGTGCTTGCCGTCCGGGTCGAAGTCGCCCATCGCGGCCAGCTTTGGGTCGATGGGCAGCGTGCCGCCGTTCTGTTTGGCGAGACGGCCGTTGAGTGGGCTGCCGATCAGGTTCCCAGGTCTGCGGTTGCCCGTGCGCGTGAAGCCGGAGAGGAGGGTGTCCTGCGGGGGGATCAGCCGATCGAAAGACGTCGGTATGTCACGGAGGTCGTCCTCGACCACCTCTGCCTCTTCGAGCCACGCCTGCATCCACCGCCGTGCCATCCAGGCGGGCACCGGCTCCTTGAACAGGACGCGGACATGAGCGCCCTTCGCAGACCTTGAGAGGTTGACGAGCAGGTTGGCCCCGACGTCGAGCAGGAAGCGAACGGCGCGCTTGACGTCGTGGTGCCAGTTCGTCCCCTGCCGCTTGCCGTCGAAATCGGCGGCGATCCACCAGATCTTGGGCAGGTCGTTATCGACTGGGATGAGCGGGTAGCTTCCGATCTCGATCAGCCCCGAGAGGTGCATGAGCACGTTCTCGTCGGAGAGCGGAGAGTAGACCGGACTCCACGGGGCACCCACACCCCCCGCGTCGCTGCGGAGCGCGAAGACGTCTTCAGGGCCTCGTGTTGCTTCGCGGAGTAGCCGGACCTTGTCGCCCACGGAAAGCTGCATACCGTTCCTCTCGCGCGCCGCTGATGCGCGTCTGCTGTCGCAGCACTTCGCTGATGGTGCTCGCACCGATGTCGTCTTGGATCTTCCAGAGCAGCTTGCCCGCCGCTTCTGCGTCGGCCTCCGCGCGGTGAGCGTTCTCGATTGAGACCCCCATCCGCGCGCATGCGTCCGTGAGCTTGTTCGAGACCTTCTGGGGGGAGTTTCGACCGATGTGACGGATCCAGGCCAGCGGGTCGAGCCACGCGGGCCACTGGCTGTCGAAGGCAGACCGGGGGATGCCGTCGCCCATGTTCAGGCGACCCAGTTCCGCAGCGATGAAGCCTCGATCGAAGCTCTCGTTGTAGGCGACGGGGATCGCGCCTTCTGTCATCTGCACGACGCTCGCCAGAACGTCTACGAACCTCGGCGCGCTCGCCACCTCGGCGTCTCCGATGCCGTGGATGCGCGAGGCGTCGGCTGGGATCAGCACGCCGGGGTTCAGCAGCGACGAGAAGGTCGAGACGACCTGCCCTGCTCGCATGCGGACGACGGCGATCTCGACCACCTTGCACGCCTGGGGACTCAGCCCGGTGGTCTCGACGTCGATGACGGCCCAGTCGAGGTCCGTCCATAGTGCGAAGTGATCGATCATCGTCCGGCACCGTTCTGCGCCCTGTGGGCGAGGATGAGCCGCTTGGCGGCGTTCTTAGTTAGGTTCTTCTCGTAAGGGATCTTGTTGGCTCGCAGGTACCACATCTGCTTGTCCGTGGCGGGCTCACGCATCTTCACGTCGTACTCGACGTTCATCACGGTGATCAGGTCGGCCGCCTCGCCAGCCGTCACCGGCAGGCTCTTCTCCTTCACGCCGAGCCTGCGGAGTGCATCCGACTGCTTCGGCGTCATGGGCCGCGAGCGCCACGAGGCATCGTTCAGCAGCATCTTCTCCGCGACGTAAATGTCCTCTTCCAGCCCGTCGTCGTACAGGAACGCGAAGGCTGGCGGCGTCGGGTCGTCGCCGTCCTCGCCCGGCCGCTTGGCGCGAGGCGCGGTCAGCCGCTCGACCTCGCCCTCCACCAGACCGTAGGCCATGTCGAACTCGATGGGCGTTCGGACCACCTCGACGGGCGCGGAGTCGCGCCTGCCTTCTCGCAGATCGTGGAAGCGAACCGTTGCACGGCTCTTGTCTGCGTCGTGCCACGCGACGAGGAAGTAGCCGACGCGGGGGATCTGGAGCGTCCAGCCGTAGGTCGTCTCGCGCCATGCGTACCTGCTGCGCTTGGCTCGCATGCGGAAGTCGAACTCGCGGGCGCGCATTTGATCGACATGCGCCTCGGCCTCCTCGTCCTCTTCCTGCGGCGCGGCGAGCCCGTCGCCGGGCAGGTTCTCGTTCTCGATGGGCCGAAGACCGGCGAGGGAGGCAAGCTGGACGGGGCTGTGCCGATCGCTGTTGCCGACGAGATCGATCACGAGGCACTCGGTCTTACCAGGGAAGAGTCTCAAACCTCGCCCGAGCGCCTGGGAGTAGAGCGACTGTGAGGCGGTTGGGCGGGCGAAGATCACGCCCTCGGCAGAAGGCTCGTCCCACCCCTCCGTGAGCACCTCGACGGAGCAGAGCAGCTTCAGGTGGCCGCTGCGGAAGCGCTCGTAGACGGAGGTGCGTTCCTTGGGCTTCATGCTGCCGTCGATGGACGCCGCCGGGTAGCCCGCGTCGGTGAACTCTTGGGCGAGGTCTCGCGCGTGCTGCACGTTGCAGCAGAACACGATCATCTTCCGATCGTGCCCGTGCTCCTGCCACGCGCGAACGGTGGCCCGTCGGACGCTTGGCTGGTTGATCACTTGGGCTAGCTGCGACTCCACGAAGTCGCCGTTCTTGCTGTCCACGCTGTCGAGGCTGATGTCGAGGTTCACCCGGATTCCGCGCGGCGGCACGAGGTATCCGTCTCGCACGAGGTCGAACAGGTTCTTCTCGTAGGCGACGCAGTCGAACACCTCGTCCAGCCCGGTGCCGTCCGCGCGTCCCGGCGTGGCCGTGAGGCCGAGCAGCAGGACGTTGGGGTTAGCCTGACGGATCTGGTCGATCACCTTCACATAGGTCGAACTGGGAGCGTGATGACATTCATCGATCACCACCAGCTTCGGAGGTATTCGCCCGATGACCTCGGTGAGTCGATGGCATCCGCGCGCTGCGAGGGTCTGTACGGACGCGACCGTGATCTTCCGATCGATCTCGTTTACGTCGGCGGCCACGAGCCCCACGGTGCATCGCGGAGCGACCAGCTTCGTCTTGGCAACCGTCTGGTCGAGCAGTTCCTTGCGGTGCGCGATGAAGATCGCGCGGAAAGCCGGTCGCGGCTCGGTCGCTCGACGCATGATCTCCGCGGCCAGGATCGTCTTTCCTGATCCAGTCGCGGCCACAATCAGCGGAGCCTTCTTGCCAGACTCCCACGACTTGAAAACCGCTTCGACCGCTTCGATCTGGTAGTCGCGGAGGCGGACGATCGAGC
>Ga0172364_10003601_pt1 | contig 12378 bp, 4 predicted proteins | sample LakKivSesite10cm_FD_114545 | JGI IMG/M metagenome (GOLD analysis project Ga0172364, IMG submission 114545) | Sediment microbial communities from Lake Kivu, Rwanda - Sediment site 10cm | ecosystem: Environmental > Aquatic > Freshwater > Lake > Sediment | place: Rwanda: Western Province, Lake Kivu... | reverse complement strand
TTCAGGCATCGCCGAAACATCCAAAGCGCGGCCGCAGGCGTTCTCGGCGAGTCGATCTGGCCTGGAACCGCGTGGGCAAACCTGGCCGCCTTCCGCTCGCGATTGTCGATGGACCGCTACACCGGCCCGCAGGATGCGCGAGCCACGTTCAGCCGAGCTCGACCACGGCGTGGCGCTCGCGACCGTCGTCGACGAGGTGGATCTTTCGGTCGGGCTGGTCGGCGCCGTCGACCACGACCCGACGTGTGTGCTGCGTCGCCTCGCCCACCTTGCGAAACTGAATGTGATAGTAGGTTTTGCGGTAGCGGTAGGTTAGCTTGAAGCCAGTCCAGGCGGAGGGCAGCAGAGGCCGGAAGGAGAGGACATCGGTCTCCAGCTGTAGCCCGAGGAGATCCTCGACCAACAGTCGATACAGCCAGGCGGCGGCACCCGTGTACCAGCTCCAGCCACCTTGGCCCTCGTGACCGCGGGCCGTGTAGAGATCGGCGGCGAGGACGTAGGGCTCCAGCTTGTAGGTCTTGACGTGCGCCGCGGTGTCGCCGTGACGGACGGGATTGAGGTACTGAAAGATCTCCCATGCGTTCTCCCCCTGCCCGATGGCGGCGAAGGCCTTGGCGGCCCACACGGCGGCGTGGGTGTACTGTCCGCCGTTCTCGCGCACACCGGGCTGATACCCCTTGATGTAGCCGGGCTCCCAGGGGGCGTCGTCGAAGGGCGGATCGAAGAGCCGCACCAGGCGATGCTTCCGGTCGACCAGCCGGCCGAGGACCGACTGCATCGCGACGCGGGCGCGCTGGGGATCGGTGGCGCCGCTCAGCGCCGCCCAGCTCTGCGGGATGGAGTCGATCTGGCATTCGGGGCTCTGCCGCGAGCCCAGCGGCGTGCCGTCGTCGAAGAAGGCGCGCAGGTACCATTGTCCGTCCCAGGCGTGCTGGTCGAGGTTGGAGGCCAAGGCTTGGGCTTCGCGCTGGCAGGTGGCGGCGAAGGCGCTGTCGCCGCGCCGGGTGGCGAGCGCGCCGAACTCGCACAAGACCTGAAGCAGGAAGAAGCCCAACCACACGCTCTCGCCCCGCCCCTGATGGCCCACGCGGTTCATGCCATCGTTCCAGTCGCCCGTGCCGATCAAGGGCAAGCCGTGGGGGCCGAAGCGCAAGGCGTGGCGGATGGCGCGCGCGGCGTGCTCGTACAGCGAGGCGGTCTCCTCGGTCACGCGCGGCAGATCGTAGACGGACTCTTCCTCCCCCGTGGGGGCGCGGGCGTCAAGGAAGGGACGAGTCTCGTCGAGCACGCCGGTGTCGCCGGTGACGGCGACGTAGCGACATACGGTCAAGGGCAGCCACAGCAGGTCGTCGGAGATGCGGGTGCGCACGCCGCGGCCGGCCGGCGGGTGCCACCAGTGTTGCACGTCTCCGTCGGAGAACTGGTGAGCCGCGCTCAGCAACAGGTGCTCGCGGGTCAGCCACGGACACTCGCGCAGGAAAGCCAGGGAGTCCTGCAACTGGTCGCGGAAGCCGTAGGCGCCGCCCGACTGATAGAAGCCGCTGCGCCCCCAGAAGCGCGAGGAGAGGATCTGGTAGAGCAACCAGTGGTTGACGAGGAAGTCGACGGAGGCGTCGGGTGTCTGGACGTAGATGCCACCAAGCTGGTGCTTCCAGAAGGCCCACACACGCTCGAGCGCCTGACGGGCGCCGCTGGTGCCGCCCTGGCGACGGAGATAGCCCCGCGCCTCGTCCTCGGAGCGAGCGCACCCAAGACAGAAGACGACCTGGATCTCGTCGCCGGGCGGGATCTCGAACCCGGCGCGGATGGCGGCGCAGGGGTCCAGCCCGGCGCCCACATGGTTCGAGAGGTGCTCGCGCTGGAGCGCCGCGGGGGCGGCCAGCGAGCCGTTGCGGCCGATGAACTCCGTGCGGTCGGCGGTCAGGGTGCGATCCTCGCCGCTGCAGTGGAAGAAGGCGACGCGGTCGGGAAACTCCAGGTTGAGTGCGTTCTGGGCGAAGATGGCGCCGCTCTGCGGATCGACGCGGGTGACCACGTGCATGGCGCTGTGGGCGCGCTGCTCGCCCAGCACCCACTCGCAGTAGCCGGTGATGGACACGCGCCGCGGGCGTCCGGTCAGGTTGCGCAGCTTGATGGCCGTGAGCTTGAGGGACGCGTCGATGGCCACGTAGACCGTGGTTTCGCAGGCCAGCCCCGCGTAGGTGCGTTCGAAGACGGTGTAGCCATGCCCGTGCCGGCATACACAGGGCACCTGCGTCGGCACGGGGGCGAGCATGGGGGACCAGAAGCGGCCGCTGTCCTCGTCGCGAATGTAGAAGGCCTCGCCGCCCGGGTTTTCGACCGGGTCGTTGTGCCAGGGGGTCAGGCGGAACAGGTGCGCGTTCTCGCTCCAGCTCGAGGCGCTGCCCGATTCGCTGACCACGCTGCCGAAGAAGGGATTGGCGAGGATGTTGACCCAGGGGGCGGGCGGGCTCTGGCCGGGCTGGAGTTGAATGATGTACTCGCGTCCGTCGCGCGTGAAGCCACCCAGGCCGTTGAAGAACTGCAGTTCCCGGAAGGGCAAGGAGGGCGAGGGCTCGGGCCGCTCGGCTTGGCGTCGGGTCAAGGGCTCGGGGGGCTCCACCTCCGCGACGACCCGGCGGTCCATCTGCTCTTCCAGGGTCCCGTAGCGGTCGCTGAACACCAGGCGCGCGGCGGCCTGGAAGAGGACGCGATCCTCCTCGGGCACCTGGTCGACGTTGCGCGCGAAGATGCCCCCGGGCTGGTCGAGCAGCTTGCTCTCGGTGCTGGCCTGGACGACGCCGATGATGGCGGAGAGCAGATCCTGGCGATAGCCCGCGAAGGCCTCGGACCAGATCACCAGATCCGTCTCGAGCCCCTTCTGCCGCCAGTACCCGTGGGCCTGCACCAGGCTGCGAACCAGATCCAGGTTGGCGATGTCCGAGATGGACAAAAGGACGATGGGCCGGTCGCCGGAGACGCCGTAGCTCCAGAGCGCGGCCTGGTTCTTGCGGTTGGCGGCGATGATGCTGGCGCGGCCACGGCGGTGGGGGCTGGCGAAGAACAGCGAGCCGGCCAGGCGAGCGTAGTGCTGGGCCACCGACTCGCCGATGTGCAACTGGTGCAGGAGCACTTGGCTGCGCGTCCACGCCAGCGAGAACACACGCTGGGCCATGTGCGGATCGCGACAGCGATCCACGTAGTTCTCGGCCGCCTCGCGCGTGGTGGCCACGCCCAGGTAGGCGTTGATGCGGACCGAGTGGCCAGGTTCGATGCGCACCCGGTAGCGCACCGCCGCGATGGGGTCCAGCGTCGCGCCCGTGCCAGCGGAGAGCAGGCCGGGCTCGTCGAGGGCAGCCGGATCGCGCAGCGACCGGTTGCGGCCGATGAAGGTCGCGCGATCGACTTCGTAGCTGGGCCCGCGCAGGACGAGCCCGCCCTCCACCACCAGGGCGTGGAACATCCACGGCGGGCTTTGCTCGGGCGACGAGGGACGACGGGTGAACAGCACGGCGGCCTTGTCGGGAACCGGGACGACGGTCACGAACAGCTTGTGAAAGGCGGGGTGCGCCGCCTCCGCGCGGCCCACCAGCATCACGGGCTCGCCGTAGCTGGTCACCTCGATGGTGCGCACGCGCCGAGACAGGTTGGTCAAGGTCAACTGGCGCAGCTCGAGATCGTCTTCGGAGCTGACCGCCACCTGCAGCACGCTCTGGATCTGGTGGACGACCGAGTGGAACTCGGCGCTGCCTTGCGAGAACACCACCTGGTAGCGATCGAAGGCGGTGGCCAAGGGCCGCGCGGTGGGCGACCAGCGCCGGCTGGTGCTCACGTCCTGCAGGTAGAAGAAGAAGCCGTGCGCGTCCTGCGCGGAGTCCTCGCGCCAGCGGGTGAGATCGAGTCCTTGCCAGCGGCTGACACCGCCACCGCCGCTGGTGACCATCACGTGGTAGCGGCCGTTGGACAGGAGGTGTACCTCGGGCATGGCGGTGTCGGGCGTGCCAAACGAGCGCGAGATAGAGGTGGCGGCCTCGGTTGGGCGCATCTCCTTGCTCTCGGCCGCCGAGGCCATGAGGGGTGCGTGCGGGCGTGCCAGGGGGACGCGTTCCTGCAGCAGTAGGGCGGCGGACTTGAGCTGCAGATCGGCCATGAACCGGCGCTGCATGGGTTGGCCGGCCAGCAGATGGTCGAAGGCCAGCATGCTCATGCCGTGGTGATGCGCCATCCACGAGCGCACGATGGCGGACGCCTCGCCGCTCGGAACCCGGGCGGGCGTGTGGTCCACCGCCTCGTACAAGCCGAAGCGGCCCAGCACGCCGGCGTCCACCAGACGCCGGAGATTGCCGACGGCCGCCGCGGGCTCGACCATCAGGGCCATGGCGGTCGCGTAGGGGGCGATGACCAGATCGTCGGCCAGGCCGCGCTTGAGGCCCAGCGTCGGCACGCCGAAGGCCCGGTACTGGTAGATGTGGTTGGAGTCGAGCTGGTTGTACCCCGATTCGGAGATGCCCCAGGCCGTCCCGGTCTGCCGGCCGTAGTCGATCTGGCAGCGCACGGCGGCCTTGCAGCTCATGTCCAGCAGCGTGCCCTGGTAGGTCGGCATGATCAGCATCGGCATCAGGTACTCGAACATCGAGCCGCTCCACGAGGCCAGCGCGGGCGCGCGCCCGCCCAGCGCCAGCCGCCGCCCCAGGCGGAACCAGTGTTCGAGCGGCAGCTGGCCGCGGGCCACGCCGATGTAGCTGCCCAGGCGGCTCTCCGACGCCAGCAGATCGTAGAAGCTGGGATCGCGGCTGTGCGCATCGATGTTGTAGCCGATGGACAGGAGGTGCCGGTCGGCATCGTAGAGGAAGTCCAGATCCTGCTCGCTGAGTTCGCCGCAGCGCTGGGCGGCGGCGTGCAGCTCGGCGATGCGCTGGGCGGCCCGCGCGCTGGCCAGTGTGAGCCACTCGGTCCAGCGGCGCGCGAAGTCCGTGGCGGGGAGACGCGCCAGGCTCGCCTCCCAGCGGTGCAGCAGGGTGGCGAGCGCGGCCAAGCCGGAGTCGCTCTCGGTCTCGCGCACCAGCTCCTCCCAGCGCACGGGATCGCCCCCGATCTCGTGCGTCGCGGGGAGCGGTGGCAGCTCGACATCGGCCCAGGGAGCGAAGTGGCGGATCTCGCCCGCCAGATCGGCGCACTGCTGGCGCAGGGCCTCGACCCAGAAGGCCAGCGACTCTTCCGCGGCCACGTCGACGGTCAGGCCATCCAGCCCCGCGCGGAAGGCGTCCAGCGCTTGCAGGATCGAGCGCAGCGATCCCGAGGCGGCGCGCACCACCGCGAGCTGCTCGCGGACGCGGGCCGTCGCCGCCCGCAGCTCGTGCGACGACACGGGACACTCCGGCCGTCGCCGCGCCCCTTCGATCTCCTGCAACAAGACCGCGGCGCCATCCTCGAGACCTTCGCGCCAGCGCTGGGCCAGGAACGAGCCCCTCGTCATCTCCCGCAGACCCACGCGCATGACGATCAGCATCCCCATCAGGTTGCCGCTGTCCACCGAGGAGATGTAGTGCGGGCGCAGGGGCTTGAGCGTGCGGATGTCGTACCAGTTGTAGAAGTGCCCGCAGTATCGCTCCAGCCGGTCCAGCGTGTCCAGGGTGCGGGTGGTGCGAAGGAGCAGGCGTCCGGGCGACAGATAGCCGAGATCGCAGGCAGCCAGACCGCTGGTCAGGCCCATCCCGATGTTGGTGGGCGAGGTCCGCTCGGCCAGCGTCGGCCCCGGGCTCTCCTGGTAGTTGTCGGGGGGGAGCCAGTTGTGGCTCTCGCCCGCCAGATAGTCAAAGAACGCCCACGTGCGCCGCGCCAGCCCGCGCACCAGATCTTTCTGGCGCTCGTTCAAAAGCAGGTCGCGTGGCGCGCGGATTCGGCTGACCAGCCAGGCGAGTCCAGGGGACACCAGCCACAGCCCCGCCAGAGTCAGCAGCACGGGGTTGGCTGGCGCGATCTCGGCCAGCGCCGGTGCCGCGGCGGCGGCAGCGAAGCAGGGGGCCGACCCCATCTCGATCATGGTGCCCAGCGCCGAGGTGCGCGCCGTCCGCTCGCCGTGGCTGGCGGTCCGCCATTCGAGCAGACGCCGCCGGACGCACATGCGCCAGCCCACGCGAGCGATGGCGTCCAGGTAGAGAATCGCGTAGTAGGGCGCGAGAGCCAGTTCGAGAAAGTCGAGCGCCCATTGCCGGCCTTCGTTCACGGCGCTGACGCGCAGGTGGACGGAGAGCGCGATCTGCTTGCCCTTGACCAGGAAGGAGCGCAGCGTGCGCAGGACCTGGGGCAGGAACCAGATGCCCAGCAGGCTCAGCGCGCGCCCGGTCGCGCTGGCGGGCCAGGCGTAGCACCCGGCGACCAGAGCCACCGACAGCGCGGCCGGAACCAGGCTGCGCCGCAGGTTCTCGAGGATCATCCAGCGTGCCAGCACACCCAGGGGATTGCGCACGCGGCGGCCGTCGGAGCCAGGGACGCGGGGGAGCAACCAGCTGGCGATCTGCCAGTCGCCCCGCGCCCAGCGGTGCGGGCGGTGGGCGTCGGCGAGCACGCTCGCCGGTTCATGCTCGACCAGCTCCACGTTGGAGACGAACCCGCAGCGGGCGTGGCAACCCTCGATGAGATCGTGGCTGAGGATGCGGTTGTCGGGAAAGCGCCCGCCCGTCGAGGCGTGGAAGGCGCGGATGTCGTAGATGCCCTTGCCCACGAAATGGGCGAGGCCGAAGATGTCGGGATAGACGCTGGCGACCTCGTGCGTGTAGGGATCGATGCCCACCTCGCCGGCGCGCAGCCGGGCGAAGGTGGATTGGTGCGCGGAGGTCAGGCCGACCGCCACGCGCGGCTGCAGGACGGCGTAGCCGCGCACCACCAGCCGCCGCACGGGATCCAGCCGCGGCCGGTTCAGCAGGTGCGCCAGCGTGCCAGCCAGGCGGCAGGCCGAGCCGGGCGGGAGCTGTGTGTCGGTGTCCAAGGTGATGGCGTAGCGGAGCGAACGCAGCAGCGCGAGATCGCCCTCGATCACCGAGAACGCATCGGTGTGGCCCTCGATCACCAGACGGTTGAAGTCCTCCAGCTTGCCGCGCTTGCGTTCGCGCCCCATCCACTTGCGCTCTCGTTCGTTCCAGCGGCGCGGGCGGTGCAGCAGCATGAAGAGCGTCTCGCCCTTGGGGGCGTGCCGCGCGTTCAAGGCGCGGATGCCAGCCCGCGCGGCTTCCAGCCGCTCGCGATCGGTGGGCAGCTCCTCGCTGTCCCCGTCGGGGAAGTCGGTCAACAAGGCGAAGAGCAGATTGGGGGAGCGGTTGGCGAGATAGCGTACCTCGAGATCCTCGAGCAGGCCAGCGAGTGAGGAGTCGAGCAAGGTCGGCACCACCACGATGGTCCGGTGTTCGGGGGGAATGCCCTCGCTGAAGTCGAGGCTGGGCAGGAAGCGTGACGGCACCAACAGCGTGGCCACCCAGTTGACGAGCGCGACCGCCGGTCGGGACGCGACCAGGAGCATGGCGGCCGCCCACAGCGCGACGGCCCAGCCGGGAGCGGCTGCGCGGAGGCTGGCGGTGGGGATGATCGCCATGGTCAGCGTCGTGGCGGCCACCGCGGCCAGGTAGAAGACCAGGGCGTGGCGCCCCAGGGCGGCGCCGAGCTGCTGGCGTAGCGGGGGCCGATAGCCGATGCGGGCCTGCAGCTCGGGTTGCCCGGCATCGAGCAGGAAGTAGCCCACGTGGCTTTCGCGGCGGTCCGCGTGCATCCGTCGGCGCTCCGCCGCCAGGCTCACCACCGCCTCGGCCACGCTGGGCTCGGGCTGGCGAGCGCGCCGCGCGAGGCTCTCGACGCGGGTCCGGTAGCGGTTGCGGGTGCGGAAGTCCATCTGAGCATAGACCCCAGCCGGATCGCGCCGCAGGATGGCCTCGATGGCGCTGGCCGATTCGACGAAGACTGTCCAGTCGATGGCGGCCATCGTTCGCAGGCTGGTGATGCAGTTGCTGGTGGTGGCCAGCTCCGCGGCTTGCGCCTGGTTCTCACTCTGCTGGATGCGCTCGATGGTCTGTCCGCGCTCGGAGAGTTCCTGCTCCAGCCAGTTGAGCGCCAGGCCCAGCGCGGGATTCACGCCCTCGATGCTGCCCACCAGCTCCGAGATGAAAGGCGCGGTCAAGAGCGGGTCCGTCCGCACGAAGTCCCCTAGGGTCGCGACCACCATGCGGGGATTCGTCTCGACGACGGTGAGGAAGCGCTGGGCCCAGCGCAAGGCTGTGTCCCGCTGGCTGCGCCGCCACTCGATCTGCTGGGCCACCAGGCGCAGGTTCTCGATCAGGGAGAGGCGCAGCGCGATGGGCACGGCCCACAGCTCGCCCAGCGTCAGCGCGTGCGTCTCCTGGTAGGCGCGGACGAAGTGGCTCAGGTTCTCGTGGTCCACCTGGCCGTCGGTATGCCCGACCAACTCCATCGCGATGGCGTAGATGCGGGGCAACCCGCGGCCGGGCCCGGCCTTGAGGCGCGGCAGCTCGCGGCTGTAGCCGGGGGACAAGTGCGCCTCCGCCAGCTCGATCTGCTCCTGGATCAGATGGAAGTTGTCCAGCAGCCACTCCGCGGCGGGCGAGATGCGATGGCCCAGGCGCAGGCTCTCCGCGACTGCCTGGTGGCAACGCCGGATGCTGGCCTCGCCCTTGGCCAGCTGGCGCAGCAGCCGCTCGCCACGCACCGACTCGCAGGTGTGCTGCGAGGCCAGAAAGCGCGCGTGGTTCTCGAGCTGCGTGACGCCGAAGAGCTCCTGCCGTCGCGTCAGCTCCTCGTGCCCGGTCGGCTCGGGAGCGGACGCCCCACCCCGTCCCTTCCGCAAGCGCGCCCACCAGGCCATGCGGCGGGACGAGGGATCTCGCCGCGCCCGAGACGGCTTTCTCGCCGCTGCGGCTCGCTTCGGGGACTTCAGCATCGCAAGCAGTGTAGGAAGTCCGCGCAGCATCGACAACCCCGGTTCGGACATCCCCGGCCGCTGGCGCCATCGCAATCATGGGCAGGCGTAGTCGTTTCGAACGGGTGTCGGGAGGCTGGGGCGGGTCGGAACGGCAGGTTCGCGGGCTTAGGAAGCGCGGAGGGCAGCGCGGCTGGATAGGGGCTGGATAGGGTCTCGGGGACCAGCTCTCGCGAGGTAGACTACACTTGGCCACCGTCGGGCAGACGACGGCCTCTGGCCGCCCATGGCCACCGCGGGGCTCAAGTATCGAAGGTGAGCTCTTGTTGTCGGGTGAAGCGGTCCATCGAGTTTCGGCAGGTCGTTTCCTGCTGTCACCCGCCAGTACGGCACCTTGATCCTGACATGAAATCGCGCCGTTGCAGCTCCGTCTGCCTGCCGCAGGACTTCCGGGTACCGTTGTAGCCGACGGGGTCGCGGGCGTCCACGCCCTGGCCCCGCCGCTTGCTGCGACGTCGGGCAAACCTTACCCTGGCCTGGAACCGCGTGGGTAAACCTGGCTGCCTTCCGCTCGCGATTGTCGATGGACCGCTACAGGGCATGACGTTGCCAACCTTCAGGTTCTTCTCGCTGGGGGTGTGCTGCCGACCGGGCGCCGCGCTAGACGCCCGCACTTTGTCCTTGCTATGGCACCTTTAAGGTGCCATAGTGCTCCGGTGGAGAAGAGACGACCTCACCACCCCCTCGGGCGGATCAAGGCTGAGCTCTCTTCAGTCTCGACACTCAGGATCACGAGAACGGCCCTGACATGCGCCGCAACCCTAGACATAGCTCTCGAGGACATCGTCGCCATTATCCATTCGCTTGCCCCGCGCCATTTCTACAAATCCATGACCAGCCAATTCTCCAGCGCGGTCTGGCAGGACGTGTATCACGTGCCCTGGCGACGAACCGTGCTCTACGTGAAATTCACCACTGACGCTGAGGGGTATCTGTTGATTTCCTTCAAGGAGAAATGAAGATGGCCCGTCCCAAGACCCAGCCGTGTCCCGAGTGCGGCGGCAACATGCGCTATGAACGGCGTGACGATGTTCTGGCCTACAAAGGTCAAGAGCAAGTCCAGAAGACCTCAGCCTGGTGGTGCACGAACTGCGGTGAAGCCATCTTCGCGGGGAAGGCACTTCTCGCACGCGACCGGGCATTTCAGCAGCTCAAGGCTGACGTCGATCACGTCCTCGGCCCCGACCAGATCGCGACCGTGCGCACAAAACTACACCTTAGCCAGCGAAGAGCGGGCGAGCTACTTGGGGGCGGGCCCCGTGCCTTTCAGAAGTATGAATCGGGAAGGCAGGCGGTCAGCGTACCAATGAGCAACCTTCTGCGATTGCTGGCGCGTGACCCGGCTCGTCTCGGCGAGATTGCCCCCAGAACACGTCAGTCGCCGACGCCACGCCCGCGTCGCCGGGCTGCTTGATGGAAACGATCATGCCGAACGGCGGCCGGACGATCAAGTCAAGCGCGGCCCCGAAAGGAACTCAGAGCGTTGGAATCTCGGGTCGACTTCGCATCCGACGATCGCGGTCTGCGCGATCGCCCGACGGCGCTTTGGCGTGATCGTCTACAACCAGGGCAGCGAGTTCGGCGAGGAGTACCGCGAATGGTGCGAGGACCACGCCGTTCGTGCCCGGTGAAGCGGTCCACCGAATTTCGCCAGGTCCCTTCCCGCTGATACCTGCCGCGATGGCACCTCGATCCCGCCACGAAATCGCGCTTCGCAGCTCCGCTTCCCTGCCGCAGGGCACTTGGGCATTGTTGTAGCCGGCCGGGTCGTGGGCGTCCACGCCCTCGCCCGGCTACCCTTCGACCAGATTCCCCTCCCCCAGTCTCACCATGCCCCACTCCCACTTCTCCGTCCCCTTGCCCCCGTCCTGGCCCAAGCACGCCAAGGCCGCCACCCTGCACGTCATCTCCCTCGCCCACTTCGTGCTCACCCATGTGCGGGGATGGGCCGCCAACAGCCCGCTCCACCGCGTGCGCCTCGCTGCCGAGCGCGATCGGCTTGACTGCGAGGTCGCCATGTTGCGCGAGGAGATCCGGATCAAGGACGCCCGCATGGCGGCCATGGCGCCGCACCGACGCCCCCACTACCCACCCGCCGAGCGTATGGCCATCCTGCAGCTCATGGCCGCCCGCGGCTGGTCGAAGGCCCAGGCGGGCCGCAGCTTCTTGGTCACCGACGACACTGTCGCCAGCTGGAACGGCCGGATCGAGGAGGATGGGGATGGGCCCGGTGCGCTCGTGCAGGCCACCGTCCCCGTCAACAAGTTCCCCGACTTCGTGGCCGCGATGGTCACCAAGCTCAAGAGGCTCTTTCCCGCGATGGGCCGGCGGCGCATCGCCGCCTTCCTCGCCCGCGCGGGCCTTCACCTCGCACCGACGACCGTCAGGCGCATGCTGAACCGTGCGCCCGCGCCCGAGCCGCCGGCCCCAACGGCGCTCGCCGAGAATCCCGACCAGCCTCTGACATCGGCCAAGCCACGTTCGGTGATCGCGACCTACCCAAACCACGTCTGGGGCGTCGACACGACGGCTGTCCCGACCAGCATGGGCTTCTGGACAAGTTGGTTTCCCTTCTCCCTCGCCCAATCCTGGCCCTTCTGCTGGTGGGTTGCCGTGGTCATCGACCACTGGTCGCGCCACTCCCTCGGCCTGGCGGCTTTCGAGAGGCGACCGACGGCCGACGAAATCTGCATGGTGCTTGATGAGGCGGCCCGGCGGGCCGGACGGGTGCCCAAGTACACGGTCAGCGACCAGGGCAGCGAGTTCGGCGAGGAGTACCGCGAATGGTGCGAGGACCACGCCGTTCGCGCCCGGTACGGCGCCGTTGGCCGGCATGGCAGCATCGCCGTCGAGGAGCGGTTCATCCGCACTCTCAAGGAAGAGGGGCTTGTGCACGAGATCGTCCCTCTCCAGCACCGCGCCTTCTGCGCCTCCCTGGCGCGGCTTGAGGACTGGTACAACGAGGTCCGGCCGCACGCGTCCATGGGCGGTGCGACGCCGGACGAGATCTTCCACAGACGCCGTCCCGCCAACCGCCGCAGGCGCTTCGAGCCGAGGGCCAGATACCCGGCGCGGGGCGCCTGTGCGGCGCCATGGGTGCGGGCCCGGGCCAAGATCGGAGCGCGACTCGAAGTCGTAGCCACGCCGTTCCGAGGCGCGCGCCATCTGGCGCAGGTCGAGATCCGACGGGGCGACTGACTGGTGCGACGGCGACACAGAGGCCGCCCAGGTGAGGTTTGCCTGACGTCCCAAAGGAGCGTCGAATGGCGCGCTTCAGGCATCGCCGAAACATCCAAAGCGCGGCCGCAGGCGTTCTCGGCGAGTCGATCTGGCCTGGAACCGCGTGGGCAAACCTGGCCGCCTTCCGCTCGCGATTGTCGATGGACCGCTACACC
>Ga0172364_10003599_pt1 | contig 12382 bp, 6 predicted proteins | sample LakKivSesite10cm_FD_114545 | JGI IMG/M metagenome (GOLD analysis project Ga0172364, IMG submission 114545) | Sediment microbial communities from Lake Kivu, Rwanda - Sediment site 10cm | ecosystem: Environmental > Aquatic > Freshwater > Lake > Sediment | place: Rwanda: Western Province, Lake Kivu... | reverse complement strand
TCTGCACATCTTCAGGCTGAAAAAGCAAATGAGTTGGACAAAACCCCCACTCAGGAATTGGAATAATCGTCTTCCCAGTCTTTCTCTGAACATACTCACCCAAGTTACGATCAGGCCCAAAAAGCACTGTTTCAGCATTCAAAGACTCTACGACTTCCACCGCATTTGCCGACGTACAGCATACATTGCAATAGGCTTTAGCTGAAGCCAAAGTATTCACGTACAGAACTACTGGAACAAGAGGATGATGCACCTTCCACCTTTTAATTTCATCAACCGTAAGCATCTGCGCCATAGGGCAACGTGCGCCGAGAGTTGGCAACAAAACCTTTTTGTCAGGGTTCAGAATTGCCGCTGATTCTGCCATAAAATCCACAGCGGAAAAAACTATTATTTCCGCTTCTTTCTCCTCCATAGCTTTTCTGCTTAATTCTATGCTGTCTCCCACGTAGTCCGCTATGTCTTGAATTTCTGACCTTTGATAGTTATGAGCCAAAACTACTGCCTTTTTATCCTTCTTCAGTTTGACTATTTTGTCAACTAATGTCACTTCATTCGCCTTTCAAATGATGTTGTGAAGGTTGTCTAACAAAATGGCGAGATATATTCTTTGCTTAACAATGCCTTTTCAACTGTTTTTTCAGAAGAAGAGCAGCCAAAAAGAAGCTTATCCATGATTTAAACCTAGGCAAAAAGTGACAATAAGCGGAAGTCTGAAATCCTCTTTAACGTCTGCGGAAATGTTTCTGCAGTCGGCACTGGCCTGCCACTTTTAAAGCTTAGATTCTAAATTGTTCTTCTCTGAACCAGAGCCTCATATATCAAAAGATCATCCACAAGCATTTCGCATTCCAAATTTCCTTTTTTCTTACCTATATTTGTGTCTTGTCTTTTTTTCATACTTTCATCCACCTTGAAGTTTCAGCCTATTATATCGCAAGTCTTAATAAATGTTTCCGCTTTAATGTCCAACTAAACTACAACAAAGCATGGGTTTGTATGGTTTTGTGGAAAGGAGTGAATGTTTTGGAAGGATTTGGGGAAGTGTTTGTTTTGGTTTAGTTTTGGTGTTTTTCTTCTTTTGATGTGTTGGCTGTGTTGTTTTATCCTTTGGTTTTTCCGTAGTTTTGTTCTTGTTTTGTAGTGAATTTTGTTTTTTTCGTTGGAATTGTCAATTCTAGTTTTTGTCACAAGAAATGTAAGCGGCTTCGTGTGTTTATCTCTAATTATGTTAAGGCAAAAAGTGGTGTGGCGGTTTGCTCGTTTTGTCTAAAGGCATGTTGATAGAAGGTTTGTGCTCTGTTGCTCTTTGCGTCTAGACCCCCCTTATATATAGATTGAACTTCTGCTTCTATGAGAATGAGGGGTTTTGCTCTCAGAGTGCCTACCCCCTCCCGTATATATAGATTGAATCAGGGTTTGAACGTAATAAAAGTGGCACAGTGCAGCGGGTCGGATTTGAACCATCAAACTCTTACGGGAAAGGACATCAAGATTTCAACTTGGAAGATTTTATTTTATTAAGGGTTCAATCAATGTTTTTACCTGTAGAAAAAGTCCAACAACATTACTTATCGTAGCTAGTGCTTTTAGTCCTTCCCAAGCCGATTTTAATATTTCCCGATTTGGCTTTAGCTTTGCCAACTGACTTTTTATGGTTTCGATTTCAGCTCGATAATTCAACTTCTGTTCATCTGAAAAATGATTACTTCTACGAATTTCTTCGTCTAACAAATTGAGACTGCGATACAAAGCATCATATTGATTATACACAAAATTATTATCGCCTACTACGGTGACTCCTTGAATATTTGTGATGTTTATGCCAGTGACTTTGTGAGGTTTCTGAAATTTAGAGGGTCCTTCAAAGTGACCAATGCCCTTATCTGATATTTTATAGGTGACTCTTTGCGCTGTTATCTGTCTCCCTCCTGAAATGATTGGATAAGTTTCTCTTTTCTCAAGAACCCACTCTGTCTGAATAAGATAATCAAGATTGCTTACAATTTCTCTTTCATTCAGCCCTTTTTGCTTTAATGCAGTCTTAATCTTGCTTATAGCAACTGCTGTGCTTTCAATGCCTCTGGCTTTTTGGTGAATTGAAAACATAAATTCTAAAATTAATTCTCTTATGTCATCAGCAGTTAGTTGAGACATACAATCTTCCAGATTTTAATTCCTGTAACAATAAGTTCAATCACTGGGATGCCTAATTAACTTTATGGACTGCAAATTCATTCGGAGTGTTTCAGCAATTATTGGTGCGAGGGGTAGGTTTACACTGCCGTTTAGAACTGTCAAATCACATCTCTCTAAAGCGCACTGACCATGGTGTTTTATCATCTCTACGAGTTTCGCTTATTAGTGTTCCAACGAAGAGACCAAAAAAGACGCCAAAAAAATGAGCAAATATGTTCGTTATGTTTCCTGGGGAGTGAATGATATTACTCGGAAAAAGCAGAGCAAGAAAAGTGAAATACATCATGAGACCGAAAAGAATCAGCAAAGCCTTAATTTTGTGCTTCTTGCTGCCTGTCCTTGCAAATCTGCTGATTGCTAGCATTTCTCTTGCACCAAATAGAATACCTGTGCTGACCATTAAGAAAAATAGAGTCACGGTGTAGAATGATGGCCACGCATAAGGCGCCAGAATAACAGCGCCTGTAAAACAAACCATAGATAGAAAAAACAAAAGTCTATTCACTCTAAGATTGCATTCGTTGGACATTAAATGCATCAGAGTTGGGACAACTAGACCAATAAGACCTCCATCCACTAGTGATAAGCCAAACGACAAGAATGAAAAATGAAAATACACATTGTTCAGGACAAGAAAGACTGCTCCATAAGACAGAGGCAATAGAAAGACAATTGACACCAGTGAATATAGAAAGAATGTCGTTCCTTGCGAGAGCCTGTTGACTATGTACAATGCTATACTTGTAATGAGAAAAACCATGATGTTACCAATAAGATGTTCTGCATTTCCATGAATGAATATTGAAGTCATGAAAGTTAAAGGATTTGGGTTATCGCTTCTCATCGCAAGGGACTGTTGTATGTCAACTGGCAGGAAAAATACGCCAACACAGATAAAAGGAACCAAGACAAGCGTTAGAAGAATTTTATAATTCGTGCTCTCAAATCGCTTCATGAGTCAAGCCACCTATTCACTCCTGCAAAGGCTACTATTTGAAGAGCACTGGTAATTGATTTGATATTCCTGAACATATAACCACCATCTAAGAAATACAAAGCGAAGAACTAAACTCTTTAAGCCGATATTGCTCAGATGTTATTTGTCGGTTAACCGACAAACACGAGGTGGGTCTGTGTCAAAAGGAGAAAAGGAAACACTAAAAGGGGATAAACTGCGCGAACTCATTCACTTGGTTTACCTTAATAGCAAGTACGGAACTGGTAAAGCCCGTATTTCAAGACTTAAAGAAGCATTGGGATACAGTACGGGAGGAATCTACAATGCGTTGGATGAGTCCGGCTTTTTCGACAGGAAGGGAGATGAGATAAATCTGACAAGCAAGGGAGTTGAATATGCTGAAAGAACATTGTTGCCGTATTTTTCAGCTTTTAATCCCATTGCCTATATGTTGATGTTTCTGGGAACGCTCTGCATTTTTCAATGGTATCTATGGATCTCGGCGCACGCGCTGATTTTTGACTGGCATGTCGGGACAGTTTTAATTGTGGGCGGAATTGTACTGCGCTTCTTTCTTCTCAGGTTGGTTTTCTGGGCTCACAAACTGAAGAAGCAATTGTGAGCACACACAATACTTGATATTTCTATTCTTTTGGCAACAAGCACTGATTGTCCAGAAACACTCCTGGTTGAGGTAGATTGTCGCTCTTTTTTCATTCGCTCGCAGAGAATTTCAGAACTTGGAACGCAATTGTATATGTCGGATGCGCCTATTCTATTTCATATCTTTAAAACTGACAGTTTTAAATCCTCAATTAATTGATGTAGAGGGTGAGATTTGAACTCACGTACCCCTAGGGCACGGGATCTTGAGTCCTCAGCTAACTGAAGATGGCAATTCTAAGAATCCATAGAATTAAAAGCACGATTACAGATTTATAGAGAAAACGTCTGATTGGTAAAGCTCGATCAGGATCTTGAACCCTTCCCTTATCCCTATAATCTATTTCACGGTGAAGCCGCATGTTCAATATTGCTTCAATTTCATGAATTCTTTTGAAATGTATTCTGGTGTACCACGTAAATCTCCGATCAACTAATATCCACACGAGATAAAGGGCTATTGACGCAGCTGCGAGTATAATCAGAGAACCTACAGTTACTTCTCTGATCGTATATGACAGACCTAGAAGACCAAATGAAAGAGGAAAGAATATTGCAAAGATGGTCCAGCAAGTTTTAACATTATGCCTTACCATCATATTGCCTTGTACGTACTCTTGAAGTAGAACCTCTCTTCTTTCCTTAGAAATTGACACTTCGTTTCCAGCCACTTTCAATCGAATATTCTTCTTGCTTAAACATTTTTCTCCAAATCTCACCTTTGGAGTCAAGAATATTACTCTTGTTTAGTGCAGCGGGCCGGATTTGAACCGGCGAACCCCTACGGGAAAGGATCTTGAGTCCTTAGTGGAGTACACAACACTGTGCACCCTTTCGCCTTTAACCTGGCTTGGCGACCGCTGCATCAGTTTCAAAACTACTTTGTCCTTTCTTATTAATCATTTCCCACAGCCCTACTTGTCATTGTTTTGTATGCTTGAATGAACTCTTTCGCAAACTCATCCGCATACCTTTCAGTTCCCCTATGCTTCGCATCCAAAGCCGTTCTCAAATGATGATAAAACTCATGCAAAACAACAAAAGGTTCCTTAAGCGTATCACTATCCAAAACAGAAATCATCTTACTCCTGGCACTGTAACATCCAAGAGCCTTCTTCTTGCGTCCCTTAGGCAAACCCACCTTCAGCCTAGGCACATCAACACTGTAATGTTTGGCAAGCGCTTCCAAAGCCTTCTCTGCTTTTCCATCTAAAATAAGATAGACGATTAACGCCTTAAAATTCTGCTCCACGATTCATCCTCTTTTCTCAAGTTAATGACAGAATGTGCAATTCAAAAATATTTTGCTGCGCAATACCCTAAAAAACCGAAACGGAACGCATTTAATGCACGAAAAGGCGAAGCAACATACAAAAAAGTTTATTAGAGAGCTATGTGGTTTCTGTGTTTAGCTCTTTAAAATATTGGAGACCATTTTTCCGAGTTGGATGACCCAACAGTCGGAGGAAATTGAAAGTTTGAAGAAACCCGCATCAAAAAATCTCATTCAAGAATGTTTAAACGTAAAATTGCGGGGGTTTGCCAAAATTGACTGAAATTTCAAAAGAAGACACAAACCTCCTGCTAAAAGCATTTTTCAAAGACAAAGGCCTAGTCCGCCAACATTTAGACTCTTACAACGAGTTCATAGATAACGGCCTACAAGAAGTAATAGACGAAGTCGGCGAAATACCAATAGAAGTCCCAGAAAACCCATACAAAGTAAAGCTCGGACAAATCTGGGTAATAGACCCCCAAACAAGAATCACTGGCCCATACACAACAGAAGTAGACGGCACAAAACATGAAATCTACCCCATGGAAGCAAGACTCCGAAACCTAACTTACGCAGCACCAGTAGCCCTCGAAATGACGCCAGTAATAGACGGCAGAGAACAAGACACAGAACTCGTCTACGTCGGAAACATCCCAGTAATGCTAAAATCAAAACTATGCTTCCTCTCACAACTCTCACGCGAAGAACTAATAGCATGCGGAGAAGACCCAGACGACCCAGGCGGCTACTTCGTAGTAAACGGCTCAGAACGCGTAATAGTAGCCATGGAAGACCTAGCCCCAAACCGCATAATAGTCGACATAGACGAAAAAGGAGCAACACCCGTATACCAAGCCAAAATGTTCTCCACAACCGTAGGCTTCAGAGCAAGAATAGAACTAAAAATGAAAGCAGACGGAGCCATATACGTCTCAATGCCAGGCGTGCCTTCGGAAATCCCCCTAATCATAGTAATGCGAGCCCTAGGCTTAGAATCAGACAAAGAAACAGCCGAAGCAGTTTCCATGGAAAAAGAAATGCAAACTGAACTGTATCCCTCATTCGAAAAAGCCATAGGCGTTGACACGGTGAAAGACGCCATCATATTCATCGGAAACCGAGTCGCCCACGGCCAAGTAGAAGAATACCGCGTACAAAAAGCCGAAACAATACTGGACAAAAACTTTCTACCGCATATAGGGAGAACAAGCGAAAGCAGAAAAGACAAGGCATTGTTCCTAGGCGAAATGACGTGCAGAGTAGTTGAACTAAAACTCGGCAGAAGAAAAATCGACGACAAAGATCACTTCAAAAACAAACGATTAAGACTTGCAGGCCCACTCCTCGCAGACCTATTCAGAGTAGCCTTCAGAAACCTCATCAGAGACATAAAATACCAACTTGAACGCATAGGCGTAAAAGGCCCAATAATAACCGTTTCAGCAGCAGTCCGCCCAGGAATCATTGCAGAAAGGCTTCAACACGCGCTTGCAACTGGAAACTGGGGAAGAGGAAGAGTTGGCGTAACTCAGCTTCTAGATAGAACAAACCACATATCTACACTGAGTCACCTACGTAGACTGCAGTCGCCGTTAAGTAGAAGCCAACCAAACTTTGAAGCAAGAGACTTGCACCCAACCCATTGGGGTCGCCTGTGCCCAAATGAAACACCAGAAGGATCAAACTGCGGACTGGTCAAAAACTTGGCCTTATCAGCATGCATTTCGGTAGGTGTAAACGCTGAGAAAATAAAGCAGACCCTTTTCAGTATGAGTGTAATACCCATATACGAGGCAAATGAAACCCTGAAACGTTCTGGAGCCAAAGTTTTTGTTGATGGAAATATCATCGGATACTGCAACAATCCAAAGGAACTAGCATGGGAATTTAGGGAAAGACGAAGAAGAGGAGAAATTTCAACCGAAGTCAACATAGCTTACTTTTCAAAAATCCACGGTGAAAGAGACGAAATATACGTCAACTGTGATGAGAGAAGAGTTAGAAGACCCCTCATAATCGCTGAAAAAGGTGTTCCAAAACTCCAACCAGAACACATTGAAAAAATATCTTCTGGAGAATGGTCCTGGGAAGACCTAGTCAAAAATGCCATAACCGAATATTTAGACGCTGAAGAAGAGGAAAACGCCTACGTCGCCATAGGTCATGAAGAAATAAGGTCAGAACATACACACATGGAAATTGCAACCTACACAATTCTTGGAATCTGTGCGTCAACAATACCCTACGCAGAACATAACCAGTCACCACGAAACTCCTATCAAGCTGCAATGGCAAAACAAGCCTTAGGAATTTACGCGACAGACTTTCACCAGCGTGTAGACTCACGGTCACACATTTTACATTACCCACAAGTACCATTAGTTGAAACAGCATTAATGGAGATGATGGGCTACAGCCTCCGTCCATCAGGACAAAATTACGTAGTGGCAGTGCTTTCTTTTGAAGGGTATAACATGGAAGACGCCCTAATCTTCAACAAGGCTTCAATAGAAAGAGGCTTAGGCCGCTCAACCTTCTATAGGATATACGAGGCAGAATGCCGCCAGTATTTGGGAGGACTGAAAGACAAGTTCATTCTGCCAGAGTCAGGAACACGCGGCTACAGAGGAGAACAGTATTATAGGCTTCTCGAGCCTGATGGAATAACAAGCTTAGAAGCGGGAGTTGCAGGTGGAGACGTCCTCATCGGCAGAATCAGCCCGCCGAGATTTCTGGAAGAATACAAGGAATTTGAAGTGAAAGGGCCATCAATGCGAGACACGTCAGTAGATATGCGTCCCTCAGAAACAGGAATTGTTGACGCAATTTTCATAACAGAGTCAGGAGAGGGAAGCAAACTGGTCAAAGTTAGGGTTCGCGATCAACGTATTCCAGAACTGGGCGACAAGTTTGCCTCTCGACATGGACAAAAAGGGGTTATTGGATTAATTGTTCCACAAGAAGATATGCCTTTTACAGAAGACGGCATTGTTCCAGACTTGATAGTGAATCCTCACGCTATTCCCTCTAGAATGACCATTGGGCATTTTATCGAGTCATTAGCTGGAAAAGTTGGAGCCTTGAGGGGAAAACCTGTCGACGGAACGCCTTTTGCAAACGAAAAATCTGAGGAACTTAGAAAAGCCCTAGTTAAATATGGATTTAGCCACACTGGTAGCGAAGTCTTTTACAATGGTGTGACAGGCGAAAAATTCGTTGCAGACGTATTCGTTGGAGTTGTATATTACCAGAAACTTCACCACATGGTTGCTGACAAGATACACGCCAGAGCCAGAGGACAAGTGCAGATGTTGACGAGACAACCCACTGAAGGACGAGCCAGAGGAGGAGGCTTAAGATTTGGTGAAATGGAACGCGACTGCCTAATCGGGCATGGAGCTGCAATGCTTCTTCGAGACAGACTGCTGGAAGAATCAGACAAATACACATTGTACATTTGTGAAAATTGCGGTTACATAGCTTACTACGACATGAAACAGAGAAAATATGTTTGCAGAATCTGCGAAGATAAGGCAAAGATCTCTCCAGTGATAATCTCTTACGCGTTTAAACTCCTTCTCCAAGAATTAATGAGCCTCTGCATAGCGCCTAAGTTAAAGCTTAAGGAGAAAGCATAGCATGAATGTGGAAGAGATAATCCATAAAGTTGTTGATGAAATTTATTTCGGTCTGTTTTCTCCACAGGATGTGCGTAGACTTTCTGTTGTAGAGATTCAGACGCCAGACACTTATGATGAGGACGGCGCTCCAATCACTGCTGGATTAATGGATGGTAGGCTTGGAACTCTTGAACCGAGGCAAAGGTGTAAAACATGCGGCAACACGGCAATTCGATGCCCAGGCCACTTCGGTCACATAGAACTTGCAGTTCCAATAGTGCATATTGAATTTACAAAACTGGTTTATGATCTTTTAAGATCAACTTGCAGAAACTGTGGGCGCATATTGCTTGCAGATGAAACAGCAAAAAAGACTCGCGCCAGAATCGACAAAAACCGTCAACTTTTGGGCTTGGTTCCAGATGAAGTTTACAAATTGATCTTGCAAGAAACAAGAAACAAACAGTGTCCTCATTGCGGGACAAACCAATATAAAATAGTTTTTGAAAAACCAACGAAATTCAGCGAACAAATTCCAGAAAGCGGCTCAGAACCGTTGACGCCAAGCATGATTCGAGAGAGACTGGAACGCATACCAGACGAGGACCTTGAACTCTTAGGATTTAATCCGCGTGTCGCACGACCAGAATGGATGGTTCTGCAGGTTCTGCCGGTGCCGCCTGTTTATGTTCGTCCATCGATTACTTTAGAATCGGGCATCCGTTCAGAAGATGACCTAACCCATAAACTGGTGGATATAATTCGCATCAACCAAAGGCTAAGGGAAAACATGGATGCTGGAGCCCCGACACTCATAATTCAAGACCTGTCTGAACTTCTACAATATCACGTGACAACATACTTTAACAATGAAGCCTCTGGAATACCTCCAGCAAGACATCGTTCTGGAAGAGCATTAAAAACACTTTCACAAAGATTAAAGGGAAAGGAAGGAAGATTCAGAAGCAACCTTTCTGGAAAAAGAGTTGACTTTTCAGCCCGCACAGTCGTTTCTCCTGATCCAAACCTCGACATAAACGAGGTTGGCGTTCCGCTTGAAATTGCCATGCGCTTATCCGTGCCTGAGAAAGTCACAGAGTGGAACATTGAAGAAATGCGGCAACTCGTAGTAAATGGACCTGAAAAATATCCTGGCGCACTTTACATAATCAGACCTGATGGTAAACGCATTAGACTCGAATTCGTTACTGACAGAGAAAAAATCGCCGAAGCAGTAGAGGTTAGCTTTATAGTGGAAAGACATCTCAAAAATGGTGACATAGCCATTTTTAACCGCCAACCATCACTTCACCGCATGTCAATAATGGCGCATTACGTGCGCGTTTTACCTTACAAAACATTCCGCTTGCACCTATGCGTGTGTCCACCCTACAACGCGGACTTCGACGGAGATGAAATGAACCTACATGTACCACAAAGCGAAGAAGCCCGAACAGAAGCGCTTCTACTAATGCAGGTTCAAGACCAAATACTTTCACCTCGATTCGGAGGCCCGATAATAGGTGCAATTCGAGACTTCATAACATCCGCATACTTGTTTACCAGAAAAACAAACCGCTTGACAAAAGAAGACGTAGACAGGTTGCTAATGGCAGCTAGATATGAGGGACCATTACCAGAACCCATAGTCAAAGTGCCACAGCCACTTTGGACAGGCAAACAAATTTTCAGCCTATTTTTGCCGAAAAACATGAACTACGTTTTGAAAGCAAGCATCTGCCAAGGATGCGCCAAATGCCTAGAGGAAAACTGTCCATTCGACGCCTACGTGGTTGTTAAGAATGGGGAACTTGTGAGCGGCGTCATAGACAGGCGTTCGATAGGGGCTGAACAGTCTGAAAGCCTCCTTCACAGAATAATAAAAGATTATGGGACGCAAGCTGGACGCGAATTCCTAAACAAAATAACAAGGTTGTTGAAGCTTTTCATAACAATGCGAGGTTTCACATACTCATTTGACGAGCTTGTGCTGTCTCCAATGGCTGAAAATAAAATAACGAAAACAATGGAAAGAACTCAGAAGAAGATAGATGAGCTTATAGAAAGCTATCGCAAAGGCACATTGCCTAGGCTTCCAGGTCAAACTCTTGAAGATTCATTCGAAATTTATGTAATGAATGAACTGGCAAAGGCTAGAGACGAGTCGGGAAAAATAGCTGACGAAGACTTCACTCTCGAAAATTCTGGCATAATCATGACGCGGACAGGCGCCAGAGGTTCAAGTCTAAACATTGGACAGATGAGTGCATGCATAGGACAGCAGTCAGTGCGTGGAAAAAGAATACTGCGTGGCTATGTAGATCGCGCTCTGCCCCATTTCAACCCTGGCGATCCAAGTCCAAAGGCAAGGGGATTTGTATATTCATCGTATCAGAAGGGACTTGACGCGATTGAATTCTTCTTCCATGCAATGGGTGGCAGAGAAGGACTTGTTGATACTGCTGTTAGGACACAGCAGAGCGGTTACATGCAAAGGAGACTCATCAACGCACTTGAACATATACGCTTGGAATATGATGGAACAGTTAGAAATTCGGCTGGAGACATAATTCAATTCAAATATGGCGAGGACGGCGTTGACCCAGCTAAAAGTGATCATGGAAAAGCCGTCAACGTGAGCCGACTAACTGATCACATAAAAATTGCAAAAGGAAAGGGTAGGCCAGCAGCAAGCGAATACATTAAAAAGCAATTGACAGCAGCTGAAGACCAGCTTACACCACTACTTATAGACGAACTTAAGCAAAATTTAGCCAAATCAAAACTAAGCACGGCAGGCGTGGACACGACAATCAAATCAACAGTTGAACAGTACAAACGTGCCTTAATGGAGCCTGGTGAAGCCGTAGGTATAGTCGCTGCACAGTCAATAGGCGAACCAGGCACGCAGATGACTCTTAGAACGTTTCACTATGCTGGAGTCAGAGAACAAAACGTAACCCTCGGTTTGCCAAGACTAATAGAGATTGTTGACGCTAGGAGAATTCCATCGACGCCTATAATGACTATTTATCTAGCTGAAGAACCCCGAAAAAAGAGAGAATCCGCAGTGAAAATCGCCCGCAGCATAGTTTACACAACGTTAGAGGATTTGGCAGAAGCAGTTTACGAAGACCCCGTTCAAGAGGAAATTGTTGTGCAGCTTAACAAAACAATGATGGAAGATAGAGAAGTAACTCTGCAAGAACTGAAGGACAAAGTGCAGATACAGAACTGCACCATAAAAATATCGGGCAAAAACATTCATATAAAACCTAAAAAGGCTGAAACCCTCAGAAAACTGCTTGACAAGGTTTCTTCTTTTTACATTAAGGGAGTTTCTGGCATAAAGCGTGTGCTGGTTACAGAAGAATATGGGGAATGGGTTATAAGGACGGATGGTTCAAACTTGCCTAAGGTCTTGGAGATTGGTGGTGTAGATACTTCGCGGACAACAACAAATAATGTTCATGAAATAGCTAAAACGTTAGGAATAGAAGCTGCCAAAAATGCCTTGATAAATGAGGCGAAAGGCGTTCTAGAGGATCAAGGATTAGATGTTGACATCCGTCATGTTATGCTTGTTGCGGACATGATGACGTCTACGGGTGAAGTGCAGCAGATAGGTAGACATGGCATAAGTGGTAAGAAGTCAAGTGTTTTGGC
>Ga0172364_10003595_pt1 | contig 12386 bp, 16 predicted proteins | sample LakKivSesite10cm_FD_114545 | JGI IMG/M metagenome (GOLD analysis project Ga0172364, IMG submission 114545) | Sediment microbial communities from Lake Kivu, Rwanda - Sediment site 10cm | ecosystem: Environmental > Aquatic > Freshwater > Lake > Sediment | place: Rwanda: Western Province, Lake... | reverse complement strand
GGGATAAGCTACTGAAGCAGAGCCTCATTACTCCCGCGTGCGGCCTGGAACCCACTTCGGAAGAAGGGGCGGAGAAGGCGCTGGAACTCCTTGCCGAGCTTTCCGAGGCCTTCAGAAAGAAATACTTGAAGTGATGGTGATCGGAAATGGAATGCAACATCAAAGCAAATATGGAGAAATGCACCTGCACATACGAGCCGTGCTCTCGTAAAGGCAAGTGCTGCGAGTGTGTGGCGTACCACAGGCGCAGCGGGGAATTGCCCGGATGTTTCTTCCCTCCCGAAGTCGAATGCACATACGATCGTTCCATTGAGAGATTCATCAAGTGTTCCAAATCAAATATGTGACTTTTGATATATCCCATCGCATCGATAACGATTAAGATATACCCCATGAAGATCGACCTGCACATCCATACAAAAACCGGCTCAGACGGCAATCTGCCCATCGATGAGGTCTTCCGTGAAGCGAAGCGCCGTAACGTCGATTTCATGTCCATCACCGACCACGATAATATCGAACACCAGGAACAGGCGTTCAAGATAGCATCCGAACTCGGCATATCCTACATATCAGGCGTAGAGTTGAATGTGACATTCACATATAAGGATAAATCATACTCGCTCGATTTCCTGGGATATGACTACGATGTGAATAACAGCGCCCTTAAGCAAAAACTGCGATCTTTAAGAGAGCATCGCGAGAAAAGAGCGCAGCAGATACTGCAAAAGCTGAATAAGGCGTTCGACGCGGAGGGCATCGCCAGATTCACCGGTGAGGATATGGCCAATATCCGCAACAGCGTCGACGGATCATTCGGAAGGCCTCACATCGCGAACTACCTGGTCAAGAAAGGGATCGTTAGAGACAAGCAGCAGGCATTCGACAAGTATCTTGTAAGGCTCGACGTTCCCAAGTATCCGCTATCGCTTGAAGAGGCGTCGCAGCTAATCAGAGACGCTGGCGGCGTGCTGGTACACGCCCATCCGGCCGACGACAAAGGAACGTCGCTAATGGAGATAACCAGAAACCTTAACGCGCAGACTGATATAATCTCGCAATACATGTTGGAATATCTAGACGGCGTGGAATGCTGGTATCCCAGAAGCAATAGAACAATAGCAGCGCATTATACTAGCTTCGCGAAGCGCAATGGGATTATAATGACAGGTGGCAGCGACTGTCACCAGAAACCGGTAATCCTCGGCACCGTTAATGTGCCGTCATGGGTCGCGGACCAATTCAAACTAGATTAGGAAGGAACATTAATAATGGCCAAAGTTAAGGCGGACGTGAAAAATATGTCGCTCGCGGCGGCGGGGGCTATACGCATCGAGTGGGCGGAACGGGACATGCCCGTGCTGCGCCTTATTCGAAAACGCTTTGCGAAGGAGAAGCCGCTGAAGGGGGTGCGCATCGCGGCCTGCCTCCACGTTACCACCGAGACGGCGAACCTGGCGCTGACGCTGAAGGAAGGCGGCGCGGAAGTCGCCGTTTGCGCTTCCAATCCGCTATCGACGCAGGACGAAACCGCCGCCGCCATCGTGACCGAGTTCGGCATCCCGGTCTATGCGATAAAAGGCGAAGATAATAAGACATACTACAAACACATCAACGCCGTGCTGGATACGAAGCCGAACATAACTATGGACGACGGCGCTGATCTGGTATCGACGATACACAAGGATCGTAAAGAACTGCTCAAGAACATCATCGGCGGCACAGAGGAGACGACAACTGGATGCATCCGCCTGAACAGCATGGCCGCCGGCAAAAAGCTGAAATACCCCATAATCGCCGTGAACGAAGCGAACACGAAACATCTCTTCGATAACAGGTACGGCACAGGGCAGAGCACTATCGACGGCATAACCCGAGCCACGAACGTGCTCTGGGCCGGTAAGAACGTGGTAGTCTGCGGATACGGCTGGTGCGGACGCGGCGTAGCCATGCGCGCGCGCGGCATGGGCAGTCACGTAATAGTCACCGAGATCGATCCGATACGCGCGCTGGAAGCATGCATGGACGGCTACGCGGTAATGCCCATCATAGAGGCGGCCGCGGTAGGCGACGTCTTCATCACCCTCACCGGCGACACGAGCATCTTAGATAAAGCGCATTTCGCTAAGATGAAAGACGGCGCCATCGTAGCCAACAGCGGACATTTCAATGTCGAGATAAACATCCCCGCGCTGGAGAAGCTTTCTCTCGCGAAACGCAGCCTCAGGCCGGGAATCGATGAATATTCCCTTAAGAACGGCAGAAAGATATATCTGTTGGGAGAGGGGCGGCTCATCAACCTTGCAGCAGCGGAAGGCCATCCCGCCAGCGTCATGGACATGAGCTTCGCCAATCAGGCGCTTTGCGCCGAGTATCTCGTTAAGGAAGGCATCGACAAGCCCGGAGTTTATAATGTGCCGACGGCTATCGATAAGGAGGTAGGCAGGCTGAAGCTGGCGTCGATTGGCATATCTATTGACACGCTTACGGACGAACAGCGAAAATACCTTGAGAGCTGGGAATCGGGCACATAAATTGGAAAGGAATTGCAAATGAGTACATTCATGACATCGCCATCGCTATTTTTGACCTCCGAGTCGGTTACCGAGGGTCATCCTGATAAGCTTTGCGATCAGATATCTGATGCCATTCTTGACGCGATTATGGAAAAAGACCCTTTCGGCAGGGTAGCCTGCGAGGTCGCCACTACGACCGGCTTAGTCATTGTCATGGGAGAGATAACAACCAAGTGTTATATTGACGTGCCGCAGGTAGTCAGAAAAATAGTGCGGGAAATAGGCTATATCAAGCCTGAATATGGTTTCGATTACCAGTCCGTCGGCGTAATGGTTTCTATTAAGGAGCAATCTTCTGACATAGACCAGGGTGTAAGCAAATCTCTTGAGGCAAAGGAAAGCGCCGGCGTCAGCCACCTCGATGAAATCGGCGCCGGTGACCAGGGCATGATGGTCGGCTTTGCCTGCAATGAAACACCGGAGCTTATGCCCCTACCTATCACCCTGGCGCACGGGTTATGCCGGCGGCTGGCTCAGGCCCGGAAGGAGAAAATAATTAAATACCTGCGTCCCGACGGTAAATCTCAGGTCACAGTAGAATACAACAAGGGCGTTCCGAAGCGTATTGTCAACGTCGTCATCGGCGCTCAGCATGATGATAATGTGACCCACGACCAGATAGAAAAAGACGTCATCAAGCACGTGATTAACGAGGTGATGCCGGCCAAGTTACTGGATGCCGATACGAAATATTATGTGAACGGTACCGGACGTTTCGTCATAGGCGGACCTGTATCGGATACGGGCGTTACCGGACGCAAGATAATTGTTGATACATACGGCGGTATTGCCCGCCACGGCGGCGGCGCATTCTCAGGGAAGGACTGCACAAAAGTTGACCGCTCGTCATCTTATATGGCGCGTTACATTGCAAAGAACATCGTAGCCGCCGGACTGGCCGACCGCCTTGAAATGCAGGTCGCCTATGTTATCGGCAAGGCGCACCCATTATCGGTTTCAATTGAGACCTTCGGCACTAATAAGGTATCCGACGATATCATTGTCAAGCTTATTAACAAGCACTTCGACCTGCGTCCGGGGGCCATCATTGATTCGCTGAATCTGCGGAGACCGATCTACCGGCAGACCGCAGCCTACGGACACTTCGGACGTTCCGATCTCGACCTTCCCTGGGAGAAAACAGATAAGGCCGCCATGCTCAGAAAAGAGGCCGGGCTTAAAAGCAAATGATGTGCATACTGCTGCACGTCGATGATAAAGGAAACCGGATAAAGTGAAAGCTGTAATCCTGGTCGGAGGCGAAGGAACCAGGCTGCGTCCGTTGACGTACAGCACGCCCAAACCGATGGTTCCTATCCTGAACCGGCCGTTCCTGGAACACATGCTCGGTTATATGAAGAACCATCGTATTGACGATGTAATACTGGCCTTGTGCTACCTCCCCGATCACATACGAGACTATTTCGGCGACGGAGGCGACTTCGGAGTCAAACTGACGTACGTGATAGAAAGCTCGCCTCTGGGTACCGCGGGCGCGGTAAAGAACATCGCGCAGCATCTCGATGAAACCTTCTTTGTCTTCAACGGCGATGTGTTTACCGACATGAACCTGAGCGAAATGCTGGAGACACACAGAAGGAAATCGGCCAAGGCGACCATCGCTCTGACCCCCGTCGACGACCCCAGCATGTACGGCGTGGTGGAAACGGAAGCTGACGGTCGTGTAAAATGCTTCGTTGAAAAGCCCAGGCGCGAAGAAGCAACGACAAATATGATTAACGCAGGAACCTATATCCTTGAGCCTTCGCTTCTGAAATACATCCCGCCCAATGAAAACTATATGTTCGAGCGCGGCCTTTTTCCCCTTCTTCTGGAACGCGGCGAACCATTCTATGGTTTTTCTTCGCAGGCCTACTGGATCGACATCGGCACGCCGGAGAAGTACATGAAGATCAACAACGACCTGCTTACAGGCAAGATATCCACGGACTTCCCCGGCAGCATGTATAAGAAGAACATATGGGCTGAAGAAGGACACAAGATACACCCCAAGGCAGATATCGACGGACCGGTAGTTATAGGAAGAGATTGCTTTATTGAGCCGCATGCCCGTATCGTGGGCCCATCCGTAATCGGACCTCATTGCTACATCAGCGCCGGCAGCCTTGTCGAAAAGTCTATTGTGTGGCATAATGTCGCAATCGGCAAGGACGCAAAGGTACGGCAGTGCATCATCGCCGACGGGGTCAACATCGGCGAAGGGTGCGACATTGCTGAAGGTTGCATCATCGGCAAGAGGGTCCTGCTGGAAGATAAGACAATACTCGCACCCGATACCAAGGTTATGCCGGGTGATGATATTTCCGCTTCTTAACACAAGAGCTGTCAGCTAATAACACAACGTTCGATCGATGGAACGGAGGCATAGATGACATCGAAGATCAAGTTCGGCACGGACGGATGGCGTGCCATAATCGCGGACGATTTCACCTTCGACAACGTGCGTATCTGCGCGCAGTCGGCGGCCGATTACATGAAGTCGGCTAAACTGGCCAGGCAGGGCATGGTCATAGGCTATGATACCAGGTTCGCCTCGGAGCGCTTCGCCGCAGCAGCGGCCGAAGTCGTGGCGGCGAACGGCATCAAGGTATACCTCTGCGACAGCGCCGCGCCGACGCCGGTTATCAGCTATTCGATACTTGATTTCAAAGCCGGCGGAGGCATCATAATAACGGCTAGCCATAATCCTGGCCAGTGGAACGGCTTCAAATTCAAGCAGAGCGATGCGCGCAGCGCCTCTCCCGAGGTTATCGCCGAGTTAGAGAAAAACATCAACCGAATACAAGCTGGCGCAGAGGTAAAACATATTAAACTGGATGAAGCTATCGCTTGCGGAGCGGTGAAGATATTCGATCCGGCGCCCGCCTATATCAAACACCTCGGCGATATGGTGGACATAGAGAAGATACGACGTAGCGGCATCAATATAATTGTCGATTCGATGTACGGCGCTGGCGCGGGGTATTTCCGCAACATACTGGGCGGCGGCAAGACAAAGATCGTTGAGATACATAAGAAGCGCAACCCTCTGTTCCCAGGGCTCCAGCCCGAACCTATAGCGCATAACCTCATCGAGCTGTCGGCTAGGATAAAAGCAAGCGGAGCCGACGTCGGCCTCGCCACCGACGGCGACGCCGACCGCATCGGTATTATGGACGAAAAAGGCGAGTTTCTGACTACGCTGCAGACCTATGCCTTGCTCGCCCTGTATCTTCTCGAAGTAAAAAAACAACGCGGCCCGATAATTAAAACCATAACCACGACCAATATGCTTTTCCGTCTTGGCGAGATATACAAGGTACCGGTTTACGAGACGGCCGTCGGATTCAAATACGTCGCGCCGCTGATGCTCAAAGAGAACGCCCTGATTGGCGGAGAGGAAAGCGGCGGCTACGGATACCGTGGCCATATGCCGGAACGCGACGGGATATTGTCCGCACTGTTCTTCCTGGATTTTATGATTACGCTTAAGAAAAGCCCTTCGCAACTCATCAAATATCTATACAGCAAGGTCGGCCCCCACTACTACGACCGGCTCGATGTCGACTTCCCCGCAAAGGACAGGGAAACGATCATGAAACGTTTGGCCGGCTGCAAGCCCGCCAAGATCGCTGAGACGGCGGTGCGCGAGATCGACACGAGGGACGGCTTCCGTTTCCTTATGAAGGACGGAAGCTGGCTTCTCATACGTTTCTCCGGCACGGAGCCCATCATGCGCATATATTCGGAGAGCGACAGCATGAAAAAGGTAAATATCTTCCTGGCTGTAGGGAAGAAACTGGCAGGTGTGAAATGAAGATCGACTTGGACAATCAGCAGATTTACAAGAAACTGGATACGACAAACTTGTACGAGCGCATAAGCGACTTGCCGCAGCAGTGCAGACAGGCGTGGAAAAGTGCAATATCCCTGCCGCTGCCCAAGGACTTCAAGAAGATCGATAAGATTGTGATCCTTGGTATGGGCGGCTCGGCTATCGGCGGCGATTTGTTGCGCACGATCGTCAGCCTTCAGAGCAAAGTCGAAGTTGTCGTACAAAGGGATTACGAAATCCCAAAATCGGTCGATAAGAACACTCTGGTTATTGCCTCCAGTTATTCGGGTAACACGGAGGAAACTTTGTCCGCTTTCAATCAGGCGTTGGAGACTCCGTGCAAGAAGTTTGTCATAACCACCGGCGGCAAGATAAGCGAGATAGCGTCAAAGAATGGCGTGCCTTTGTTCTCTTTCGGATACGCATCGGAGCCACGGGCGGCGCTCGGCTACAGCTTCTTCTCCCTCATGGCATTCCTATGTAACCTTGATGTCATATCCGATGAAGTGCTGAAGATAGATAATACGCTTAAAACCCTTGAGAAGAATGCGGCGAAATTGAGCAAAGACGTGCAGTTGAAAAAGAACCCGGCCAAGCAGCTCGCGGAAAAGCTCTATGGCAACATTGTAATTGTATATGGAGCGGGGATACTGTCGAGCGTGGCCTATAGGTGGAAGACACAGATTAACGAGAACAGCAAGGCATGGGCCTTTTCCGAGACGCTGCCTGAGTTGAACCACAACGCTGTTGTAGGATATCGATTCCCAGCTGATATGACAAAAAGGATTTTTGTGGTTATGCTGCGTTCCGCAGACATGCACCCGCGCACGCTCAAGCGTTACGATATCACAAGCGATATACTCTCCAAAGCGCATGTGCCACATAAGATTGTCGATACAAGCGGCAGTACCCCGCTTTGCCGGATGATGAACTCTATCATGATGGGAGACCATGTAAGCTACTACCTGGCCATGTTATATGAGATCAACCCGTCGCCGGTGGAGATTATCGATTATTTAAAGAAAGCGCTGTCTTCGTAGAAGGATTCCGGATAAAAACAAGGCCGCATGTTTTCTAGATACATGCGGTCTTTAATTTTACCACTTATCGTAGAACTAAACTAACGCTTGGTGTACTGCTTGGCCTTCCTGGCTTTGACAAGTCCGTACTTCTTCCGTTCTTTGACACGAGCGTCGCGCGTAAGAAGCCCCTTGGTTTTCAACAGTTTCTTCTGGGTTTCATCGACTTCCACCAGCGCCCGGGCTATGCCGTGTCTGACAGCAACCGCCTGTCCGGAACACCCGCCGCCTTTAACCTTAACTGTAATGCTGTATTTTTCAAGGCTGTCCGTCGCTACCAGGGGCTCGAGCACCGTATTCCTGTGGCGCTCAACAGGAAACATCTCCTCAAGCTTCTTGCCGTTTACTATTATCGCGCCGCCACCCTTATTGATACGTACCTGCGCTACGGCAGCCTTCCTTCTTCCAGTTGCGTGAAGATAATTTCTCTCGCTCAATTATTCCCCCTTCTCGGATTTCCCCACCTGAGCCTGATGTGGATGCTCGTCCCCCGGATACACTTTCAGCCTGCCCATGATTTCACGCCCAAGCCTGCTGCGGGGGATCATCCCCTTTACTGCTAACATGACCACCTTCTCCGGATTGTCCTTGAACATATCGGCATAACATGTACTTCTCAGTCCGCCCGGATAGTTGGAATGCCTGTAATACACCTTCTGCTGTTCCTTCTTACCCGTAACCTTAACCTTAGCGGCATTGATGACAACCACATAATCTCCTACATTGACATGTCTGGAGAAAGTAGGCTTATCCTTACCCATTAGAACCACAGCGACTTCCGACGCGAGACGCCCCAGGGTCTTGCCTGATGCATCAAAAACATGCCACTGCCGCTCTATATCACCTGATTTAACATTATAAGTCTTCATATTTCATCACCAGCATAATTCACTTTCAACAAAAACAAACCCCGTGGCGGCACTGCCGGTCCGGCGGTTGCAGCCTTTCCTGACTCAAGTATTTTCTTGAAATCCTCCACCCTTAGTATTTTTAAACCGACCCTTATCAGAGAACCTACCGTCATCCTCATCTGATGAGGTAGAAATGCGTTCGCTTCTATAATGCACCTTACCATCGATCCGTCTCTGGTAACACCAGCTCGATAAATTGTTCGGATCGTATTTACACGTCCCTCCAGCGCACTTGCGAACGGAGCAAAGTCATGCGTTCCCTCTAAGACCTTGCATGCCTCGTCCATGACTTCGACCTCCAGGTGCCTCCTCACCAGCAATGCGTACTGCCTTACAAGAGGAGAGCGTGCCGGTTCATTAAAAATATGGTAGCAATACTCCCGGCTCCGTGCATCCCTTCTAGGGTCGAAATCTTCTCTTACTTTACGAGCTCCTCTAACTGCAATATCTTCCGGTAGATAGAAATTCAGCGCTTTAACAATATCATCGGGAGCGAGCGGTGAATTTGTTTCGAACGCTACTACCTGGCCTTTTGCATGCACCCCTTGATCCGTACGACCGGCGAAAAGCGTTCGAACTTTATCACCCGTAATCCTCGCTATAGCTTCTTCCAATTCCCCCTGTATCGTCGGTACACTTCTCTGTCTTTGAGAACCGTAGTATCCTGTTCCGTCATATTCAACGATTAGCGCGATTTTCACCGCTATTTCACTAGTTCAATCTGAGCCGTGGACGCAGCGTCGCCGGCCCTGCATCCGATCCTGACAATACGAACGTATCCTCCAGCTCTCTGAGCGTACTTCGGGGCAATTTCCTTAAACAGCTTATCTGCAACCCGCTTGTCATTGAGAAACGCTATCACTTCTCGTCTGCTCTGCAGAGTGCCGCTCTTCCCAAGAGTAATCATCCGTTCAGCGAAACCGCGGACTTCTTTTGCCTTGGCCTCGGTAGTTACGATTTTCTCGTACCTTAATAAATCCGTAACCAGATTGCGATACATCATGACCCTATGAGAAGTAGGCCTGGAAAAACCCCTGCCTGAAACACCGTGTCTCATGTTCTATTCATCCTCTCCCGTCGTTTCCTCCGAAGATTCAACCACAGGCTCTTCACTCTTGATAAGATTGGGGGGATTCAACCCTTTCACCTTCATCTGTCCCTTCAATTCATCAAGGGCTTTCTGGCCGAAGTTCTTGATGCTCAAGAGGTCTTCCTCGCTCTTTTCAAAAAGCTCTCCAATCTTGGTAATGCCGGCGCGTTTCAGACAATTAAACGTGCGGACCGAGAGGTCGAGCTCCTCGATGGGCATATTATATTGCTCTAGAGGAATAGGAAGACGTGGCTGTTTTTCCCCGACCCGCAGCGGCACCTTGGCAAGCTCGTAAAAGAGCTGGAAATATTCGATGAGCATCTGAGCGCTTTGGCTTACTGCTTCTACCGGTGAAATAGTGCCGTCTGTCCATATATCGATCGCCAGACGTTCATATCCGTGCAGCTCTTCAAGCGCAACAGTTTCAATTTTATAGTTGACCCTTCTTATCGGAGTGAAGATCGCATCTATGGGAATAGCTCCAATGGGCAAACCGTCAGCTTTCCCGGCTAGCCGATAGCCTTTTCCCTGCTCGACATTGAACTCCACCATCAACTTGGCATCGGACGAATCAAGAGCCGCAAGGTGAAGGTCGGGATTTACTATCTCAAAGTCAGCAGACGGTTCGATATCACCGGCGGTAATCTCGCGCTCCCCTTTGCACTTCAAAATCAATTTGCCTCCATGCGGAGACAGCGCACGCAGTCGAAGCGCTTTTACATTAAGGATAAAATCAATCGTGTCCTCTTTGACATTTGGAATAGTAGAGAACTCATGCTGTATGCCGTCAATCATCATCCAGGTTACGGCCGAACCGGTGATAGAGTTTAGCAACACTCTTCTGAGGGCATTACCCAACGTTACACCATACCCCCTCTCAAGGGGCTCGATGATAAACCGACCGTATTTTTCCGAAAGTTCCGAACACTCTATTTGTGGTAGTACAGCCTCAGTCAAGTGGCTACCTCCCATAATGCTATCTGGAATAGTATTCAACTACAACCTTCTCATTGATTCTCAAATCGATATCGTTCCTAGCAGGAATAGAAAGCACCTTCCCCGTTAGCTTACCTGCATCCAGTTTGAGCCACCCCGGAACGGTCTTTGTACCTATCTGCTGTGCAGCCGCTTTGTAATAAGTCTTCTCTTTATCGCCCTCACGCAGACCAATTTCATCTCCTACATGAGTAGCATAGGACGGAATATCGACCTTCCTGCCGTTGACAACGACATGACCATGGCGCACTAGTTGTCGAGCCTGATTTCTCGAATCGGCAAATCCCAACCTGTAAACTACATTATCGATCCTCATCTCAAGCATTTGCAATAAAACCTCGCCGGTAGCGCCGGGGCGCCGCAATGCTTCCTCAAAGTGTCTGCGGAACTGACGCTCAACGACGCCATAGGTATGCCTAGCCTTCTGTTTCTCTCTAAGTTGCAAGCCTCTGTCGGAGACCTTCCTCCTATGAGATTTTTGCTGGCCGGGAGGAGAACTACGTCTCTCCAAAGCGCATTTCCTGGACAGGCAACGCTCTCCCTTGAGCATAAGCTTTTCGTTCTGCCGCCTGCATACTCGACAAACTGCCCCTACATATCGAGCCATTTTTTCGCCCTACTCCTTTTCCCCTTGAAATCTGAGCTATTAATTAACGATTCCTGACGAGATTATACCCGTCGTCTTTTACAGGGACGGCATCCGTTATGAGGTATAGGCGTCACATCGCGAATCCCTGTTATAGTAAGGCCGGCAGCCTGAAGCGCGCGTATTGCGGCCTCTCTCCCGCTACCGGCTCCTTTCACAAACACTTCAACCTGTTTCAGTCCATGTTCGATACTCTTATGAGCCGCCTGTTCTGCAGCCAGCTGTGCAGCATATGGTGTGCCTTTGCGCGAACCCTTAAATCCGGCGGTCCCAGCGCTGCCCCAGGAAATCGTGTTTCCTGACTGATCGGTTATTGTGATAACAGTATTGTTGAAAGTCGACTGTATATATGCACGGCCCTTAGATACTAATTTCTTCTCTTTCCTTTTGACCCTTGTTACCTTTTTCTTTTCTGTCATCACATTCCTCTATTTCTTAGATACACTCCGTCTGCGGCCGGCGACCGTCTTGCGGGCACCTCTCTTAGTACGGGCATTTGTCTTAGTGCGCTGTCCACGCACCGGAAGTCCGCGCCGGTGGCGTATGCCGCGATAGGACCCGATCTCGATCAGACGTTTGATATTAAGATTGACCTTGCGCCTGAGCTCGCCTTCTACTTCGTACTCTTTCTCAATGATTTCACGTATCTGACTGACCTCGCCCTCGGTGAGATCACTGACTTTCGTATCGGGATTCACTTTAGCCTTTTCAAGAATATCCCTACTGGCTGCAGGGCCGATACCATATATGTAACGTAAACCTATCTCGACCCTTTTATTCTTGGGAAGGTCCACTCCTGCTAATCGCGCCATGATTCGTCCTTATCCTTCAGTCTTCGTTAAATTTACCAAAATAAAAAACTACGAAAGTTTAACCCTGCCGCTGTTTATGCCTCGGGTTCTCGCAGATTACCCTGACAATTCCCTTCCTCTTTATAACCTTGCATTTTTCGCAACGCGACTTAACCGACGCCTTAACTTTCATGTATATCTCCTTCCACCACCCGAAAAACTATCGAAATCTGTACGTGATTCGACCTCTTGTAAGGTCATAAGGCGATAATTCAACCAAGACCTTGTCCCCGGCTAATATCTTTATGTAATGAATTCTCATTTTACCAGAAATATGCGCGAGCACCTGATGGCCATTGGCCAGTTCGACTCTAAACATAGTATTAGGCAAAGATTTAACAACCGTTCCTTCTACTTCAATGCTTTCCTTTTTAGACATATAACTTGCCTAAACCAACTTAG
>Ga0172364_10003592_pt1 | contig 12390 bp, 13 predicted proteins | sample LakKivSesite10cm_FD_114545 | JGI IMG/M metagenome (GOLD analysis project Ga0172364, IMG submission 114545) | Sediment microbial communities from Lake Kivu, Rwanda - Sediment site 10cm | ecosystem: Environmental > Aquatic > Freshwater > Lake > Sediment | place: Rwanda: Western Province, Lake... | reverse complement strand
GAAGGGTTCTCCCGACCCTTCTCCGATTTCACCCAATTTTGAAAAATAATACTTTTCTTTTTCTCGCATCTTTTTTGCTAATATTTCACTTTTCTCGTGGTCGTACCCCAATAGATGCAAAATGCCATGGATTAAAACTTTTGATAGTTCTTTTTCAAAAGTTAACCCATATTTTTTGGCATTTTTTTTAACTTCCCTGAGACAAATAACTATTTCTCCCAATCCAATTTCCTTGTTTGGAAAGGCCAGAATGTCGGTCACTCGATTTTTCCCCCGATACCTCTTATTTAATTCGCCGATTCTTCCCTGACCAACCAAGGCAATAGATAAATTGGCTTCTTTTTTATTTTCTTCCTTTAAAACCATTTTAGCAGTTTTTTTAAAAAAACTCTCGTCAACCGGACTGGTGGTCAGGTTATTAATTTCAATCATAATTATTTTACTTCTATCTCTTCTGTTTGAACGACCTCGGTCTGATTTACGTATTTATTTTCGGCAACGATTTTAACTTGATATTTTCCCGGAGTAAGATTTTCTATTTTCCCACTAACACCAAATGGACAAATACACCTTGCTACCGGTTCTCCTTTAGGATCAACTACTATCTTAAAAATGATTTCATTTTCTTTTTTCTCATGAGTCATGTATAAAGTATCTTCCGGTTTCATATTGCAATAACTATCATAAAATCCTCCGATTGAAATCTGGTGTTCTTCAGAGTGAATTATCAATTTTTCAGAAGATAACAATCCCCTTTCTTCTACACATTCCTCAATATTATATGTAAATTTTATTTCCTCTTTCGGCGCTTGCAAGTACTGCCAAGCCAAAATTCCTCCAACAACTAAAGCGACTAGAATAACTATAATCCCAATTTTAGAAAAAGCATGATTCATAATTTTTAATCAGTTTTTGGGGTTAATCCCGAAGGAAAACTTTTAGTTTCCTACGGGGCAAGTAATTCTTTTACAATTTTTGAGACTAAACTGCCATCAGCCTTACCTTTAACTTGTGGCATCAATTCTGACATGACTTTTCCCATGTCTTTTATATCTTTGGCCTCAACTTTTTCAATTGACTCTTTGGCTAATTTTTTTATTTCCCCCTCAGAAAGCTGTTCCGGTAAATAACTTTGTAAGATTTTCATTTCAGCTTTCTCCTTTTTCGTTAAATCTTCTCTTTTCCCCTTTTGAAATTCTAAAATCGCTTCTTTTCTCTTTTTAATTTCAGAAGAAATCACGCTCATAACCTCTTCATCAGATAATTGGCTTTCTTTTTCCAATTCTTCTCCATTGGATTCGGGTTTTTCCTGACTTAATTTATATCTCTTTTCTTTTTCCTTGTTGAAAATCGCCGCTTTTAACATTCTTAGGGTCGCAATCTCTGTTTTTCTTTTTTCTTTCAAGGCACTTTTGAAATCCTCTTCAATTTTGATTTTTAACATAATTTACTTAGTTTTTCCTAATTTTTCTAATTCCTCATATTCCTTTTTCATTTCTTCTCTTCTCAAGGCCGTCTTTTTTTTCTGATCTTTTGATTTCTCTCTTCCTTTAAACCTAATCTTTCTTGCCCTAAGCAAAATGCCGCTTTGTTGAACCCTTTTTGTAAAGCGGCGAACTAAGCTTTGTGGATTTTCTCTTTCTTTTCTTTTAACTTCTAAGGCCATAAATTTATGGCATGCCGGGAATATCCTTTTCTTCAGAAGTTTCCCAGCCAGCCAATAAATGTAAATGCAAATGATTAATCAATTGTCCTCCTCCTCGACCAACGTTAAAAATTAATTTATATCCGGTTTTACTTACTCCTTGATCTCGAGCAATCTTTTGGGCAATTAAAAATAATTCCCCGGTCAGTTCTTTATCTTGTAATTCTAAATGATTAATAGATGGAATATGTCTTTTGGGCACAATCAAAAGATGCAGGGGCGCTTTTGGATTAATATCCCTGAAGGCTATAATTTTATCGTCTTCATAAACAACATCAGCTGGAATTTCTTTATTTACGATTTTACAAAAAACACAATCTGTCATTTTTTTAATCTCTTCTCCATCTCTTTTACTATTTTCTCTAATTTAACTGTTTCTTGCCTGCCAGAAGTCATGTCTCTTATTAATATTGTTCCCTCCAAGGCTTCTCGTTGGCCTAAAATTAAGGTATATTCTGCCCCTACCCTATCTGCTATTTTCAATTGAGCCTTTAAAGAATCGCGGCCGAGAGATTCAGAAATAAGAATGTTTTCTTTCCTGAAATCCTCTATTAATTTTAAGCTTTTTCTTTTTGCTAAATTACCTAATTGGGCTAAAAATATTAGAGGAGTTTTTTCTTTTTTTAATCGAGTTGCTTTTTCTTTCATTAAAGAAATTATTCTTTCAACTCCCGCTGCACTTCCAATTGCTGGAGTGTCTTCGCCACCTAAAATTTTAACTAAAGCATCGTATCTTCCGCCCCCGGCTAAAGCCCCGACTGCTCTACTTTCCTCATCTTCCCCATATATTTCAAAGACGGTTCGGGTATAATAATCTAATCCTCTTACCAAATAAGGATTTAAACGATAGGGTAATTCAATCTCTTCTAAAAATTCCAAAACTTCTTTTAAATGTTTCTTGCAGGCATCGCAAAGATGGTCTATTATCTGGGGGCCCTGGGCGACTATTCTCTGACATTTTTCTTCTTTGCAATCTAGAATTCTCAAGGGATTCTCTTTTAATCTTCTCTTACAATTTTGGCATAAACTCTCAAATCTTCCTCTAAAGTAACTGACCAAAAGCTTTTTATAATAGGGACGGCAAAAACTATCTCCGATACTGTTTACTTCAATAATTAAATTTTTTAATTTAAGTTCTTTTAAAATATTATAAAAAATTTGGATGATTTGAGCATCAATGATTGAGCTTTCTTCGCCCAAAACTTCTAAGCCAAATTGCCAAAATTGGCGATATCGACTTTGCTGGGGTTTTTCATAACGAAAATAGGGCCCAAAATACCAAAGTTTTACTGGCTGGGGCCAATTTTGCATTCCCTGCTCAAGATAAGCTCTAACTATTGGAGCCGTTCCTTCGGGTCTGAGAGATAAAGAATCGTTTCCTCTTGTTTTAAAAGAAAACATTTCTTTTTGAACAATATCGGTAGCTATTCCTACTCCGCTTGAAAAAAGTTCAGTCTCTTCTAAAATTGGAGTTTCAATTTTTTGGAAATTATAAAACTCAGCAATCTCTTTAACTATTTCATAAATCTTTTGAAAATATCTCAGTTCTTCTGGTAATATATCGTGCATTCCCGTTGGTGATTGAAATTTGGGTTTTTTCATCTTTAATATTGGGGAACTTCGATTTTAGCCATGGCTGTCACCGGCCAAGCTCTAAAATAGACTCTACCAATAATATTTGCCCTTTTTAACGGTCCCCATTGTCTGGAGTCAGAGGAAGAACCTCGATTATCACCCAAAACAAAATATTCATTTTCGTCCAATAGGAAACGAACATTTCCAGGTATTGTCAAACCGGAGGGGAGATATTCTTTTTCATTTAAAACCTGATTTTCTACCATTACTCTTCCATCTTTAACTTCTATCAATTCTCCAGGCAGGCCAATAATTCTTTTGATATAGCGTTGAGAAGGATTGTAGGGATATTGAAAAACTATCACTTCGCCTCTTTGTGGTTCTCTAAGTCGGTAAGAGATTTCATCAATAATTAAGTAATCGCCATTTTCAAAATTGGGCTCCATCGACTGGCCCCTAACAATAAATGGTTGGAATAAAAAATAACGGATAGGCAGGACTATTAATAAAGCAACGATAACAATCTTTAGAATCTCCCAAACAAATAAGAAAAATGAGGAAATTGCTCGCATAAGATTATTCTTCATTATATCAAAGTTTTTCGATTTATCAATAGAAATGATATATTAATATTAAAGGTATGATTCTTATTGTCGGACTTGGAAATCCTGGTAAAAAATTTCAAAAAACAAGGCACAATCTTGGTTTTAGGGTTGTTGATGAATTTGCTAGAAAGAATAATTTTCAGAAATTTAAATTATCAAAAAAGTTTTTAGCTGAAATTAGTAAAGGAGAAATTGATAACCAGAAAGCGGTTTTAGCCAAACCTAAAACATTCATGAATAATTCCGGCCAGTCAGTTAAATCGTTGGTCAACTTTTACAAAATTACGAGTCCGGGTCTCGTAGTAGTGCACGATGATATTGATTTGCCTTTAGGAAAGATGAAAATTTCAGTTGGTAAGAGTTCGGCCGGCCACAAAGGAGTCCAATCAATAATTAAAGAATTAGGAACGAAAAACTTTGTCCGTTTTCGTGTCGGCGTTAAACCTAAAACCTATAACCTAATACCTAAAACCTTAGATAGGTTTGTTCTTCAAAAATTTAATAAAAAAGAAGAAGAAATTTTAAAGAAAATAATTGAAAAATCTATTGAGGCAATTGAATTTTCTTTGAAAAAAGGAATAGAAAACGCAATGAATAGATTCAACAAATAAAAAAACCGAGAGAGTTGCCTCGCTCGGCTCGATGGAAATATTACTCTACAATGGTCTCTTAGTTTCTGGGTCAACAAGCGGAAGATCTGGGTAGAGACTCTTATAAACCTTTTTTCGCTCTTCTAAGGTGAAGAACATTATACTTATTTCCTCACCCTCCTTGGGAAATTCTCCAGTCACCCCTACATCCACAAGTTCAATGATCCATTGTCTTTGCTCTATTGATACTAACTCCATCCTTTTTATTTTTGCAAGCATTTCAAGCATTTTCCATCACCCCTTTATTTAATTTTTGCCCTCCAGTCTACCTGCGAGCGAACGCTTGATTATAAAATTCGAGAGAGCGAGCGTTATAGTTTAGGAGTAATAACTCTAAACTATAACCTTAAGGCGTTAAGCTTAAGGAGGGATTGCTTAAAATCCGTCCCACATTATATAAGTAAAACTTATCTAATGGGCAAGCCACTCGCCCTCCCAAATTTTAGTATCAAATTTTAGGAGGACTCGCAGACAGACTGGAAGGTACAGAATATTCATATTATAATCTAATATAATGGATTTGTCAAGCCAAATTGATCGGGTTTTAATTGTCAGTATCGCCCCCTACTTTTTGGAAAAGGGGAATCTTTGGTTTGAAAAAAATCTGAATAGAATTTTAGAGGCAAGAAAAACTCAATCATTTTTTGAAGAAAATATAATTTTCTTAGAAAAAAATCAAAAGCAGAATTTTTCTCAATTTTTAAGAAAATTGGATGAGATTGGTTATGAAAAAGTTTTACAAGTGCGGGAAATTGGAGAATTTTCTCAAAGAGGAGGAATTATAGATGTTTTTCCAATTAATTCAATTTTTGCCTGCCGTTTTGAGTTCTTGGGAAATAAAATTGAAAATATTTTTCAACTTCCGATTAAAATTGAAAACGAAAAATCGGCAAGAGAAATTTTAAAAAAGAAACTAAAATCACAAAGATTATTCTCGGACTTGAAGGGATTGAGGCCTGGAGATTACTTAGTCCATCTTGATCACGGAATAGGCCGTTTTATAGAAAAACAATCACCTCCCGACTACCAACTACTAACTACTAACTACTATATATTAGAATATGCTCAGGAAGATAAATTGTATGTACCGGTGGGTTTGGAAAGAAAATTATCAAGATACATTGGTTTTGTTGAACCAAAAATTTCCAGGTTAGGTTCTCCATTTTGGCAGAGAACAAAAAGAAAAATAAAAGAAGAAGCAGAAAAGTTGGCGAGAGACCTTTTGGAAATTTACGCCAAAAGAGAAATAGCTAGTCGCCCTCCTTATTTGCCTGAGGATGAAATAGATTTTCAATTAACGAGTAACTTTCTATACGAAGAAACTCCAGACCAGATTGAAGCTATTGAAGAGATTAAAAAAGATTTAGAAAGGGAAAAATCAATGGACAGATTATTGTGCGGAGATGTTGGTTTTGGAAAAACGGAAGTGGCTTTAAGGGCAATGGTAAAAGTAGTCAAATCGGGCTATCAGGCGGTAATGATATGTCCAACCACAATTTTGGCTAATCAGCATTTTCAGAGTTTTAAAAAAAGATTGAAAACTTTGCCAATTAAGGTGGCAATGCTTTCGAGATTACAATCAAAAAAGGAACAAAAAGAAATTATCAATGATTTAAAATGGGGGAAAATTGATATTTTAGTTGGAACTCATAGAATTTTATCAAAAGATGTTGAGTTTAAAAATTTGGGATTATTGGTGATTGATGATGAACAGAGATTTGGCGTTAGGCAAAAAGAAAAATTAAAGAAAATGAGGGCTTCTCTTGATATTCTATCGCTTTCTGCCACCCCTATTCCCAGAACTCTTTATTTATCTCTTTCTTCTTTAAGAGAAATTAGTTTAATTCAAACTCCACCGGTCGGCAGACTGCCAATTAAAACTTTTATTTCCTCCGGGAAAGAGAAAATAATCAAAGAAGCAATTGAGAATGAAATAAAAAGAGGCGGCCAGGTTTATTATTTACATAACAGAATAGAAACAATTGAAATGGTGAAAAAAAATTTAGAAAACTTAATTCCAAAAGTAAAATTTGGTATAGCCCATGGAAGGTTAAAAGAAAAAAAATTAGTAGGGGTAATGAGTGATTTTCAAAATAAAAAAATTGATGTTTTAATAGCGACAACCATTATTGAAAATGGCTTGGATTTGCCAAATGTTAATACTTTAATTGTGGCTGACGCCACTTGCTTGGGTTTGGCTGAGGCTTATCAAATAAGAGGGAGAATTGGTAGGTCACATATTCAGGCTTTTGCTTATTTTTTGTATCCTTCTCGCTTAACTAACAAAGCTAAATTAAGATTGGATGCTTTAAAAGAAGCTGAAGAGCTGGGTTCTGGTTATAAAATCGCCTTAAAAGATTTAGAAATTAGAGGTGCCGGAAATATTCTAGGCAAAGAACAATCAGGAAATATAAATAGAGTTGGCCTAAATTTATACTGTCAAATGCTTTCCGAAGCCATTGAAAAGTTAAAAATTGTCAGACCTGCCCCGTAGGAAGCCAAAGGTTTTCCTTCCCAAAAAATTTGTCCATATTTTGTCTCGATGCTAAACTTATTTCAATGGAAGAGGAAATAAAAACTATTTCATTACAGAATAAGGAATATCCAAAACTTTTAAAGAAGATTCCTAATTCGCCAAAAGTTCTTTATTATTTTGGAGAAATTAAAAGCGATGAAAATTGTTTTGCAATTGTTGGAACGAGGAAATTCTCTCCTTATGGAAAGGAAGTTGCTTTGGAAATTGCCGGAGATTTGGCCGAAGCCGGATTAACAATTGTTTCGGGTTTGGCGCCAGGAATTGATACTTTTTCTCACTTAGCGGTGGTTGAAAGAAAAGGGAGAACAATCGCCGTTTTGGGAACCGGAATCGACGAAAAATCGATTTATCCTCAATCGAATTTGAAATTGACTCAAAAAATTTTAGAAACCGGCGGTTGCTTAATTTCTGAATATCCACCCGAAACTCCTGGTTCAAATTTTACTTTTCCTCAAAGAAATCGGATAATTTCTGGTCTGAGTTTTGGGGTTTTAGTTGTCGGAGCCAAAGAAAAATCTGGCGCCTTAATTACCGCTGAATGGGCAAAAAAACAAGGAAGAAAAATCTTTGCCATACCAGGCTCCATTCATTCATCTAACTCTAAAGGATGTCATTATCTAATTAAACAAGGTGCCAAATTAGTTGAACATGCCAACGATATTTTAGAAGAACTAAATTTACCCCTAAAGGAGCTAAGCTCCTTTTATGAGGGGGAAATAAAAGAAGAAAATTTGATTTTAGAAACTTTAAAAGAAGAGCCGTTATATATTGATAAAATTATTGAAAAAACACAATTATCAGCAGCAGAAGTTGCCAGCACTATTGCTGTTTTGGAAATAAAAGGTAAAGTAAGAAACTTGGGAGCTAATATTTATGCAATTAGTCATCGTTGAAAGTCCAACTAAATCAAGAAGTCTGCAAAAGTTTTTGGGAACTAATTTCAAAGTTTTAGCTTCTTTTGGTCATGTCAGAGATTTACCAGAAGATGAGTTTGGGATTGAAATTGAAAAAGATTTTAAGCCGAAATATTTAATAATGCCTAGGGCAAAGAGGACAATAAAAATTTTAAAAGATAATGTTCAAAAGGCAGATTTGACAACGTTGGCGATGGATCCAGATAGAGAAGGAGAAGCTATTGCTTGGCATTTAGTCGAAATTTTGGATTTAAATGGTAGAAAACCTTATCAAAGAATTGTTTTTCATGAAATTACAAAATCAGCCATTGAGGAAGCCCTGAAAAATCCAAGAAAAATTGATATGAATTTGGTTGATGCCCAGCAAACCAGAAGAATTTTAGACAGGATTGTTGGCTATAAATTATCTCCTTTTTTATGGAAAAAGGTAGCCAGAGGATTATCGGCTGGAAGAGTCCAATCGGTGGCAGTGAAATTGGTGGTAGGGCGCGAACGCGAAATACAGAATTTTGTTCCCCAGGAATACTGGAGTATTGAAGCTCTCTTGAAAAAACTTACAGGGGTCGGACCTCTGTCAATTGAATTTGAGGCGATTTTAATAAAAAAAGATAGCGAAACTATTCCAAAATTGGGAATTAAAACAAAGGAGGAGGCGGAAAAAATTGTTAAAGACTTAAAAGGAGCAGAATATAAAGTAATAAATATTGAGAAAAAAGAAGTAAAAAGAAATCCTTTGCCGCCATTTACAACTTCAACTTTACAGCAAGAGGCCTGGAAAAGATTTCACTTTCCGGCAAAAATGACAATGCAAATAGCCCAGCAACTTTATGAGAGGGGCTATATCTCATATCACAGAACCGATTCTTTGAATCTTTCTGATTTATCTCTTTTTGCAGCCAAAAAATTTATTCTTAAAAAATATGGTAAAGATTATTGGGCAGGTTTTTTGAGAACATATAAAGCCAAAGGAAGAGTTCAAGAGGCCCATGAGGCGATAAGACCTACTTATCCCGAGAAGATGCCAGAAACTACCAAACTAGATAAGAACCAATTAAAAATTTATGACCTTATCTGGCGGAGATTTATTGCTTGCCAAATGAGTCAGGCGATTTTTGACTCAACTGTAGTTGATATTTCGGCTAAAAACTACATTTTTAGAACAACTGGCCAAATCTTAAAATTTGATGGTTTTTTAAAAGTTTATCCATTAAAATTTGAAGAAACCGTATTGCCATCCTTAGAAACAAATGAAATTTTAAAATTAATAAAACTAATTCCTTCACAACACTTTACTCAACCACCGCCAAGATATACTGAGGCAACTTTAATTAAAGAATTGGAAAAAAATGGGATTGGCAGGCCATCAACTTACGCCCCAATTTTATCTACAATTCAGGAAAGAAATTATATTGAAAAAGATGAAAGAAGATTTTTTAGGCCAACTGAAATTGGAACTGTGGTTAATGACCTTTTAGTGGCTCATTTTCCGGAAATCGTGGATATTAATTTTACAGCAAAAATGGAAGAGGACTTAGATAACATTGCTCAGGGGCAAAAAATTTGGATTCCGGTAATAAGAGAATTTTATACGCCTTTTGAAGAAAATTTGAAAAATAAATACCAAGAAGTTTCCAAAAAAGATATTACGGAAAAACCAACTGAAAAAGTTTGTCCAAAATGCGGCGCTCCTCTTTTAATTCGGTTGGGGAAATTTGGGAGATTTTATGCCTGCTCAAAATTTCCAAAGTGTAAATATACCGAATCTTTAAAAGAAAACACTTTGGGAGTAAAATGTCCAAAATGCAAAAAAGGAGATATTGTTGAAAAACGAACTAAAAAAAGAAAAATTTTTTATGGTTGCAATAGGTGGCCAAAATGCGATTTTGCTTTGTGGGATAGACTCATTAGCGAAAAATGTCCCAAATGTGGCTCACTTTTAGTTGAAACAAAACGAAAACAAATTCACCCCGTTAAATCCGCCGAAGGCGGAGCGAAGCAATTTAACGGGGTAAAGTGCTCCAATAAAGAATGCGATTTTCAAAAATAAAAAGGTGAGATACAGTCTCACCACTCTCTGGTCGAACTCTTTGGGGGTTCAAAATTTTCTTCGTTAACACTTCTTGATCGGCGTTGTTAAGGACTATATCGCCATCATTACTAGAATCTCCAAGTTTTTTAATTTTTGGCAGAACTTCTGTCCCGACAAATCTAATATCGGTTCTGGCAATCAGAGATAATTGCAAGTCTGTTATTCTCCAAAGGAAATGACGACGGGTTGCCATTTTCCTGTTTCCGAAAGAAAATTTTTCTTCCAGAAACTCAGGTAAATATTGGCGGTAATAATATTGAATGGCAAGCTCGTCCACGAGCTTCCTACCAAGTGTTTCTTTTATCAGCCTGGAGATTGTGCCCAAAGTGCTTTCATTGTATCTTTGCCACCCCTCGATTGGTTGATAGAATGGTCCATATTTTTCAGTCTTTTCTTTAACTGGAAGTAAAAGTACCTTCCCCTCTTCAGTCACGACCCAAATCAATATAAGACAAGGTTCCAATTTATTCCCTCCTAAGTAAAATTATATCAAATTAATTTTAAATGTCAATAGTGAAAATTTGAATTGACAATTGGCTTAAAAATTGATAAATTTAGCTAAGATTTGCCGCGGTGGCGGAATGGCAGACGCAATAGATTCAAAATCTATCGAGGGCAACCTCATGAGGGTTCAACTCCCTCCCGCGGCACTGTCTTAAATGACGAAAAATAATAAAAACTTACAAGCTATTGTCTTGATTTCTTTACAATTGAGAAAAGTCTCTGAAAAGAGAGAATAAAATTTAGTAATTATTTTAGATTCTCAATTGCTAATTTTACGGCGCCAATTACTGGCTCTTCTTTAGGAAAAATAAATTCGGCTCTCAAAGCCAATTTTTTTATTTCTTTTTTTAATTTGTTTAAAACAATTTTTGATTTGAACATGCTACCGACTAAAACTAATGGAAACTTCTGTTTTTCAAAATTTAGCTTCTTAATTACCGAAATTGCTGCCAGAGCCAATTCTTTGGCTGCTTCTTTCATAATTGAAATAGCGATTTCGTCTCCCTTTTTTGCGGCTTTATCAATAATTCTTGAGATTAAAGAAACCTGTAAAATCGAATCTTTCGAATAAATTTTCTTTAAAAAGTCTTCTTTATTTTTCAATTTCCATTCTTTAAAAAGTAGTTTTGTAATTTTTGTTCTTTCTTTCCTCCCATCCAAATCCTTAAAAATCGCCTGATATCCTTTTTGCCCTGCCCAAAAACCAGAACCCTCATCATTTGCCCATCCCCAACCTCCAGCTTTTGCCTCGTGATTTCCTTTCCAGCCATGGCAAACAGAACCAGTTCCAGCAATTAAAACCAAGCCATCTTTTTCATCAGTCCCAGACATAAAGGCAGCGATTTGATCAGAGATAATTTCAATGTCGCCTCTTAAAGTTTTTGAAATTTTAGAATTTTTTAAAATTTCTCTTTTTATCTTCTCTTTTTCTGATTTAAATTCCTCTTCAACTGCTGCCAAGGCAATGAAAATTGAGAGAATATTTTTTTCTTTAATTCCTTTAATTACCTTTAAAATTGCTTCAGAAATATTTGCGACAGCCACTTTTAATCCGACATTTCTCAGATTTGAAGGACCATTTTTGGCCATTTTCAAAATTTTCCCTTTCAAATTAGCCAAAGCGACTATTGTCTTCGTCCCTCCCCCGTCTACACCAATGACATATTTTTGAGTAAGTTTAAGACCAGGACTTTTCATTTTTTCTCTTTTTAATTCCTTGAAATTTCGTATAGAAAGTCGTATTATCTTTGATGTTTTCGAAGACAACTGAATTTGAACCAACAACGCAATTTGAACCAATAAATTTTCCTGGCATTATGTTAACTCTGGTTCCTATGTAAGAATTTTTTCCAATGACTGTTCCGAGGGATTTTAAACCGGTATTAATTTTTTCTCCTTTCACTTCCGATTTAATCTCTCCCCTATCCAATCTTACGTTGGAGGTGATTGTTCCGGCTCCGATTTTTGTGTTTCTTTCTACAATCGAATCGCCAAAATACCCCGAGTGAGTAGTGACGCCTTTTTGAAAAATTGAGCGAGCCACTTCAGCATTGGCTCCAATCATTACATTGTCTTCCAAGTTTACATATTCTCTAATTAAACTGTTATTTCCAATAATACAGTTTTCTACAATATAACAAGGACCTTTAATGACGGCGCCCTCAAAAATTTTTGAATTTTTTCCAATAAACACTTTTCCTCGGACGATGGCTCCTTTTGAAATTTTAACTGATTCTGAAATTTTACTTTTTAAAAAATTATCAAACAGATATTTTCTTATTAAAAATAAATGCCAGGGATATTTTAAAAAAG
>Ga0172364_10003591_pt1 | contig 12393 bp, 10 predicted proteins | sample LakKivSesite10cm_FD_114545 | JGI IMG/M metagenome (GOLD analysis project Ga0172364, IMG submission 114545) | Sediment microbial communities from Lake Kivu, Rwanda - Sediment site 10cm | ecosystem: Environmental > Aquatic > Freshwater > Lake > Sediment | place: Rwanda: Western Province, Lake... | reverse complement strand
GGCAACCCTGAGCCTGTCGCACTCACCGAGCTGGGCATCAAGAACCATGCCCGAGTCGGTTCTCCACTCTTGGAAGACCACCTGCTCGGTGGACGCGAAGGGGTCATTGAATTCCCTCATCTTCTCGCCCGTCCAAGGCGGCAGTTGCCTCCACCGCCACAGCCCGAGGCGAAGCCAGTCGTCCGGCATATCGTTCCTTTGGCCGTGTGCTTCGATATCCGAAAGAAACCTCTTTGCAGTCTCTGGGTGGGTGCGTTCAAGGAGATGGAACTCTGCCATCTCACCGGATGGACAGACCATGCACCCGATCCTGCCGTACCCCCTGTAGTAGAGGGGGTTCATCTCGGCCTTCTCCCTGATGGCGTAGAGCCAGACGTGGAGCGCCGTCCAGGACCTTATCGGGCTCGCTGCAACCTGGCCCGGGACCCATGGGTTGTGCGAGATCCTCCCGCGCCCGAACCTCTGCTGGGACTCGTACTTGCGCTGCCCAACGAAGGTCAGGCAGTCCCCTCCGAACGCCTCCTGTATGAGGGAGGTCGTCGGCCCGAGCTTGCAGACCTTGCAGCACCAGCGCGCGTCCCTGGCTGGGGGACCGAAGATCTTCATGGCTTGCCAGAACCTCTCCCCGACGGATTTCGACACAAGCCTGTCTTTGAGGCCCATCCTCTCCAGAACAAGCTCGGTATACGACAGGGTTTCCGGGAACTCTATGCCCGTGTCGACGAAGAGCACCTTGAAGTCCTTGATGGCCTTGGCCACCACAAGCAGCGTGCACAGGCTGTCCTTCCCGCCGCTGAAGGCGACGGACTTCGGGATATCATACGAGAGCGAGACCCGCCTGACGAAGTTGATTGCCTCCTCCTCCCTTTTCTTGAGGACTTCCTCGTTTGCCCGTGCCGCGTCGTCCCATGACTGCCCGCCGGGCAGTATGGATTGCTCTTCGGGGTGACCGGCCTCACGGATCTTTGCCGCCATGCCCCGTCTGTGCTCGAGCATCTCGCGGCCGCTCATCCTCGCGCTCCCCACCGAGAATACCCTGCCCTCGGGGTCCGCCACGGAGACCTCGTCACCCGGCTGGATGGACTCGTCAGCGCTTAGGATTCCGGCCGCGAGGAGGCTTCCGCCCCTCAGTATCGGCCCCACCGCTCCACCGTCAGCTTGGATCCGCTTGCGCTCCGATAGCTGGGCCAGTCTCGAAGCACCCTGGATGGTCGGCTTGAACGCCCAGCTACGGGAGGAGGGACCGTAGAACGTGCGCCCCAGTATCCTTCCGTCAGCCACGACCTCTATCGCCCTGTCCTCGAAAGGGATGCTGTTGAACAGGATCAGCTTGTCCTCGGGCAGGAAATTTGCTCCAACGCCCTGTCCATACGCGGCGTCCACCGTGGCCCTCAGCGTTTCGATGGAGCTTCCGACCGCGGGGTAGGCATCGCCGGGCGGCGTCAGCGGAACCTCCTCGGTGTCCGAGCCGCACAATGGACAGCGGCTCCTCTCCAGGATGGGCAGGTTGCATTTCGTGCACCAGGAAATCTGTATCCTGCCGAGGTACACCGCTGGCATTCGGACGGATTCCGGGCGTGCGTCAGATAAATGAATTTCGCAGGGATGCTGCATGGACGTGATCCTGGCGGTGGCCCTCGAAAGTATGGCGCGATTCCGCCCGCGGTTCGATCGTATCCGCGGGTTTGGCTCAAGATAACCTTTAAATTCGAACGGCCGGGAGTTGGCCCATTCAGTGACGGTGAATGACTGCTAGGAAATCACGGCACAAGAAATGGGGAAAGTACAAGAAGAGCGTCGGACGCCAGCGAAGCGTTTCCTGCACATTCTGCGGCCGGTCCGTGCCCAGGGGGAAGGCCACCCCCGTTGAAAGGGGCATGCACCTTGGCGACCTGAGGTCGTTGGGCATTAGACGCGACCAGATAATGCTCCCGACCTACAAGTACTACGCCTGCATAAGCTGTGCGAAGCACCGGAAGCTTCTCAAGTAGCCTCGGCCGCAGCCGGCTGCTGCGCGGGGGTCGCGACGCCCGCGCACTTGGTGCACATGTTCTTCTCCTTGAGGTAGTGGTCCCCGCAGACGTAGAATCCGCACGAGTTGCAGAAGTTGCGGTGCCTGTCGCAGATGGGTTCTCTGCATACCCTGCAGCGGATCGTGATCGCTACCGAGTCGCAGGACTTGCACCTGAGGGCTCCTTTCTTCCTCTGCTCCAGAACCCTCGTTCTCTCCTGCGGGTTGACAACGTTGAGGGAAGTTGAGTGTACGATCTTCACAAGGCCGCTGGGGGCGGTGGCGGCAACTTTGAACTTCACCCCAAGCGCGTCCACGACATCGCCGTTGCGCACGGACTGCCCCACTATGTCCTCCTTCGCGAACTTGCGCAGGAGCTCCGAGGACTTGTAGCTGAGGAAGGTCTGCGGCTCAAGGACAACGACCTTTGCATCCTCAAGGTCCGAGGTGGTCTTCCTGGAGGAGGTGCTAGTCATCCTCACCCTTATCTTCTTCGTCTTCCCCTTCGAGGCGCATTCGATGCAGGTGTAGCTGGCCTCGTCGTAACAGTTCTCGCAGATGAACTTCCCGCAGACCAGGCAGTGGGCATTGCCGAGCCCGACCCCGCATATCGGGCAGGTCAGGCACTCCTCGCAGTATCCTGCAAGCGGGGCATTCGGATGCGCGCACTTGTAGCCGAACCTCCTGCCGCATTCGGGGCATGTCTCCCGGCCGAACTCGACGCCGCATATCTCGCACTTCCCGCTCGCCAGTCTGAGGCCGAGCCCTTTGCCCATGAAGTGCAGCAGTGCAAAGAGCCCTCCCGAGACGGCGCTCATGATGAAGACCGCAACGACGGTATCGTTGACGACGCCGAGGAGCACGTAGAGCCTCCAGGCGATGCTCAGGCTCAGCACGAAGCCCACCAGGGCCAGGATGTTACCCATGTAGCGGAAAACGTCCGCGTAGCCGGTTCTCCTCATGGTGGCCAAGCAATTGCCTCCTAGGCTTCTATGAAGACCTCCGTTGGCCTCATGACCCTAACCCTTCCCGGAGGATCGGTCTCTGTGACCTTGAAGGGCATCTCGACGGCCTCGAGGGCGTCCCCGATGGCGAGTCTCCGGCCGATGAGCTCGTTTCTTACGAACCTGTTGAGCACCTTGATCATGGCGTCGCTCAGGTAGTGATCGCTCTTGAGGCGAACGGTCTTGGCGGGCTTGATGTCAGGCATCTGGATCTCCTCGTTCACCACCCCGCCGTCCCTAAGGTAGATGATCAGGTCGGCCTCGGCCGTTATCTTGGGGTCGTGTGTGCTCACCAGGAGGGTGGAGTGCTGCTCCTCCTGCAGCTCCTTCATCAGCGCTATGATCTCAAGCCCGGTCTTGGCGTCAAGGTTGGCGGTGGGTTCGTCGGCCAGTATCAACGGCGGGTTGAAGACCAGTGCCCTTGCGATGCCCACCCTCTGCTGCTCACCACCCGACAGCTCTATGGGACGGTGGTTCATCCGGTCCTTAAGGCCAACCCTGGTCAGAACCTCGATCGCCCGTTTGCGCCTGTCCTCCTTGTCCACCCCCGCCATCTCCAGGGGCAGCTCGGTGTTCTCGAGGGCCGTGAGAAGCGGGACCAGGTTCCAAGTCTGGTGGATGAACCCAATCGTCTCCTGCCTGAGAATGTTCAGGAAGTCCCTGTCCCCCTTGGTGATGTTCAGCCCCCCGATGAAAACCTCCCCGCTCGTGGGCGAGTCCAGGCCGCTGATCATGTTGAGAAACGTTGTCTTCCCCGATCCCGACGGCCCGATCATGACCGCGAAGGCCCCCGTTTCTATCCGGATGTTGACGCCCCTCAGCGCGCGGATCTTGACCTCGCCCTCCGCGAGCTTGAACGTCTTCGTCAGGTCGCGAGTGTCCACCATGAAGGGGCCTCTTATCTGTATGAGGTGCTTGCCGAGGTCAGTACTCAAGTCTGAAGGCCTCCGCTGGAGCCATTCCCGACGCCCTTCGGGACGGGTACCATGAGGACATGTAGCTTATCCCGACGGCGAGCACTATGCCAAGCCCCATCATGGAAAGGATCATCAGCCAGTTCAGGCCCTGGAAGTTCCACGTGAACAGGAAGGGCAGCATCGATGCGAACAGCCCTATGATCGCCCCCATGATCCCTCCTATGAGCCCTATGATGCTTGCCTCCGTCCTGAACATTCTTCGGATGTGCTTCGGCTCGCCTCCGATGGCGACCATGGCCCCGATCTCGCCGGTCCTCTCCAGGACCGCGGTTATCATCGTGTTGAAGGTCCCCAACGCACCGATCGCGATTGCCACCAGCGCTAGGCCGGTCTGGTAGGCCTCCACCGTGAGTTCCCCTCCGCCAATCTGACTCTTGATGGCTTGCGAGGTTATCATGAGCTGGACGAACAGGCCTATCCCTATGGCTATGCCTATGGTGGCGAGCATCGACCGCGTGAACCTCCGCAGCAGGTTCCTCACGGCCAGCGAGGTGTATATCCTTCTGCGGAGGAACTTCATCTTGACCAGCCGCTTGTAGATCGGGTTCATATACTTGGTCACTATGCTTTCCGACGCGGCCTCCAGGCCATACCTCATGGCGGTGAGAGGATCATAGAGCGCGGCCCGGAAAGCGGGGACTATCGATGCAACCAGGGCAAGCCCCAGCGCCAGCATGATCGGTGCCGCGATCAGCGAGACGGTGAAGCGAAGGGAGATCAGATTGGGGTAGAGTTGGCTGGCGATGAGTGCCACCGTGACGCCCAGGGCACCTCCGATCAGACCGAGGATCACGGCTTGGATCATGAAGATGCTCATGATCCTGAAGATCGTTGCACCGAAGCTACCCATGATTCCTATGTCACGGACCCTCTCATATACGCGGGTGAACATCATGTTCATGATGACCACTGCCACGGCGATGAACGAGATTATGATCGTCGTCGTGTGGGCAAGGCGTGTGCTTCCCATCGTTCCCGCGCCGGTTGGCGTGATGAAGTAGGGAGCTACCTCAGCCATCTTGCGCAGGGGGATGATCACGTTGTTGATGATATCGCCGCCTTTCGCGCTCTCCTCGTAGCGCACGTATATGCGCGAGACGGTGTCCTCCTTCATAGCGAATAGTTGCTCTGCGTCCTTCCGATGCATGATGATGGTGTTGCCCGACCATGCCTCCTCGGCTCTGTCGAGGCGGTCAAGCCCTGGATCACCCAACGTCTTGAACAGGCCCACCACCTTCAGCGTGACGGTGCCGTGCGTCGCGCCGCCTGTGGTGCCACGCTTGGCTATCATGCCGGCATGCAGGGTTATGGTGTCCCCCACTCCTATGATGCCAATCCCGTTCTTCTGGAACTGCTCGTGGTAGTACTGGGCCATGTCCAGACCTATCATGCACTCGCCCGGTTGGCTTATGTACGACCCGTTGGTCACGAAGTCGCTGAACCCCCTGCCGTCGTCCGTCACCGCCTTTCTCCACCACGTGTCCTCGGATGCGGGATCGATGCAGAATATGCTCAGTGGCCTTCCTTGCATCCGCCTTTCAAGCGCGGTGAGCTTCGCGGCAACTGGTGTTCCGTTCACGTCCACATAGCCCCTGGGGTCCTCCGCGATGAACTCGGTGCGGGGGTTCACCATGTCGACGCCCTCCAGAGCTCTGATCGCATCAGCGCTGGAGATGGGGGTATTGGGCTGGCGGAAGGAGTAAAGGATCTTGGTGACGCTCTGCCGCTCCGCGGCATACATCTGCAGATCCATGGCCGTTCCTACGGCGATCTCGAAGTTCTCCGCCAGTGGAAGGATGCAGAGGAAGGCCGATATCGCAAGGGTGATGCTGAGGACGGTCACCGACGTTATGAGGATCCGACGCCTAAGGTCTCGGATTGCGATGGAGAAAGAACCCATGGGTGCTTACCTCAGCGCTAGGGAAAAGGAGACGGCTGATCGGGGGCTCGAAAAACTCATATAAATGTTTTCGGTGGTTTGGAAGAGGCAGGAATCGGCGTTTCGTGCCTCAATCGTTTACCTCGTGTCTTGGATTCCTGATCTGCGCGCAGTCGTGTTCCGAAAACGCAAAATAGGCGAAAATAACTTCTAGGGAGTACGCGGCGGTCGGCTTCCCGGTGCAGTCTTGCGCCACGCGCTCCGCCGAGGCCCTACATTTTTCTTGGGGCGCACCCCGGCTAGCCCTGATGGGCTCCTTCGTTGTGAGAGACATCGCGTACATGCCAAACGGCGTCGAGGGCCTGTGTCTGTGGTCTGAGGAGGCCAGCTGCGTTCTGCCCCTTGAAAAAGGAAGGATGGTATCCTTCAGGGCTGCTGGACAGCCCACGGCCCGCGTCGCCAGGGATCCCTGTGCCCTGTGTGACGGTTCTCGATGTCTGAAGGGAAGGGCGGACTGCTTGGTGCCTCATGTTCTTTATCTTGCCCTGTTCGGCAGGCTACCCAAGATCGGCGTCACGAAGGAGTCAAGATTCGAGAGAAGGATCAGGGAGCAGGGGGCGCCATTCGCCTGCGTCGTTTCCGGGTTCAGCGATGGCCTGGAGGCCCGGAAGGCCGAGAGAGCCATCTCAGCCTCGGAGGGACTCAAGCTCGCGGTCAGGTTCGAGGAAAAGGTGGGCGAGGTCGGAAAGGTGACGGATCTAGTGGAGGCGAATCGAATCCTAGGCATGATCTCCTTGCCCGCTGGTTTGAGATTGGCCGACATGAGGCATCTGTACCAGAATCCCGGCCTGGAAAGCATGGGAACCCCCCTCATCCTTGAGGGCGACGGCGTACGGGGCAGGATCGAGGACACCCGCGGGGAGGCCCTGTTCTTCACGTACAGGGATAACCTCTATGCCTACGATCTGAGGAGGGCCATAGGAAGAAGGCTGAGCTTGGGCAAAACCAAGGTGGAGGCGCAGCTGACCCTGGAGAACTTCTGAGGGATCTGTCTGGTGCCAAGGTTTAACATGCACGTGCACACGTGGCGTTCATCCTGCGCCAAGCCTGAGATGGTCCTTGAGTCCATCAGCAGGGAGGCCCGACTGGCCGGGCTGCGGTACGTGGGCCTCTCGGATCACATCGACATCGCCGCCCACAACGAGCGGCCGGCGCGGAATCGCGAGGACCTCTCCCTAGGTTCGTGGGACGTTGAGTTCCTCGTGGGCTGTGAGGCAACGGTCCTCTCGCCTGCCAGCATCGCGGTCTTCGATGATGTGGCCCGCGAGTTGGACTACGTCATGGTTGCAGCCAACCACTACCACCTGCAATCGGTCGAGAACCCGGCGCAGAGGGACCCCGCTTCGTATGCCTCCCACTATCTGGAAATGCTCCAAGGGGTCTTGGGCTGGGGACTCGCAAACATAGTTGCCCATCCGTTCCTCCATTCCAAGATCGGCAGGATCATGAACCCGCTGGATGTGTTGGAGTACTATGACTGGGACCGTCTTGAGAGGGTGATGGTCGAGTCAGGGGAGCGCGGGCTGAGCTTCGAGATTAGGCCTGGCTTGGGCAGCCTGGCCCCTCGATTCTTCCATGAGCTCGTGCGACTGTGCAGAAGAAGCGGGGTGAAGTTCAGCTTGGGCAGCGACGCCCACAGGTTGTGCGAGATCGCCTATCCAGCGGAGTTTGGCCGGGAGCTTCAGTCCATGGGAATCAGGAGCAGCGACCTCATCGATCCCGCGCAGTTCCTTTTCTCGTCGCGCGATTGATGGATCGTCTCTTGGGCGCCGGCAGAGCCATTGAACCGACAGGATCGTCTGGGTCGATTCCTCATCCATTGACCCGCTGGCCGTGGGCCAACCGCTGACGACCACACCACCCGAAAGCTATAATAGTGCATGCGGACAACCCGCGGTATGCCGACCACCTATCGCCTGCCGGCTGTCTCCATTCCGCTGGCGACGCTTTCTCCTCATCCTTGGAGGCGATCCCCCTGACCAAGTACGTCATCATCACAGGGGGAGTCATGAGCGGGTTGGGCAAGGGCATCACGGCTGCCTCCATAGGCAGGATGCTCCAGGCCCGCGGGCACACCGTCACGGCCATGAAGGCCGACGGGTACTTCAACTACGATGCCGGGACGCTCAGGCCGACGGAACACGGCGAGGTGTGGGTCACCCACGACGGGGGCGAGATAGACGAGGACTTCGGCCACTACGAGAGGTTCATGGACATAAACCTGCCCAAGAGCCACAACGTAACTTCCGGCCAGATATACGGCCAGGTGATCCAGAACGAGAGACAGGGCAAGTACCTGGGCATGACCGTCCAGTTCATCCCCCACGTGACCGATGAGGTGAAGCGGAGAATCCGGGAGGTCGCCCTCAGCGAGCAGGTCGACGTTCTGATCTACGAGATAGGCGGGGTGGTGGGGGACTACGAGAACCTTCACTTCACCGAGGCCATTCGCCAGATGCGGATGGAGGAAGGCCCGAGGTCGCTCGTGCACGTACACGGCAGCTACCTCCCCATCCCCGAGCACCTTGGAGAGCCAAAGACCAAGCCAACCCAGCACTCAGTGAACAAGCTCCGGGAACAGGGGATCCCGCCTGACTTCATAGTCTGCAGGGCCAGCAAGATGATCGATGAAGTGAGGAGAAGCAAGATCTCCCTCTTCTGTGACGTGTATCCCCAGGACATCATCTCGGACCCAGACGTGGAGTGCGTCTATGAGTTGCCGCTTCTGTTCGAGCAGCAGGGCTTGGGGGAGAGGCTGACCGAGAGGCTGGGTTTCAAGTACCGGAAACCGCGGCTGGATGATTGGGCGGCCATGGTACAGCGGATGAAGGACCCCAAGAGGTGGGTTCGCATTGCCCTTGTTGGCAAGTACGTGGACACGGGGTCCTACAGGCTCCCCGATTCCTACGTATCGATAAACGAGGCGATAAAGCACGCGGCGGCCTGGCATGAAGCTGGGGCCAAGATCTCATGGATGGACTCGAAGCAGTTCGAGACCGATCAGGATTCGGTGCGATGCCTTGATGCTGAGGACGGCATCATAGTGCCCGGGGGCTTCGGCACGACCGGAGTTGAGGGCAAGATTAAGGCAATAGAGTATGTCAGGAAGAACGGCATTCCGTTTCTGGGCATCTGCTTCGGATTCCAGTGTGCGGTTGTGGAATATGCGCTAAACCAGATGGGCCTGGCGGGCGCCCACAGCACCGAGATGAATCCAGATACCCCCCACCCCGTGATCGACATCCTGCCGGAGCAGAAGAAGATCATCCGGGAAAGCAGGTACGGGGCGACCATGAGGCTGGGGGCCTATCCGGCCAAGCTTACCCCCAAGACCAAGACCGCCCGGCTGTATGAGTCCCTCGGCAAGGTGGACAAGGAAGGGTTGACCTTCGAACGCCACCGCCATCGGTACGAGGTCAGCCCAAGGTACTCGGACATGATAGATGCCGCGGGCCTGAGATTCGTGGGCAGGTCCCCCAACGGTCTGTTGATGGAATTCCTCGAGCTCGACGGCCATCCCTACTTCGTCGGGACCCAGGCACATCCGGAGTTCCTCTCAAGGCCCCTTTCCCCGGCCCCGTTGTTCTGCGGCTTGATCGAGGCAGCACTCAAAAGGAGTGCGGCGAGGACAACGTGAGGCCGTTGTCACGAAGCTACCTCTTGCCCCGGGTGGAGTCGATAGTCTCGGCGCAGCAGATGTCCATCCTCCTTGAGGTCTCAGGCGAGCCGAAGCCGGGGAATGTGACGAGGCACAGGGCTTTCCCCGAGATATCCTATGATGATTTTGCCTTCGCTGCGGCATCGATTCACGAGCCGTTGACGCGTTCCTACGAGCGAGCAAGGGCTACAGCCTCTCGGGGGAGGGCGCTCCGCGGGCTCTGGGGCAAAGCGCTTCTTGAATCATGCCGGAAGGCGATGTCGGGGCGATCCAACACTATCTTCGGCACTCTGCTTGTCGAGATACCGCTGGGCCTTGGAGCAAGCGTAGTCGCGAGCGGCGAGAGCATGACCCAGAAGGCGGCTAGCATCGTCCACGCCTCCGATTTCAGCGACTCCCTAGCATTCGTGAAGTCCATCCGCGTCTCCATGGTGGGGAACCTGGCCCACCCGGCCTTCATGCCATCGGACGAGGCCCTGGATGTTGAGGACCCCCTCGTTGAGGAGCAGATCAGGGAAAGCAAAGTGGGCCTGGAACGCCTCCTCGCGCCATCGGCTGGGTATGACCTCCTGGCCTCGGAGCTCGTCGGGGGGTTTCCCATCATCAGCAGCTATGCCTCCGAGTTCGTGGCCTGGCTCCGCAAGCTCGAAGACCCCATCAAGGCCTCGGCCGTGACCTACTGCTCCCTGCTGGCAAAGTACCCCGATTCGCTCATCCGACGAAAGGCCGGAGTCGGGGTGGCAGAGGACATCATGGGACGGGCCGAAAGGACGATGAGGTGGCGGCCTTTCTCGGCCAAATGGATCCAGGGGATGGAGGGGCTGGACGAGGAACTGAGAAGTGAGGATCTGAACCCCGGAACGCTCGCGGACCTGACCGCAGGAAGCATCTTCCTGGCCCTCCTGGGCGGCCCGGCTATCCCCGGCGAATGACCCTGGTCCCGACGCTGCTTCCGACTATTACCAGGTTGGCCACATGATGGAAGATGCCGCTTTCCAAGACGCCCGGTATCGACCTGATGTCCGCCTCAAGCGCGTCCGGCTCAGGGATTGGGCCGAAGTCGCAATCCAGAATCAGGTTGCCATTGTCCGTCCTGAATGCCTCGTTGAGGCCCTTGACCATCCTGAGTTTGCATCTTCCCCCAAGGCTGGACATCTCCCGGGTCACCAACGGAAGGGCGAAGGGCAGGACCTCAACCGGCACGGCGCTCTTCTCCCCAAGCCTTCGGGAGAGCTTGGACTCGTCGACCACTATGGCGACAAGCTCGCTTGCCTTGGCCACGATCTTCTCCCGGACATGGGCCCCTCCGCCCCCCTTGATCAGGTTCAGGTCAGGGTCGACCTCATCCGCCCCGTCTATGTCTAGATCCAGCCTTGGGTGCTTCTCGAGGCTCGTTAGCGGAATGCCCAGCTCCTTGGCAAGGCCCTCCGTCTGGACTGAGGTGGCAACCCCCTGGACCTTGAGCCCATCGTGCTTGATACGCTCCGCCAGTTCTCTCAGGGCATAGGAGACGGTTGAGCCCGTGCCCAGTCCGAGGAGCATTCCGTTCCTGACCAACTTCGCCGCTTCGACACCCGCGTTGAGCTTGGCGACCTCCGAGGTATGGCTCACACTAACCGTCGGACTCGGCTGGCTGAAAATGCTTTTGGGTTCCTCGGACGTACACGCCGGCCGCCGCTGCAGGCCTGCCCGGAACATGAAGAGCGTTGTGTTATTCTGTCTCTTTCAGTTTCTCCGAGATCTCCATACGCTTGCCCTTTCTGACGAAGGAGATGGTGGGCTCAAGGCCTCTGATCTTGCGCTCGATTGCCTTGACTATGACCCTGTCGATCTTGTACCTGATCCTCCTCTGGACCACGAGTCCTATCACGGTCTCTTCTATCCTCGCGGCCACTTCGGGGCTTGATGATCGGACCTCTGCGAGATATTGTAGCGCGTCGGGCTCAAGAACCTGTGACAGTATGCGGTCGATCTCTTGGCGTTCCCTCTGCTTCCTCTCGTCCAAGAGTTTCTTCTCCTTGAGCATCCTCTCCATCTCGCGCATCTTCCGCCTGCGTATCTGCTCTATGTCCTCCATGGCCGATCACACAAGTACCTTGCGGAGCTTCCAGAGGAGCTTGGGCGAAGTGCTGGACATCGCCCTGAGTATGCCCAGGGTATTGAACTCCACATCGGATATGGTCCGGAAGGCTTTGGCTATGTGATCCAGCTCCTCATCCTTGAGCTCAAGGTAGACGTCCTTTGCCTTGACGAGTTTCCAGTGATAGTTACCGATTGCCTCGATCCAGCGGTCGTCATAGATCGCCAGCGATTTGCGTGAGAAATCATTGCCCGCCATGACTTCCCCTGCCACCCTTCCTGCGATCTTGGCGCAGGTTACCGAAGAGCCTATGCCGCCGCCGGTTATGGGGTTGACCTGCCTTGCCGCGTCGCCCACGAGCATGACATTGTCAGCAACCGCGGACTTCAGAGGCCCTGACACAGGGATCCCGCCTGCCTTGACCTCGATGGTAGCCCCGTCCTTGAACCTGCGCGCAAGCTTCGGATGTTGAAGAAACTCGTCAAGGTACTCGATCGCGGGCCTCCTCGCCACCCTCGGTATCACGCCAAGTCCGACGTTCGCGCGACCATCGCCCTTTGGAAAGATCCAGGCGTATCCGCCGGGGGCGTAACAGGCTCCGACGAACATCTCTATCTCATCCCGAACATCGATGTCCACCATCTCGTATTCTATTCCCGATTCGATATCGTTCGGCCCCAGGTGGGTGTCGATGCCCGCCCAGCGTCCGACCTTGGACATGACG
>Ga0172364_10003588_pt1 | contig 12403 bp, 11 predicted proteins | sample LakKivSesite10cm_FD_114545 | JGI IMG/M metagenome (GOLD analysis project Ga0172364, IMG submission 114545) | Sediment microbial communities from Lake Kivu, Rwanda - Sediment site 10cm | ecosystem: Environmental > Aquatic > Freshwater > Lake > Sediment | place: Rwanda: Western Province, Lake... | reverse complement strand
TGGGAGGGCCCCTTGACTCAGGAAGATTTGGCGGTGAACTCGCCTTACAACACTCGAAGAGTTAAGGGATTACCCCCTGGTCCCATCTGTAATCCCGGCTTGCGCGCCATCAGGGCAGTGCTCGAGGCTCCGGAAACAGAATTTTATTACTATTTGACCGATGCCTCTGGCACCACCCATTTTGCCAAAACGCTAGAGGAGCACAATCAGCAAAAGACCCAGTATCTTAGGTGAGAGTTATGGCTGGTCGGCTTCTTCAGGTTGTTATTCTGGCTTTCATTTTAGGGCTCGGCTTGGCCGAGTTCTTTCATGTCGACAACTGGCTCCTGACTATTTTGGTCCTGTGGGGAGTAGCAGTTTGGCTCTTGGATAAAAGGGTTTTGGTCTTCTCTTTGGGTGCGGTGGCTTTTTTGTTGGGTCTTATCTACTTTAATTATCAGCGAGATGCTTGGCAGAAGAATCTGCTTCTAGCTCCTCCGGAGGGAGTTTTTATAGGGAGGGTAGTGTCATTCCCCGAACCTCGAGACGAACTCTTAACCTTTAAAGTAGAAGTTAGGGAACCAGCAGAAGGGGCTTTGGTCCGTTCAATTAGATTTCTGGTAACCGTTTCTCGGCAGACCCAAGTTTCCTTAGGCGACGAGGTTAAATTGATTGGGCAGACTCATCAAGATTTGCCGTTTTCTTATTTAGCCAAGGAGAAAGTAGTAGCCAGGATGAACTTTCCCGAAATTGAGGTGCTCCAGGAAGCTCCTCCCCTCTCCCTCTCCTCTCTTTTAAAGATGGCAAGAGAGGGGTTGCAAAGGCTGACCGAAAGAATTTATCCATCGCCGGCCAGTGAATTTCTCTTGGCTCTCTTAATTGGTGGTTCTCACCGGTTGCCCCCTCAGATCAGGGAAAATTTTACCCGTACCGGCACCCAGCATATCATGGCGGTTTCTGGCTTTAACACCACCATTATTGCTTTTGCCATTCTGTTCTTCTTCAGGCGGTTTTCGCGCAATCTAGCTATCCTGATGACTCTACTGGCTTTGATTTTCTTTGGGCTGATGACCGGTCTCTCTCCTTCGGTCACTCGCGCCGCCATCATGACTTCAGCTTATTTGATCGGCATTATGGCGGGGCGACCGCGCTCCAGTTTCAATATTTTGCTGGTAGCAGCGGGTCTAATGCTCCTGGTTAATCCTTGGCTCTTGCGGTATGACCTGGGTTTCCAACTCTCCTTTCTATCAACCTATGGTTTGATGACCTTTGTCCCTCGCCTCTCCGCATTAGTTAAATATCTACCCATTGTGGGGGATGCTGCTCTACCGGGGGTGGTGGCGGTCTTGATGACCTGGCCTTTGGTCTCGCTGATTGTAGGCAGGGTTTCCCTCATTGCTATTCTGGCCAATGCTCTGATTACTCCCCTTATTCCTCTGACTATGCTGTTGGGGGTCCTAGCTCTGGCGGCTTCCGGGATGATGGGGAAATTAGGCTTGGCTTTGATTCCTGCCAGTTGGGGGCTTTTGAATTTTATTTTGTTTCTGATCAATACCTTAGCTCAGGTTCCGGGTAGCCTCGTTAATTTTGCTATGCCCGTCGGATTAGTTTTGCTTTATTATGTCTTCCTGCTCTTAGTAGTTAATCAACCCTGGAAATGGCTCGGCTATCGGCGGTGGCAGTCTTCCTGTTAGCTCTTATTGTCTCGTCCCGACTTATTTGGCAACCCTCCCAATTCAAAGCGGTCTTCTTTGATGTGGGAGAGGGAGCCAGCACTTTTATAGAAACACCGGAGCGTTTCCAGGTGCTGATTGATGGCGGGCCCTCCAGCAAGGTGGTGACTCTGTTGGGACAGGAGATGCCTTTTTATGATCACTTTTTGGATCTAGTCGTTCTGACCCATTTTGATCGAGACCATCTTTACGGTCTTTTGGAAGTAATCAAACGTTATCAGATAGGGAGAGTGCTAGTATCTGGCGGGCAGGTGGAGACCCAAGTGGCTCGGTTGTTTAAGCAGGCCCTGGAAAACCGAGCCCTGGAGGCGGAGATCGCCGACGCGGATAGCGATTTTCAGATTGGCCAGACCAGTTTTGATTTTTTAAGCCCCGCTGAGGCAGAGTGGGACAGCGGTTTAAGTGAGAATGACCTTAGCCTGGTTCTTTACGTAAATTATGAGGATTTGGACTTACTGCTAATGGCTGATGCTAGTAGTCAACGGGAGGAGAGATTACTGAATCTTTGGCCCGATGTTGAGGTTTTACAAGTGAGCCATCACGGAAGCAGTTCAAGCACCAGTCAACTCTTTCTTCAAAAAATTACGCCCTTGGTGGCGGTAATACCGGTGGGGAAGAATAGCTATGGTCATCCTGACCAGTCAGTTTTAGATCGTCTCTCAGGGGTTGGAGCCAGGGTCTTGAGAACAGACCAACAAGGAACGATCAGGCTGTTTATAAAGGATAATCAGATTAAAATAAGAACGGAAAGGTAAAAAATGGCTTTTATCAATTTTTCACCCTCTCTTTTCATCCCTCCGCTTTTGCTAGCCCTTTTGGTATCTAGTGGCTTGAGCTTTCTTCTGACCAAGGCGGGCAAGGTTTTAGCTTTAGATCTGCCGGGCGAAAGGCGCCTCCACCGAAAACCAATCCCCCGGGTAGGAGGATTAGCCATGTGGGTCACCTTTGTGGTTCTGTTGCCCTTCTTTGCTCAGCTCACTCTGCCGGTGATGGGATTTCTGGTGGGTCTAACCTTCATCTTTTTGGTTGGTTTAATTGATGACTTTGTTCAATTACCAGCCTTCTACAAATTCACCAGTCAGATTTTGGGAGCTTTGATTCTAGTTCTTTTTGGCATTAGTATTCATTCCCTGACCAATCCTTTGGGGGGGACCTTCATCCTCCCTTTTTGGCTGGATCTTTCTCTCACCGTGGCCTGGACAGTTACGGTAGTGAATGCCATTAATTTCTTAGACGGTTTAGACGGATTGGCGGGGAGCGTTTCTTTTGTCGCTGCTCTTACTTTGGGCGTTTTGAGTCTGCTGGTTTTTGTTGCTCAACCTCAGACTACCATTTTAAGTGTTATCCTAGCGGGAGCAATTCTGGGTTTCCTCTTTTTCAACTTTCATCCAGCCAAAATCTTTATGGGTGATTCAGGGAGCCATTTCCTAGGCTATACCCTAGCCACCTTGGCCATTATTAGCGGGGGCAAGATTGCCACCGCCGCTTTGGTTTTGGGTGTTCCTTTGATTGATTTCTTTTGGTCTTTTTGGCGTCGTATCCGACAAGGTCGTTCACCGGTAGATCGGGATCTAGAGCATCTTCATCATCGCCTTTTAAAATCGGGCTTGACTCAGGGACAAGTGGTAGTGGTTTTTGTCTTCCTAGCTTTGTTTTTTGGCATCGCCGCACTTTTGGGAGGGACTTGGTTTAAGCTGGTAGCTTTCCTAGTCATTATCTTAGCGGTGATAGCTGTTATGATGTTGGTGGAACACCGGCATTCTTCTTGATAAGCAGAGTAGATTTCTCTAAACTAGTTTAAGTTAAGATGGATAGAAAACGATTTGAGCGTTTAGCCAAGAGCCTCCAAGGCATGACTAATTGTCCTAACTGTGGTGCCAGTTATGCTCTGAAGGATATTCGTTATTTTGGTCAATTAGGCATGACCGCTTTTGTTCAATTGACCTGCCACAATTGCCATGCCTCTTCCCTTGCTGGTATTCCGGCCAATGTACTGGTGCCCGAAGAAAAGAGAGAGACCCTCAATCAATTTCAATCCCGGGTAACTTATGACGACGCCATCGAGATTCATAGAATCCTACAAGACCGCAATCTTAATTTTAAGGATTTCTTCGAGCGGTCCTAAATAGATGAGGATAGAGGGCAATTATGACAACCATTATTTCTGCTCAGAAGAGGAAGATCGTGGGCAAAAAAGTAAAGGAGTTGAGACGGGAAGGTTTGCTTCCCGCTATTATTTATGGCAAGGAAGTGACCCCCCTACCCATTACGGTTCGAATAAATGATTTCGAAAAACTCTTTAAATTAGCTGGCACCAGCACTATCTTCGTCCTGAAACTGGACGGAGAGGAACACGATGTCTTAATTAAAGAAGTAGAATTGGACCCCATTAGCAGTTGCCCCCTGCATGCGGATTTCTATCGGATTAGAAAAGGAGAAAAAATTAGAGTCACTGTTCCTCTGCAATTTGAAGGGGAATCAGCGGCAGTTAGGGACCTGGATGGTATCTTGGTAACCAATAAAAGCGAGGTGGAGGTGGAGTGCTTACCCAAGGATCTACCTCCCTTTATTCCTGTTGATCTTTCAGTCTTAGACAAGATCGATGCGGTTATCACCATTAAAGATATTGGGGTACCCGGCGGAGTGGAAATTTTGGATGAACCGGGGGAGATAGTAGCAGTGATTACTAAACCTAAGGAAGAAGAGGAAGAAGTGGTAGTTCCCGAAGAAGAAGCAGTAGCCTCTGTGGAGGTTAAGGATGAGGAAGGAGCAGAAGCAAAAGAAGCGGAAAAAGAAGTTGGCAAAGAAACCGAGAAAGAAAAAGAAAGGGGTTCTTTGGATGAAGAGGGGAAATAATTTTGCAAAATTTTATTTACATCTTTCTCTTCATTGCTACAATGAAGTTAGTTTATTATTTTATTCTTAAAAGTTTCCAAGGGAGGATTTCATGGTGAAGCGCAGAAGAACCGCTCGTAAAAAAACAACCCGTAAAAAGACTACTCGTCGTCGCAGGAGGAGATAATTTAGTCTTGGGGTATTATTTTTGGTCGAAAAGCTTTTATTGGAGGAACAATGGTTAAGAAGAAAAGGAAGAAGAGGAGGTAAAATCCTCACGAAAGCAGGCTCCTTAAAAAGGAGCCTGCTTTCATTATGGGAGTGGGCAAGAGTTTTTTGCTTCGCTTGAGACTTGACTATAGAATGAAGATTATGAAGGGAAACGAGATCAGAAAAAGATTTCTGGATTTTTTTGTCTCCAAAGGACATCGTTTAGTTCCCTCTGCTTCTTTAATTCTTCAAGATGATCCCAGTGTGCTTCTCACCACTGCAGGCATGCAGCAATTTAAACCCTACTTTGTTGGAGTGAGAAACCCTTTGCGAGACAATCACCCCACCCTGGGGGAACCTTTGGGTACTAAAAGGGCAGTTTCAGTTCAAAAGTGTTTGCGCACCTCGGACATCGATGAGGTAGGAGACGAAAACCACCTTAGTTTCTTTGAGATGCTGGGCAATTTTTCTTTTAATGATTATTGGAAAAAAGAGGCAACCGGGTGGGCTTATGAATTTTTGATTTCTGTCTTGGGGATCAATCCCCCAAAATTGGAGGCAACTTATTTTGGCGGCGAGGGGGATTTACCGGCCGATCTTGAATCAAAGGAAGTTCTCGAGAGTTTGGGATTTAAACCAGTGAGAGGTTCGAGAGAAGATAATTTTTGGGGCCCAACTGGTGAGGAGGGGCCTTGCGGACCGACCGTGGAGTTTCATATTGGAGGAGTGGAGCTTTGGAATCTCGTTTTCAACGAATATTACTGTCAAAAAGACGGCAGACTGAAATCGTCAGCCATCAAGGGGGTTGATACCGGAGCGGGTTTAGAGAGAATTGCTGCTTTTTTACAAAAAAAAGAGAGTGTTTATGAAACTGATTTACTCAAACCCCTAATGGATGAAATTGCCAGGAAAACTTCGGCTGCCAAGACTGCTTTAACTGATTTGCGGATTGCTATTGACCATTTAAGAGCCTCGGTTTTCTTGCTTGCTGATCATGTTCGTCCTAGCAACAAGGAACAAGGTTATATTCTAAGGAGGCTATTGCGCCGTCTCATCATTAAATTGGAGTTCCTGGCCCCAGGAACCGAGCTAGAATCCCTCATTCGTCGAACTATTGAACTATACCAGGATTTCTATCCCGAACTAAAAAAAGAAGAGAAAATGATTCTGCAGCTTGCTTTAGAAGAAGAGAAAAAATTTGAGCGTACTCTTCAAGCGGGTAACCGAGCCCTTTCAGAGTTGATCCAAGCTACTTCAGGCAAAACAGTTGATGGCCAAAAGGCTTTTGAGATCTACTCAAGCCTAGGCACACCAATTGATTACATCAAAGAAAAGGCAAGGGGAGCAGGTCTTGCTTTCGGTGAAAAAGAATTTGAAGAGGCCTTCGAAAAACATCAGGAAGTTTCACGGGCTGGAGTCGAGAAAAAATTTGGTGGTCATGGTTTAGCAGCGGGAGTAGCGATTTCAGAAACGGAGCAACAGAAGATAACTCGTCTGCATACTGCTACCCATCTACTGCACGCCGCCTTAAGAAAATTTTTAGGAGAAGAGATTCACCAGGCGGGGAGCGATATCAATCCCGAAAGAGCCCGTTTTGATTTTAGCTTTCCTCGCAAATTAACAGATGAGGAGAAGAAAAAGATTGAAGATTGGGTAAATGAACAGATTAAAAGAAACTTGGTGGTGGAAAAGGAAACCCTGCCTTATGAGCAAGCCCTAAAAAGGGGGGCCTTAGCCTTTTTCAAAGAGAAATACGGACCGACCGTCACTGTTTATACCATCCGAGATGGAAAAACCGGGGGGGTGATTTCGAAAGAACTCTGTGGAGGGCCTCACGTCCAGCGAACCTCAGAGATTGGCCGGTTCCACATCGCTAAAGAGCAAAGTTCCTCGGCCGGCGTGAGGCGCATTCGAGCTGTTATAGAATAAAGAAGTGAGTATTGCCAAGCAGGATTTTGTAGTTTTTGACCTAGGAAGCCAGGTGCCGAAAGGCGCTTCTTTTGTACTACTCTCATCTCGTCAGGCTCGTCTGATGGCCTATGGTGAGGATGACCGGGGACCCCGAGAAGAAGATTTTGTTAGCCCAACCGAGGACTACGTGGCTTCTCTGAGGCAGATTCTTGACAAACTAACTCGCAAGGATAACTTCTCCCTGATCATTTCTTTACCCCTTCATCACTTAATCTGGAAAAGTAAGAAAGTGGCCTATCGCCGGAAACCCTCAATTGAACCACTCAACCCTCAAGAGTTAAAGAATCTTTTCTTCTATATCCAGAGTCGGGTGATCGAACGGATGAGACGGAACATGTCCGATCTCTTTTTTGTTGCGGGGGCTCTTTCGGGATTCAAGCTTGATGGCAGGGAAGTGGCTTGGGGAGCCAAGGGTAGAGATTTGGAACTCTCCTTTCTCTATGCTTTCATGCCCCGATACCTAGTTGATTTTACTAAGGCGGCTTTCCCTACTGTCTCTGGTGATCGCATCTCCTTCTTTGTTTTCCCCTTAGGTATCCGGGGCAAGGGGAAAAAGCTATTGGTAGTAGATTCCGGAGCAGCCAAGATTAGTTTTACCGAGATTATTTCCGATCTGGTTTCTCGCCTGGAACTCCTACCCCTGGGAGGAGTAGATTTTACTTATGCCCTAGCTCGAAAGGGAGAGAGCTTAGAGAAAGCAGAGTCTCGCAAAAAAGAGGGAGCCTGGAAAGAAACAGGTGATTTAAATGAGTTGGTTGAAAGTGCCCTTTCCTTAATAGAGGGCTATGACGAGGGGACCTCAGCTCTTCTTAGTGGTAGAAGCTGGCCTTTATTTTTAGAAGAGACCGTCCGCAAGAAGCTTTCTGGGGACGTTTTTTGGGAGCGAGAGCTCAACGAAGAATTGGGATTCTTTCCCGAATTACCTCTCGCCATTAGTGCCGCCATGCGTTATTCCCTTTTTCTGGAGGAGGATACCCCCCAGCGTCTCTTTCAACGCATTGCATCAATAACCGCTCATTGAGATGCAGTCAGAGGAGATTATTTGGGCTAGCCAAGCTAGTAGCCTTAGAAAGTTACAGAACCTAATCTGCCGCAGTCAGGCAGAGAGGATTTTTTTAGTTCTACCCGCCGGGGGCAAGCTTTCCGAGAGCCTTACCGGCGTTAAAATTCTCAACTTATTAGCTAAATTCTACAAGAAAAAAATTACTTTTATTTCCTCTAAGTCTCGTTTCCGCGAGATTTTGCGTAAAGAAGGGCTGGCTTACTTGGCTCGCTTGCCCATTGCCGAGGCAGAAAAGCCCCAAACCCCCAAGGTGGAAGAAAGAATTTCCCAACCTCCTCCTCTAAAACCCAAAAGACCGGCTTTTAAAAGAATCCGTCGGCATCTCGCTTCTTCTTTTAAGCAAGCGGGTTTGATTCTGGGGATTTTCTTTTTGGGACTTATTATCCTAGGAGCGGTTTTTGAAATAGGGCTAGCTAGGGCAGAGGTTTTGGTGACTTTGACTACAGAGGAGTTTTCCCAAGAGTTCATTGTCTTATTGGTGGATAAAGACAGTCTCCCCATTACTGGCCCCAACCAGATTAAAGGTGAGCTGGTGGAGCTCTCTAGCGCAGAGAGTCAGAGCTTTGATAGTTCGGGGGTTCGCAATATAGGCTCTAAAGCCTCGGGGGAAATTATCTTGGAGAACCGAAGCGGGGAGAGAGTAGGGCTTAAGACCAGCACTCGTTTCTTGAGTGGTGAGCTCGTTTTTTATCTAGATAAAGAAGTCATCATCCCTCCTGCTAGCGTGAGTCGTTTGGGAGAGATGGTAGCAGGGCAAGCGCGAGCCACGGTGACCGCGGCCCAAGGGGGTTCATCTAGCAACCTCTCGGCTGGCAAATTAACCATTCCCAATCTTGGCTCTCTTTCCCGGCTCGTCGAGGCTAGGGTGAAAGCCCCCTTTTCCGGTGGAGTGGATCAGGAAGTTTCAGTCATCTCTGCGGAGGATCTCACCCAAGCCCAGGATCAACTGGAGGGAACTCTTAAAGAGAGGCTCTCCCAGGAGCTGAAAGGCAAGACTCCCCGAGCGAAGAAAATCTATCCCGCTTTGATCCGAAGCTCCTTGGTGGAAGCAGTGCCATCCAAAAAAGAGGGTGAGGAAGCAGAGAAGTTTGATATGAGAGTTACCATGCGTCTTTGGACCGTTGCTTTAAAAGAGGATGATTTGTCTGCCCTGATCGGGGAATTAGCCCAGGTAAGTCTTAAACCCAAAGAGCGGTTGACGCCTGACTCCCTAGAAAATCCGAAACTGGAAGTAATAGAAGAGGATTTTCTGCAAAGGAAAATTGTGGCCAAGGTTGGGGTTCAAGGACACTCCACTTTCAATTTAGAACAGGCGGAATTGGCAGAAAGCTTCCGCCGCAAAAGTTTTGGCTGGGTTAAAGATACAGTGAGTCGTTACCCCGATGTGGTTTCGGTAGAGATCAAAAAGAAAGGACTCTTGGGAGAGAAGATGCCCTGGCTTTCCCGCAACATTATTATTAAAGAAAAGTACCAGTCTGGCCCCTAAAGAGAGTAGCAGAAGTTTTTCGCCTTGACAGGACAAAAACCACTTCATACAATAGCCTTAGTTATTATTAAGGGTAAATGGTCGAAAGATGAATAAAGCACAGTTAGTAGAGTTAATTGCCAAGAAGACCGGTCTTTCTAAGAGGTCGGTGGCACAGGCGATGGAGGTCCTTATTGATTCAGTGAAGAACGAGCTGGTCAGAGGCCGTAAGGTTACTATGACTGGTTTCGGGACCTTTCTCCTTTCCCACCGGAGTGCGCGTACCGGGGTCAATCCTCAGACGGGTAAGATTATTCGCATTCCCGAAATGAAGGTGCCTCGCTTCAAGGCCGGAAAAGATCTTAAGGCAATGATCAAATAGTAGGGGTGAGATATTTTCCTTGAGAGTCACTTCCCTGTCTCTTTACGGGGAGGTGACTACTTTTTAAGATAGGATGGGGCTTTTAAGGGGGGAGAAGATTCAAGCGGGTATAGCACAAGGGTAGTGCACCTGCCTTCCAAGCAGGGTATACGGGTTCGATTCCCGTTACCCGCTCCGCTCTTCCTACAAAAGAGCGAAGCAGCAGATGTTTGGGTGGATGAATTGGATATACCCCGCTCCAACTTTTTTAAGGGGTAAGCTAAGCTCCGCAGGGTAAAGGCGAGAGGGAATTGACTTAGTTCTTTTTTTGTGCTATAATTACTTAATATCTTGATTTTGGCAAAACAAAAACCAAAAATTATATGCGCAAAGCTAATCGGCAGTTTTATTTTATAAAGAAGGCCCTTCTCGAATCGGGGTACGAAGTTCGTTTAGTCAATTCGGTGCGGACGAAGCGCCCCTATACTCTCCTGGCCCGGGCTCGCTCCACCAAAGGTTATATTGTGCCCGATGATCTAACTATCTATATTGATAAGAATTTGGGGTTGAATGATCGAGTGATCACTCTCATCCATGAACTTTTGCATGAGATCTATCCTGCCTGGGAAGAACCCAGAGTAGAGGGAGAATCCCGTCGGCTCTTTAACAATCTCAATGTCAGCCAGCTAGGCTTTCTGCAATTTTTTGTCCTGACCAAGGGAGATATCAGGAATTTCATGGAGAGGCGTCAACCAAAGACCGTTTTGGCTTAAAAATTGGAATAACAGAGGAAGTTTCCATCTCGCCTCCTTGGGAAAGGGGCGATTTTCTTTAGTGGGAGGCAACTTTGCTGATAGAATAAAAAGGAACCCCTGTCCCTTGTCGAGCCCGTGTAGCTCCCACCGTCGCTCTTGCTTAATGCTTAGAGCTATGGTGGGCAGGAAGTGGTATCTTAAACAATCTTTTGTCCATCGTAGCTCCGATGCTACATCAGAGCGGAGTTGAGCCCGTGTAGCTCAACGGATAGAATGGTTCTCTTCTAAGGAAAAGGTTGCTCCCCGGCTTGTCAGGACCACGGGCGCCATACTTTGACCCCCAGATGCGCCTGTAGCTCAATGGATAGAGCAGTTCCCTTCTAAGGAAAAGATTGCAGGTTCGACTCCTGCCAGGCGCGCCATCGAGCTAATGCTCAAAACCTTATCATCATGGTGGCTATGGTGTAATGGCAGCACAAGAGCTTGTGGAGCTCTTAGAGGCGGTTCGAGTCCGCTTAGCCACCCCAGGGCTCCCGTGGTTTAATGGATAAAACGTCAGCTTCCGGAGCTGAAGACTGGAGGTTCGATTCCTCCCGGGGGCACCACACTTCGCTAGAGCTTCGCGTGGCCTTTGGCCAGTTTGATAATTTCGGGCCTGATGTCAGATTTTTATAGATAAAAATCTGACATTGAACCCAATAAAATCCTGCGGATTTTATCGGGTCGTTAGCTCAACCGGCAGACCCGCCACCGCTTCTTGAAAAAAGGGTGCATAGCTCAATCGGCAGAGCAGCTGCCTCTTAAGCAGTTGGTTGGAGGTTCGAGTCCTCCTGCACCCACCAGCTTTGGCGGGCAAGGCAGCTCCTTGAAGAAGTTTAGAACAGGTTTGATTCGGGCGAGATTTTATCTCGCACTGCATGTCAAAATGACATTTTGACATTAGCCTGTACGACCCACCAGCCCGTATAAACCCCTCGTTGGCTACTCGTCGCCACGGGCTTCCCTCAATCGGAAGAGATTAACAACAAGACCAAAGCAGGGCTGGTCGCCCCGTGGTCCTGACTCCTGTCGGGATTTATACGGGGCACCATTCACCCTTCATTCTTTCGGCCTGTTCGTCTAGTGGTTAGGACGCGAGCTTTTCAAGCTCGAAACGCGGGTTCAATTCCCGCACAGGCTGCCAATTTATAGCTTCGGCGGACAGGCAAGCTGGGCCCAGTAGGTCCGGGCAAGATTTTTATGAAAAATTCAACGGCTCATTAGTGAGCCGTTGAAGTATCTTTGCTCAGATGCTAAGTCTGGTCATCCTGACAAGTCGGGATGACTGACAGTACACCTTGCTTCGCTCGATTTTCCCAAGTCTAGCCATCCGCCTCTGGCAGATGAATATCAAAGCTCCTTCATCGTTTTGACATTCCAGCTACTTGCTATTAAGGCAAGCACTGCGACCGACAGTGAAACCTCGCGATTTTCAATCGTGAGCTTTCCCCTCTTGACGGAGCAGTGAAACCTCGCGATTTGCAATCGTGAGCTTTCCCCTCTTGACGGAGCAGTGAAAACTCGCTCCTTGCAGTCGCGAGTTTTCCCCTCTTGACAACCCCAAAGCTTTTTCTTTAAATTCAGAAAGTTATAAAAAATAGCCTTAACTTTTCGGTGGAGATTATGGACGACGAGATAGAGAATGGTTTTGATGAGGAAGAGATTTCTTCCGGCGACGAAGACTCCTCTGGCTCTAGCAACGATGCCGAAGATGAGGAGCTAAGCGATGAGGAAGAGAATGAAGGTGAGAGCGAGAGCGAAGTAGAGGATGATTCAGACAAGGAGGCCGGGGAAGAAGACTTCTAATTCTACCAGAAACAACTCCCTAAGTCTTTGGTAAATCTCTAGGGAGTTGTTTTATTTCCTTAAGTTCCGGGGAAAGAATTCAGGAAAGTTCTCTCTTTTGAGGACTTGACGGATAGTAGGATAGGAGAAACCCTTGCGGGCCAGATAACTACCCGTTTTTTCAAAGAAGCTCTGCCAATCCCACTC